>Ga0335073_10000288_pt1 | contig 65499 bp, 54 predicted proteins | sample Lox_Sample_22_FD_207093 | JGI IMG/M metagenome (GOLD analysis project Ga0335073, IMG submission 207093) | Soil microbial communities from Loxahatchee National Wildlife Refuge, Florida, United States - Lox_Sample_2.2 | ecosystem: Environmental > Terrestrial > Soil > Wetlands | place: USA... | reverse complement strand
GACAAGCTCGGCGATGGCGCCGGCCAGCCGGACCTGGCCGCTGGCCAGGACGATGAGCCAGTCGCAGGCTCGTTCCAGGTCCGAGACCAGGTGCGAGGACAGCACGACGCTCAGCCGGTGGGTGCGGGCGGCCTGGGTCAGGTCGTCGAGGAAGCCGCGGCGGGCTAGCGGGTCTAGGGCCGCGACGGGTTCGTCCAGGATCAGCAGCTCCGGGCGTTTGGCGATGGCCATGGTGAGCGCGAGCTGGGCGCGCTGCCCGCCGGATAGGTTCCCGGCCTTCTGCCGCGGATCCAGGCCGAGGCCGTCGATGCGGGCCGCGGCGTACCGGCCGTCCCAGGCCGGGTTCAGGCGGGCGCCGAGCTTGAGGTGATCGGCGATGGTCAGGCCCGCGTAGGCGGGGACGTCCTGGGCCACGTACCCGACCCTGGCCAGCTGCCGGGCGCTCCCTGCGGGGGCGGCGCCGAGTACCTGGATCGACCCGGCGTCTGGGGACAGCATGCCGGTGACCAGGTTGAGGAAGGTGGATTTTCCCGCGCCGTTCGGGCCGACCAGCCCGGCAATGCGGCCGGCCGGCACGGAAACGGTACATTCGGCCAGTGCCCAGCGGCTGCGGTACCGCTTGCCGAGGCCGCAGGCTTCGATGACTGCGTTCATGCCGTCCACGGTGCCCGCCCGGCACCCGCCCCGCATCGGCCCGCGGTACAGAATCCGGATGGTACCCAGGCGTCTCGGGCACGTTCGTAGGTGAGGAAGACGAGGCCGTCATCGACGGTCCGGTTGCCGGTCAGGCGCATGGGCTTCTTGTCGCTGGTCTCGCCGAAGAGGCGCTCGCCGGCCCCGAGCGCGACCGGGTAGATCATCAGCCGCAGCTCGTCGACGAGGTCGTGCTCGATCAGCGTGCGTGCGAGCTGGAAGCTGGCGTAGACGACGATGTCCCCGTCTAGCTGCTGCTTCAGCTTCGAGATCTCGTTCACTGCGTCGCCCTTGAGTATCGTCGAGTTGTTCCAGCCGGGATCTTGGAGAGTCGAGGACACCACGTACTTGGGCAGGTTGTTCAGCCTGTCGGCCAGGGCGCCGGTCCGGGATGGCCAGCGCGCGGCAAAGAACTCGTAGCTGCGCCGGCCGAACAGCAGGGCCCGGGTGCCCAGCGCCTCGTCGAGCAGGACCTGGGCGGTCTGTTCGCGGGCGGCGGGCCGACCGGCCCAGCCGCCGAGCCGGAAGCCCTCGTCACCGGCCGGGTCCTGGATGACTCCGTCAAGCGAGACGTTGTCGCTGATGATGATCTTTCCCATGTCGGTTCTCCTACTGGCGTTGCCGACTGCCACTGAAGCAGACACCGCGACGCCGTAAAGCGGGCAGCTCTGGCCGCAGCTCAGTCGTGGCGGGTCAGGATGAACACCGGGAACTGGCGGGTGGTCTTGGCCTGGTGTGCGCCGAGGGTGGGATACCGTGCGACCAGCTTCGGCCACAGCTCAGCGCGGGCGGTACCCGCTAGTTCCTCGGCCGTTGCCGTGAACGTCTCGGTGCCCACCTCGACTGTGGTCACCGGGCTGGCCTTGAGGTTGTGGTACCAGTGCGGGTGGGCGGGCGATCCCCCGCTGGAGGCGACGATCGCGAAACGGCCGCCGCCCAGCGGGAAGCAGCCAAGCGGCGTAACACGCTCGATCCCGGACTTGGCGCCGATGTGGTGGATGAGGATCATCGCGGTGCCCGCCCACTCCCCGCCGGGGTGACCGCCGGTCGCCCGGAACTCCTCGATGATCCTGGCGTTGTAGTCGCTGGCGCTGGCCATGGCGTCCTCCAGCGTCTTAGGCGTACTCGTCGTGGCGGCGGATCCAGGTCTGGAAGGCGTCGCCCTCGTCGCGGCCCTTCGGCACCCGGTCGAGGATCGGGTAGTAGTTCATCAGGAACTCCACCCCGCGTCCTGCGGTCGCGTATGTCTGGTAGACGGCTCCGTCCTGGAGCGTGAAGACGCTGACCGCCGGTGATTGCGACAGGTAGCCGTTGATGTCGGTCCCGGTCGCGGCCGCGTTGACCGCTACGATCGGCGGCAGGCTGTCCGCGTTGAGCTCCCACCCGCGCACCTGTTCCGCGGGGTAGGAGGCGCCCTGGTCGTAGTTGAAGTCGGTGTTGGCGGCCGAGACCCAGGGGATGCGCCAGCCCATCCTGCGCTGGTAGGCCTGGAGTTTGGCTAGCGGGGCCTGCGAGACAAGCAGCAGGGTCACATCGCGGGCATGCAGGTGGGGCAGCAGGCCGTCCAGGCCGTCGGCCATGGAAGAGTTGACCGGGCACCCCGCCTCGTAGCCCGGCCCGAACATGAAGTGGTAGAACATCAGCTGGGAGCGGCCGTCGAAGAGCCCGGCCAGGGACCGCGGCCCGTCGACGGTGTCGAATCGGTAGGCTTTTTTGACCTCGACCCAGGGCAGCTCGCGGCGCTGCCGCGCCAGCTCGTCTCCCAGCCGGGTGTGCTCCTTCTCGCGGGCGAGCAGTTCCTCGCGGGCAGCTGCCCACTGTTCCCGTGTTCCGATCTTGTGACTGGTCATTGCCTTAGTTCTCCTTTCTTGTGGTCACAGCGGCCGGGCCAGTGCGCCGATAAGGTGTCACATCGGCGGCGTTAGCCCGGGAACCGGCGAGGGATCCACGATGATCGGGACGCCCGAGCGCGACGATCGCGAGCGCGAGCGGCACGTCGAGGGCGGCCCTGGGGGCCGCCGCGATGGCCGCGACGGCCTGCCCGCTGGTCTTGCGCACCTCTCGTGCCTCTCGCTGCCGGGACGGGCTAGGCCGTGGCGGGCTGAGGCTGCAGGAGCGCGGCGTTCTGGCGCTCAAGCGCCTTGGCCGGGCCCGCGCGCCAGCTGTCGGCGAGGGCCGCCGACAGGGGATCGGGGAAGATGTCGTCCTCGCCGATTTCGACCGCGTCGAAGATGCCCTGCGCGACGGACTGAGGAGCAGCCTTGGGTATGTCGAGGGCGCGGACCATGTCGGTGTCCACCGGCCCGGTCAGCACGGCGTGGACCCGCACCCCCTGCCTGGCCAGGAGCATCCGCAGCGACTGGGTCAGGCTGAATGCCGCCGCCTTGGACAGCGAGTAGGCGGGGGTTACCGGGATGGGGGCGAGCGAGGCGATCGAGACGTTGTTGACGATGGCACCGCCGGAATCAATCAGTGCCGGCAGGAAGGCCTGGGTCACGGCGTAGGTGCCGAAGAGGTTGACCGCCAGGTGCCGTTCGAGCGCGCCGCGGTCGCCGAGGTCATCGAATTCGAAGATGCCCGCGTTGTTGACGAGGATGTCGAGGGACTCGACCTGGGCGGCCGCGGCGCGTACCTGCCCCTGGTTGGTGATGTCCAGCGCCAGGGCGGTGACCCGCGGGTCCGGGTGGGCGTAGGGCTGCCGCGTTCCGGCGTACACCCGCGCCGCGCCGCGGCGCAGGGCCTCGGTGACCAGCGCCTGCCCGATGCCCCGGTTGGCGCCGGTCACCAGGATGGCCTTGCCTTGCAGCGTTGTGCTCATGGGTCTTCCTCCGTAGGTTGAGCGGTGATTGCTGGATCAGGCGGATGCGGCTTGCTCTTGCGGTTGGGCAGGCCCCCGCCCGTGCGGATCAGGGCGCGCAGGCTGGTGTGCAGGTAAAAGCCCCACGAGTTCGAGCAGATGTCGAAGCACTCGTACTCGGGGACCAGGCCGACGTGGGTGAAGCAGATCTCGGTCTTGCCGTCCCGTACGGCGATCTCGAAGTGGATCTCGGTGTCTTTCCACTCGGCCTTGTCGTGGGTGAAGTCGAAGTAGTTGTCCAGGACGCGCCAGGAGACTCTTTCGCCTGGGACCAGCTCGGTGATCTTGATCCGGCAGCGATGGGCGTCCTGGTACCGGTAGGTGAACTCGTCGTCGGCCTTATCGGTGTCACCCTCGATGTCTTCGGACCACCAGCCACGGACGTTGTTAATGGCGTGGAAGACTTCTTCGGGCGTCTGGCCCACCGAGAAGGCAGCGGTAAAGCTCGCGTTTCCGGCTGGAGCGGCGGTCATGCTGGGGCTCCCTTTTTGGGCCTGCCAACATGTTCCGGCACCGGGCGCGCACCGCCATCGGTGGAGCGCTACGGCATTTATGCCGTCTGGCTACGTACTTAACCGGGCCCCGGCCCGCGAGTACGTAGCGGTTTCAGACGGCGGGCTGGATTCCGGCGGCCTCGGCGAACCCCGCCAGCTCAGACCGGGCGTGACCGGTCTTCATGAGAAGCCGTTCCACGTGCTTTTCCACCGTGCGGACCGATAGCTGCAATGCCCCGGCTATCTCCCGGTTGGAGCGCCCGGCGGTGATCTGGGCCAGCACCTCGGCCTCCCGTGGCGTGACGCCCCGGGCAGCCAGCAAGCGGGTCACTCGCGGTTCCTGGCTGCGGGGCCGGCGTGGCACCGCCTCGCCCATGGCACGCAACGCCGCCCGGCACTGGGCGGCGAAGTTGGGCAGGCCGAGATCCCCGAAGTTCGCCAGAGCCTCCCGCGCCCAGACGACCGGCGCTCCCCACCCGTCCCGGTATGCGCAAGGGGCGACCAGAAGCAGGGCGAGGCTCCGGGTGAATCCGCTCTCGATGCGCGCCAGGGCGCGATCCGCTTCGGCGAAGATCGATGCCGCGTCCCTGCCCTCCCGGCCGGCGGCCACGGCGTCAGCCGCTCTCAGGGTGGCGCGGCTCATCGCGGTGTCGAAGCTGAGTCGCCGGCATTCGTCCCGTGCCTGCGCCCCGTCCGCGTCGGCGACGGTTCGCAGCAGCGCCCACCTGCCCGTCCAGTCCTGCGCGACACCCGCGGCCCGGAGCACCTCCACGGCGCGGTCGAGCGCCTCCAGGGCTTCGGGAAGCTGTCCTTCGCCGAGGTGATACAGGGCCACGCCGTTCGCCAGCGTGATTATCTCTACAATGTCGCGATCACCGTCGATCGCGAGTGCCTGCGCGGCAAAGGCCTCCATCGCCGTACGGTTGCCGGAGAAACCATGCGCCACCGCCTGAAGCGCGAGACTGACCGGGAGAGAGGCCAGGCCGAACCGGCGCGAAGCCTCCTCGCAGCGAGCCGCGGCCGCCAGCGTCAGGCCCGCCTGGCCCCGGGCGCTGTAGGTCGCCGCCAGCTGAAGATCAACCATGGCGACCATCGCAATGGCCCCCGCAGCAAGCGCCTCCCGGCGAGCGTCCTCCAGCCGGGCGGTGCCAAGCGTCTCGAACATCTCGATCGTGCCGAGTTCCTGCAACGACTTGATCCGGAAGACCGGCAGGGCGTTCCGTGAGGCGCACTCGTACGCCTCCTCGAACGCGGCGCGAGCCACGTCCGTGGCCCTCCCGCGCTCGACCCGGCCGATCACCCACAAGGCCCGGCAGGTCACCTCCGCGAGCCCGTCGTCCCGCGCGTCGGCGAGCGCGGCCCGGGCGAACGCGATGGCAGCCGCAGGGTCGTTCCGGGCCAGCGCCACCTCGGCCGCCCCGACGGCCCGGCGGGCGGCCGCCGGCCGGTCCAGCCCGGGGGCGGAGCGCAAGGCCTCCAAGTAGCCCTCGGCGTCGTCCCAGCGCCCGGCGGTGATCATGACGTCCACCAACTCGAAGAGTACTTCGGTGCGCACCGCAGGGTGGCAGTCGCCAGCGGAAAGGATGCGGTGCCCGACGTCAAGCGCGCGCCGTGGCTGGCCGGCGATCGTCCAGACGGACAGCAGGACGCGATCCGCCGCTAGGGGCCGCGCGCCTTGCGCTCGGAGGGCCAGCGCTTCGGCGGAGCCGAGCGACCCCTCCCGCAACGCCCGGCGGGCCGCTTCCAGCCACAGGTCGGCGGCGCGCAGCTGGTCGCCGGCTTCGACAGCGAGGCCGGCCGCGAGCTGGCACGTCTCGCCCTCAAGGCCCGGGTGCAACAACTGCAGCGTCTCCAGCAGGCCCGCGCAGATAGCCCGCCGTTCCTCGGGGAGAAGCGACGATCGCACCACCTCCGATGTCAGCGCGTGGCGGAACCGGAATCCCGCTCCGTCGGTGTCGATGAGCTGCGCCCGGGCTGCCTGGCGGAGCCGGCCGATCGCCTCCTGCGGCGGGCACCCGGCCGCTGCCGCCACGATGTGCCAGTCGAAGCTGCGCCCGAGCATCGCCGCGAAACCGAGAAAACGCGCTGTCGACTCCGGCAGCGACCCAAGGCGGGCATCGACGGCCGCGGCGATGGAGCCCGGAACGAGCCGCCCCGCATTCGCCTCGCCCAGCGCGGCCGCCAGCAGCTCCTCGATGAAGAACGGGACCCCGTCGCTCCTCGCAACGACATCATCGACGAGATCGGGGAGCAGCGACGTGGCACTCAGGCACTCTCGCAGCATGACCTCGGACTCCGCCGGATCGAGCGGGGACAAGGAGATCGGCTCGACCGCCCGGCGAGCCCACAGGGTGGACGCCAGCTCGCCGCCCGGCCCCGGCTCATCATCGCGCAAAGTGGCGACAACCAGGGCAGCATGCCCGGGCAGGTGATCGGCCAGGTACTCGATCACCTCAAGCGTTTCCCGGTCGGCCCAGTGCACGTCCTCGATAACCAACAGCGCCGGAGCGTCCGGTGACGACCACTCCACCATGAGCCGCAGCACGCCCTCGGCCAGGACGATCAGCCCGCCGTCCACCCCCCCGGCGTGCTCCCCCCACCACTCCGGGACCAGCGACCCCAAGGTTGGCCGGAAGGCCGCGAGCCGTGACGATGGCGCCAGCCCAACCCGGGCGGCAGCGAGAAGGGCCTCCCGCAACGGGCGGAACGGCACATCCCCGCCAGTCGGGCTGCACCGCCCAGCCAGGACAGTCCCGCCCGCCCCCCTGACCCACACCGCGAGCTCCCCGACCAGGCGGCTCTTGCCGATCCCGGCTCGCCCGCGCACCACGAACAGCTGGCCGCCCGCCCGCCACGCCCGCTGGAGCTGGGCGAGCTCGCGGTCGCGCCCGACCATTACCGGGCAGAGCGTGCTAGCGGCGTTCGAGGTCCGCACCTCGTGTCCCACACCAGCCATGGTACGTAAACGCAGGATGATAAGGTCCTGGCTGGTGAGCCCGTCTGCCGCAGCTCGCTGATCTCCTGACGCATAACTGCTCGCCCAGGTGGCGTCGGCGGCTGAGCTGTGCGAAGGCATCTCGATCTCCAAGGGGCCGCTGGCCAGTCGCGCATACTTATAAAGGCTGCCGGCCAGGACACTGCGAGCTTCTGCCGCGATACGGTTCGTCTGGCTAGCCATCCAACGCGCGCAGAACCGGTAATCGGGGCACGCGCACGCGAACTGCCGAGACAGCTACGGCACCGTCCGTAATCGGCGATCCGGCGGCACATCGGGCTCAATTGATGCTCACGCTGGGTGACCGTTCTGATAGCGGCCTGCGCGATACATCCGATGCCGATCTGCACGGGGGCGACATTGCATCCAGGCGGCTGATGGATGCGAGTTAAGGGACGTTCTGCTCGCGCAGCGCGAGCGCTCTGGACCAGCGGCGTGCCCAGGTGTCAAGCGACTCAAGCGCCGGGCCGACCGCGGCGCCCAACTCGGTCAGCATGTAGGCGCCGGCCCCGTCTCGGGCGATCAGGCCCGCGGCCGAGAGGTCGGACAGCCGCTCGTACAGGACGCTGGAGGACATCTGCTCGCACCGGTAGCGCAGCGCCCGCGCCCCGAGCGGCCCGTCGCGCAGCTCCCAGATGATCCGCAGCGTCCACCGGCGCCCGAGGAGATCCATGGCGGCCATGATCGGGCGGCCCGTCGTCGATCCCCGGACCGGGCCTCCCGGCCGCCGAAGCCGCGTAGTCACGACACCAACCCCTTGCGTTTCGTAATCAGAAACGATAGCTTACTCGGGTCGTTTCGGAATCAGAAACAGTCCGGAGGTCGCCTATGCCCGGCCGCGTCGAGCCTGTACAGCCGCCGTATCCGCCAGACCTTGCCGACCGCCTCGAGGCCATGATGCCGCCGAGCGTGCCGCCGCTGCTCTTGTTCCGCACCTTCGTCCGCAACCTGGCGATGACGGATGCGTTGCGCGGCTGGGGCGGCTACGAGCTGAGCAAGCGGCTCTCGCTGACGATGCGCGACCGGGAGATCATCATCGACCGCACTTGCGCCCGCTGCGGCTGCGAATACGAATGGGGTGTGCACGTATCAGTCTTCGCCGAGAGGGCCGGCCTGACCGGTCCCCAGGTCACGTCGCTGACCCACGGTGGCGCGGACGATCCGTGCTGGACTGCTGACCGGGACCGACTGCTGATCGCCGCAGCCGATGCCCTGCACGACAGCGCTGACATCGCCGACGAGCTCTGGGGCCGGCTGACGGGGCTCTTCAGCCACGAGCAGCTGCTAGACCTGACGATGCTCGCCGGCTGGTACCACGCGATCAGCTACACGGCCAACGCCGCCCGCGTCGAGCTTGAGGACGGCGCTCCGCGCTTTGCTGACGTGCGAGACCCAGCCGCCGCCTGATCGGTGCGCGGAATCACGAGCCGCTTGGCAGTGCCACTACGAGAACCACATCCCGAACTGCCCGGTGCCGGTGTCCGGGCAGCGCCCGGCGGCCTGGCTGGCTCGCAGGTACGGTGCTGACCGGAGCGACCGGGAGGAGGGGTCCCGTGGCCCTCACGCACACCTATGAGGTGACCGTGACCTGGACGGGCAACACCGGCACGGGAACAAGCGCCCATCGTGACTACGCCCGCGATCACCAGGTCTCTGCCGACGGACCGCGCCGATCGCCGCCAGGTCCGATCCAGCACTGGCGGGCGACCGCTCTCGCTAGAACCCTGAACAGCTGCTCACGGCGGCGCCGTCGCAGTGCCACATGCTCTGGTATCTGCACCTGTGCGCTGAGGCGGGCATCGTCGTGACGGACTACATCGACCATGCGCACGGCGAGATGGAGGAGCGACGCGACGGTGGACACTTCACCAGCGTTGTCTTGCGGTCCCGCGTAACCATAACCTCGTCCGGCCAGCTCGCCACCGCCACCGAGCTGCACGAGGCGCCCCACCGCGCATGCTTCATCGCGACCTCGGTGAACTTCGCGGTCCGCTGCGAACCGACGACAACCTCCTCGTAGGTTCGACAGCCGGTGGCCACTGCCATCACGCGGCGTGGATACTCGCCTGGACTGTTCCGCCTCCCATAGCCGCCACCGTTTCCATCCCCCACGCACCTGGCAGCCGATACGCCATAGCCACGCTGCCGATCCGGCCCGCCGCGTATCTGGATCGCCAGCGCCCTTGGCCGGAAGCCAGATCAAGGCGATATGCGTCGCCACCACACGACCTCACTCGGGCCATTGACAAGCGCCGAGTCGGCGATCTGTCTCTCTATCTGCCGACTCTGGAGATCTTTCAGAGTCACCAAAAGTAGCGAGACATTGCTATGCCGAAGAGATCGCTACCAGACGGACCGGAGCCACTCGGATCACCCAATGAGGTTTTCTCAGCAACGGTGATTTCGGCATTCACGACGTAGCGCCCATCCAGGCAGACGCGCGGACATAACAGGAGATCCCCGAAACAGCACGGAGCCCCGGTACAAGAGGTCTCGCCAAAGTCCCTCGCCGTCCGGAGGCTCCGCTTGCTGTCCTGTCGTGTCATCCTTGACGTCCCGTTCCAACTGGCGGTGTTCGTGTCCGGGCTGCTGGCCGAGCACCGCCGCGAGCTCGGCACCCGGGACGGGACCCGCGCTCTGACCTGCTGGAAGCAGGCGGTCTTCGCGCTGGCCTGGTTCCGGGACCGCCCGGACATCCGCAGGCTCGGCCAGGGCTTAGGGATCTCCCAGGCCACCGCCTACCGGTACAAGGACGAGGCCATCGAGGTCCTCGCCGCGAAGGCGCCCACGCTGCGCGAGGCCCTGGACAAGGCGGTTGAGCAGGGACTTCCCTACCTGATCCTGGACGGCACACTGATCTCCTCCGACCGTTGCGCGGACAAGAAGACCAGCAAGAAGGGGAAGGAGACCGGCAAGTGGTACTCCGGCAACGCCCATGAGCCCGCCGGGAACGTCCAGGCGCTGGCCGCGCCCGGCGGCGTGCCGCTGTGGGTCTCCGACGTGCTGCCCGACAGCACCCATGACCTGACCGCCGCCCGCGAGCTCGTCCTGCCGCAGGCGCGCCCGTACCTGAAAGACCTGCCGTTCCTGGCCGATTCCGGCTATGAAGGGGCCGGTGCGGGCGTGCATGTCCCGGTGAAAAAGCCCCGCCACGGCGAACTGGACCCCGACACGAAAACCCGCAACGCGCTGCTGCGATCCCTGCGCTACCAGGGCGAACGCGGCTTCGCGCTGATGTCTCAGCGGTGGCGCGCCGTGCAGCACGTCATGATCAGCCCGTCTGCGATCGGCGGCATCGCAAAATCCGTCCTCGTCCTGGTGCAATTCGAGCACAAGATGATCAGCTGGAAGGCCGGGGGAACCTCATTGAGGCAAGCAGCAGGCAGTGGATGGTGGCGGCAAGGCTGGCCGGCGAGTAGCTGGCCTGGCCTGCGGCCGCGGCAGGGGCTGCCGGTGACGATGTCGACAATGGCGAACGCGTTCGTTACGATCGTGTTCGTGCCAGTCCGGAGTGGTGCTCCCGTCAGCCGCCGTAATCGCCCGGCCAAGCCGCCGCTCACGCGTGAGGGCATCATCGCGGTCACCCTGCGCCTTCTGCGGGCCGAGGGGCTGGAGCGGGTGACCATGCGCCGCCTGGCCCGGGAGCTGGACACCGGCCCGGCGTCGCTGTACGTGTACATCGACAACATGGCCGACCTGCACGGCGCGGTCCTGGACCGGCTGCTCTTCGAGGTCGACCTGCGGCCCGCGTCACCGGCCGGGCCCTGGCGGGACCGGCTGGTCGAGCTGCTCGTCGCCTACACCGAGTTGCTGTTCGCCCACCCGAGCCTGGCTCGTTCGGTCCTGACGCTGCGCCCCCGCCCCTCAGGCCCGAACTACATGCGGCTGGTCGATAGCGTGCTGGTCTTGCTGCGCATGGGCGGGGTGCCGGCCGGGCAGGCGGCGTGGGGGGTGAGCCTGCTGCTGCAGCTGGCCGTCGCCACGGCAGCAGAGCACGGCACCCGCCGGGAGTCCGCCGGCGTGCTGGAACAGGACGAACTGTCCTGGCGTGAGGTCTCCGCCGCGGAGCACCCGGGTATCGCCTGGGCGTCCGGGGAGCTGTTCAGCGGCGGGCACCACCGGATGCGCTGGGCGTTCGACGTCCTCATCGCCGGCATCGCGGCCAGCGAACTCCCGCCCCGCCCATCGCCACCAGCGCCCGGCGGGCCACGTGAACGCTGATCGGAGGGACCTCGGTAATGACGGCACAGCATTCTCTTAGGAGGGGAACGGCATGACGCTGGAGAACACCGGACCACGCAGGCAGACGGAAGTAACCCCCGGGAACGTGTTCGATCTCGGGCTGCCGTTCGTGCTGCAGAATCAGTCACTGTTCAACTTCTGGGACATCCGCTCTGGCGACCATTTCATCGAGCTGGAGGGACAGCACTACGGCTGGGACAGCGCCACGGTCCAAGTCGCGGAGACCGGACCGGGCTTCGGCCCGCCCCTGCATACCCATCCGGTCGAGGAGATCTTCGTGCTGCTGGAAGGTGAGGTCGCGTTCACGGTCGGCGACAAGGTGCTGGACATGAAGGGCCCGGCCCTGGTCCGGGTGCCGCCCGACACCACCCACAATGTCACCACCCTCGGCACCGGCCGGAACAAGCTGATCACCTTCTTCTCGTCCAACAGCCCGGGCGCCTCCCCGGCCGGCGATCCGGATCCGTTCGCGCACATCAAGGCCGACAACACCGGCGAGCGCGACGCGATGATCTCCAACTTCAGGAAAGTCCTGGCAGACTTCGACGCCGACGCAGACGGGAAGCTCTCCCGCGAAGAAGCCCCGATCCTGATCCGCGAGCAGTTCGACCGCTACGACACCGATCACGACGGGTTCATCACCATGCAGGACGCACAGCGATGGGACTGAGGCCTCCGCGCAGACCGCGGGAAGCTCCGCGTGCTGTCCTATCGTGGCACGCTCGACGTCCCTGCCCAGCTGGTCCTATTCATGTCCGGGCATCAGCTGAAAGTCGCTGTAGGGTCGGGGGCTGGCGCGGTGGCGTTGTCCGGCGTGAGGTCCTGCAGCCACTTTTCCCCGGGTTTCCCCTGCGGGCCGCTTCACTGCAGTGACCATGGCCGGGTGCTCCGTTTCCAGCCCCCGCCGCTTCGAACCGTGCGTGCGGTTCTCCCGCACACGGCTCACCGACGCCGTTCACCGCCGGCATTCGGCTTTCCCCGCCAGGGTTTCCCGGCCCTGGGTGCGACGACGATTCCGTACAAGCTGATCAGGCCGAGATCGGCGGGTGCCGAGGTGAGCATCACCCGCCATCCGAAGGCGCGGCTGCGGCGGTGCTTCTTGCTGATGAACAGCGCGAGCCGCATCCGTGCGTAGTGCCTGATCTTGCTGAGGCGCTGGGCTGAGTGCCCGTATCTGAAGTACGCAACCCAGCCGCGCAAGAACGCGTTCACGTCCTGCGCGATTGCCCCGGGCGGCAGCGGCAGCCAGCGCCGTCCGGTGAGGTCCCGGATCCGGTCACGGGCGTGCTGCATGGCCCTGTCCGCGGGCCAGCGGGCCAGGAACGTCACCTTCGGCTTGCCGCGGTCTCCTCGCGAGCGCACCAGCCGGTGATGAAAGCCGAGGAAATCAAATCCCGGGCCTCCGGCCTCCAGGTGCACGATGCGGGTCTTGGCCGCCTTCGGCTCCAGGCCGAGCCCGGCCAGCAAGGCTGTCAGGCGCTCCAGCGCCCGCCCGGCCTGGCTGGCCGACCAGCACATCACGACCAGGTCATCGGCGAACCGCACCAGCGCCCCATCGTGCCCGTCCCATGCCCGGTCCAGCCGGTGCAGGTAGACATTGCACATCAACGGTGAAACCACACCGCCTTGAGGCGTCCCGGTGGCGAGCCGCCGCACCTGCCCGTCTTCCATCACCCCGGCGCGCAGCATCGTGCGCAGGAGCTTCAAGACGGCCTGGTCGCAGACGCGTTCCTGCACCGCCTGCATCAACTTGTCATGCGGAATCGCCGAAAAGCAGCTGGCGATATCCGTCTCCACCACCCACCGGCGGCCTCGCCAGCACTCATCAATGAGCACCTGCAAGGCGTCGTGCGCCGAGCGCCTCGGGCGGAACCCGAAACTGCACGGCAAGAAGTCCGCCTCGAAGACCGGCTCGAGCACGATCTTCACCGCGGCCTGCACGATCCGGTCGCGAACCGAAGGAATCGACAACGGCCGCTGCTCCGCGGTTCCCGGCTTGGGAATCAGTACCCGCCGGGCAGGCAGCGGCCGGTACCGCTTGTCCTCCAGCTCGCTGGCCAGCTCGCCGAGCAGCCGGGCTACCCCGTACTCCTCCACGGCGGCCAGGGTGACCTTGTCAATGCCCGGTGCGCCATCGTTGCTGCGCACCGCGGCCCACGCCCGCTGCAGAACGTCACTGCGGCTGACCTTGTCATACAGCGCGTGGAATCTCCGCCCGGGATCGGCCTTGGCCGCCCGGTACAGCGCATGCTGCAAGGCACGGACCGGATCAGCCGGGACACCCCCGGCCGACCCCGACACGGCGGGACTAGCACAAACGGCACTCACCGGGCCCCTCCTGACAGACACTGCGCACCGACGAAGCAGCGGCCCTTCCCATCACCGCAGGTTGTGTTGTCCTGCGGCTCCACCGGTACTACGGCCGCCTCCGACGCCCACCCGGCCAGCCATCCACTTCCCGGGATCACCGGTTATAAGACGCCGCGCTCCGGCAGCAACACCGCAGGCTGCCGGGCCGGGGAGGGCCTCCCCAGTTCCCGCCGCCACCCTCGATACGTTCCGCGCCCCATACGCCGGGGAGTCCCTCACGGCTGCGCTTCCAGGCTCTTCGCCGCTTCCATGGCCTTCGCCCCGATTCCGAGAGGCTCGGCACTCCCTCGTCCGCCCGCAACCAGGCGGCTGAGTAACGACGCCGCAGGCTTCGCGTCATGCTACGGACCGCATCGTCGCTCCCCCCGAAAGGGCTTTTGACGCTGGGCTTCGGCCCCGCCCGTTTCCAGACGACACCGCCAGCCTGCTACCGGGCCTCCTGGCAGCTACCCGGACCGGACTTCCACCGGCAGGCGACGACGAGCTTACGAACACGAAGATCCACCATGGCCTTACGTCACGGTGTCACCTCCCGTTCTGCTGGGCGCACGGGAGGCCCTCAGTAATGCGGCGGGCGGCCCTACTGGGGTCGCCGCTTCGTGCTTCCAGGATCTAGTTCCAGAGTCAGGCCATCGTGGGGGTTCAAGCGGCGGTGGCCTGCTCGGTGTACTTGGGCATGAACTCGGCGGTCGGGGAGACCCGGCGCGCGTGGATGAAACCGAGAACCGACAGGACCAGTAGCGGGCCGTCGCCGATGAAGGAGACGATCGCGCCCCACAGGGCGATGACGCCCATCAGGGGTCCAAACCGCGAAAGGCCCCGCCTGCAACTAAGCAGGCCGTATGGCCGAGGACAGCCACGGAAAGGTCCGCGCCTGGCAGGACCTTCGGCCCGCAGCCAGGGGCCAAGTGCCCTACCGGGGTGAACGAACCGAAGTGATAGTTTGACCAGCGCTTTACTGCGGCCTAAGAGGCTTGTCATTAGGAGACAGGAAATGCCTGGAATCATTGTCGGTCTCGACGGGTCTGGCCATTCCGTCAGCGCGCTGGAATGGGCCATCAAGGAGGGGGCTGTTCAGCACGCTGCGGTCACCGTTCTCACGGTGCACTCGGTCCCCGCTAGCCCGTGGACGGGCAACCCGACCATTCTTACGGGAGAGCCCGAGCAACTGGACAAGTAACTAGATAGGTCTGCCTGAACCCTTCCCCCTTGTCCTCGGTTCGTTTCCGCTGACTGCAGAGGTTCGATGGCTGCTTATCTGCGGGGCGTGCGGAGTCGTGGTGTAGTTCGGCGCGTGCCCGAGGTGCCTGGTGTTCCCGATGACGCTGAGGGGCTTCGTGCTGCGAACGCGCGGCTGCGGGAGCTGCTGGCCGAGCGGGACGGGCGGATCGCGGGGCAGGACGCAGAGATCGCGGTGCTGCGGGAGCAGCTTTCCGGGCTTCGGTCGCAGGTCGCGGACCTGGCGGCCCGGGTCGCCTCGAACTCACGGAACTCCTCGAAGCCGCCGTCGTCGGACGGCCTGGCGAAGCCGTCACCGAAGTCGTTGCGCGGGAAGTCCGGGCGGAAGCCGGGCCGCCCGAAAGGCCAGCCAGGGGCGACGATGCCGCTCACGGACCATCCTGATGAGAGGGTGCGGCACCGGCCGGCGAGGTGCGGCTGCTGCGGGAAGTCCCTGAAGGGCGCGGAGGTGGCCGCGGTCGAGCGCCGCCAGGTCATCGACATCCCGCCGGTGAGGGCCGTGAGCACCGAGCACCAGATGCTCACGCTGCTGTGCGGCTGCGGGCACGAGACGAAAGCGGTAGCTCCCGCCGGGGTGACCGCGCCGGTCCAGTACGGGCCGCGGGCCGCCGCGCTGGGCGTCTATCTCTGGCACGGCCAGTTCCTGTCCCGGGACCGCGCCCGCTCCGCGATGGCGGACATGTTCGGCTGCGCGCCGTCGCCGGGCGCGCTCGCCTCGATGAGCAGGAAGATCGCCGGCGTGATCGCCCCGGCGCTGGACGCGGTGACCGGGATGCTGGCAGCCGCCGGGGTCGCGCACTCCGGCGAGACGGGGTTCCGGGTGGCGGGGAAGCTGGCCTGGGTGCACTCCGCGTCGTCGGGGAAGTACGTGCTGGTCACCGTGCACGCCAGGCGGGGCCGGGCGGGAATGGAGGCGGCCGGGGTGCTGCCGGCCTTCGCCGGGATCGCCTGCCACGACGCGTGGGCGCCCTATGACACCTGGGATAACGTCGCGGGGCACGCTCTTTGCAATGCCCATCTGCTGCGCGAGCTGGCCGCGGTGACCGAGACCGGCACGGACCCGGACGTGACCTGGGCACGGCAGGCGGCCGATGCCCTCCTGGCCCTGAAGGACGAGGCGGACGCCGCCCGCGCCGCCGGCCGCGACGGCATCAGCCAGGACATCCTGGAAAAGCACGGTACCTGGTTCTGCGACGCCGCCGCCGCCGGGACCGCCCTGAACGCCGCCCGCCGAAGCCCGCTGCAGAAGAAGCGCCACGCCCTGGCCACCCGGATGGCCGCCCGCGCCGATGACTACCTGAGATTCGCCCGTGACCCGCGCGTACCGTTCGACAACGAGGGGGCTTCATACTGCACCTCCTGGGTGCGTTCTGGGGTGTCGCGGTTTGTGTGCTGGTCAGCTCGTTGCGTGGTCAGTATGGCGGGGGGTACCGACAGTTTTCGGCAGTGGGCCGCCGAGGCTGGGGTGGTGGCTGCGGCCTGACCGGTGGGTGTTGCCGAGGGCTTTGCCGGGTCCTCGACGAACGCGGGGCTGGGGGGGTCTGGCCGGGGTGGTAGAGGCAGGTGCCGCGGTCGTCGGCCAGGTGCCCGGTGATCAGGCCGAGCCGGTACCAGCGTTTGATGCTGGAGGGGTGGGCGCCGAGTTCGCTGGCGATCTCGTCCAGGGTGAGCAGGCCGGTCTCGCGGAGCCGGTGGTAGTGGCTGCGCAGCCGGTAGCGGTCGCAGTGGGCGCGGAGGCGGCCGGCGGTGAAGGTCTTGCCTTCTCCGCTGGTGATGCCCCGCTGGGTGAGGATGCCGGCGACCTCGCCGTAGGTGTGCTCGTCCAGCAGCTGGTCGATCAGGTCGATGGTGGCCTGCGGGGTTTTGCGTTCCTGCCAGGCGTTGAGCGGCAGCGGCAGGGTCATGCTGTGGTCCTGCCCGCCGCGCCAGCGCACGTGAACGGTGATGCCGCCGCCGGTCTTGATCAGGGTGACGTCGGTGATCAGCAGCCGGATCAGGCGTTTGCGTTCCCGCATCGGGGTGGCGGGGTTGTTCCACAGGGCGGGGAAATCGGCAGCGAGCGCGCGGATGCGGTCCCGCTGGGTGTCGCCGAGGCCGGCGGTGGTGGCGCGGCGGGCCTTGTCGTAGTCGTCTTGCGCGGCGGCCAGCTCGCGGAGTTTGTCGTTCCAGTCCGCTTCGAGGGTGTCGGCGACGAGCCGGTTGGCGGGGTCGACGGCCAGGTAGCGGCGGCGGGCGGCGTCGGCGGCGTGCTGGGCGCGCTGGACGTGGGCGGCGCGGATCTGGCCGGCCTGGGCAGCGCGGGCGGTGAGCTCGTCGGTGACGGTCAGGGCGGCCTCCAGCGCGAGCGGGGTGAGGGTGTCGAGGATCAGCCCGGAGATCGCGCTGTCGATGCCGGCGCCAGGCATGAACTGGCAGATCGGGATGCCGTGCGCGATGCCGGTGACCTGGCAGACGTAGTCGGGCACGCAGGTGCCGTCGGTGCGGGTGTGGTAGCGCACGGTCATCCGCCGCCCGCATTTGCCGCAGACGGCCAGGCCTTGGAGCAGGGCGGGCCCTTCGCGGGCGGGCCCGGCCCTGCGGTCTTCGCCGTGGGCGGCGGCGTTGGCGGCCAGTACCGCCAGGTTGGCCTCGTACTGGCCGAAGCTGATATAGCCGGGGTGGGCGCCGGGGATGAGGGTGATCCACTCGTCGCGGGGTTTGGCGACGGCGTGGTAGCGGCCGTCGGCGTCTTGGTAGTGCCGCGACCGGCCGTAGCAGTAGGCGCCGGCATAGCGGGGGTTGTGCAGCACTTTGAGGACCCGGTCGTGGGTGAGCGTGGTCCAGTACAGCTCGCCGGCGTGCGGGCCGGCCTGGTGGTGCATCGGGAAGGACAGGTTCTCGGCGTGAAACGCCTTGACCACGGCGCGGGCCGATCCGGTGGCGGTGAAGGTGGTGAACAGGTGTTGCAGGGCGTGCCGGACTCCGGCGTCGGGGTCGAGCACGACCTGGCCGGCAGGGTCGTAGACCAGGCCGGAGGGCAGCGGCAGCGCGAGCTCGCCGCGCCGGGCCTTGGCCAGGATCCCGCCGCGCAGCCGGGCGCGGATCAGGAAGAGCTCAGCTTCGGACATGGTGCCCTTGAGGCCGAGCAGGAGCCGGTCGTTGAAGTTGCACGGGTCGTAGAGCCCGTCCTCGTCCATGATCAGGGTGTTGTTGAACGCGCAGATCTGCAATAGCTGGTGCCAGTCGGCGTTGTTGCGGGCCAGCCGGGAGCATTCCAGGCCGAGCACGATCCCGGCCTTGCCCAGCGACACCTCGGCGACCAGGTGCTGGAAGCCTTCCCGGCCGGCAGCGCTGGCGCCGGAGTGGCCCTGGTCGACGTCGATGGTGACGACGTGCCCGTCCGGCCAGCCCAGCGCGATGGCACGGCCACGCAGGTCGTACTGGCGGCGGGTGGACTCGGTGTTGTTGGCGACCTGGTAGAGGGTGGACTGGCGGACATAGAGATAGGCGTCGCGGCCGAGGTGGCCGGCGGTCACCTTGCTTGTGGCATCACTCATCGGTTGCTCCGTTTCGCGGGCAGGGGTCATCGACGCAAAGGGGCACGGTGTCCTCAGCTGGCGCAGGCCAGCATCATGGCCGCCAGCACGGTGACGATCTCGGCGGTGGCGGCAGGCGGCAGCGAACCGCAGACCGGGGAGGAAGACTCACCTCCTTTCGCGGGTGTGGTGGACAGGGGCAGGGCCCGCGGGTTCGCTACCGCCGTGCCGTGCCGGTCAGCCTCCTCGTCCATGGCGGCCCGCGTGGTGATCCAGGCGGCCATGCCGCGGCGGGCCAGCACCGCCCAGCCGCGCCGCCACCCATCGGGCCGGGCAGCCAGCACCTGGGCGCGCAGCCGCTCGTAGTCGCCCGCCAGCCGCCCCCGGTCCCGGCCCGGTGCGGATTCAGCTGCTTTTCGGGCTCCGGTCGGACTCCGGGGCCCGGGCGAGCGCGCGCTCGATCGAGCGGGAATGCACCCGGATCCCGAACCGCTGCGCCACCGCCTCGGCCAGCTCGGCCGGGCGAAGCCCGGGATCGGAGGCCACCAGTGCCTGCAGGTGCTCGACGACCTCGCCGGTGAGCTTGTGCGCCCCCCGCGGCCCGGGCTTGCCCGGCAGCAACCCCGCCAGCCCGGCCTCGCCGAGCGCGGCGGTCGCCTGATAGTAGGTCTGGCGCGACAGCCCGAACGCCGCCGCGGCCGAGCTGACGCTCACGCCGTCCTCGCTGACCCGGCGCAGCATCTCGTACTTCACCTGCACCAGATCCCGCGGATCGAAGAACTCCGAGGAGGTGAACGCCGCGTCGGTCACCGCCTCCGGGCGCGGGTTCAACGTCCGGCTCTCGGCCAGCGCCTCCACCTTCGGATCTCGCTTCCGCCTGGCCACGGCACCTCCTAAGTGTCAAGCTAATTATACCGGACAGGCAACCGCCTCGGTGTTCAACACGCCGCGATGGCCTAGGCATCAGGCGGCTAAACTGGCCAAGAGCTGACAAGCGCTGGGTGACCAGGACGAAGATCAACACCAGTGCCGGTATAATACCGCTGACACTCACGGCAAAGTCCGCTTGACACCCGGCGTGCCCTCGGGCGCCACCCGGGATACCAGCTCCGCGACCCGGCCGGCCAGTTCGAGCAGATCCTCCGTGCGGAACGGGGCACGGCCCGCAGCGGCCTCCACGAACGGGTCCGGCGGCACCGCATCAGTCCACTGAGCAGGCAGCGGAAGCAACTCACCATCGAGGCCATAGACATAGACCAGGTCGTCGCCGTAGTTCCTGCGACGCTTGACGAACTCCAGCTCCCGGCCGAACAACGGATGGAACCGCTGCGTCACCCGCACCCGGGACGGATACGGCCCATCATCCGCACCATCTGCATTCGACGACGAGGTCCAACAACCCCGCCGAGCAGGTCATCAGGATGAGCAAGCTCTCTGTTAACCGGCCCTCGTGGCTTCGACGCGCCCGGACTGCCTGGGATCCCGCCAGCGTGCCGGGCCGTGCGGGATACTCGGCTCGGCCGGCGGGGCTGTCTGGCTACGGGGGGTTGAGGTGCAAGCTCAGGATGCTGGCATGCGCGTGGAGCTGTCCGGCGCTGGTCATCGCCTGGCTGGCGGCGGCTCGGCTGATGATGTCGCGTTCGTCAACCGGTTCCTTGATCACCTGGCGGCACGGTGCTTGTCGGGCGCAACGATCCGCGCTTACGCCTATGACTTGCTGAACTTCCTGCGCTTCCTGACCGGGCGCGGGTCGGTGCTGGCCAGCGTGGTGCCGGCGGACTTGTTCGATTACCTGGAGTGGCAGTCCAGGCCGTGTCCCGGGCCGGGCGGGGGTGTGGTCGTGCGGATGGACCGGCGGCGCGGTGCCGCACCGGCGACGATGAACCGCCGGATCGCCGCGGTCAGGGGCTTGTTCGAGTACGCGGTGATCACCGGGCTGCGGGCCGAGTCACCGGTTCCGGCGGCGCGCCGGTCCTCGGGGCTGCGGGCGGCGCGCCAGGGCATGCTCGGCTACCTCGGCCGGGCCGGCCGGGGTGGTGGCCGCCTGGTCCGGGAGCAGCGCCGCCTGCCCGAGGCGCTGGAGCCGGCGGAGGTGGAGGCGTTCACGGCGGGGCTGTCGACCAGCCGTGACCGGGCGATGGTCTTGCTGATGCTGCTCGGCGGGCTGCGGGCCGCGGAGGTGCGTGGCCTCCGGCTGGCAGACGTTGACATGGGGCTGCGCCGGGTCCGCGTGGTCGGCAAGGGCGGCCGGGAGCGCATCGTCCCGGTTGACGGCGCGTTCTTCGCCGAGCTGGCGGCTTACCTGCGCCTGGAGCGGCCGCGTGGCCTGGCCACCGCTGAATGCTTCGTGGTGCTGCGCGGGCCGACGGCGGGCCAGCCGGTGACCGAGGCTGGCATGCGCCGGATCTTCCGCACCCACCGGGGCAATCCGGGCGCGGGACGGGTCCGGCCGCACCGGCTACGGCACACTTTCGGGACCGGGTTGGCTGATGCCGGGATCGACCTGCTGGTGCTGCGGGACCTGATGGGTCATGTATCGCCGGAGACCACGGCGGGCTATGTCCACCTGTCCGCCGGGACCCTGGCGCGGGAGTACGAGGCGGCGCGGCGCGCGGTGACCCGGTGAGCATCCCCGCCGCCTGGGCCAGCGCCCCTGCCGGCGCGCCCGTCCCGGCACCTGGTGGCGGCAGGCGGCTCCTGGAGGATTACCGCCGGTACTGCGCCGGGCTGGATCGCGGCGCCGACGCCCGGGGCCTGCGGCTGCGCCAGGCGTCCCGGTTCCTGGCCGCCCATCCTGACGTGGACGCCTGGATGACCCGCCCGGCTGAGGTGCGGCTCGCGGACCTGCGCCGGTTCAAGGCATGGCCGCTGCTGACGTTCGCCGTGCTGTCCGGGCAGTTGCGGCTCGATGCCGACCTGCTGGTCTGCAGGCGCCTGGGCGGGTTCGGCCGGTGCGCGGAGGAGCAGTTCGCCGGGCAGTTCGCGGCGCTGCGCGAGGCAGCGGCCCGCCTGTCGTGGGGGCCACGGCACATCGAGGCGGTCATCCGCCAGGGCGTGGTCACCGCGATCGCGTTCACCGGCAAGCCGCCCGCGGGCCTGACTACCAGCGATCTCGACGATCTCGACGCGCAGATCGCGGCGAGCCCGCGCCTGTCCGCGGCCGAGCGGCAGCGGCGGCACAAGCTCGCCCGGGGCGTGCGCGAACTGCTCTACGAGGCCCGCATCATCGACACCCCGGCGGGAACCGGCCGCACGTCCGTCCCGGCGGAAGCCCGGCTGGCCGCGGCGGTTGGCGCGCCGGAGATCTGCCGGGCCATGACCGCCTACCTGGCCACCCGGTCGGCCCAGCTGCGGCCCGGGTCGATCACCGGGATGGCCAACGACCTGGCCTGCTTCGGGGAGTTCCTGCACACCGCGCACCCGGAGATCACCGGCCTGGGCGAGCTGACCCGCGACCACGTCGAGGAGTTCGCCGCCTTCGCCCGCACCCGCGGCTACCGCGGCCACCGGGCAGCAGAAAACCGCGCGGTCGGGCTGTCCGCCGCCGCGCACGCGATGATCACCTTGCGCTGCTTCCTCGATGACATCACCGCATGGGGCTGGGCCCAGGCCCCGCCACGCCGCCTGGTATTCGGCTCCGACATCCCGCGCCAGCCCCGGCTGCTGCCCCGCGCGCTGCCCGCCGACATCGACGCGGCACTGATGGACGCCGTATCCCGCCATCCCGACCAGTTCGCACGCGCGGGCCTTGCGATCATGCGCGGGACCGGGCTGCGGATCGGCGAACTGCTCGACCTCGAGCTCGACTGCGTCATCGACTACGGCACCACCGGAAGCTGGCTGCGCGTCCCCCTGGGCAAGCTCGCCACCGAACGCGCCGTCCCCCTCGATGACAGCACGCTGGCCTGCCTGGACGCCCTGATCCGCCACCGCGGCCCGCAGCGGGCGCTGCCCCACCCGCGCCTGGCCCGCGACGCGGACTTCGTCTTCGCCGAGGGCGGCCGGCGCATCGTCCCCGGCCGCCTGCGGCGAGCATTGCAGCAGGCCGCCGCAGACGCCGGGCTGGCCGCAACGGACGGGCAGCCGCTGCGGGTCGTGCCGCACCAACTCCGGCACACCTACGCCACCACCTTCGAATGCCGGCATGTCACTGCCCGCCCTGATGGCCCTCCTAGGCCATCAGACCCCGGAGATGACCTTGCGCTACGCCACGCTCGCCACCCCCACGCTGCGCACGGCCTACGAGACCGCGATGGGCAAGATGCGCCGCCAGTTCACCCTCACCCCGGCTGGGCGGCCGATCGTGCCCGACAAGGTCGCGTGGCTCAACGCCGAGATGCTCAAGACCCGCCTGGCACACGGCTACTGCTCACGCGACCCGGCCGCCGGAGCGTGCCCCTACGCCAACATCTGCGAGAACTGCGATAACTTCGTGCCCGCACACGACGCCACCCCGGTCCTGCGAGCACAGCTCAACGACATCAACGCCCTCCGCGACGACGCATCACGGCGCGCCTGGGACAGCGAGGCCGCCCGGCATGATCGTGCCGCCGCCAGCATCTCCGGCCACCTGCGGAACCTCGGCGTCGAAACGGACATCAAGTAGCAAGTAGGTATTAATCGTCAAGGCCGGTTAATCCGCATCAAGGTCTCCGGATGCATGCGCTCCATGTCCGGAGCCGGGACCTTCTGCGCCATCCGCTCCTACCTCGCCACCGCCGCCCGCCACGAACCGGCTGGCTCGACGCCCTCACCCGCGCCGCCGAGGGCAATCCCTGGATCCCCGGCACCACCTGAAACTCACCCAGCCGCCGGAGCCCGCTCCGTCCCCTGCCCGGCGGCACGAAGGGCATCGTCGATCTCGCTGAGCTTCGCGGGCGACAGCGCGCCCGCCCGCTCGATCAGGTCGTCCCGGCTCAGGGTGGTCAGCCAGGTGCACGGGGTAAAGCCAGGGCACGGGAACACGAGCCGCAGCACGCCTTCGAAGGGCAGTCCTTCCAGGACGCCGACTGCCACCTCAACGCCCAGGCCGGAGATGCCGGCGCCCGCCGGAGCGACGACCTGCATCGCGCGGAACCCGGATGGCCCTTCTTCCGACAGCAGCACGACGGGCCGTCGCTCATCGAACTCGACCCACCAGACCTCGCCTCGCCGCATGTGTCCTCCAGGGCACGAGATGGCAGGCAAAACACTACGCCGGCCGCCGCTGGAAGTGATGCAGCCCTGCCTGCTGCCCGAACGGCCGCCCCGAGCCAATTCAGGGACCTATCCAGTTACCTGGACAAGATACGCCAGCTCGCCGAAGAGATGACGCAGAAGGTAACGAGCCGGCTTGGCGAGTCGCTGCCTGCCTGCCGGCAGCCGTGCCGGGCAACGGTCCTGGCTCGCGGCATAAACGCTCACGGAGCCCAGCCCGGTGAGTACTTCATGTCATCTGACGACTATTGATCACATGCCGACCGGCGGCCTGGTCCGACTGTCCGTAATGGCGTTCTAGCTGCTTGCTGCGCGGTATTCGCTTTCTCCTGCTCGGCGGCGCTGAGCGACGGCTTCCTGGTAATGACAGGAAGTCGTCAATGGCGAGCTTTGGTGTCTTCCTGCTGGTGGCGGGTGCCGTTTGCATGGGCTGCGCACCAGGTGAGCGCAGCGCCTGGTGGCTTTGGCCGGAACCTGACTCAAGGGACTGCCCGTGTTCAAGTGGCTCGCCGGTGGCGCCGCCGTCGTGGTGGCCATCCCTCTCGCGCTGCTGCTCCTCGTTAGTGCAGCCGCACCCAGCGCGGCAGGCACCGGAGTGACCGGCGGCCCGTCAGAGCTGGCGCTGTCAGACATCCCGCCCGCTTACCTGGTGCTGTACCTCGATGCGGCGCAAACCTGTCCGGGTCTGCCGTGGGGTGTGCTGGCCGCGATCGGAGAGGTCGAAAGTGACGACGGCCGGTCGGATGCGCCCGGGGTTCATTCGGGCGCGAACTTCGCCGGGGCCGAGGGGCCGATGCAGTTCGAGCCGTCGACCTTCGCCCGGTATGCGGTCGACGCCGATCCGGCCGCGCCGCTGAGCGTCTACGACCCGACGGACGCGATCTACACCGCGGCCGCGATGCTGTGCGCCAACGGCGCCGCCTCGGGCACCCCGGCCGGGATCAGCCAGGCGGTCTTCGCCTATAACCACTCGCAGGCCTATGTCACCAGCGTGCTGGCCTGGGCAGCCCGCTACACCACGCCCGCGCCCGCTAGCGCGGCGGTGACCTCGATCGCATTCGCGCTAGACCAGCTCGGCAAGCCGTACCAATGGGGCGCCGACGGACCGAACGCCTACGACTGCTCCGGCCTGGTCTACGCCGCCTACGCCGCCGCGGGCATCCGCATCGCCCGCACGACTTTCCAGTGGTATCTCGACGGCCCGCAAGTCCCGCTGGCCCAGATCCAGCCCGGTGACCTGCTGTTCTCCGCCGGATCCGACGGCACGCCGACCGATCCCGGCCACGTCGTCATGTACCTCGGCGGCGGTCAGATCATCCAGGCCCCGCAGACCGGCCAGGACGTTCAGATCGACCCACTGGACCTGGCCGGGGTCGTGGTCGCCACCCGCCCTGCCGACCTTCCTGCCAGCTAAGCCACCTGCCCGCAATGGAGGACTCGAACCGATGACGCCCGTCAGCATCACTCAGCTGCGCACCACCGCCACCGTCGACCTGATGACCGCTGCCGCGGCGCTGCGCCTGGGCCGTACCAGGGCCTATGAGCTCGCCCGCCGCGATCAGTTCCCCTGCCGGGTGATCCGCATCGGCGATACCTACCGCGTACCCACGCCCGGCCTGCTGGAACTGCTCGGCGTCACCGCCGAGACCCCCGCAGCGGTCCGGCCAGCCTGACCACGCCTCGGTCACGGCGAATGCCCGATCGCAGCCAAACGCCGGAATGGAGAAACCCGATGCGCATCGGCGAACCACCGCCACCGCCCGACGAGCCCGATCCCGAGGAACCCGCGTGGCTGCTGTCGAAGGCCTGGCAGCGCGCCGATCTGATGGTCTGGGGCGCGCACGGCGGCGCCGGGGCCACCACCCTGGCGACCTGGCTGCAGCCTGCCTGGGATATGGGCCCAGCCCGGCCTGCCACCCATCCCCGCTATCCGGCCACCGCCGCGGCCGGGCGGCCGCTGATCATCGCCTGCCGGTCGACCGCCTGGTCCGCCCGCGCCGCCACCACCGCGGTCGCCGCGGTCACTAAGGCCGGCAGCCAGGTCGCGGTGCTTGCGATCGTAAGCGACGGCTGGCCGGAGCCTCCCGCCGCGACGGCCCGGTTCCGGCTGCTCGAGCCACAGGTCGGCGCGATCGTCCGGATCCCGTTCGTGCCAGGACTGCGCCTGGCCGACGACCCGGCCACGGTGGCCCTGCCCCGACGGGCGCTGCGGGCCCTGGACCAGATCCGGGCCGCAACCGGTGGCTCCCCGAAGTTCCGCTGACCTTACGAAGGAGGACGTGCACGATGTTTATTCACGCGCTGGCGGCGGGCGGCCTGGCCGCCCTCGGCCACGCGCCGCTCTGGCCCAACCCCAGCCTGGCGGGCGGGATCCCTGACCCGGCTCCTGTGGCGCCTCCGGGGCTGGCAGGTGACATGAACACGCTGCTGGCCTGGTGGAAGTGGGGTGCGCTGGTCGCTGGCGTCTTCGGCCTGATCGGCTGTGGCGCGATGATGGCGATCGGCCGTCGCAACCGCTCCAGCTTGGCCGCCGATGGTGCCACCGGGATCCCGTGGGTGCTGGCCGGACTGACGCTGATCGCCCTGTCCTCGGGCATCGTCGGCGTCTTCATGTGAGGCCCGCGATGCACTCCCAGACACCGTGGTGCTGGTGCTGGCCCTGCCGGGCGCGTCGGCGCCGGAAGGTCGCCATCACGTTTGTCATCCTCGTTATAGCCGCCGGATTGCTCGTGCACAGCCATGCTCACCTTGGCCACACCCGGCCAGCTCAAGCCCCGGCTGCCAGGACCACGCACCCGCACGCACGGCACACCGCCTCCCCTGCCATGTCGCTGGCCGCCGCGGGGCAGGGCCTGACCTGGATCAGCTTCTACGGCATGCAACTGCCGGTCTCGACGAGCGCCGGGCCCCACGAAACCCGCCGCGGGCTGGCCTCCGGGTTCACCGAGACCCCGCAAGGGGCACTGCTGGCGGCGATCAACATCGGGGTCCGGACTGCTGCTCAATGGGGGGCGGCAATCTTCGGGCCGACCATCACCCGCCAGGTCACCGGCCCGGACGCAGCCGCGCTGCTGCAAGCCGAAGAAACCGCCTATGCCCAGCTCCGCGCTGCGGCCCGGGTCCGCCCAGGCCAGCCAGCCGGACGCGGGTACGCGGCCGAGACCGGTTATCGGTTCGTCGCCTATACCCCGGCCGCCGCGACCGTGGACGTCGTCACCGCCGGGCCCGCCGCCAACGGCAGCACCGTGCTGGCCAGCACCCGTATCGAGGTTCTCTGGTTGGGCGGCGACTGGCGGGTAGTGGCCCCGCCCGGCGGCAACTGGGCCAACGCGGCCATCGCGATCTCCTCAGTGACCGGCTACGCGATCTTTCCCGGCGGAAGGTGACCACCGTGCACTGTGACGCCCTCGTCGCCCCCGCCTGCACCATCGTGGCCCGCGCGGTCAGCACGGTCACGTCCGCTGCCGCCTCGGACGTCCTGTCCGGCCTCGCCAGCGCGATCAGCGCTGGGGTCCGCTGGACCGTGGAGAACACGGCCACATGGTGGATCCGCATCCCCTCTCCCGACCTGGCCGCCGAGCCCGCGATCACCCAGATCCAGGCCTGGCTGCTCCCGGTGACCGCCGCCGTCGCCATCGCCGCGCTGATCGCCGCCGGCGCGCGGATGGTGATTGCGCGCCGCGCGAACCCGCTGCTGGACGTGACCGGCGGGCTGCTAACCCTGGCTGCGGCGACCACCCTCGGCACCGTGGTCCCCGCGCTGCTGCTCAAGGCCGGGGATGCCTGGTCGACGTGGATCCTGCAGGTCTCCACCGGCGGGCAGTTCACCCAGCAGCTCACCAACGCGCTGGTCCTGGGCAACAGCGCCGCGTCGGCTGTGGTCCTGATCTTCGGCGCGATCGCGATCGTCTTGTCACTGGTCCAGGCCGTGCTGATGCTGTTCCGCCAGGCCGCCCTGGTCATCCTGGCCGGGGTGCTACCGCTGGCGGCGGCCGGGTCAATCGCGCCGCTGACCCGCCCGTGGATCCGCAAGATCACTTCCTGGATGCTGGCCCTAATCTGCTACAAGCCCGCCGCAGCCGCGGTGTACGCGACCGCGTTCACGATGATCGGCTCCGGCGGCAGCCCGCGGACCACGCTGATGGGCTTCGTCATGCTGCTGCTGTCGGTGCTCATGCTGCCCGCGCTGATGAAGTTCTTCACCTGGACTACCAGCGCGGTCGCCGGTTCCGGCGGCGGGGGTCAGCTGCTCGGCGCGGCCGCGGTCGGCGCGATCGCCGTCGGGACCATGCGCTCCTCTGCGGGCGGCGCGGGCGGGCCCGCGCAGGACCAGGCCGCGTACCTGAGTTCCCGGCTGGGTCCCCCGCCCGGTGGCGCCCCGCCGACAGCGCCGGACAACCCGCCAGGCCCGCCGAGCCAGCCCGCCCCGCCGGGCGCGCCGCCCAGCCAGTCCGGCCCGCCCGGCAGCGGCAACCCGCCGACCGCCAGGACCAGCGCCAGCACGCCAATCGGAACCCCGCCCGCCGCAGCTGCCCCCCCGACCGGAGCAGCTGCCGCCGGATCGGCCGACACAGCCAGCGGGGCCGCAACCGGCGCGACGGCAGCCGCCGGGCCTAGCGGTGCGGCAGCAGCCCGGGCCGCCGCGAACGCCGCGCGCAGAGCCGGAGGCGCAATGGAAGCGGAGGACATCCCATGACACTCGGACACGACCAAGTCCGCAGCTACGGCGGATGGCGGCGCACCCGCAGCGTCGGGCTGCTGGGACTGGGCACCGCCGGCACCCTAATCCTGCTCGGCTGCTTCGCCGTGCTGCTGCTGCTCGCCGCGTTCTCGCTGAAGGCGCTCCTATATATAGGTCCGCCGGCCGTGCTCGCCGGGGCTGCAGCCGTGATCCGGGTCGGCGGGGTCCCGCTCGCCCAGCTCGTTATCCAGCGGGCGCGCTGGCACCACGGCGCCCGGGCCGGGCACACGACCTACCGCGCCGAGGTCGTCATCCGGCACACCGGAACGCTGCAGCTGCCCGGGACCCTGGCCGCGACCGAGCTGCTGTCCGCGGAGGACGGCTGCGGCGGCCGGTACGGCCTGGTCCGCGACCGGCGCGCCGGGTACCTGACCGCCACGCTGCGGGTGGTTCCGACCTCAACCTGGCTGGCGGACACCGGCGACGCTGACGGGTGGGTCGCGAACTGGGGCGCCTGGCTGGCGTCCCTGGGCTACCTGCCAACCGTGCGCTGGGTGACTGTCACCGTGGACACCGCGCCCGATCCCGGATCAACGCTCACCGACCAGGTCGCGGCCGCGATCGACACCTCCGCGCCGCGCGCCGCCATAGCGATCATGGATCAGCTGGTGGCCTCCGCGCCGGCCGCCGCGGCGGACGTCGACACCAGGGTGAGCATCACCTTCGACCCCGCCGCATCCCCGGGCGCGCCCCGGAACCTGACCGAGGCGATCATCGAGACCGGGCAGACCCTGGCCGGCCTGGAATCGGCCCTGGGCTCGTGCGGCGTCACCGTGCTAGGCCGGGCCCGCGCCGCCGACATCGCCGGGATCGTGCGGACCGCGTTCGACCCCGCCGTGCGCGGCGAGATCAGCCGTCTGCTGGCCTCCCGGATCGGCCCGGCGCTGGAGCAGCAGCTGAACTGGGCCAGTGCCGGACCCGCCGGAACCGAGGAAACCTGGGACCGGTACCGGCACGACAGCGGCGTGTCGGTCAGCTACGCCTGGCGCGAGGCTCCTCGGCAGAACGTCCGCGCCGACGTGCTGGCCCGGCTGCTGTCCCCCGGTCCCTGGCCCAAGCGGGTCAGCCTGCAGTACCGGCCGCTGCCCGCCTCGGCCGCGGCCGCCGCACTGGACAGCGAGGTCCGCGCGGCCGACTTCCGCCGCGAGTACTCCCGCCGCACCCGCCGCGACGTGACCGCCCGCGATGCCCACGACCACGCCCGCGCCCGCCAGGCCGCCGATGAGGAAGCCCGCGGCGCCGGGGTAAGCCTGCTCGGCCTGTACGTCACGGTGACTGTCACCGACCCCGCCCAGCTGTCTCGCGCGACCGCCGACACCGAGGCCTCGGCCGAGTCGTCCAAGATCCGGCTGCAGCGGCTGTACCGCAGCCAGGCCGCCGCCTTCACCGCCACCTTGCCGTGCGGTATCTGCCTGCCCGAACTCGCCGCGCGGCTGCGTCACTGACTGGCAGAGAACCCCAATGACTTCCCTCAACGCAACGGACCGGCCCACTGCCTCCCGGCCCCCGCTCCCCGAGTCGCCCAGCCGACAACCACGCCTAGGGGCCGATCGCCGTACCCGCCGTTGCCCTGGCCCGCATTCTGCCCAGCCCCGGACCCTGCATGCACGCAGCGTCGAGCAGCTGGCCCCGGCCTGGGGCTGGAGGATCCCGGATGGCGGCCGGGCCGTGCAGGTCACGCCGGGTCCGGAGTATCAGGCCACCACGACCCAGCTGTGCGGCCTGTACCCGTTCGTGGCCGGCAGCGGCACTCCGGTCGCCGGGACCCCGGTCGGCAGGCACCAGCTGTGGGGCGAGGTGGTCTGCCTCGATCCGCTGGCCTGGCTGCGCGCCGGGCTGGTCACCAACCCCGGCGTGTTCGTCCTCGGCCAGCCCGGCACCGGCAAATCCGCCCTGGTCAAGCGCTTGGTCACCGGCGCGGTCGCGTTCGGCAGCAAGGCCCTGATCCTAGGCGACACCAAGCCCGACTACGCCCTGCTCGTCGATCATCTCGGCGGGCAGGTCATCCGCATCGGCCGCGGCCTGGACAAGATCAACCCTCTCGACGCCGGGCCACTGGGCACCGCGCTGCGCCAGATGAGCGGCCCGGCCGCCGCGCAACTGCGCTGGGAAGTCCGCTCCCGGCGGCTATCGCTGCTGATGGCCCTGGCCACCTTGATCCGCGAAGCCCGGCTTTCCAACGCCGAGGAAGTCATCCTCGGCCGCGCCGTCGACCTGCTCGACGAGCGCCACACCGGCCCCGGCCAGCCCACCGTCACCGACGTGCTGTCGGTGATCGAGACCGGGCCGGACACGCTGCGCTCCGCGGCCCGCGCCGATGACCCGCGCCGCTACGCCGACCGGGTGCAGGACCTGGTCTTCACCCTGGACCTGCTGTGCAGCGGGTCCCTGGCCGGGGTGTTCGACGGCGCGACCTCGCACCCGATCGACCTGGACGCCCCCGCAGTCAGCGTCGACATCTCCGCGGTGAAAGCGGCCGGGGACAAGCTGCTCACCGCGGCGATGCTGTGCACCTGGAGTTACGGGTTCGGCTGCGTCGACGCCGCCAGCGCCCTGGCCAGCCTCGGCGCTGCGCCACCCCGCTCCTACCTCGCCGTCATGGACGAGCTGTGGCGCGCGCTGCGCGGAGCGCCGGGCCTGGTCGAGTACGCCGACTCGCTCACCCGGCTGAACCGGGCCCGCGGCATGGCCAGCATCATGATCACTCACTCGCTCGCCGATCTCGACGCGCTGGCCACCGAGGAAGACCGGGCCCGGGCCCGGGGGTTCATGGACCGCTCCGCGATCACCGTCCTGGCCGGGCTGCCGCCCCGCGAGCTGGCCCAGGTGGCTGAGATCACCCCGCTGACCGGGCCGGAACGGGCGCTGGTGGCGTCCTGGTCCGCGCCGGAGTCGTACCAGCCTGGTGCCCGCCACCCCGGCCGCGGCAAGTACCTGATCAAGACCGGCGAACGACTCGGCATCCCGGTCCAGCTCAGCCTCGTCGGGCCCGAACGGGAGCTGTACGACACCGACCAGGCGATCCGGGCCAGTCAAGCCGCGGACGGCCCGTTAGGGACACAGAAATGAGCCGGGCCCTGGGACCACGGCCATCCCTGGCTCCCGGCGGAACCGCCGCCGGATGGGCCGTGCTGGCCACGTGCTGGGGGCTGGTCCTGCTCGGCGCGCTGATCTGGGCCGCAGCCCGGATCGCCGCCGCGCTGACATCCGGCTCGGTGGAGCCGTTCGGGATGAGGTTCATCACCGACCTCGCGCACGGCCGGACGAGCAGCGCCTGGCCGCACACCCCCGCCGCAGCCGTGGCGGTGGCCAGCGCCGTGCTGCTGGCCCTAGCCGTCGTGCTCGCTGTCGTGGCTGCCCGCTTCATCGGCCGCCGCTGGAATGCTCCCGGTGACCCAGTCGCGGCGCTGGCCCGCAACCCGCGCATGCGAGCGCTGACCCGGCTGCCCGCCACCCGGGCCGCGACCGGGCTGCGCCGGTCCCTGGCCGATGTCGACCCGCGGACGATCCAGCCGGCCGAAGCCGGGCTGGCGCTGGGCCGGCTCGCCCGTTCCGGCCGCCGCCTCGGTCCGGCCGTCTACGCCGGCTGGCGGGACACGGTCGTGGCGTTCATGGCGCCCGGGTCGGGCAAGACGACCGCGCAGGCGATCCCGTTCGTGCTGTCCGCGCCCGGCGCGGTCATCGCCACCTCCAACAAATCCGACCTGTGGGCCGCCACCGCCGCGCTGCGCGCCACCGCCACCGGCGGGCGGGTGTGGCTGTTCGACCCGCAGCACGTCACCTACCAGCCGCAGGCCTGGTGGTGGGACCTGCTGCGCGGGCTGCGTACGGTCGAGGACGCTCACCGCCTAGCCGGGCACTTCGTCCTCACCGTCGCCGACGAGCACCGCCGCGACCTGTGGGGCCCGGCCGCCCAAGACCTGCTCGCCGCCCTGTTCCTGGCCGCCGCCAGCTCCGGGCACACCCTGCACGACGTCGCCGGATGGCTCAACGAGCCCGCCGTCCCCACCCCCATCGAGCTGCTCACCGACGCCGGATACACCGCCATGGCCGCCTCGCTGCGCGGCGCACAGAACGGCGCCGCCGAGACCCGCGACGGCATCTACCAGACCGCCCGCACCGCCGCCCGGGCCATGACCGACCCCGAGATCATGGCCTGGGTCACCCCACCCGACCACGGCCTCCTGCCGGTCTTCGACCCCGGGCAGTTCGCCGCCAGCCGCGACACCCTCTACCTGCTGTCGAAATCCCGGTCCGCGGCCGCGCCGCTGATTGCCGCCCTGTCCGACACCGCGATGCGCGCCGCCGAACGCCGCGCCGAACAGCTCGGCGGCAGGCTCGACCCGCCCATGGTCGTCCCGCTCGACGAGGCCGCCAACATCTGCCGGATCGCCGACCTGCCCGACCTGTACTCCCACCTCGGCTCGCGCGGCATCACCCCGGTCACCATCCTGCAGTCCTACGAGCAGGGCGTCACGGTCTGGGGCGAGCACGGCATGGCCGCCCTGTGGGGCGCCGCCACCAAGAAGATCATCGGCGCCGGCGTCGACTCCCCCCGGCTCGCCCGCGACCTGGCCACCCTCGTCGGCCAGCACGACGTCCCGGTCCGCACCCTCAACTACGGCGACGGCCGGGCCAGCGAATCGGTGTCCCTGCGCCGCCAGGACATCCTCGAGCCCGCCGCGATCCGCGCCCTGCCACCCGGCACCGCGCTACTGCTGGCCACCGGCATCAAGCCCGCGCTCATCCACATCACTCCCTGGTACGCCGGGCCCCGCGCCGACGAGATCACCCGCGAGGTGCAGGCCGCGCAAGAACGGATCCGCCAGCACGCGATCCAGGCCGATCCCTGGCTCACCCAGCCCGCCGACCCACCCTTCTAGGAGGCCTTCATGACCGATCCTGGCCCTCCCCCGGAACTCCCCGGTGACGTCCCCGCGAATGACGGCAGCCCAGACCGGCAGGCCGCGGCCCCAGGCACGGCCGTTCCCGAGCCGGCCTACTACGCGCTCGAAGACTGGCTGACCGGCTACTTCCTGCCGATGTTCCGCCGCACCCTCGGCGGCGAGTACCGCTGGTGCCATCAGTGGTGGCAGCACGGCGAGGCGATCAGTCGCCTCACCTCCCTGTGGCACGCCTGGGAAGTGCTCCGCCTGCAGCCTGGCACCGGCATCGCCACCTGGTACCGCGACCACCTCGACCACCAGCTGCCCATCCTCATGGGCCCGCGCGGCCCCTTCTACCAGTGCAGCGAGACCACCCACCGCGAACCACACCAGGCCGACGTCACCCCCGCGCCGGAGTACTGGTGGGACCTCGGCGACGACAACGACCTCATGCCCGTCGCCGTGCCCGGCGCCGGGGACGATGACCACGGCGACGCCCCGGAGGCTGGCGATGACATCGGCTGACTCCCGCGAGCGCGGACTCGACCCCGCCCACATCCTCGGCGTCACCAACCAGGCGATCCGTCAACGAAGCCAGGTTGCGCTCGCCATCGCAACATCCGACGGTATCCGCATCTGCCTGCGGTCCCGGCGCGCGGCCAGCGACGCACAGGCGGCGCTGACCCGCGTCGGCTACCAGGTGATCCGCGGCGACTGCACCAGCCACCGCGACCTGCTTGTCACCGGGTGGAGCGCCGCAGGCTTGGAAGCCCGGCTCGCCGCGATGCGCGCCGTGCTCTACCAGCTGCACGACAGCCCGAACGCCACGGCCGGCGCCGTGATCGAGCGGTTCCGCAGCCTGCCTCCCGGGTCACCGGCTCGCCGTGACGGCAGTTTGCTGGCCGAAGCCGACGCGCAGTTGCTCGCCTCGGTGACGCGCCGTTCCGGCATCCACATGCCGCACGACCCCGCGTTCCAACCCGCTGATCTGGGCATCGCGCTGCGACTGCGCGCGGCCCGGGCCCTGGAAAACGCGATCGACGACCTGATCGAGCGTCACCTGCGCGTGGCTGGCCACGCGCTGCGCTTGTTCCAGTCCCTGCGGCTGCACACCACCGAAGCCCAGGCCAGAGACACGACGCTGCGCCGGGCCAGCGTCATCTACCACCTCAGCGCCTCCCCTGAGCAAGGGCCCTCGGCTCAGGCGCGGCGGCCTGGGTTCCCGCCCCGACCTGACCCGCTACCGCGTGGGCCATCTCCTGATGGCGGTCTGGCTGCGACGGCGGCCAGCCAGACAGCTTCCAGTTTCCCGGGCTCGCCGGTTGCGCGTGTGCAGAGGCGATCGCCGTTATCTCAGCCTGGCCGGGTTGAGAGCCCCGCACCGCCCGCCGGACCCACGTGCGAGGCAGCACCAGGCTCGGGGCGGCCGCCCAGCACCCAGAAGGCAAGGAAGTACCACCGATGAGCGCCGAGACCCACCCCGACCCGTTCCAGGACGCCATGGGCCACGGGCTGCAGCGAGCCGTGCAGATTGTCTCCTGCGCTGTGACCGCAGCCCAGGTGTATGTCTACCAGCAACGAACGCAGGCCAGGGCCGCTGCCGAGCGTGATGAACAGGCCCGCCGGGCACTGACCGCGCACATGCGCGCCGACCGCGAAGCCGCCCGCACTGGCTGGGCACCCGCCCTCGACCCGGACTGGCTACGTCGGGCCGACCTGGTCCAGGTCGCTCGCACCTGGGGCGCGGCGATGCCGTTTGCCGACCGGTCGGTGCCTTGGTACGAACCGGCCGCCGCGACGGCCATGCGCAAATGCGAAGAACGCCTCCGCGACCTGCACCCGCTCGCCATGGCCCGCTACGACCGGCTGCGCGGCGACGGCATGGGTCCGGCCGAGGCGATGCGTCAGGCCGCACCACTGTTCGCCGGCCCGCCCCGGGCATACGACGCGCCATACACGCCGCGGGCCGTGTTGACCACCGGGACCGGCGAAGACCTGGCTTGGACCGCAGCTGGCTCTGCGTCCGACCCCAGCGAACTCAACGGCCCGGCTCTGGCCGAAGCGCAGGAACGGCGAGGCATGCAGATCCTCGCCGCCTTGCAGGCACGGGCCCGCGCGGAGCACCGCGCACCGCTCGGCGAAGCCGAGCAGCGCGCCGTCCTGGAAACCATCACCAATCTGCCCGCCGACGTTATCGACCGGGTCGTGCGCTCCGACAGCAACCCCGGAGCCTTCCGCACCGATGGCGTCCCCACACCACCCGATCCAGCTGGCCGCCCATGGCAACACGACTTCCCCACGCCCATCCAGGAAGTCGTGGCTAGCACCAACGGCCCTGCGCCAGAAAGTCCAGCTGTGACCAGTACTCGAGCTCGGCGGCGATCTGTTGGTCACCATCCCGGCCGTGACCTGCGAGGGGGCACCGCCGGATCGAGGCGATAATCGGATGAGGGCGATAGTGTGAACGAAAAACAGCATCTACCAGGTATATCAAACGAGCCCGATCCAGCATCTCCACGCACAGGCCAGGACTGGACTAGCTGGCTGCGGCATGCCCACGGCGTACGGCCACCCAGCACACCACCCTCAGCCGACGACGTCGCGGCGGCCTGGATGGCGCTCACGCATCTGGCCCGCCGAGAAGGCTTCACCGTCGAGCGCGCAAACTGCGCTGACGCTGATGGCTTCACCACCTGGCGCAACCGCAGGATCCGGATCAGGCCCGACGCAGACCCCGGCCAGGCAGTCACGGCGCTCGCCCACCAACTCGGTCACGTCCTGCTGCACAGCCAGATCGCCAAGCTCGAACCCTCCGGCACCGTTCCCTGCACCGGCATCCGCAAAATCGAAGCTGACTCTGTTGCCTGCCTGGCCGCTACCCACATCGGCATCGACGTCTCGGCGATCGCCTTTCAGCACGTCTCTAGCTGGGCCGGGACTGACCAGCGCGCTAACCCCGCCGCAACTGTCGAGGCCATCACCACCCGCATCCTCGGCGCCACGGCCGCCATCACCACGCACCTGGAGGCCGCAGGCATCACCAGCGCGCAATCCGCCGCCCTATCCCGCGCAGGTCCCCCAGTAGCAGGCCAGGGCGCCGAGCCCGCCGCGCCAAGAAACGAGCTTGTCCACGCCCACGACGCTGCCGCGCTGTTCTTCCGCAGCCAGATGTCCGACAGCTGGGTCCCCGGCTACCTGGCCAGCCGCGAGCTGAGCGCCGCTGCCCGGGACCCCTGGCTAGCAGGTTACGCACCCGCCACATGGGATGCGCTGACCAGCCACCTGCAGACTGCTGGCTACTCCGACGGAGTCATCGAGGCCTCCGGGCTGGCCCGGAGATCGCGGCGCGGCACCCTCATCGACACCTTCCGCGACCGCGCCATGCTGCCGAACCGGTCGGCAGACGGAACCATCATCGCGTTCATCGGCCGAGCTCCCGATCACGCCGATCTCAACGTCCCGAAGTACCTCAATAGCCCGTCCACGGCCCTGTACAACAAGGGCGAGGTGCTCTTCGGCCTGTGGGAAGCACGCGACGCGCTCGCCAGTGGAGCCCGGCCGGTCATCGTGGAAGGCCCTCTCGACGCCATCGCCGTCACCACCGCGGGCCACGGCCACTACGTCGGCATCGCACCCTGCGGTACGAAATTCACCGCCCGCCAAGCCGCCGCCCTCGCCCAGGCAGCCGACCTGCGCGCCTCGGGCGTAACAGTCGCGTTCGACCCCGACGAAGCCGGACGGCACGCCGCCGTCCACGCCTACTACCTGCTGGTCCCGCTCACCGAGAAACTGGCTGCCGCGACCCTCCCCTCTGGCCGGGACCCAGCCCGGGTCCTGGCCGACTCCGGCCCGACCGCTCTCGCCGCGACACTCGCTGACCACACCCGCCCCCTACCCGATCTCGTCATCAACGCCGAAGTCGGCCGCTGGAGCCGCTGGCTGCGCTTCTCCGAGGGCCAGATCCACGCGCTGCGCGCCGCTGCTCCCCTGATCGCTGCCATGCCCCCCGCTCACATCGCCCGCCAGGTCGCACGTCTCGCCGCCATCCTCCGGCTGGACCACTCGACCGTGACCGAAGCCGTCACCGATGCACTTGCCGCATTGGCCGCCAACCCAGCCGACAGCACCCGCGACACCGCGGCACATCATGGCGACCCGCGAGGACGCCTCACTGAAGTAATCCGCGCCGCCGACCACGAGTCCCCGCACAGCGCACAGCAGGCCATCCGCCACGCGGCAACGACACGTCCCGCCGACGGCAAGCAACCGGGCGCTGACCATCCGCAGTTATCCGCCAGGCGGGTGCGGAGTTAGGCGCCGTGGCCCGAACGCAAGGAACATGGCGGCTACCCACCCGATCCCGGTCGGTGCTCCGATCAGGTTGACCAGGAACACTAGTGCCATCCGGTCCACGCCTCGGATCAGCCCGACCAGCGTCGGCAGCAGATACACGACAACCAGCACCGCGAACAGAAGAACCCAGAACGCGTAACTGTTCGCTAAGCCCTGCATGAGCTCATTCTCCCTCCTGTGTCTCAGCAGCGCCTGGATTGCGGCGCTGGCGTGGCGCTGCCAGCAAAGTTCTGCCTACGCCCGCGGATCGTCAAGGCCCCGTACCCTCTGTGGACAAGCCGACTTATCCACAGGTGGCTGGTGTCGCTTCATCTCTGCCAACGACGGACCTGCGCCGGTCCGCACGGCTCAGTACCGCCTGAACACCCGCCAGACGACCTACCGGGTCCCCTGCGGGAGTCAGGGGTGTGGTCCGGCTCGCTTGGGCAGTAGCGGTCCTTGTGCCGGGCCCGGGCGAATCCGTGCGGGACCAGGACGTACGGGACGGCCAAGTCGCGGTGGTACCAGCAAGGCGTCCCGAACAACTTCGGCCGAAGCAGCGCGACCAAACCTGCGATCCTGCGCCTGGCCCCGCGGCACCGGAGAAGGACGCCGAACATGGGCAACATGCAACTGTGACGCCGTGGCGCGGGCGGCGGCTGCTTGAGCGGCATGCTGCTGAGCCTCGCGCAACTCCGCGACCGCGAGAGTCAGAGCCGCCAAGTTCGCGATCAGCGCGATGGTGACCAGCGTGCCGTCGCCGGTGATCTGGCCGGTCATCGCCAGCAGCCGGGCGGTGGCACGCAGCTGGTTTCCCTCGCGAGTGGCCGAGGGGATCCGACCATACCGGGTGCGCGCGGCGCGGTCGTAGCTGGCGGCCGCACGGCGCAGTTCCGGGCTACGCAGGGCTCGCGCCGCGGCGTGCAGGGTGTCTGCCGTCGCCCATGCCGCATCCGCCGCCACCGCCGGATCGCTGCGGGCGCAGTACCTGATGTGATCCGCGGCGAGCTTGGTTTGGCGGACAGCATGCGCGAAGATCGCGTTCCGCTCCGGAACAGTGCACCGGAACGTCCCGGAACGTTCCGCAGTGTTTCGGGGAATGGTCCAGCCGCGCCGCAGCCGGGGCAGGGTGAGCCCAGCGGCTAGCCGCCCGCCGCCATACCACAAAGGCTCCCCGTCACGACCGTCGTGGCCAGGTAGGCCGACCGCATAACCGGTGACCTGGCCTGGACTGATTTCGCTGAACCGCAGCCGTACCAACACCCCGGCCTCCCGCAACCGGGCAAAGAACTCCACTTCGCCTACCGCGCCCTCCGCCGCCTCGGTGACCACGTTCCGGAGCACGGCACGCGCCGCCGCAGCGGACAGGCCGCGACCGGGAAGCACTGCGGGGTCGCAACCGGACCCCAGCCAGCGGCAGCGCAGTTTCGGCAGGGTCAGGTCGGCGGCCAGCTTCCCGCCGCTGTACCACACGATCCCGTCGCCCTTCGCGGTGTGCCGAGGTAGCCCCACGGCGTACCCGGTCACCTCACCCGGGTGAGTGGCGCTGTATCTCTTGCGGATCGCCACTTCGGCATCGGCGAGGCGGGTGAAGAACTCCTGCTCCGTCCGCGCCGCGGCAGCCGCGGTGCACACCTCACGGCGCAACGCCTCCCGGGGCGGCTCGCCCCATCCACGCCGCCTGGCCTGCTCCGCTTCAGAACGGGACGGACGCCGGGCCGCGGTGCGATCTGCCGGGGCCGTGGACCGCAGCTCGAACAGCGTCTCCGCATCCCGACATGCCTCCCGCACCCGATAGAAGTCATTCCAGATCCGCGGCCGGGTGCCATCCTGGCGGGCCAGCGTGGCCACAATGTGAACATGATCCGCGGCATGACGGACCGCGACCCACCGAACTCCCATGTCATCGCCGACGGACGCGAGCCCGGTCCGGTCCATGATCTGCGCCGCGACCTGCGCCCACTCCGCATCCGACAGCAACCGGTCGTCTGGGGCGGCGCGCACCGAACAGTGCCACACCGGTTTGGCGTACGCGGGCCCGGCCAGAGCGGCTAAGGGCTGGGCCAGCAGCCCCGCCAGCCGCCGGAAGTCCCGAGAACCTCCGGGACGGCGTTCCGGTTCCAGTTCCGCCGGATCGGAGAATCCGGCGACCAGGTGCGGATCGGCATGCTCATTCGCTTTCCCCGGACTGTAAAGGTAATACAGCAGCCGCGCGGCGTTCGTTCCGCGGAGCACTTTCCCGATCACAGAACACTTTCCGTTCCGTCACGGGACACTGCGCCGCAAATGCTCCGCGGTCTCATCCAGCCGCCGGATCACCCGTACGCAAAATTGCGCCGCCGGGAGCAGATCCTCACCGCGCTGGCCGGTCGCATTCAGCCTGGCGACCGCCTGGTTCAGGTTGGTCCCGGCCCGGCGGACCAGCCCGGCTGCCGCGATCACCTCCACCAGCGCCTCTCGCAGCGGCGACGATGCCTTCGGCTCGGCACCCCGCGCTGAGGCCAGTGTCGCCTCAGCTGCGAAGGCGCCTCGGGCCAACCCCGACCGCTGGGCAGCCCAGCTGACCTCCTCGAACTCCTCCTCGGTCAGCGAAAACTGAACCACACGAGGCCGTGACGCCGTCTGCCGCGACCGCCGCCGCACGGTCCCGCCCGCCACCACGACCACCCCATCCCTCGCTGAAGCTCTTCTATGGGGACCGTGCTCGGTCCCCGCCAGCACCGCTGACGATCGGCCGCCTGAGGCCGGATCGGCGGTGGTGCTGGCTCCATTGTTTATCTCTGGGCCGCGCTCGGTCCAGAGATAAACAATGGATAAGAATATCTTGCTTCAACCAGCATACGCTCCCGTCGAATTAAACAGGAACTGCTGGAATCAGTTGTTTATTGCCGACAGGAAATGGCTCAATGCGACACGGATCAGTACGGACCGTAGTCAGATCTTCACTTTAAGGCTCGCGGCCCTCCACGAAAGGCGAGCTGGCGAGGCTCATGCTGCACCGGTGGCTTGCAGCGGGCCAGGCCAGCGGCCAAGGATGTACTTAGCCCGCTCAGCGTCGCCGAGTTCGCGAGTGCTGTTGCCGGAACGGACGTAGAACGCTGTCTTCTTGATGAGCTGGTCCTTCACGCTCACCGTGACCTCGGCCTCGACGGGTACGGGCGAAGGCGGGACGTGGACTCGGCACACATCGGCCCCATCGATGGTGTGGAACTGCACCGATAGCCGAGCGGTGATCGCGCCACCCATGGCGGCGGTGACGATGTTCGTTAGGTGGAGCTGGAACAGGTCCCGGTCGTCCTTTCCTGCCTTGTGGAGTGACGCGTAGTCGGTGGCCAGGCCGCACACGTTCCCGTCGTCGGCTACCCCGATCAGCAGTGTTCCGCCATCGCGGCCGTTGCTGAACCCCGCGATCGTCTTCAGGCTGGCTGTCTCCAGCGGCTTGTAAACCTCGCCGGAGCCAGCCTTAGTGCGCAGTGATGCCTTGTATTCCAGGGTTGCGCTCTCCTTGTCCGGACCGAGCAGTTCGCTGATGGGGCAGTTCTCTTGCCAGGCGACTCGTGCCTTGCTCTGGATGAGGGGAAGATAGGCGGCCACCACAGCGTCGCGCATGTCGCCGTTGTCGATGAGCTTGAGTGCCATGTCCTCGGAGGTGGCCATCTGGGCGATCACCTGGTCGACGAAGGCCTTGGTCAGCACAATTTTGAAATTCTCCGCAGTGTTGACCGCCGCTGCCTGCTGTATGTCCGGTTGGCCGACCAGTTTGTCGGCGACCACGTCGTAGAAGACTCGGTCCTGCGGTGCCCAGGAGGTGCCGAAACGCTCGTTCAGCCGCTCAATGATTTTCGAGAGCTGCTCCTCGTCCGGCTGGTGCTGGGGGCCGGTGCCGGAGAAGATGGTGCTCACTTCGCCGTGGGTGGCGGGGTCCAGGGCGATGGATCCGGAGGAGATTTCCTCGGTGCGCAGGTGGGTGAGCTCGACTTCGCTGCCCAGGTCAAGCCCGGTGTCGGCCGAGGGGCGGATGAACACGGCCAGTGCCCGGCAGAACAGGTAGTCGGCCTCGAGTTTCACGTCGGTGAAGCTGACGACCTGCGACAGGAATGCGTAGGTGCGGACGAAACGGTTGAGCGCGTCGCGGAACGCGTCCTGTTGGTCGGTGCCGAGATCGTGGAACCGGTCGATAGCTGGTGTGAGGGCGGCGTGTACCCGGCCGTGCGACCCCGCGGCCTCTCGCGCGACCAGGAGCGCTACCGCGCGCTCAACCTCCTCGGGCCATAGCACGCCGTAGGGGTCGAGGGCATGCCTGGTGTCGTAGAGCAGATTGGGATCGGTCGGCGGCGCGATCGTCGAGGTGTACCAGGGTGCGAAGGATTCCCGGATATCGTTGGCGTCGTTGCGGAAGTCCAGCACGAACGTGCCGTCCTTGCCGTCACAGGTCCGGTTCAGCCGGGATAGGGTCTGGACAGCGGCCAGCCCGGTGAGCGCCTTATCCACATACATTGCGTACAGCAGGGGCTGGTCAAAGCCGGTCTGGTACTTCTCGGCGACTACGAGCACATGGTTGCCGTCTTCGGCGAACCGGGCGGCGGTCTGGGTGTCTGGGAAGCCGTTCATGTTCGCCTCGGTCCAGTCCTCAGTGCCCGGCAGCACGGTGCCGGAGAACGCGACCAAGATGCCGATGTCGTAGCCGTGCTCGCGGCAGTATGCGGCGAGCGCCTGTTGGTACCGGACCGCGTGCAGCCGGGAGGCTGTCACGACCATTGCCTTGGCCCGGCCGACGATCTTGCGCCGGACATGCTGCCGGAAGTGCTCGATGATGATCTCGGCCTTCTGCGCGACGTTGTGCTCGTGCAGGCTGACGAACCGGGCGATGGCTGCCTTGGCCTTCGCCTTGTCGTAGGCAGGGTCATCGGGTGTGGTCTTCTGGATGTTCCAGTACGTCTTGTAGGTGGTGTAACTGGCCAGGACATCGAGGATGAACCCTTCCTCGATGGCCTGGCGCATCGGGTATAGGTGGAAAGCCTCATGCTTGCCTGTGACCGGGTTGATCCGGCCGAACTGCTCCAGAGTGCGGCCCTTCGGGGTAGCGGTGAACGCGAAGAAGCTGATGTTCCGCTGGTGGCCGCGGGCCCGGGCGCCTGCCTCAAGCGCGTCGGCGACCGGGTCGGGCAGCTCGCTCGGCTGCATGCCGCCGGATGCGCCCGACCCGTCGGCGGCTTCAGCTGCGGCGAGTTGCTGCTCAGGGTCAGCCTGGCCGAGCACCAGCTTCAGGTCCTTGACGCTCTCTCCGGTCTGCGAGGAATGCGCCTCGTCCACGATCACGGCATAGCGCCGATCAGGCAGGTCGGTGCCCTGCTTCAGCACGACGGGGAACTTCTGCAGGGTGGTGATGATGATCCGGGCCTGCGCGCCAGCGAGGGCCCGGGCCAGCTGTGCGGAGTCCTCGTCGATCTTCTGCACGACGCCGTGCGCATGATCAAACTGGTAGATCGTGTCCTGTAGCTGCTTGTCCAGCACCCGCCGGTCAGTGATGACCACCACCTTGTCAAACACCGCGGCGTCGCTCGCATCATGCAGGGCGGCCAGCCGATGCGCCAGCCAGGCGATCGTGTTCGACTTGCCCGACCCGGCCGAGTGCTCCACCAGGTAGTCGTGACCCGGGCCCTCCACGCGGGCAGCAGCCTCCAGGCTCCGCACCGCTTCCCACTGGTGGTAGCGCGGGAAGATCATCTGCCTTGCGGCCTTCGGTCCCTTGGCTAGCGGCTCGGCGGCGACGAATCGCTGCAGCAAGTCAAGCCAGTTGTCCCGCGCCCACACCTCGCGCCACAGGTAGGCAGTGCGGTGCCCGTCAGGGTTGCCAGGATTGCCCGCGCCGCCATCCCGACCACGGTTGAATGGCAAGAATCTCGTTATCGCACCAGCCAGCCGGGTGGTCATGGCTACCTGCTCGGTGTCCACGGCGAAATGGATTACTGCCCGGCGGGCTAGAGTGACATTAGCCGGATCGCGGTCAGCCCGGTACTGCGCTTTGGCGTGCTCGATGGTCTGCCCGGTCAGCGGGTTCTTCAGCTCGGCCGTCGCGACGGGCAGGCCGTTCACGAACAAGGCCAAATCTACGGTCTTGTTCGACCCTGGCTCGTACGCGAGCTGGCGGGTGACCGTCAGCCGGTTGGCGTCGTAACGCTGCACCAGAGCCGGAGTCAGCCCGTGCGCGGGCCGGAAGTAGGCAAGCTGGATCATCACCCCAAGATCGACAACGCCCCGGCGCAGCACGTCGACAGTGCCGCGCGAGTCGAGTTCCTTCGCCAGCCGGTCATAGAACGCCCGCTGGGCCTTCTCCTGGTCGCCCCCGTGCAGCGCCACCAGCGTGCTCCACTCATCGATCTGGGTGGCGCCGATGAAGGCCGCGAGCTCGGCGGTGTCAAGACCCAGCCCGGAGTCGAAGTTCACGGGCTCGCCCCCGGTGTATCCGCTGTGCTCGGTGAGCGCAGAGACGATCTCCGTCTCAAACGCGAACTCATCCAGACCCACGTCCACTCCCCAGTCGGCTACCAGAACTCGACTAACATCCGTCACGAAATGGTAGCGCGTTGTGGAGCCTCAACTACTACAATCGTTTTCCGCCCGCTTGACCGTGGCGTTTGCATCGCGCTGTCCGCCAGGAGTTGTCGCCAGCCGTAGGTATATGCTGCGTCAGCACCTAGCTGAAAGCCTACTTCTGTATCTGCAATTTTCCCATCACCGCCATTGTGATCAATGCCTGGCGACGTTCACGCAACAGGCTGACTTGTTCATCTAGGGCAGCAATTATTCTGTCAGTTTTCTCTGTATACCTAGAGATTCGTGCAACCACAGCTTCTTGTATAGCTGGCGGCGGAACCGGCAGCGGAAGCTCGGCCATCGTTTCTACATTGAAATGTGACTGAATAGTACCAACTGAATGTTTTCTGATATGCTTCTGAGTCCAGTCCGAGTTCACAACATTGACAAGATATTCGGCATTCAATTTCCCCGGACGTACAATCAGAAGGTCAATGCAGTTTGCCCCGTTAAGGCTAGGTGGAACGCTGGCCGCAGCACCAGCCTGACCAGTACGAACCACGACGACATCCCCGGTTCGGAGGATTGTTTTCTGATGGAGAAGCTGGCCTTCGCTGGAGAGGTAGACCAAGTCATCAAGATCTATGCGGCCGGGCCTAACATTAACTCCGCGCAACGCAGGAGATCCGTTATCGGCGTACCAGGCTGAAGGCGTCACAACAATACCAACCGTTATAACCGAGACGGCAGTCTTAAGTCGGAAGCTACCGAACTGGTCAGCTAGACGGCGTATTTCCGTTTCGATGAAACCGGCGCGTCGTTCAGTAAGCAGTTCTACCAAGCGGCGCTTCTTTGTGGCGATAGCATCGATACGGGCAGTCTCAGCGTCGAGAAAACCGTCGATTCTGATCTGGTCCTCTATAGGAGGAAGCGGGATCCGGAAGGATGCGATCTTGCTTGCGCTCGTACTGGCAATTCCCGTCGTCTTACTCGACGTAGCTTCAAAGTAAGCCCTCGCATAGGACGTTTGAGTCACAAACCCCAGGTACGGAGGGTAGAGTTTCCCGCCAGGGCGCACTGCAAAGACATGATTCTGATGAAGGCAGCCCGGAATTTCACCCTTCCACACGGCTCCGCGACCAAGTTTGTCGGCATCGCCTCCCTCCGTCATTAGCACATCGCCATACTGCAGTTCCCAACGATGCGCAAGCACCCGGGGAACATCTACCTCTTTCATCTCAGAGAGATCAACCCATCCGTCTTGAACATTGGCGACGCGCAGGTATGGACGAGAGACCGTTGGGAGCGTCATTGCTTTCCCCGCGTCCAGCGTCAGTCCCGGCTGAATCCTCGCCACAGAACCAAGACGGACCATGGAATACGCGCCGAGCTGTCGGGGAACGGCGGCCGACTGTCCAGTCACTCGGTCACCTCGTGCAACAGGACCTGTATGTCCGCTTCAAGCTGCCTGATTTCGGCATCGATTTGGGTTAGGGGACGAGGGGGGACGTATTTGTAGAAATGGCGGGTTAGGGGAACCTCATACCCGATCTTGGTTTTGGCGTGATCCACCCAGGCATCCGGTACATAGGGCAGCACCTCCGCGTCCATATATGCATCGACCGCCGCCTGGTACTTGACTGAGGCAAGTCGGTCGGCCGGATCCGCCTCGAACGCCACAGAACCTGGCGGCAGCGGAACATTCTCGTTGTCGCGCAACTCCGGGTCGGGCTCGATGTTGCCCTTCGCGTTGGTGACAGGACAGGCGTCAGGGTCGCGGACCGCAAGGACGTCCAGCAGTGTCTTCTCGACCGCGCTGCCAACAACTTCAGCGTGGAGCAGTGATTCCCTGATCCGCTTGACCGCGAGCTTGCGGTCGGTGAAGGACTCGTCCCCCCAGGCGGCGAACTCGACACGTAGATCAGCACGCGCTTCGGGTGAGAGCAGTCTGGCGAGCTTGGGGTCGGCATCGAAGCTGGCCAGCGTGTCGGCGTTTGCCGTCCAGCGAAGGCGCAACGGCCGCTCTACAGTGATGCGGAGGAAGCCGAATGCCTCGTTTGGCATGATCTTGACTTTCTCGCCTTCCGCGAATTCCCCGTACAACCGGACGATCTCGCCAGTCTGAGCTGCGGAGATCTCCTTGCGCTTCTCGCCCAGGCTCTTGCGCATCTTGGTGAAGAACTCGCGGGCGTCGATAAGCTGGACCTTGCCGCGCCGCTGCGGGGTCTTGCGGTTGTTCAGAACCCAGAAGTACGTGGAGATGCCGGTGTTGTAGAACAACTGATCCGGCAGCGCGATCACGGCCTCCAGCCAGTCGTTCTCGATGATCCAACGCCGGATCTCCGACTCCCCTGACCCAGCGGACCCGGTGAACAGCGGCGACCCGTTGAAAACGATCGCTAGCCGGGAGCCGCCCGCCTCCGGGCGCTTCATCTTGTGGATCATGTGCTGCAGGAACAGGAAGCTGCCGTCGTTGATGCGGGGCAGGCCGGCCCCGAACCGGCCGCCGAAGCCCCGCTTGGCGTGCTCATCCCTGACCCTGTCGGCGACCTTCTTCCACTCCACCCCGAACGGCGGATTGGCCAGCATGTAGTCAAAGCGCTCGCCTTCGAAGCCATCGTTAGTGAAGGAGTTTCCAAAGGCGATATTCTCCGCATCCGCTCCCTTGATCATCATGTCGGAGCGGCAGATCGCATAGGTGCGGGCATTGAGTTCCTGGCCGTGGACCTGCAAAGTGGCCGCCGGATTCAGGTCGCGCAGCCTGTCCTCGGCTACCGACAGCATGCCACCGGTGCCACACGCCGGGTCGAAGAGTGTTTTGACGATACCCTTCTTGCGGAGCAGGGCATCGTCGTCGCTAAACAGCAGGTCTACCATGAGCCGGATCACCTCGCGCGGAGTAAAGTGCTCCCCCGCGGTCTCGTTCTCCGCCTCGAACGAGCGCCGGATCAACTCTTCGTAGATGGCGCCCATCTCCACGTTCGGCACCGTGTCCGGGTGCAGGTCAAGGTCACAAAACTTGGACAGCACCAGATACAGGAGGTTGGACTGGCTCAGCCGGGCGATCTGGGCCGTGAAATCGAACTTCTCGATCACGTCACGGGCGTTGCGCGAGAACGCACTGAGATAGGCTCGCAACTGATCGGCCATCGTAGCCGGGTCTTCCAGGATCCGCGGGAGAGTGAGCTTCGAGGTGTTGTAGAAATCCACTCCTGCCGCCGACCGCAGCAGCGCGTCACGGTCACCGTACTGGTCCCGCACCGCGAGAACCTTGCCCTTAGTCGGCTTTAGCACGCAGTCCAAGCGCCGGATGACCGTCAGCGGCAAGATCACCCGGCCATACTCGGAGCGTCGGTAGTCGCCACGCAACAGATCGGCCACCGACCAGATGAACGCCGCATGATTCCTCACCGCCGCCAGACTGTCAGCCACCGATGCCCCTCCCACCACATGGTGCCAATGCAGACCATCATCGTGGCACGCGAGTTAGCTATCTGCGGCGTCCTCCATGGGAGGACTGACCGCCTACACAAGTCTCGAGCAGTAGTGCGCGAGGAGCGCACGGGTCAGCTGTTCTCCTCTGATCGTGATCAGCTGCATGTCGGTGTCCGGCATGGCCCTGAAGTCTGTCGGATATTTCCGGACATTGGTGACGGGGACCAGGTCGGCTATGGGCACAGGCGCTCGCTCGTCTGGCATGCCGAGATAGGCATGGACGAAGCCCTCAACTTGCCCGCTGCTGACTGCATCGTGGAGCTTGCCGCGGGCAGCATCCTGCGCCCGTCGGTGGACGGTGTCGAAGCTTCGACGGAGCCGGGTTCCGGCGAAGTGCCCGGCCACGAGAGGAAGCCGACCCCGGCCGGCGTCGCAGGCGATGATGTAGTCGATGTCGTAGACATGGGCAGTGTGGAGCGCTGAGCGCCCGGGTTCCAGCGCGGTAAGCCCGAGGTTGTCGTAGATGCCGCCGTCGGTGAGCAGAACGATCTGGCGAGTCGGTTCGGGGACTCTAGGACGGACGAAGCTGTAGGAGCGCTCGATGGCGGGCAGTAGGAGCGGGAAGGCGGCGCTGGCTGCCACAGCGTCAGCGACGGTCACTGGATCGGTGATGATCCCGTAGGCCGAGCACGAACTGCGGAGGCTGCCGAACCGGACGGCGTTGCTGGTGCGCAGGTCGGTAGCCGTGATCACGGTAGCCAGGCCAGGGCGAGTAACCTGGTCGAGCGTCCGGTCTCCGAAGGCCCGATGGGCGAGCTCGTCCCGGAGAGCGTCGGTTCGGTTGGTGGTCCGCAGGCGTGGCTGGGTCCCAGCTCGCGTCGGCAGGAGCACACGGCCTGCCGCGATGACATTCCGTACGGCTGCGCCGGGCGCCAGGGCGCGGCGGATCAGGGCAGCCTGGAGGCCGCGCTGGAGCAGCTCTACCGTTACCGCGTCGAACTCGGCGAAGTCTTCGGGGCCGTAGGCGTATAGCGCCGCGAGCAGGCTGCCGCCGCTGATTCCCGAGATCACCGAAACCTTGGTTAGCAAACCGGTGTCCTGCAGCGCGCGCAGGCAGCCCAGGCCGAAGGCTGCGGCCCGGAACCCACCGCCGGAGACTGCGACGGCAATGCGAGGCTGGTCGCAGGTCACCGCTGGCCTCTTTTCGGTCTGGCCCACGAGATGAGCGCCCGGACCCAGGCCAAACGCCGCTGCTGGAGCGGGCGCTCGCGGCCGCTGCGGCCGGTGATCACGAATCCGCCCGGCCAGGCCGCCTCGGTGTGCTCGGCCGGAATGGCCGGTGGCCTCTGTGTGGCTGCCGGGTCGTGGCGGACGAGGCGCGCGTCTATCTCGGGCAGATGACCGTCGTGCAGCCATGCCGACCATGCCTGCTCGCCGCCGCCCAGGATGATCATGAGCGCGCGGGCAGAGGCCTGCACGGCAGGCGCAAGAAGCTGCTGCATGCCGGCCCCGTCGGTGGGGCTGGGCCGGGCGGTATGATTGGGATGGGTATGCCACATACCGACAAAGACCGTCATCCCGCGGCTGCAGGCCTGGTGGTGATGCACGAGTTCCTGTACCCCGTCAGTGCCGTGATCGAAGTGCCAGGCAGACAGTCGGCTGTCGGGCGGCGGGCCGGTGGCCACGTCGACCCAGATGCACCGGCACGCGTCGTCGATCTCTCCGAAGAGCATGCCGCCGGTCTCGATGTCGCGGCCGCGTACCCGCGCTCCGCGCGCTGACTCGGCGCGCATTTCCCGGATCGCCGCCGGAGACAGCCGGATCTCGTACCCTTCGGCTTCGTCAGCGACAATGACGTCGTTTGGCCAGCAGGTCCGCCAGATGCCCGAGGCTGCCCTGCCGCGCTCGCGGGAACCAAGGCGGACCACAGTCGCTGACATCGGCTGATCGCCATCATCGCCTGTACGGCGGGCGATCGCGTCGAGGCCTGCCGTTATCAGGTGAGCGGCGAGGGCGCCGACGTCGGCGGCAGAGCCTGTGAATGTGGGATCGGAGCATCCCGGTTCGGGCTGGAAGAACTCGGAGCGCGGCGACTCGGGGAAGAAGTCGTCACGGACGTCAGCGAGCTGCCGGGCCTGGTCACCGTACGCCGCAATTCCGAGCTTGCGCAGGATGTCCCGGCCGGCCCCGGACGCTCCCGGTCGGGCCAGCGTCACCACGCCACGACGGGCGTCGTGTCCGATGAGCATGGTCATAACCGGAGGCCAGTCACCTGGGGATTGGGCGCGGCAGTACTCCAGGCGCGAGGTGATGGCGGCGTTGGCGGCGGCGTCGATGATGAGGTCGAACTGAGTGGCGTTCATCTCCTCGGTCAGCACGGTGAGGATGATGTCCTGCGGCAGCGCGCTCACCCGCTGGTCGGCGTAGATCTGGTTGAGGCGGTGGGTCAGGGTGATGGCCTTGTATCGGCCGATGTCGGCGTCCTCGTAAGGCTGGCGGACCAGGATGCCGGGGTGCACTATGCCGTTGTCGGCCACGGTCACCTCGGCCGCGCCGGCCCGGACGCAGATCTCGGCGGCGGGTGCGCCGAGCGCGCCACAGCCCAGGATCAGGATGCGCTTGCCGGTCAGCCATGCCGCCGAGCTGCTGCTGTCGCGCCGCTGGGTCACTTCTGGCCGGGCCTCCATGATGGGCATCCAGGTGGTAGTGGCCTGTTCTAGCCACGCTGCCGCGGCCTCGGCGAGTTCGTGATCGTCTGTGTTCGGGTGCCGCGCAGCCGCCAGGAGCTTCTGGCCGGCCTCGTCTATCCGCCAGCAGACCAGGTGGGTAAGCCTTCGGCCGCCGTTCGGCATACGCCGTGATGGGGTTCCCACGATAAGCACCAGCGGCCTGGCGGGCAGGTCATGGCCCTGCAGCGCGTGCGTCGCGTCGAGGCGGGCGTTGATCGTTGCGACGCTGCTGAGCAAGGCGAGTAGCGCGTCATGATCGGCGCCAGCAGTGGTCAGTCCAGACATGAGCGTGCTAGCTCCGTTGGGGTACTCGAAGCCGATGTCTCGGCTCAGCAAGATCACCGCTGCCCCGAACAGGCGCCGACCGTGATCATCAAGATCCCCGCGGAGTTCTGCCGTCTGGAAGCGCAGCTTCCAGACCTCGGGGGTGATCCACTCGGTTACGTCGGCGCGGTCCTGGCGGTCATGTACGCAGGCCGCGACCATGAGCCTGGCGTCGGGTCGTGATGTGACGGCTGAGCTAGGCCCAGGCGGGGGAAGGTCTGGCCGCACGACCGCAACGCCGGCGGCCAGCGACGCATAGGCAACCGGCGGGTGCAGCGGCTGGCCCTCCGGGTCCAGCTCATCCATCGCGGCTCGCCGGAGCCAGAGGATGAGCCGGTCGAGCAGGCCTCGCATCCCGTCGGCGGGCAGCCACTCAACCAGCGGCGCCGCGTACAGGCAGATAATCTTCTGCCACTGCACGTGGGCAGTGCCTGCCCACCGGGTATGCGGCACGCTGACCTGGGGGATGGTGAACGGGAATTCCGGGCTGATCTCCAGGCTGAAGGTCTCGCGCGCCCGTAGCGGCAGGCCCGCCAGGGCCCGCGCGTGCCCAGTGCAGTCCAGCGCGATGTCGATCACGACGGCCTGTCCGATCGTGGACCGGTAGGGACCGCGGAGGACTTCCACCGCGTCATCGCTGCGGTCTGCGATCTCGGCGAGCTGATCAGCGGCCAGGTGCTGGCCGGGCGTCAGGGCAGGCGATGGTTCCGGCCGGGTCACTGCCTGCCGAATCCGACGGGCTGACGCGGCACGGCGTCGCGGCCCCGTGCCGCGGTTACCGCGCGCTGGGCCCGGTCCAGGCCAGGGCTGCGATTCTGCTTCGGCGCCGCGCGGCGGCTGCTTAGCCAGCGCGCTAGGCTCCTGGTCGCCGCAGCCGCCAAGACGATCAGGACGCCGGCCGCGGCGACATCCACTGCGGCGAACTCGCCCACTGCCTTCGCAGCGGTGCTGAGCGTCTGGACACTGTCGTCGAGGATGTCGGGGTCGAGCAGCGTCAGCCCGTCTGCGCCGAGCCCAAAAACGACCGGGCGGGGCTGGCTGGGGTCGGGCCACTCCTGGGTACAGATAAAACGGTCTTCGCCGTCTACGATCTGCAGGTAGCGGGCCTTGGCCTTGGCGTGCGGCGGGTTGTCCCCGGTGTCGTTGTGGGCCGGGATCGGCATGCTGCTCGCCACGATGGCCGGGTTCTCGCGCGCATGCCGCTCAAGCGCGTCCAGGACATCCTGCTGCAGCTCGCCGTCGCGGTACATGACGTGCTTGGAGCAGTGGTGCGGCACAAGCAGGACGTCCCAGGCCACCCGGTCCTCACGGCTGTGCGCCTCGCTGTAGTCGAAGATCTTCATGATCGTATCGTGGGCAAGATCACCCAGCAGCAAGATCCTCCCGTCGGCTCCGGAGGGATCCCGCAGGGTGATCTGCAGCGCCAGAGAGGTCTCGTTTCGGGCTGCGGCGCAGTCGTCGGCGAACGGCGCGTGGATGAAGGCCTCGAACACCGCGCTCATGTCGTCGCCGTCCAGGGACGTGACCAGGTGGCCTGGGCCGGTCAGGTACTCATCAGGCAGGTCGGCGTAGGCGTGCTGCTCCCGGTCGGTGTCGTAGCCGACGACCAGGATCCGGTCGCCGGACCCCGGCTGCTCGCCGCGGGCGGCAGCTGCCCTGGTGGCCCGTACCCGCCGCTCGGCTTCCTTCTGGAACGCTCGCGCGTCGTCGCATATCACCGCGTCGTCGTCCTCATACTCCCGCCACAACCGCGGCGTCGCCCACAGCTCCCCGATGGTCACCGACTTCAGCAGGTCAGCGAACCCGCGGCAGTGATCCTGGTCGGCGTGCGTGAGGACGAACACGGCCAGGTAGGGCCGACCGTTCCTCCTGGGCAGCCACGCGGCCAGCTCATCCACGACCGGCGTGACCACCGCGTCGTCCAGGTCCGCCTGGGCCATGTCGTGCAGGTCGACCTGGACGACGTGGTCGTCGTCCACCACGATCGTGGTGCTGTCCCCGGTGCCGACCGGCCAGAACATGATGCCCCGGCGCGGGGCGCTGCGTGTTGCCACTGAGGTTTCCTCCCGTAGGCGCCTGGATGACGTGCTCTCCGAGCCGGCCATGTCGATCTCCCCCGTAGTCGGCCAACAGAAGGCTACTCCCGCCACTCCAGTAGGAGCAACTAGTTGCTTCCAGCCTCACAAACATAGGTTTCCGAGAGTGGAATCTCTACGTCTGTTAGGGCATCATGCAGGCGTGGATGACTTCTACGAGCAGTTCGGCCGTCGGGTCCGCGGCGCCCGGCTCGAGCAAGGCCTGAACCAGCAAGCGCTCGCGCATCGGGTCGGACTGGAACGCAGCTCCATCAGCAACGTCGAGAAAGGGCGCCAGCGAGTGCAGCTGCACATGCTGTTGGAGTTCGCCGCCGCCCTGAACGTGCCGCCCAGCCAACTGCTTCCCCAGGACACGGCAGCGTCAGATCCGCTACGCCGGGTGCCCGAAGACACCCGGCCCTTCGTCCGTGACGTCCTAAAGACCGCTCGGGCCCGGTCCCGTGGCTAGGCGCGCCGAACTCGCCGCCGAGCGTCTCCTCGCCGACCACGGCATCATCAGCCCGCCGGTAGATCCCGAGAAGCTCGCCCTCGCCGCGGGAATCATGGTCATCCGGCGCCGATTCGAGGACGCCGACGTCTCGGGCATTCTGTTCCGGGACAGCAGCCACTACGTCATCGGGGTCAACAGCGCTCACCCCCTGGTACGACAGCGATTCACGATCGCCCACGAACTCGGCCACCACGCGCTGCACCCCGGCCGCGAACTCATCCTCGACGTGCCCGTCCGCGTCAACCTGCGCGACAAGACCTCCAGCACCGCTAGCGACATCGAAGAAATCGAGGCCAACGCCTTCGCCGCCGCGCTCCTCATGCCCGCGTACCTGATCCGCGAGCAGGTCAACCAACTCCCACCCGCCAGACGCCGTGAGCCCGACACCGCAGCCGCCGCACTTGCGAGAATCTTCAAAGTCAGCACCTCGGCCTTGAACTTCCGCCTCATCAACCTCGGCCTGACTAGCTGAGTACCGACAGCTCAGTCCCGACCGCCGGAGGCGGCACGGTGATCATCGTCATGTTCACACCTTCAGCACTTCGTCCTCGCCGTCATACCGGGTGACAACTTCTGGTGCCACGTTCTACCGCGCGGTGACGGCGAACTCCACGGACAAACGACGGACAAATGATCAAGGACCCGACCGCCGACTCTGGCGATCAGGCCCTTGACCTGCTACTTCCTCAGTAGCCCCGACCGGATTTGAACCGGCGCTACCGCCTTGAGAGAGCGGCATCCATGCAGCCGATACCGCTTGTCGTACCGCGTCCACGCGCAGGACGCTGACATCTCTATGCGCGCTCGGTTCAGGAGTGCAGGCTTGCGGACCTGTGTCAGGACCAGGCCGAGGAATCAGTCAGGCCATCTACCGAGACGCGGATCGTGAGATCGCTCCGCGCCTCAAGCCAGGTCGCCACCTCCACCAAGTGACTTTCGAGGACAGCATCAGCGTCCCAATCCAGGCAGCGCAGCCATACGTGATGCCCGATCGCGTTCTGCATTCGCCGGCGGCCGAACTCCCGGTCGGTACTCACCACTGCCGCTTCGTGCTCGGACGCCCAGACTGTCAGCACGTCATCGGTCGCGGCAGCTAATCCCACCTGACTCGCCGTGAGGCACTCGTGTCCCCTGTGCCGCAGCATCCGTCCCACAGCGGCATCGACATCATGATCAAGCAGAAACCGCACTACCCCGCCGCAGCAAGGAGCCGGGACGCCTCGGCCACGTCGGCGGCCTTCAGATCGGGGAATGCCTCCAGGATGGCGTCGGTGTCATAGCCGTGGCGCAAGTAATCCTGCACGGTCGACACGCGGATCCGAGTCCCCGCGAACACCGGCGCGCTGGCATGCACCCCGCGCTGCTTCACCACCCGGCCCGCGTCGCTCGCCTGGCGCTGCGCGGCCCTCGTGATCCGCGCCCGCAGCGGGTCCAGGCGCAGGATCTTCTCCAGGACGATCTGATCGGGCCGCAGGTCACCCTCCCAGGTCCCATCCGCGTGCTGGAAGTAGATCTCCTGACCGAGGGTGGCGAACGTCAGCTCCCGCAGCGGCGCCTGGTAGCCACGCGACCGCAGGTGCTGTACCACGCGCCGGATGTGCTGCAACGACATGTCCCGCTCGGTACGCAGCTCGGCCACCACCAGCAGCGCCAGAAGATCCTGGAAGCTGTACAACCGGACCGTGTTCTTCGGGCTCAGCTGACGCCGGATCGACGGCACGACCAGGCCGGTCTCTTCCCAGTAGCGCAGTCGCCGCATGGACACCCGGGCGAGCTTGCGGGCACGGGTATCAGGAAACGCTAGAAGCTCCTCGCTGGCCGGCACCATCCTTCGCACCCTCCGTCGCCTGTCCTTGATCGTAAACCGCATCTGCCTGAATCCCGCGCAGACTCCCGGCAGCCAGACGCCTTCAGCACCGGTCGGCCAAGCGGCGCAACATCTCTGCGCGATGCCGTTCTCTGCCGGTACCGCATGCTGCCAACCGGCCAGTGCGGCCCGATCCTGCTGCCATCGTGCTGCCAAGCAGCAAGAAGGCCTGACCGCCTTTCCTGGCGATCAGGCCTCTGGCCTGCAACTACTTGGTAGCGGGGGCGGGATTTGAACCCGCGACCTCTGGGTTATGAGCCCAGCGAGCTACCGAACTGCTCCACCCCGCGTTGAGGTTCCTTAACTTTAGGGCCTCGCCGGGCGGCAGGCAAATCTTCGCGTCGCGTCCGGCTCCGGGGCGATCGGCTCAGACCCGGGTCCCGTAAGGACGGGGGGTCGTCATCCAGATGACGTAGTGGGCGGGCCAGGGCGCGGTCGGCGGCTGCGTCAGCGTGTGCGGGTCCTGCAGGGTGACCAGGTTGAGCGCGCGGACCGGGCTGCCGTACGCGGAGAGCTGCGACGGCCGCGACCCGAGCAGCACCGGCCGTCGTCCGGCCCGCTCGATGCCGGTCAGGACCGCCTGCACGTTGCCGGCCGACGGCGCGGCCACCCACGCGGCCGGAACTCCGCACATCCCCCTGATCACCTGCGTGAACCGCGCGGCCACGGCCGCGTCCACGATCACCACCGTGGCCGAGGGCCCGAGGGCCATGCACAACCCGCTGACGGCTTGGGCCTGCCCCTGGCCGGTCCGCTTCAGGGCCAGGCCATTGGCCTCCAGGCGCAGCGCACCGCTGCTCGAGTGGGTAAGGCTGAGACCGAACGAGGTCGCAATGGTGGGCACCAGCAGCGCTGCGACGCAGCAGGCGGCCACGAGCGCCGAGGCGGTCCGGCCCGCGCCCCGCGACCGCGCCCAGCTGCGGAGCCACGCGGACGCCCAGATCGAGCAGAGGATCAGCCCCGGAAGCACCAGCGGCACCAGGCGGCGGCTGGCCCACGGCTGGTCCGGGAGGGTATCCGGCCGCCACAAGACGGCGGCCGAGCCCCAGCAGATGATCACGAGCGGCAGCGCCCAGATGCGAGCGGTGCCGAACGGGTCCCGCCAGGAGATCAGGGCCCGCAGGGACCGCCGTACCAGCAGCGCCAGGCCGAACCCGCCTAGCAGCACGGCCGGCAGCCCGACGTACCAGATGACCCAGTACAAGGTGTCCTCGGCGTAAAGCCGCCCGGGATCGACCGGCAGGTGCTCGAGGCGCTGCAGGCTGGCGACATAGTCCGCCGCCGCCCGGGCGACCGGCCCGCGCACCGTCTGCACGTACGGGCGGATCGCGAGGCCGATCAGCGCGGCCACGGCGAGCGCCCCGCCGACCTCGGGCAGCCACCGCAACGGACGCTTGGCCAGCAGCGACCGCACGCCCTGGCGCAGACCGGGCAGGCGCAGCAGTTCCACGGCCGCCAAGGTCAGCGCGACCAGCCACGCGGCGAGCAGCCCGATCAGCTCCGGCATGGGCTGCAGCGCGTCGACGAACGGCCGGGCCAGCACGTAGGCGTCGACCAGCCCGTAGGCCGCGCCGATGGCCAGCCCGACGCAGAATGGGAGGGCAGTTTTGCTCCGGCGGACCAGCAGGATGCCGGCGAACGGGATCGCCGGAAGCACGTCGAGGAACCCGTCGAACCGCACGACGCAGCAGAGCCCGAGCGCCAGGCCGCCCAGTCCCATCAGCAGCTGCGGCGCAGGCCCGGCGCTCGGCCGACCGACGGGGCGCGGGCCGAGCCATCTTCGCCCGCCGGACGCGTCCGGCTCGCCCTCCGCCGGATCCCACGGCCCCGGTGACCGGCGGGAATCCCGGGCCGCGTAACTGAGCGTCAGTGCGTCCGCGACCAGGCTGAGCCCGCCGAACAGCAGTATCTGCGCGGCCGTCTCGCTGAATGAGGCCCGGCTCGTGTATAGCTGAGGCAGCGTGAATCCCAGCACGAGCGCCCCGGCCGGGGCCCACTGGGGCCCGGCCAGCCGCCCGACCAGACCGCCGAACGCGAGCACGCCGAGCCCGCCGAGTATCGGGCCCATCGCCATGGCGGCCGGGGTTCCGTGCACCCAGAACGCCCCGGCCAGCAGTAACGGCAGGCCGGTCATGAGCCCGGGCACGACGGAGGTGCCGCTGGCGAAGAAGCCGGTACTGGAGAAGCCGAGCCCGGGATGGGAGCCGCCGAACGCCTCCAGCGACTGCGGGATCGGCAGCGAGCCGTGCTGCGCTATCCAGTAGCCCGTCTGCAGGTAAGCCCCGGGGCTGCGCAGCACGATGAGGCTCTCGGAGTTGAACCGGAGCTGCCAGGCGGTGAAGCCGGCCGCGACCGCGATCGTGCCCGCGAGTCCCCACCAGCCCGGCCAGCCCGGCTCCCGGCGCGGGGCACGGGCCCCGGCCGGGGCAGTCCCGGGCCAGGCGCGGGGCCAGTTGCCGGGGACCTGGCGCAGGCCCGCGGCCAGCGCGACAGCTACCGGCACCGCGATCAGCAGCGCCGGCGCGGGCAAGAACGCCCCGACCAGGAGTAACGGCAGCCCCACGAGCAGCCAGGCCATGACGAGGATGGCCGGCAACACGGTGATCCTCGCGAACCCGGTCCCGCCGGCGGCCGCGTAGCCGGGGTGGCGGTCGGCCCACCCGCGCAGACGGCCCGCCGCGCCGGCCGGGCCCGCGCCCGCGAACCACGTCCGGGCCGACGCCGAGGCGGGAACCGACTCCCGCGAGCGCTGCGGCTCGTCCTGCCCCTCCCCGGCGTCCGCGCTCCCGCCGACCCTCGCGCCTGCTTCCCCGCCCTGGCCCTTGCCCGCGTCCGCACTCCCGTCGGCGCTCCCGCCAGCCCTCGCGTCCGCTTCCCCGTCCTCGCCCGCCGCGGCGTCCGGTGACGCCGCCGCTACCTGGGCAGACGGGTGAACGGCCGTCGGCGGCCGGCCGGCGTCGCTATCCTCAAGGTTGCCGGTCACCTCTGTATCCTCGGCCGACTGGTCAGTCGAGGCCGTGTCGCCGATCGGGCGGTCGCCAGAGCGCACGGGTTCCACTGTAGAGGGGCCGCCAGAGGCCGGCACCCGGTCGCCCCGCCCAGCCCAGCCAGCGAGGTCGTGCACTACGCGAAGCCGCCGGCGGCCGCGGCCCGGCCCGCGCCTCGCTAACCAGGAGCTTTGCCAACTACATAAGAATCCTCCCAGTTACCGCACGTATCATGGGGCGCAGCTATCGGCCAGATTCCCGCCCCGCCGGCGAGGATTCTGGCCCGGAGGATGAATGAGCCGCCGCAACGACGTGGACGACACTGGCCGGAAGGGGCCGCGGAGAAGGCGCCGCGAGCCGCCGTCCCGGAGCCGCCGCTCGCGGTATCCGCTTGGCCAGCGGGTCGCCGCGTGGACTTCGGTGGCGCTTGTCGGCGTGCTCGTGGTCGGCTCGCTCGCGGCCTACGCCAAGTACCGGGCCTTCTGGGACAGCATCACGCGCGTGGACGTGGCCGGCCTGCTGGGCCAGCAGCCGCCCAAGTACAACAACGCGGAGAACATCCTGCTGATCGGCTCGGACACCCGGCTCAACCAGCACGGGATCGGCGGGTCGGAAGCGGTCGACCCCGGCTCGCGCTCGGACACGCTGATGCTGCTGCACATCTCCCCCGGCCATCACTCGGTCACCGTGGTGAGCATCCCCCGGGAGGCGATGGTCCCGATCCTGAGCTGTCCGGCCAGCGACGGGACGACGGGCCAGCAGGCGCAGCCGGGGCAGGAGGAGCTGATCAACGCGGCCCTGGACTTCGGCGGGCCGGCCTGCACCTGGAAGACTTTCGAGGCCGTCACCAACATCCACGTCGACCACTTCGTGGAGCTCGACTTCACCGGATTCGAGAAGATCATCAATGATCTCGGCGGGGTCCGGATCTGCCTGCCGTTCGCGGTCAACGACCCGCTGTCCGGCCTGCACCTGACCGCGGGCGTGCATCACGTCTTCGGACCCCAGGCGCTCGCGTTCTGGCGCACCCGCGAGGATCTCGGTGATGGTTCCGACCTGCAGCGGATCCAGCGGGACCAGTACCTGATGGTGTCGCTGGTGCAGGGAATCGAGCACAGCGGCCTGCTCGGCAGCCCCGACAAGATACTGAAGGTCGTGGGCGACGCGGCCGACGCGATGACCACCGACACCGGCCTGGACCAGAACAGCATGCTGCAGATCGCCGACAGCCTGCACGGGATTACCTCCAGCTCGGTGCAGTTCGTCACCGCGCCCAACATCCTCGACCCGGAGAACACCAACAACGTGGTGTTCGAGCAGCCACAGGCCGGCGAGCTCTTCACGGCCATCGCCCACGACACGGTGCTTTCCAAGGCGAAGAAGCGGGCCAGGGGCCACAAGGGCAAGAAGGCAACGGCTCCCCCGACGGTCGACACGACGACCCCCGCCCAGGTCAAGGTCGACGTCGAGAACGGGTCCGGGATCAACGGAATCGCCTCCCAGGTCGGCGGCGACCTGACCAGCCGCGGTTTCAACGTCGTGGGCACCGGCGACGCCAGCAACTTCAACTACAACAGCTCGGTGATCGAGTACGCGACCGCCTCGGACATGCCCGCGGTCAACACGCTGAAGGCCCAGCTCAGCAACGTCGAAGTGCTGCAGGACTCGTCGCTGACCCCGGGTACCATCACGCTGATCGTCGGCTCCAGCTTCTCCGCGCTCAATCCCCAGCCCTCGTCCTCACCGTCCTCGTCGGCCTCGTCGCAGCCCTCGGTGTCCAGCGTCAGCGCGGCCGACGGCGCCATCGCGGCGAATACCAACATCTGCGGGGACAGCTCGGCTTTCGCCGGCCCGGACAGCTGACCGCCCGGCGACAGGTGGCGGGAACGGCATGAGAACCTTCACCGCCTGGCACACCTGGGCTGACGCCGAACCCGGCCTTGACCGGCGGCTGCCCGCCGGGGTGGTCGCCGAGCTGGCCCGGGCGGTACGGTTCGCCACCGCCTACCACGGTGACCAGCGGCGCAAGACCGGTGTCCCATACCTGGAGCACCTGCTCGAGGCCTTGCAGATCCTGGTCGAGGGGGCCGGGCTGAGCGATCCCGACGTGCTCGTGGCCGCGGTGCTGCACGATGTCGTCGAGGACACGCCGGGCACGCTGGCCGACGTCCGCGCCGCATTCGGGCCGCGGGTGGCCGAGCTGGTCGGCTGGGTTACCAAGTCAGCTCCCGGCCCGGGCGAGGACCCGGCGGTCGTCACGGAGCGCTACCTGCGCCGGCTGCGCGACGCGCCGCCGGACGCCGTCCTCGTCAAGCTGGCCGACCGGGCGAGCAACGTGCAGACGCTGCGCAACCTGGCGCCGGACCGGCAGCGCGCCTACTACGCCCAGACCGTGGCGTACATTGTCCCGCTGGCCGCGCCCGAGCCGTGGTTTGCCGCCTGGTACGCCGACTGGCAGGCGGACATGGCCGACCTGGCGGAGCCGGCGCCGGACGGCGGCTAGGCCGGGCCGGCCGCCGAGGCGACCTGGGGTTCTCGCGCCTCGCCGCCCGCTATTACCGCCTCCTCGGCCGCGGACTGCCGCAGCCCGAGCTGCGACACCTCCAGCCACAGCAGCAGCGACGCGGGATAAATGAAGTATCCGAACCGCGTGGCCGGCGCCAGCAGGAACATCAGCGTGAGTCCGATGATGAGCCGCCAGACGGCCGCCGGAACGGTCTTCGGCGGCCGGACCACCAGCGAGGCGGCGATCGCGGCCCCGGCCACGACCAGGAGCCCCACGGCGATCAGGTGCCCGAGGTGCCCGGTATCGGCGAGCACGTGCCCGGGCAGCGGGCTGGCCGCGGCCGATCTGACGTCGGCCAGGCCCAGCGGGAAAAGGATCGTGTTGTCAACCAGGGCGCTCGGCCACAGCAACGCGACCGGGCCGACGATCGCCAGGCACGCGGCCACGGCCGAGTAGAGGAAGATCAGCAGCGGCCGCTTGCCGTCGCGCGTCCCGATCAGTACCGCCGCGACGATCACCGCTGGCCAGGCCGTGGCCTTGGCCGCCGACGCCAGGCCGAGCGCGATCCCGGCCAGGACGACCCGGGGCTGCCGCCAGAGCAGGGCAAAGCCCAGGCACATCAGGGCCAGGATGGGCACGTCGGTGCCGCCCACGGCGAGCTCGAACGCGATCACCGGCGACGCCGCGATGAACACCGTCCAGCGCACGGTGTTCCGGGCCCCGGCCATCTTCAGGGCGAACCAGAAAATGCCCACGAAGGCGAGGCCGAACCAGACCCGGGGATCGGTGATCACATGGGAGCCGAACAGGGCTCGCGGGACGCCGAAGAGCGCCATAACGGGCAGGTAGGGGTTGTAGGCGTTCGGGTCATGAATCGTGGCCAGCGAGGCCACGCTCTGGTACGGCGAGTGATCGCTCACCAACTGCTTGGCCGACCGGGCGATCACCGCCACCTCGGGCTGGCGCTGCCCGTCGGCCGCGTTCACGAACAGCGGCGTGACCAGCGCCCCGGCCACGCTCAGCAGCAGCGCGATGTCGATCCCCCGGGACCGCCAGGCCAGGACCGCCAGCGCCGCCGCGACATAGGCGCAGCTGGCGATCAGCCCCCAGAGCCGGTGCAGGTCATTCGTGCTGAACAGCGCCACGCCGCCGGCGAAGGCGGCGCAGACGGCGAACGCCGCAGCCGCCCAGTACCGGGGCACGCTGACAGGCGACAGCCACCCGCCCCGGCGATCCGGCGCGCTGTGCGGCGGCGCTGCCCTCAGCGAAAGCATGATCAGAGTCAATCCTCCACTCCGGCAAAGCTTAGCGTGCACTGTGGGCCAGCCCAGAAGGGGTTTACGATCGCATGGGGCAGACGGGGCACGCGTTACTGATTTGGCCCGTCCCGCGCCGCGAGATAGTTGGCCGCGGCTTCCCGGCAGACGAGCGCCACCAGGTAGGCCGCCAGCACCAGGTACCCGACGATCGCGATCCCGAACATGGGCCCCAGGCCGGCCACGAGCATCCGCCCTTCCCAGCCGAGCCGGGTATCCGGCGGGTGCCAGCCCGGCCGCGGTGGGCGGGTGGCCAGCTCGACGTAGCGCAGCGCGGTCAGCGCGCATACCCCGAACGTCACCGGCGCCGGGATCCGGAACGAGAAGCCGACCGTGGCCAGGTACACCAGCTGCCCCGCCAGCAGCACGGCCGGGGTGAGCCAGTCCAGGCGCCCGTCGTGCAGGTGAGTGGACCCGAACGCGGCCAGCAGCATCACGACCAGGGGGGTGAGCACCAGGAACCCAGGCAGGTTCCGCATGCCCAGCCAGGCGAGGAAGCACGTGGCGGCCAGCCCGGCCACGGCGGGCGGCAGCGGCACGAACTGCCCCCTGACCAGCTGGCCGAGCCGCACCGCGACCGAGCCGTCATCCCGGCACACCACCAGGGTGGCCAGGACCTGCGGATCCGCCACGACCTTGATCTTCGGCTCCCGCGGCCGGGCGCCGGCGGAGATTAGCCCGTCGAGCACGCTGGGCGGCTCGGCCGGGTCGGTCATGGCCGGCGGCGACCCTGTCTGGCCCGGGCCGTCCGCGGGTGGCGAAAGCGCGGTCGCCGCGGGCACCGCCGCCTGCTCCGGGTCCGCGGCTCCGGCGGCGACCACCCGGTACGGCCCGCGCCCGGCGAGCGCGTAGCAAGTGGCCACGATCCCCCACTCCAGCAGGGCCAGCAGCGTGATGCGGGCGCCCCAGATCGGCGCGGCCACGGCGATCAGCGCGATCCGCCCTCCAGGGGGACAGGCCAGGACCCCGCGCAGCGCCCGGGTCAGGGGGTGGCGGCCGACCGGGGCCGAGATGCTGCACGCGACCAGCGTCCTGCGCACCGCCAGCACGATCGTGGCCGCGACGGCCAGCTGCCACGTGCCGTCCTGGTGTGCCTCGTATCCGCCCACCGCCAGGCCGGCGTAGACGGCGAGCTCGGACGCGGTCCCGCTCAACTCCGCCAGTGAGCCCGCACCGGCGCTGGCCGACCGCGACACGGCGCCGACGGCGGGGTCAGCCAGCCGCCCGGCGGCGCGCGAGGCCAGGTAGCTGGCGCACAGGGCGAGCGCCCCGCTGACGCCGTCCGGCCTGGTGCCCGCGCTGAACCAGACCGCGGCGCATACGCCGAGGGCCAGCGAGATGCCGGTCACCGCGGCGGGGGCCAGGTAGCGGCTCAGCGCCCAGCCGGTAAACCGGCGTGGCAGGCTATCGAGCGCCCCCGGCACGCTCACGCCCGCGCTCCCCTGGGCCGAGCACCCGGCCCGGCCGCGATTATCCGGCCCATCCGGCTCCCAGTCCTGCCGAGCCCACCCAGCGAGCCCTTGTCATCCTCGCCACGATGGCTCATGTCCCCTGCGCGCAGGTCGGCGGGGGAACAAGGCCCGCGACCTACCGTAGCTAGGTCTACCCCGGCAGCGTGGGAGGCAGGCCTGGCGTCCGGCCCGCGCCGGCCACCGCGGGCGCCGGGTAATGTCCCCTCATGCGGACGGTGGCGGTCGTGCTCGCCGGCGGGACCGGCCAGCGGTTCGGCGGCGACAGGCCGAAGCAACTGCGCGTCCTGGCCGGGCGGACCCTGCTCGAGCACTCGGTGGCCGCCTTCGAGCAGGCCCCGGACGTGGACGCGATCATGGTGGTCATGCCGGCTGCCCTCGCCGACCAGGCCGGCCAGCGGCTCACCGCCGGCCACGGTTACCGCAAGGTGACCGCCGTCATCGAGGGCGGTGCCGCGCGGACCGACTCGACCCGCTGCGCGATCGCCGCGCTCGGCGAGGAAGAGTGCAACGTCCTGTTCCACGACGCGGCCCGGCCGCTGGTGGACCAGCGGATCATCGCCGACTGCGTCAGCGCGCTCGCCGCCGACCAGGCCATCGGGGTGGCTGTCCCGTCATCCGACACGATCGTCGAGGTCAGCGACGGCGTGGTCACGGGCATGCCGCGGCGTGATGCGCTGGCGCGCTGCCAGACACCGCAGGGCTTCCGGCTCTCAGTGATCAGGCGGGCCTATCAGCTGGCCGACGCCGACCCCGGCTTCGGCCAGCGCCCGGCCACCGATGACTGCGGCATCGTGCACCGCTACCTGCCGGACATCCCGGTCCGCCTGGTGCCCGGCAGCGAGCATAACATCAAGATCACTTACCCGGATGACCTGGAGGTGGCGGAGGCCCTGCTCAGGCTCAGAGAACGGCGTCCTCCAGCATCTCGGTCACCAGCGCGGCGATCGGGGACCGCTCCGAGCGGACCAGCGTGATGTGCGCGAACAGCGGATGGCCCTTGAGCTTCTCGATGACGGCCACCACGCCGTCGTGCCGGCCGACTCGCAGGTTGTCGCGCTGCGCGATGTCGTGGGTGAGCACGACCCGCGAGCCGCCGCCGATCCTGGACAGCACGGTGAGCAGCACGCCGCGCTCCAGCGACTGCGCTTCGTCGACGATCACGAACGAGTCGTGCAGGGACCGGCCCCGGATGTGGGTCAGCGGCAGCACCTCGAGCATGTCCCGCGCCAGCACCTCGTCGATCACGTCCTGGGACGTGACGGCCGACAGCGTGTCGTAGACCGCCTGCGACCACGGGTTCATCTTGTCCGCCTCGGACCCGGGCAGGTAGCCGAGTTCCTGACCGCCCACCGCGTACAGCGGGCGGAACACCACGAGCTTGCGGTGCTGGTGCCGCTCCATCACGGCCTCGAGGCCCGCGCACAGGGCCAGCGCCGACTTGCCGGTCCCGGCGCGCCCGCCCAGGGACACGATCCCCACGTCCTGGTCGAGGAGCAGGTCGAGCGCCACCCGCTGCTCGGCGCTGCGGCCGCGCAGCCCGAACACCTCGCGGTCGCCGCGCACCAGCCGTACCGACTTGTCCGGCTGCACCCGGCCCAGCGCGCTGCCCGCGCCGGAGGCCCCGGTCACCAGCACCAGGCCGGTGTGGCAGGGCAGGTCCCGGGCCGCCAGGCAGTCCAGCTCCCCCTGCTGGTACAGCTCGTCGATCTCGGCAGGGGTGACATCCAGCTCGCGCATGCCGGTCCAGCCCGAGTCGGCGGGGAGCTCGGCCCGGTACTCCTGGGCCGTCAGGCCGATCGCGGCGGCCTTCACCCGCAGCGGCAGGTCCTTGCTGACCAGGATGACGTCGTCACCCTCGGCGGCCAGGCTGCGCGCCACGGACAGGATCCTGGTGTCGTTGTCGCCGAGGCGGAACCCTGCGGGCAGCACCGTCGGGTCGGCGTGGTTCAGCTCGACGCGGACCGTGCCTCCTTCGTCGCCGACCGGCAGGTCGGCGTCCAGCCTGCCGTACTCGATCCGCAGGTCGTCCAGATGACGCAGCGCCTGCCGGGCAAAGAAGCCAAGCTCTGGATGATGCCGCTTGGCCTCGAGCTCGGTGATGACCACCACAGGCAGGACGACCCGGTGCTCGGCGAATCTGCCGATGGCCGCCGGGTCGGCGAGCAAGACGCTGGTATCGA
>Ga0335073_10000285_pt1 | contig 65969 bp, 61 predicted proteins | sample Lox_Sample_22_FD_207093 | JGI IMG/M metagenome (GOLD analysis project Ga0335073, IMG submission 207093) | Soil microbial communities from Loxahatchee National Wildlife Refuge, Florida, United States - Lox_Sample_2.2 | ecosystem: Environmental > Terrestrial > Soil > Wetlands | place: USA... | reverse complement strand
ATGGTGCATGATCGCGGGCGTGGTGAGCGGGATGATTGGCGGGCCGTGGGATATTTCGTGGCACATGTCGATTGGGCGGGACAGTTTCTGGACGCCGGCGCATATTTTGATTCAGTTGGCGGGAGTGCTAGCAGGATTTGCGTGCGCGTGGATGATTTTGTCCACGACCTTTGGGCGCGATGCGGGAGCACAGAGCGCGGCGGTAAAGATTTGGGGATTTCGCGGGCCGTTGGGCGCGTTCATTGCGGTGTGGGGCTGCATCGCAATGCTAACGTCGGCGCCGTTCGATAATTGGTGGCACAACGCGTACGGGCTGGACGTAAAGATTGTGAGCCCGCCGCACATGCTGCTGTCGCTGGGATCGCTGGGGATCAAGATTGGGCTGCTGGCGCTGATTGCGGGAGTGATGAGCCGGGCGACGGGCGGCGCGAAGAAGATTCTGATGTGGATGTTGTTGTATGTGGGCGCGAGTTGCGTGGCGCAGATGGGAACGGTGTTGACGAACAGCACGTGGCCGAATGAGTTGCATACGGCCGCGTGTTACGCGGCAGTGGCAATTGCGATTCCGGCGGTGCTGATTGCGCCGGGATGGGCTTCGGGATGGAAATGGGGATGCACGGCGGTGGCGGGGATCTATACAGTGATCTTGTGCGCGTTCGAATGGATTTTGCCGCTATTTCCGGCGACGCCGAAATTGGGCCCGGTGTATCAACATATTACGCATTTGGTGCCGCTGCATTTTCCGTTGTTGCTGATTGTTCCTGCGGTGGCGCTGGATTTGTGGTGGCGCGGGAAGGATGAGTGGGGAAGGTGGAAACTGGCACTGGTGAGTGGGCCGGCGTTGATGGCGACGTTTATGGCGGCGGAGTGGCCGTTCGCGAGTTTTTTGATGACGCCGGCGGCGCGGGGAAGAATTTTCGGGATGGGATACTTTGCGTATTTTGATCCGGCGGGAATTTTGTATGACCCGTATAAGTTTAGTGCGACGGAGCCAGTGGGGAAATTCGTGAGGTTGATGGTGATTAGTGTGGTGGGGAGCGTGGTGACGGCAAGGCTGGGATTTGCTTGGGGAGATTGGATGAGAAGGATGAAGAGATAGTGGCGAGTGACTAGTGGCGAGTGGCGAGAGCAAAGAAGGAAAACGAAACCAGAGACGCCGAGGGCGCAGAGAAGAGAAGCGATCAGGGGAAAGGAAGAAGGGAAGCGCGATGGCGAGAAAGAAGGCGCGGATTGTTTGGGCGATGGTGGCGGTGATTTTAGGCGCGATGGCCGTGAGCGCGCATGTGGGGAGCCCGGACGTTTATTTTGAGGGGGACGCGGGGCCGTATCGATTGTATGTGACGGTGCGGGTGCCGCAGGTGATTCCGGGGATCGCGGAAATTGAGGTGCGCAGTGCGTCGGCGGATGTGCAGAAAGTGGAGATTGTGCCAATGCGGCTGAGCGGGGCAGGTTCGAATCTGCCGCCGACCCCGGATGTGGCAGAGCGTTCGAAACAGGATCCGCAATTTTTTACCGGGAAATTGTGGCTGATGGAATTTGGCGCGCTGAAGGTCCGCGTAGATGTCGAGGGGAGCAAAGGAAAAGGCGAGTTGGCGGTGCCAGTGCCGGCGGTGGCGCAGAAGAATTTGCCAATGGAGAGGTCGCTAGGCGGATTGTTGTTTGGGTTGATGCTGTTTTTGGCAGTGGGATTGGTGTTCATCGCGGGAGCGGCGGCGCGGGAAGGCAATTTGGAGCCAGGGCAAGAGGTGACACCAGCGAGGAAGCGGCGGGCGCGGATGGTGATGGCGGTTACGGCGGTGGTGGTGTTCGGGATTATTTTTCTAGGGAATGCGTGGTGGGGATCGGAAGCGCGGAGTTATGCAGGAGCGATTAATTATTTCAAGCCGCCGGCGGCGGATACCGAACTGCAAAACGGGAACCGGCTGGTGATTCGAGCCAAGGCGCCGGATGAGCGATGGACGCGGAACGTGAAGATGGAAGAATTGGTGCCGGATCACGGGCACTTGATGCATTTGTTTTTAGTGAGTACGCCGGGAATGGAAAGGATTTGGCATTTGCATCCGGAGCGGGCTGGCGAGACGTTTGTGGACGATTTGCCGAACATGCCGGCGGGGAAGTACGAAGTGTTCGCGGATATTGTGGACAAGAACGGATTCCCGTGGACGCTGGTGGGGCAGGTGGATTTGCCGGTGGTGAACGGGAAGGCGATGAGCGGGGACGATTCGAATTGGGCGGGCGCGGCGCTGCCTGCGGGAAGTGCGGGTGCTGGCGGAAGCGACTCGACCGTTGCGAAGCTGGAGGATGGCGGGAGCCTGGTTTGGGAAAAGCCGAGCGGAGTGATCGCGGCAAATACGGCACTGGACTTGAAATTCAAGGTGCTGGACAAGGACGGGAAGCCGGCGAAGGATGTGGAGCCGTATATGGGAATGGCCGGGCACGCAGAGATTGTGAGTTCGGATTGGAGCGTGTTTGCGCATATTCATCCGGCGGGTTCGGTTTCGATGGCAGCGCTGGAGTTGGCGAATGGGGGCGTGACGGGAGAGGGCGGCGGAATGCCGAGCGGGATGGCGATGGATATGGCGAAACCGGCGGGGCCGCTGGAGCCGGAAGTGAGTTTTCCGTATGGGTTTCCGAAGGCGGGGGAGTACCGGATTTTTGTGCAGGTGAAATGCGGCGGGCAGGTGCAGACGGGCGTGTTTGATACGCGGGTAGAGTGAGATGTCCGATGAAGCGAGGTCAGGGAGGCGCGTGGCTCGAATGAGCGGGCATTAAGGTGTGTCTAGAGGCTGGGTTCAGGGCCGCTTTTTTTTCGAAGAAGTTCAAGGAAGATCGGCGGCGCGCCGTACCGGTTGGCGCGCTTTTGGCCGGGAACCGTGAGCGCAACTAGAATAGCCACGAGATCTATTAGAGGAACGAAAACAATAGCGACGGTCCAGGTTGGCCAACCCAGATCGTGGAATCTGGAGACGATAGCGCGGAGCACAATGAGGACCACAGCTATGAAGATGAGCGCGGAGAGCCAGTCGAGTTGATGCTCGAAGCGACTCGCTTGGCCTGTTCGTGATCGCCGAATCCACCCCGAGCGCGATTCCGCCCACAAGATTCGAGGCAACCCACCAAAACAGGAGTTCGAGCCTGCCGACTCGATTGGCCATAAGTTAGGCGGTGCATCCGTTGAAGATCAATCTAACATGGTAGAGTTTTCCACGGCGAAAGTACGTTACGCGTTTCGGAGGCTGGCTTGGCGTATCGGGATTTGGGAGAGTTTGTAAAAAAACTGGAGAAGGAAGGGGAGTTACGGCGAATCCGGACGGAAATGGATCCGGTGCTGGAGATCACCGAAGTCGTGCAGCGGGTGTGCCGTGGCGACGCTCGTAGCGCAGAGAAGAGCCGGCTGGAAGCCGGCGGTACAAAAAATGTGGCGCTGTTCTTTGAGAAGCCGCGCGGGTCGCGGGTGCCGCTGCTGGTGAATACGTTTGGCAGCGTACGGCGGATGTGTTTGGCGTTTGAGGTGAATGCGCTAGAGGAAGTGGCGGAACGAATCAGCGGTTTTTTGAAGATGGAAACGCCGACGGGGCTGTTCGACAAAATGAAGATGCTGCCGAAATTGGCGGAATTAGGCGCGGTGTTTCCGAAAACAGTGAAGAGCGGCGCGTGCAAAGAAGTGCAGCATCACGGCAAAGATGTGAACCTGCTGGATTTTCCGATTTTGAAATGCTGGCCGCAGGATGGCGGACGGTTTATTACGTTTCCGTTGGTGTTTACGAAAAATCCGGAGACAGGGAAGCGAAACGTCGGGATGTACCGGATGCAAGTGTACGACGAGCGGACGACGGGGATGCACTGGCAGACGCAGAAACACGGCGCGGAGCATTTCCGGCGAGCGCGAGCGAAGAGTCCGGAGGGGCGGATTCCGGTGAGTGTGGCGATTGGAGCCGATCCGGCGACGGCGCTGGCGGGAATGCTGCCGATTCCACCGGATTTGGATGAAATGATGTTCGCCGGGTTTTTGCGGAAAGAATCCGTAGAGATGGTGCCGTGCGAGACAAACGATCTGGAAGTGCCGGCCAATGCGGAGATTGTGCTGGAGGGGTATGTCAATTTAAGTGAGATGCGGACGGAAGGGCCGTTTGGGGACCACACGGGATTTTATTCGTTAGAAGGCGAGTTTCCGGCGTTTCACGTGGAGTGCGTGACGCACAAGAAAGATCCAATCTATCTGACCACGGTAGTGGGACCGCCGCCACAAGAAGACTATTACATGGGCTATGCCGTGGAGCGGGTGTTCTTGCCGGTGATGAAGATGCAGTACCCGGAAATTGTGGACGTGGCGATGCCGGCAGAAGGGATTTTTCACAACTTAATGATTGTGGCGCTCCGGAAGTCGTATCCGGGGCACGCGCGAAAGATTATGAATGCGATTTGGTCGCTGGGGCAGGCCATGTTTACGAAGGTCATTGTCGTGGTGGATCACGATGTGAATGTGCACGACTATCGCGAAGTGACCTGGAAAGCGCTATGCGCGATTGATCCGGAGCGGGATGTGCAGTTTTCGCTGGGGCCGATGGATACGCTGGACCACGCGGCGCGGATGCAGGATTTTGGTTCGAAGATGGGGATCGATGCGACGCGGAAGTGGAAGAGCGAAGGATTTACACGGCCGTGGCCGGACGAGATTTTGATGGATAGCGAGACGAAAGCGCGGGTGGCCGCAGTCTGGAAGAAGCTGGAATTGTGAGTGCATTTACGAACCAGAAGCGGTAGACTGAGGGCAATCGGTAACTGTCCCCCCGAACAGGGTCCCGGGCTCGATAAACCGCAAGATATTGTGGCTTCCTCCGCAGTAGCACACAATAGCTGGAGGATTTTGCCATGAATACCCCATAAAACCCGACAACTACCCGTATTCTTACGGCAACTGCGGCAGAGAATCCCTTGACGGTCTGTGCTTGGGGATGACATAACACTGTGCACGGGCCGCACCTCGAAGAGTCCGCAGAGCGTGAAGGGGTGCACTTCCAGTAGTTCTGTTCGGCATGTACGTGTGTTCGGCGTATCGGTTGGGCGCCGGGGTGGCGTTCCTCGTGAATGAATCGCGTGAAGTGATGAATGTGAGACAGGCGTCGCAGTATCTGGGGATTTCCCCGGATACCCTGTACCGTTACATCACGGAAGGCGAAATTCCGGCATTCAAGTTGGGCAATCGTTGGAAACTGCGGAAGACGATTCTGGACCGTTGGATGGAACGGAAGATGAGCCAGGCGCACGCGAGGCGCCGCTAGGTTTGCCGGCAGTACAGGCGAAAGAGGCCGAGATATGTTGGGAATGGGCAAAAAATCGAGACAGTTGGTAGGGCTGGACATCGGCTCAAGCTCGATCAAGGCAGTGGAGCTGAAGTCGACGAAGGCCGGCTACGAACTGGTGAGCTTTGGGATGGAATCGCTGGCGCCGGATACGGTGGTGGATGGCGCGATCATGGATGCGCCGCAGGTAGCCAACGCGATTACGAAGATTTTTGATGCGCAGCGAGTGAAGACGAAGAACGTGGCGACGTCGGTTTCGGGCCACTCGGTGATCGTGAAGCGAGTGCCGCTGCCGCTGATGACGGAAGAAGAGTTGTACGACCGGATTCCTTCGGAAGCCAGCCAGCATATTCCGTTCGATATCGCCGACGTGAACTTGAGCTATCAGTTGCTGGAGTCGATGGACTCGCAGATGGATGTGCTGCTGGTCGCCGTAAAGAAGGACAAGATTTTGAACCACACGAACGTGCTGGCGCAGGCCGGAAAGACGCCGGTGGTGGTGGACATTGATGCGTTCGGTTTGCAGAACTGCTTCGAAGTGAATTACGAGCCCGATGCGGGGCAGACCGTCGCGCTGCTGAACATTGGCGCGAGCGTAATGAACATTAATATCGTGCGCGGCGGCATCCCGCTGTTTACCCGCGACGTCAGCGTGGGCGGCAACCAGTACACCGACGCGCTGCAAAAGGAATTGGACCTCAGCTTCGAAGACGCGGAGCGCCTGAAGAAGGGCGACACATTGCCCAGCGTTACCGACGAGCAGAAGCAGCAGATTTTGCGCAGCGTTTCGGACATTCTGACGCTGGAAATCCAAAAGACTTTCGACTTTTTCCGCGCCACGGCGAGCGGCGAGAACATTCAACGCATCGTGGTGGCCGGTGGAACGGCACGCGTGCCGGGGCTGGTGGACCTGCTCCGGGAAGAATTTGCGATGCCGGTCGAAGAGTTGAATCCGTTTCGCAAAGTGCTCATCAATCCCAGCCGGCACAGCGATGACCAGATCCGCGAGATGTCGCCGCGGCTGGCGATTGCGGTGGGTCTGGCACTGAGGAGCTTCGACTAGCCATGATTCGCATAAATCTTTTAGGACAAATCAGGCCGAAGGCGACGCGACGCCCGGTCGACACGGGTGCCGCACTGCCGGTGCTGTTCATCGGAGCGGGAATCATCCTGGGCGCGCTAGTGCTCGGATTCCTCTTCTACTCCTGGCAGAGACAGTTGAGCCAGGAAAACGGCCGGATTAAAGCGTTACAGGCGCAAAAGACGGATTTGGAAAATATCAAACAACAGGTCGAGGCATTCGAAAAGCAGAAGGCCGTGCTCGATCAGCGAGTGCGTACGATCGAGCAACTGCAGCGGGATCGTACCGGCGGGCAAGACTTGCTGGACATGGTGGCGAATACGGTTTCGCGAACGGAGAACCTGTGGCTGACCACCATGACTCGCAAGGGTAACCAGCTTTCGATCGAAGGATCGTCGGCTTCGGTGAATGCGGTGGCGAACTTTATCACTGCGCTGAAGCGATCCGGCTACTTCCAGAAGGTCGAAATCAAAGAGACCAAGCAGGACGAGAAAAACGCATCCGTAGAGACGTTTAACTTCCAACTTTCTGCCGAGATTACGCCGCCGCAGGTTGGGCCAACCGCGCCTGCACCGACGAAAGCCGCCAACACGACCGACAAAGCGGCCCCGGCTCCGGCCAGGAAAGGGTAAGGGACGACCATGGCCAATCCGTTTCGCGACATGTCGGTGTTCCTGCAAGGGCTGGTGGCAGTGGCCATTGCGGTAGTGCTGGTGCTTTTGGGCGTGTATTTGCCGCTTTCGCCGGTGGCGCAGGAACGCGATGCGTTCGACAAGGCGTCGCAGGATCGTTCCCGGCTGACCGCGGAAGTGCAGCAACTGCAGGTTTACAAGCAACGGTATGGAGAATTGCGGCAGCAGATGGATGCGCTGTCCAAACAGCTCGATACGCTAAAGACGATCGTTCCGGAAGAGAAGGAAACGGACGAGTTTATCCGGCTGATCGAAGGAGCCGCGAGCGCGTCGCACGTAGAAATTCGACGGTTGACCGCGCAAGCGATCGTGCCGAGAGAATTTCACTATGAGATGCCCTTCGAGGTGCAGGCGGACGGGCCATATTTTAACCTGATGGACTTCTTCGGCCGGTTGGGGCGGCTGTCGCGCATCATCAACGTGGGCGACCTGGAGTTCGACGAACCCGATAAGGCCAAGGGCACGAAGTATGCGCTGCGTCCGGGAACGACGGTTTCGGCGATCTTTACGGCGACCACCTTCTTTACCAAGCCGGCGGATGCAGGAGCGCCGACGCCCGGAAAAGCGCCGGTGAAAAAGTAAGATGAGAACCGTCAGCGGGAATGAGCGAGTTATGAGACCAGCAATCACTCTCGGACTAGGGCTGCTGCTGGCAACGGTGGCGCCCGCAATGCACGCGCAAGCGAACCCATCCACGGCGGCGGGGTCGAAGGCAGCCGCGCAGCAGGCGGCGAAGTCGGCTGCTGCTGCAACTGGTGCCGCACCACGACCCGCAGCGCAGGTGCCAGCAAAACCAGCAGGGAAGAGTCCCGCGGTGGCGCGGCCGGCGAAGCCAGTGGAAAAGCCGGTGAATCCGGACGAAGCGAATAGCGGCAACGAGGAACGGGCGGCGCGTCGCGACCCATTCGAATCGCTCGTCATGCGACAGCAGGCACAAAAGGCCGCAGCCGCCGTTTTGCCTCCGGGCAAGGCAGGTTTGCAAGTCAGCACGCTGCGGCTGGACGGTATCGTGAAGGCGCCCAATGGAATGATCGCGGTGGTGACCAACCCCCAGGCGCGGACGTACTTCCTGCGGGAAGGCGACCAGCTGTACGACGGCCGCGTGGAAAAGATTGCGATGGACGGCGTTTCATTCAATGAAATGGGTAAGGATGCGTTTGGCAAGCCGGTGGAGCGCCAAGTGAACAAGAGAATTTACTCGAGTGCAGGAGAACAGCAATGAAGACGAACTGGCCCGCCCTGCGGTGTGGCTTCCTGATTCTTTCCAGCGCGGCGTTGAGCCTCGGCCCGGCGATCGCGCAGACGCAGGAGTCCGCCGGCGCCACGGCGACCTCGGCGGTGATCTCCAGCGTAGCGATCACGCAAGCGCCCGAGCGCGCCAGCGTCCGCGTGGAAGGCGAAGGCAAGCTGGACGTGCATGCTACGCAGATGCAGAACCCGAACCGCCTAGTGCTGGATTTCTCCGGCGCACGGCTGGCCGTCAGCAAGACGGTGATTCCGGGAACGGCGGAGCCGGTGCGCGCGGTGCGCCTGGGACAATATCGCCCGAATGTCGCCCGCGTCGTGGTGGATTTGAGCGACGTGGCGCCGTACCAGATTGCGCGCGACGGCGGAGCCGTAGTGATTCAGTTTGACGCGCAGCCGCACGAGCCGAACGTTCCGGCGGCGAGCCCGACCACCTTGACGGCGGCTCCCGAACTGAAGCCGCGCTTCGAATACACGGCGGGCGCTCCGCGCGCCAATGCGCGTCACACGGATTCTTTGCAGGTTGCTGCTCCTCGCTTCGCGTTGCCCGGCGAACTGACCCAGCCCTCAGTCGTTCTGGCCTCGTATAGCGGAGACCACCAGCCAGCAGCGCCGGCAAAGACGCAGGAAGCCGCGCAGCAGGCGATCCAACAATCAAATGCGGCGGCCAACACGATAGCCAGTTCGGCAGCGCAGGCGCAGCAAGCGCCCGCGCAGACGCAAGCGGTTGCTGCACCGGCCGGACGCTACACGGGTGAGCCGATTTCGGTAAACCTGAAGGACGTGGACCTGCGTGACTTCTTCCGGCTGATTCACGAAATCAGCGGACTGAACGTGGTCTTGGACCCGGCCGTGAAGGGCACGCTGACCATCGTTCTCGACGAGGTGCCGTGGGATCAGGCACTCGACATCGTGCTGCAGAACAACGGCCTCGACAAACAGCTCAATGGCAACGTGCTGCGTATCGCCACGAAAGAAACCCTGAAGAAGGAAGCCGAGACGGTGCGTGATTTGGAAAAGGCGCAAGCCGACGCGACCGCTCCCGTTACGATCACTCGGGTTTTGAACTACGCCAAGGCCGCGTTGCTCGTGCCGACACTGAAGAAGTTCCTGAGCCCGCGCGGCGATATCCTGGCGGATGACCGTTCGAACCAGTTGATCATTCGCGATATTCCGCCGGTGCTGCCGGTGCTGGACAACCTGATTCATCAACTCGACCGCAAGTCGCAGCAGGTGGAGATTGAAGCGCGCGTCATCGCCGCGTCCCGTTCGTTCTCCTCGGATATCGGCACTGAACTGGGCTTCTCGGGCGCCAGCACGACGCTGCACAACCAGAACCTCTTTTACGGCAACCCCAACATCGGAGTCAGCCCGGGTCCGATTAACTCGACGCCTGTGCCTCCCCTGGTGACCGTGCCGACCAGCACGACGGCCGGCGGTCCGGCCTCCGGTATTCCTCTCGCGACCAGCCTGGGTGCAGGAGTCCCGACGAGCGGCGTGGGTTACTCGTTCCGTTCGGCGAACTTCGCCCTGGACTTTTTCATCAGCATGGCCGAGGCGAAGGGCGTGGGCAAATTGCTCTCGAAGCCGCGCATCGTGACGCAGAACAACCAGAAGGCGACTATCAAGCAAGGCGTGAAGTTGCCCATCCAAACCACGGTGAACAACACGATCTCCGTGCAGTTCATTGACGCAGTGCTGCAGCTCGACGTGACGCCGCAGATTACGGGTGACGGGACGATCTTCATGGACGTTCTGGTGGAAAACACACAGATCGACCAAGGCATCCCGCGGGTGCAGGGCATCCCGGCGTTGGATACACAGTCTGCGCAGACCAAGATTATTGTGGCGGACGGCGCGACGTTCGTGATTGGCGGCATCATCGTGTCGACGCAGAACGTCAACATCCAAGACGTACCCATCCTGGGCAGCCTGCCGTTGATTGGCAACCTGTTCAAGCGGACCACGGTTTCCGTCCAGTCGCAGGAACTGCTGTTCTTCCTGACGCCGCGGATCATTCCTGGCTGATCGCCAGCAAACCCTTTAGACTAATCACCGGACGAGGAGACCGCGGTCTCCTCGTTTTCGTTATGACCCTACCCTATACAAGGCGAGTAGCTGGAGTGCGGGCACAGCTGAAAGAGGCGGGTGTCGACAGCCTCTTGGTGACGCACCCGGCGGATTGGTATTACCTGACAGGGTTCACGGGCGAGTCCGGGGCGCTGCTCGTCGAACGAAGTGCGCTGACCCTCATTACCGACGGCCGGTTCACGACGCAGGTGCAGGACGAGACCCGCGGGGTGCGCCTGGTGGAGCAAAAAGGGGCCTTGATGGAGTTTGCGGGGAGGTTCGTGGCGGGCAAGGCGAAGCGACAAGTGGGATTTGATCCGTCGCGACTCACCGTAGCGCAATTGGGGCAGTTGAAGAAAGCGGCCGGCCGGGCGGTCGGTCTAGCGGAGGCCCCAGGGCTAGTGAGCCGCCTGAGAGCCCGAAAGGACGCCACCGAGATTGCCCGAATGAGACAGGCGGCGCTGCTGGCGGGGGAGGTTCTCAGTGGCGTGATCAAGTTGCTCAAACCGGGTGTGACGGAAAACGAGATCGGGGCGGAGATCGAGTATCAGATGCGGAGCGGCGGGGCTTCCGGGCCGGCGTTCGAGAGCATCGTGGCGTTCGGAGAGCGCTCGGCACTGCCGCATGCGCGGCCGACCGCCAAGCGCTTGAAGAAAAATGAGTTGGTCGTACTAGACCTGGGTGCTATACTCGCCCACTATTGCAGTGACATTACGCGGACGGTGTATGTCGGTCGGGCGCCGGCGCGGGTCAAGCAGTGGTATGGGGCGGTTCTGGAAGCGCAGACCGCGGCAGTAGCGGCGGTGCGGGCCGGAGCAGCTTGCGGTGACGTGGACGCGTCCGCCAGGCAGGTTCTGGCTAAGCACAAGCTGGACCGATTCTTCACGCATAGCACGGGACATGGACTGGGCCTGGAGGTTCACGAAGATCCGCGTCTGGCGCGGGGGCAGCAGGCGCGGCTGGAACCGGGATTTGTGGTGACCGTCGAGCCGGGCGTGTACGTCCCTGGTTATGGCGGAATTCGCATCGAAGATGACGTGGCGGTGTATCCGGATAAGACTGAAGTGCTGACCCGCGTTCCGCGGGATCTCATTGAGCTTTAAAATAGGCATGAAACGCAAACAGCCCGCGAAGTCCCAGCCAAGCGCGAGTATCGCCGGTCCGGAAGTTGAGCAAATCGAACAACTGCTCCGCTTGATGAGCGAGCATAACCTGGAGGAGTTTGAATACGAGACCGGGCAACTACGCATCCGCCTGAAGAAACCGTCGACCGGAGTAGCCGTGATGCCCCGGGCGATGGGGGTTCCAGAGATTATCGTACCTGGGGCGATCGAACGGGCGGCTTCGAGTGCAGGCCTGGGGTCCACCCCGGTTGCGCCGACGGTTCCAGCGGCCGAGGCGCGGCCTTCCGAAGACCTCCACATCGTGAAGTCGCCGATCGTCGGGACGTACTACGAATCACCGAGCCCGGGCGCGGAAGCATTCGTAAAGGTGGGCACGCATGTGGAATCCGGACAGGTGCTCTGTATCGTAGAAGCGATGAAATTGATGAACGAAATCGAGTCGGATGAGAGTGGAGAAGTGATTCGCGTTTTCGTGGAAAACGGCCAGCCGGTGGAGTACGGCCAGCCCTTGTTTGGAATACGACCGAGCCGGAAGAGGTAGCCGGCGCCCAGGCCCATGTTCCAGAAAATCCTAGTAGCCAATCGCGGGGAAATCGCGCTGCGGGTCATCTGTGCCTGCAAAGAGCTGGGTATTTCGACGGTGGCGGTGTATTCGGAGGCGGACCGCAATTCGCTGCACGTGCGGTTTGCGGATGAGGCGGTGTGTATTGGGCCGCCGCGGAGCAGCGAGAGTTATCTGAATATTCCGCAGGTGATCAGCGCCGCCGAAATCACCAATGTGGACGCGATTCATCCGGGATACGGTTTTCTGTCGGAGAACGCGAATTTTGCCAAAGTGTGCGAGGCCAGCGAAATTACGTTCATTGGGCCGACGCCGGAAGTGATCGAGTTGATGGGCGAGAAGGACCGGGCGCGCCGGGAAATGAAAGCGATGGGCGTGCCAACGGTGCCCGGCAGCGACGGTGTGGTGGAGGGGGAAGAGGCGCTGGCACGAGAAGCCAAACGGATTGGGTTTCCGCTGATTCTGAAGGCTTCGGCGGGCGGTGGCGGGCGCGGCATGCGCGTCGTGCACCGGCAGGAGGAGTTGCTGACGGCGTATGAAACGGCGCGCAGCGAGGCGCAGCAGGCGTTTGGGACCCCGGATGTGTATGCCGAGAAGTTTCTGCAGAGGCCGCGGCACATTGAGTTTCAGGTGCTCGGAGATCAGCACGGCAAGGTGATTCACCTGGGCGAGCGCGAATGCAGTATTCAAAGACGCCATCAGAAGCTGATTGAAGAGTCGCCCTCGCCGGTGATCGATGCGCAGCGACGCAAGGAATTGGGGACCAAGGTGGTAAAGGCCCTGGAAAAAGTGGGCTATACGAACGCTGGAACGGTCGAGTTCCTGATGGACGAGGACGGCTCGATTTACTTCATCGAGATGAATGCGCGGATTCAGGTGGAGCATCCGGTGACGGAACTGGTCACCGGGGTGGACTTGATCAAAGCGCAGATTCGAATTGCAGCGGGGGAGAAACTCGAGGATGCGACCGGAGAGATTCACTTTTCGGGGCATGCTATCGAATGCCGCATCAATGCAGAGGATCCGGAGACATTTGTGCCGTCGGCGGGGCGAATCACCACGTTTCAGGCACCCGGCGGAACGGGCGTGCGGGTGGACTCCGCGGCTTATACGGACGCAGTAATTCCACCTTATTATGATTCGATGATCGCCAAGCTCATTGTGAAAGGCCGCGATCGCGCCGAAGCCATCGGGCGAATGAAGCGAGCGTTGGAGATGTTCATGATTGAAGGGATCAAAACGTCCATCCCGCTGCACCGGCGCATCCTGGCCGATGCGGAGTTTGCGGCCGGGAATTTTGATACGCACTTCATTGAGCGGCTGCTCGGAACCAATTCAAAATAAAACGCATATGCGTCTTGTCCTGCCCAAACTGTATGTGATATTAGACGCAGCGTTGATTTCCCCGGACAAAAGCGAAGTAGAGACGGCCATCAGCCTGGCGGAGGCTGGAGTGTGCCTGCTGCAATACCGAAACAAGGGTGCAGCGGCGCGCGAGCTATTGGAAAAGTCGAGTGCCCTGGCGGAGGTGTTGACGCCACGAGGCGTATCGTTTGTGGTGAACGATCGTCCGGACGTAGCGGTGCTGGCGGGCGCGCGGGGCGTCCACGTCGGCCAAGATGATTTGGAGGTGGGATCGGCGCGGCGCGTGGTTGGGGCCGACCGATGGGTCGGAGTTTCCACGCATAACTTGGCACAATTTCGGGCGGCGGCGATGAGTTCGGCGGATTATGTCGCGGTAGGACCAATCTTTGCGACGGATTCGAAAGCCAATCCGGACCCCGTTGTAGGGCTGGAGCTACTGCGACAGGCACGACCGTTGACCCAGAAACCGATTGTCGCAATTGGCGGGATTTCGCTGGAACGGGCTGCAGAAGTGATTGAGGCGGGGGCAGATTCCGCGGCAGTGATCAGCGGAATCCTGAGCTCCGCGGATCCAGTGGCGCGAGCCCGGCAATACCTGGAACAGTTGGAAGGCGCAAAAAGCGCAAGGGCGGTTTGAGGGGTACGGACGAATGGCGGATACGACGACGCAAGCGATCCCCGGAGCAGTCAACGAAAAGAGCGGACCTGGCTTTGTCCGAGCCATCGGTTTGTTCGATGGCACGATGATCGTGGTCGGCTCGATGATCGGGTCGGGCATTTTCATCGTAGCGGCGGAGATCTCGCGGCAAACCGGTTCTCCCGGCGGATTGCTTTTGACCTGGATTCTGACGGGATTGCTGACGGTTTCGGCGGCGCTTTGCTACGGGGAACTGGCGGCCATGTTTCCGCACGCCGGCGGGCAGTACATTTATTTGCGGGAAGCGTATTCGCCGCTGCTGGGTTTTTTGTACGGGTGGACGCTGTTCCTGGTGATTCAAACGGGTACGATTGCGGCGGTGGCGATTGGGTTTGCGCGCTATTTGGGCGTGCTCGTGACTTCGATTTCGCCGGAAGCCTGGATCATTCGTCCCATCAATCTGGGCTCGAAATACGCGATTAGTCTGAGTCTGCAACAACTGGTGGCTGTGGTGATGGTCCTGCTGATCACCTTCCTGAACACGCGGGGCGTGCGGCTGGGGAAGCTCATTCAGAACATCTTTACGTCCGCCAAGACGCTGGCGTTGATCGGCTTGGTGCTGGTGGGGATCTTCATCGGCCGGAATCACGCGGCCCTGGTGGACAATTTCGCGAACTTCTGGACCATCAAGGGCGCTGAGGTTATTCAGCCCGGCGCCGATTTTCTGCGCGGCCTGGTTCCCAATGTCACCGCATCCACGGGGCTGATTGGGCTTATCGTGGCGTTTGGCGTGGCGCAGACGGGATCACTTTTCTCCGCGGATGCCTGGAATAACATCGGGTTTACCGCGGCGGAAGTGAAAAACCCCAAGCGCGATGTGGCGCTTTCGATGGCACTGGGGACGATCATTGTGATCGTCATCTATTGCCTGGCGAACCTGGCGTATTTGTTCGTGCTGACGTTTTCGCAGATTCAGAATGCGCCCGACGACCGCGTGGCGACTGCGGCGCTGTCGGTGATTTTTGGCCAAAGCGGCGCCATCATCATGGCCGTGGCGATCATTGTTTCGACGTTCGGCTGCGTGAACGGACTGGTGCTGGCCGGGTCGCGCGTGAGCTACGCGATGGCCAAGGACGGCTTGTTCTTCCGGGCCACGGGCGAGTTGAATGCCAAAGGCGTGCCGGGAATCGCGCTGATTCTGCAAGGCCTGTGGGTAACGATTTTGATTCTGCTGCGCACGCGAACGCCCGACGGCGGCTACGGCAACCTGTACAACGATTTACTGAACTACGTGGTAGCGGCAGTGATGATTTTCTACGCGCTGACGATTGCCGGGATTTTTGTGCTGCGCGCGAAGCGGCCGCAAGCAGAGCGGCCCTATAAGGCATTTTTGTATCCGGTGCTGCCAGCTCTATACATCGTGGCGGCGTTGGCCATTGTATTGATCCTGGTCCTATACCAGACGCAGACCGCCGGTTGGGGCATCGGAATCGTGGTGTTAGGCGTTCCGGTGTACTGGCTCCGTTCGTTGTGGCTGGCGCGAAACTCGGGTGCAGCCTGAGTTTTCGAATTTAGTTCTAGGGCATAGCGAGGTGCGCCCTTACAATGCTCGGAACCAAAATGGACGCCCGGGGTGAGCGGGCCAATTCTGCGAGGAGGAACCGCATGGCGAACGGTTTGTTCGCAACAAAGCCGGTGGAAGCGCTGCTGAAAGAAGCAGGGGAAACCGGCGAACACAGTCTGAAGCGTGCCCTGGGCGCCTTGAACTTAGTGACGCTGGGCATCGGCGCCATTATCGGCACTGGTATTTTTACGCTGACCGGCGTGGCAGCTGCGAAGTTTGCCGGTCCTGCGGTCGTGCTGTCCTTTATCGTGGCGGGAATCGGCTGCGTCTTCGCAGGTCTGTGCTATGCGGAATTCGCTTCCATGATTCCGATTGCCGGCAGCGCCTATACCTACGGATACGCGACGCTGGGCGAGATTGTGGCGTGGATCATCGGTTGGGCGTTGGTGCTCGAATACGCCTTCGGCGCGGCCACGGTGGCGGTGGGCTTCAGCGGGTATGTTTCCAGCCTGCTTGGTTACTTCGGCGCAAAGCTGCCGTTCAACCCAACCCCAACTTTCACGATGGCGCTTTTCGGACTATCGATGCCGATAAGAGTCGACATTTTCGCCATGTCCGCCATCATTATCATCACCGTCGTGCTAGTGATCGGAGTAAAGGAATCGGCCAATTTCAATAGCGCCGCGGTGGTTACCAAAGTTTCGGTGGTGCTGATCTTTATAGGCATTGCTGTCGTTTATGCGTTCGGTCACTGGTCCGCTATGTCTGCGAACTGGCATCCATTTATTCCCAAGAATACCGGAGAGTTTGGCTCGTTTGGCTGGTCGGGCATCATGCGAGGGGCCACATTGGTGTTCTTCGCGTACATCGGGTTTGACGCAGTGTCCACTGCGGCGCAAGAGGCGAAAAACCCGCAGAAGGACATGCCTTTTGGGATTCTCGGTTCGCTGGTCATCTGCACGATTCTCTACATCATCGTGTCCTGGCTACTGACCGGCATCAAGTCATACACCACGCTGAATACACCGGCTCCCGTGGCCGACGGCGCGCAAGCGATCGGCATAGGATGGGGCATTCTGGTGATTGACATCGGTGCAATTGCCGGCTTGGCTTCGGTGATGTTGGTAATGCTATTGGGGCAATCGCGTGTCTTGTACACGATGTCGCACGACGGCCTTTTGCCAAAGTGGGCGTCGGACATTCATCCCAAGTTCCGCACCCCGTACATCACGTCCATCGCCGTGGGTTGCTTCGTGGCCTTCCTGGCGGCGTTCTTCAACATCGAGTTTCTGGGAACGCTGGTGAGCCTAGGGACTTTGCTGGCTTTTACCATCGTTTGCCTGGGAGTCTGGGTGATGCGCAGGCGGCGGCCGGACGTGGCGCGGCCGTTCCGCACGCCCTGGGTGCCCTTTGTGCCGATCATGGGCATGCTGATCTCGTTAGCACTGATTGTGTCCTCGAGCACACCGGCGAAGGTCGCCTTTCTGATCTGGCTGGCGGTGGGATTAGTAATTTACTTCGCGTACAGCCGCAAACACAGCGTGCTGGGCCTCAGACAAGGCGCCGCGGACTAGCGTCCTACTGTTTGTACCCGCTGCAAACCAACTGAAGCCTGCTTTGCGCTGCGGCGTGGTGTCGTTGGTGCAAAGCAGGAACTGTCCCCCGAAGAATCCAGTTGGGGAAGAAGTAGCGGGTTGGTTTTCGCGCCAAATGGCTCTTCAAGGTAAAGTATTCCTCACATCTTGCTTACGATGACCTTCCCGTCCAAACGACTTCGGTATATATGGCGCAGCCTCTCGCGGATTGATGTGCTGGCCGCAGTCGTGATGCTGGTAGGACTGCTCTGTGCTGTAGTGGGCTTTGCTTCTGGGTTTGCCAGCTTTCTCGAATTTTTTGGCGTACTTGCGGCGATTTATCTTTTGTTCCGGCTCATTGGGTGGTGGCGCACCCGCCTGCTCTGGAGCCTGCGCAACCGCTTGATCGTCGCCTATCTTTTCATCGCGGTCGTGCCGATTTTGTTGATCCTCACCCTGGTGGTGCTTGCTGGGCAAATCCTCTACGCGCAGTTAGGCGGCTATATTTTTTACCAGGATATCCAGCAGCGCGTGGCCATGATGGCGGACATCACCGAGCATATCGCCGCCGCGCACCGCAACTTGCCAAAAGGTGTTTCCGAAGAGGAGGCCGAGAGAATTCTGGCGGATCAATCGCATGAGGTGCACGACCGCGAACTGCCGGGAATGAGCATCCAGTTTTCCGACGATGCCACGCTGCTGCGCAAAATTGCAGGTCCGGAGAAGAACTCTTTTGCTGGACTAGTAGAAGAGCCGGATAAGGAAGAAGGCGACAAATTGTACTTGATGAGCCTGCGCGCCATGCCGGAGGGCAAGGGCGTCCGGGTGGTCACCTTGCGGCTGAGGGTCACTTCCGAATTGCTGACGTCCGTTGCGCCGGACCTCGGTGCGATTCAGTTGAACCTGACGCGCCGCTTTCTCGGCGGACAGCGAACCGGACTGGTCTATACCTCGGGCAGCGATCAGTTCGAAACGACCGGACGGATCCTAGCGAAGAGCCGCGTGGTACATCCAGCGGGGTACTGGTTCGATCCCGTGGTGACCGGCCTTTCCCGCTTGGACGCGGTGTATATAGCGCCGGATGGTCACGTGGACCTTTTACGGCCCGTCCTGGTCACCTTTAACGCCCGGCCATCGCGATTGAACCACCGAATTTTTGCCTCACTGGGAGAATTCAGCGGCGTTTTAACGATTCTCTTCGCAGTCGTGAGCGTATTTTTTCTGTTGATCGAAATCGCTGCGTTCATTACCGGCTTCGTGATGACGCGGCGGATTACGCGGGCGGTGAGTGATCTGTATTTGGCAACGCAGTTTGTGCGCAGCCAGGACTGGACGCATCGCGTGAAGGTCGAGCGGCGGGACCAATTGGGAATGTTGGGCGAATCGTTCAACGAAATGACCGGGTCCATCAGCGGCTTGATGGACGAACAGAAAAAACGGCAGCGCCTCGAAAACGAAATCGCCATCGCCAGCGAAGTGCAGAACCAGCTGTTTCCGCAGAAAATGCCGTGCGTGGAGGGCGTGGAGCTAGAGGCAATCTGCAAGCCGGCGCGGACGGTGAGCGGCGATTACTACGACTTCATTCAATTGAGCCCGACGCACGTGGCGATTGCGCTGGCGGATATTTCCGGGAAGGGAATTTCTGCGGCGCTGCTGATGGCCAGTTTGCAAGCAGCGTTGCGCAGCCAATTGCTGGCGCCGGGCGCCGAATCGATGAGCACAGCGGAACTGGTCGCACGCCTGAATACACATTTGGTGCGCAACACGGGCGATGACCGGTTCGCGACATTTTTTATCGCGGTGTACGACTGTGCGACACGTCGTCTGCGTTACACGAACGCGGGGCATTTGCCAGGACTGCTGATTTCGAACGGCACAGCCAAGCATCTGGACAAAGGCGGCATGGTCTTGGGCGTGATGGAGGACTATCTGTACGAAGAAGATGCGGTACATGTGCCGCCGAATGCGCTGCTGGTGCAATACAGCGACGGCTTGATTGAGCCGGAAAACGCGTATGGAGAAGAGTTTGGAGTGCGGCGGCTACAAGAGGCGGCCGTTCGCGTGCAGAATGCACCGCCGCGGGCGGTCGGGCAATCCTTGATGCAAGCCGCGGAAGAATGGGCGGGGACACCCGAGCAAGCAGACGACATGACGGTGATCGTGGCGCGGATGCGCTAGACGGAGCAAGAAGAGATTTGCACCGAGTTGATTTTCGCGCACACGGAACCGCGCGGACGGACGCAGCGTAAGTTATACTGACAAGCTTCCCACGAGCACAGCAAAGGAGAGGAATGGCGCTGACGAATCGAGTTGCGCTCATTACCGGAGGAACGCGGGGCATTGGCAAAGGCATTGCCTTGCGACTGGCCAAGGAAGGCGCGCGCATCGCGATCTCCTATCTTTCGAACAAGGGCGCGGCGCAGCAGGCGCTTCGGCAGCTGCAAGCCAGCGGCGCAGATTGCGTCGCTGTGGAATCGGACGTTACCGATGCCGCCAAAGCCGAGCAACTGGTCAACGCCGTAGCCGAGCGCTATGGCCGCATAGATATTTTGGTGAACAACGTCGGCGGCTTTCGCTGGGGCACGTTGGCCGAATCTTCGCTCGAAGAATGGCAATCGATCTTCGATTCAAATTTGTGCAGCGTGCTGTTCGTCAGCCGCGCCGCTCTGGCGTTCATGCGGCGTGGGCGCTGGGGTCGCATCATCAACCTGGGAGCGGTAGGGGCGGAGCGAGCGTTTGGGCAGGCCAAGATTTCCGCGTATGCGGCAGCGAAGGCGGCGGTGGTTGCGTTGTCGCGGTCGCTGGCCCTGGAAGAGGCCAAAAACGGCATCACCGTCAACGTCGTGAACCCTTCGAGCATTGATGAGAAGGATTTGTCGTTGGAAGAAGCACGGCGCATCCGCGATGCGCGTTTTCCGATTGGGCGTCCGCCAACGGTGGAAGATGTTGCGGCGGCGGTGGCCTTTTTTGCTTCGGATGAAGCGGAATACGTCACCGGCCAGGTCGTGAACGTAAGCGGCGGCTGGATGCTGTAAGCTGGATGTTGGGCGCAGCGTGGGTTCTGTCCCATAGACTCCCAACGGAACCGAGTCTTCCTTGAACCTTCCATGAAAGCACTGACTGCCGAAGAGATGCGTGAGGTGGACCGCCTCACGACCGCGCAAAATGGAATCCCTAGCATCGAGTTGATGGAAAATGCTGGCCGTGGAGTCGCAGACCTTGCCTGGACAAGAGCAATCGGACTCGGCGAAACGCAGGTAACCTTCCTGTGCGGGAAGGGCAATAACGGTGGCGATGGATTCGTAGTTGCGCGGCATCTCCACGAGAGAAAAGCTGCGTTTGCCGCTCGCCTGATCCTGCGCGTGATCCTCTTCGGCAAACGCGACGAGGTTCGCGGCGACGCCGCAAAGAACCTTGAGCGCTGGGAAAAAGCCGGTGGAGAAGTTTTCAGCGTTGAAGATGAGTCTGGATGGGCCAAGGTTTGGCCCATAGTCTGCCAATCCAACGTCATTGTGGATGCGATGCTGGGTACGGGGCTGTGCGGCCCTGCCAGCGGGGCCATTGCCAGGGCGATTTCGGATATCAATGAGCGCTCCAAGAAGGCCACGGCAACCTGGCCGCGGCTGATTCTCGCGGTGGACACGCCCTCCGGATTGCCCTCGGATGGAGGGAGCCCCGAAGGGCCGGTGCTGGCGGCGCATTGGACCGCGACGTTCACCACGCCGAAGATCGGTCAACTCGTCGGCGCGGGCGCGGAAGCGTGCGGGACCTTGCGAGTGGTCGATATCGGCTCGCCCGCGAAGTTGATTGAAGAAATCGGGAAGGGAACTGTGCGTTGGGCGGGCCCGGATGAGTTTGCTGGCTTGCCGCTCGTTCGCGCGGCCGATTCGCACAAAGGGACCTTTGGGCATGCGGTAATTGTTGCGGGGTCGCGCGGCAAGTCTGGCGCGGCGGTGCTGTCGGGCTACGCCTGTTTGCGTAGTGGAGCTGGGTTGACTACGATCGCCACGCCGGACGAAGTACAGCCCGTAGTCGCTGCGGCTTATCCGGAGTACATGACGGAGCCGCTGCTGGCGACGAAAACGGGTGGGATCGCCGCCGCAAATTCCTCGTCCGGACGCCTGTCGAAGCTCCTCGAAGACAAATCAGTGGTTGCCATCGGGCCCGGTATTGGCACGCACGTCGAAACCCGCATGGTGGTGCAGCAGGTTGTGCGCGAGGCGGCGATCCCGATAATCCTGGATGCCGACGGGCTAAATTGTTTTGACGGCGAAGCGAGTAAACTGGCGCATCGTAAGACACCTTTCTTGGCGATCACGCCGCACCCAGGAGAGATGGGGCGCTTGCTCGGAAGCAAGAACGCCGACGTGCAAAACAACCGGTTAAAGGTTGCCACCGAGGCGGCCAAGAAGTGGAACGCTCATGTGATCCTCAAGGGGTATCACACGATCGTGACTGCTCCGGATGGGCGGGTCTTTGTGAACACCACGGGCGGACCAAGACTAGCCAAAGGGGGAACCGGAGACGTTCTGACGGGAGTGCTGGCGGCGCTGACGGCTCAGTTCGGAACCGCGGATTGGTTGCGCATTTTGGCCCTCGGCGTTTTCCTGCACGGAAAAGCGGGAGAGACGGGCGCCTCACTGGATACCTCCGGTACGCTCGCCCACGAGGTAGCACTGGGAGTGCCGACAGCCCGCGATCTCCTTTTGCGGCGTATCCACGGCAGCGTGCTCGAGCTATGAGTGAAGAGGTAGTCACGCATTCGGCGGAAGAGACCACCGCGTGGGGCCGCGAATTTGCGAAGGGGCTTAAGGCGCCGCTGTTGGTGCTGTTGACCGGCGACTTGGGCAGCGGCAAGACCACGCTGACAAAAGGCATCGTGGCCGGACTCGGCGCCGCGGGGGAGGATGACGTCACCAGCCCGACCTTCACCCTGGTCCACGTCTATGGCAAACAAGCGGCGGCGAAGGTCTATCACGCTGACCTGTATCGCATCGAAAGCTTTCGTGACTTCGAGAGTTTGGGAATGGAAGACGTATTTACTGAACCGCGCATCGTGATCCTGGAATGGTCGGAGCGGTTTCCATTGCGCGGTCCGTGGCCGCAGGTGCGGGTGCAACTGGAACATTTGGGTGGGGACGCGCGGCGGATCTCCGTGTCCTGAGGGCCCGCTGGGCGTTGTCTAAAGATACAACACTCTCCTAACTCTCTCGTTACCAGTCCCGGAGCACTTCTTGCCGGGCCCCCGAGCCACTGATAGTTTGGTTGGAGCCCCTTCGGCTGGAGTGTGCATGGCGGACGAAATCCTCTCGCTTGGCGCGACGGCGGACGCGGCCCGAGTCGAACTCAAGAGCTATAACGTAACGATTCCCATGGGATCGTTGGCCATCGGCGTGGATAACATCCACCACGATGTGTTCTTTAGCCCCAAGTTCGTGGCGGCCGCGAAAGACTATCTGTTCGACCTGATTCGCCAGAGCACCGCAGCCACATATTTCGCCGGGATCGAACTCCGGCAGACCCAGGGCATGGATAACTCCAGCTTTCGCAAGCTGGTCACCGAAGTCCTGCAGAGCGCACTGACTCAGGCCAAGTTCCACAAAAACATTGAGATCGATCTGCTGTTCCGGCTGGGGCTGCTGAAATTTCTGACCCAGGAACTGCTCAACCAATTCGCCAATTTGATCTTGGAAGGGAAGGAATGGATACGCCAGCGCGGCGAATATTTCGAGCGGAGCCAGCAAGCCCACGTCATCAAGGCGCGGCTCAGCGAGCTGCAATCCGCCCGGCGTAAGGTCGTGCGCGGTGTGGGGCAACAAGTGGCGCAGATGCTGGCCGACGTGGAAGACAACGTCATGGCCAAGACGCGACGCGCGCTCTTCGGCGACGACTATGCGGCGCTTTATGAGCTGTTGAAGAACCGGATTATTTTTCTCGATGGCGGTAAGGACGACGTCTATTTTCTCGAGAACTACGTCCTGCTTGGGAATTACGCGCGTGACCCGGATCGTTTCGAGGCCATCGATGCACTCTTTCAGGAATTTTTGCTCGAAGCAGGCGTCACGGTGGGTCAGGATCCGGCCTTTACCGAAGCGAATCAGGCGCACAACGCCATCCTGGAGCAAGCGGCCGCTATGCGTGCGGAAATCGCTAGCCTGGAAGAGCAGCGTGAGGCCGTGCGCCGAAAAATGGAGAAGGGCGAGGGTTTCTTCAACAAGTTTCTCAGTACGCCAGACAAGGGTGACTTGAAGGCCTCGCTAAACGACATCGAGATGCGCCTGAAGCATCAGGAAGTCAAGCTGGAAGAACTGGGTCCGCAAATCGACGCGGCCAAGCAAAAACTCGACTTTTTCAACAAAGATTACAAGGGCAAGCTGGGCGACTATCTGAACGATCCCGAGAATGCCAAGCGGCTGTTCGACGCCTCGGGGGCTACAGAGGCCGAGGCGCCGCAACGGACTCGCCTACTGGCGCAGCTTGTCGAGCGACTCGAGCAATCCGAAGTGCTCTATCATATTTTGGCCAGCTACGAAATTCGCCCCATCGCCAAGGAGTACTGCCCACCGGTGCACCTGCAGCAGCTCAGGAAGGCTGTCGTTTCGAAGGACGACATGAAGCAGATTGAGCAGGTGCTGAAGCACGTCCCGGCGAAGCAGCTCTCCCTGAAACCGATCGAGGAATTGGGAAAAAAGATTCGCAAGTATTCTCGCGAGGAAATGCAAACGGCGGTGCTGCGCTTCGCCACGGATTTCCTGCGCTTGCGGCGCGACTTGCACGACGCCGAGCACCTGCTGACGTGCATGGAGCGAGTCCACTTGATCACCACGGAACAAACCCGTGAGCTATCGCGCCTGAACAATCGCTTGTACGAGTGCGTTTTGCCGGAAGAAGCCAAGACCGCGCAAGACCAGGTCGTTTCGCACGTGATTATCAAAGCCGACGTACGTGGCTCTACGAAAATGACTCAAGACCTGCTTTCACGAGGGTTGAGTCCCGCTTCGCATTTCAGTTTGAATTTGCATGAGCCGGTGAAAAAGCTGCTGGATCGATATGGCGCCAAGAAGGTTTTCGTCGAAGGCGACGCGATCATCTTGGCGATTTTCGAAACGGAATCCACAAAAACGTATGCGCGCGCAGTCGCCAAGGCCTGCGTGCTTTCCCGGCAGATGCTCGCGGTCTGCAATTCGTACAACGACCGCGCCGCCAGCAGCGATTTGCCACCTTTGGAGCTAGGTATCGGTGTGGCGTATCAAGGCTCGGCCCCGACGTATTGGACCGACGGCGATTCGAAAATCATGATTTCGAAGGCGCTCAACCTTTCGGACCGGCTCTCTGGTTGTGCCAAGCTGGCAAAACGGATGCTTTCCGGGCAGCAGACGCCGTTTGCCGTCTACCAATTCCTAACCGCTATGAAGGGCGCCTCGGCGGAGGAATTGGAAGAGTTTTTGGTGCGGTTCAATATGAACGGCATCGAGCTGAATGAAGAGGGTTTCAACAAGCTGTCCGAAGAGATTTCGCTGGATTCCATCGAGACGAAGTTGGAGATGCCCTGGGGCAAGGAAACAGTCACGCTGCATTATGGCGAGGTGCCTATGGGCGAAACCGTGGAGTTGATTGTCCTGCGCAAGAGCATGGCGAAGGAACTATTGCCGGACGGCAAAATCGGCGAGCCCTCCATGCATCCGTATTATGAAGTCTGCACCAGCGGCAAACTCTATGATCTGGTAGCAGCGTTGATTCGCAGCCACGCCGCCGCTTCGGCGGCTTCTCCGGTGGAAGCGGTCCGAGCCTGAAAGCATAGACGGCCTTCTTTCCGCCTAAGATACGAAACCGCACCGCACGAGAGCGCACGGATGCTCATCTCCAAACTTCCGGCGAATTGCCGGAGGCGTCCTGCGATCCGCGCGAAACCCTCGTTGACACGCCCAACGCAACGGCGTATAGCAGACGCCACGAAGGCGAATCTCGAAGCTCAAAATGTTGCGCTTGCGAATCTCACGCGTATTAGTGTGCGGCTGCGTTTGCGCGCTGCTATGGTTGTTTGGCGGACGGTCATTGCCGGCCCAGAGTGTCGCGCCGCCTGAAGCGTCCGTCTTGTTCACCACGAAGGTAGAGATGGTCCAGGTGTCACTGATCGTTTTTGACGGGCACGGAGCGATAGCTACTGGATTGCGGGCCAGCGACTTCCGCCTCCTGGACGACGGCGTGCCGCAAAAAATTCTGTACTTCGATCGCGAGCGCGTGCCGGTATCGTTCGTCGTTCTGGCGGACTTAAGTTCCAGCATGACCAACAAAATTCCGTTCGTGCAACAAGCGGCCCTGTCCTTGGTGGATCCAGAGGAAGAAAGCGAAGAGAAGCCAGAAGACGAATACTCGCTCTTTGGGGTTGGCCGACGCTCAAAGGAGTTGTTACCGTTCACCACCGACCAGGCCGACCTGGAGCACCGTCTGCCCCTGCTCCTTGCGCCCACCAACGAAAGTACCTCGCTATTCGACGGCGTCTGGCTCGGCGTAGCCGCGGCCCGCCACGAAGCTTCCAACAAGCACCGGGCCATGATTCTGCTCACCGACGGAGGTGACAATCACAGCCGCTACAGTTTGCGGGAGACGAAAAAACTGCTCGAGGAAGCTGACTTGCCAGTTTTTGCCGTTATGGCCGGCGCGGAATTTGCACTGGCCGACCTGTTTGTTCCGCGCCAAAAGACGCCCAACCACTCGCCACTGCCGAGGCCAGGCAGTTCAGAGCCGAATCTGCCGCTCGGCAACGCTGCCGACAACTACATTGGTCCGGCCGAGCGCCGTGGTCCATCGAATATGAAGGAATTGGCGGAGGCCAGCGGCGGAGGCGTATTCACGGCGCGAGACGGTGAGGATCTGCCGCGAATCGTGCGGACGATTGGTCTAGCGGTTCGCTATCGCTACGTTCTGAGCTACCAGCCGGAGCGTGTCTCCGCAGACGGCTCGAACCCAGAGAGCCACGGCAGCGATCAAAGTCTGCACAAAATTCGATTGGAGCTTTATCCCAAAGAGAAATTCGCGCATTACAGCATGCCCTATTACAAAAGGACCTATCACAGCCTGCATTGAGGCCGCCGCGGGGTGAAGCGCGCTCACGCGATGGTGCGACGCCGGCGCCGCGAATTTGAAACCGGGTCGCGCGGTCCCTATACTCTCAGCGGAGGCGAAAGGGGTCCGGTGACTCCCCCGGTCTTCAAAGCCGGCGATACGGTCCTTCGCGGATCGAATGGTGGATTCGACTTCCACACGCCTCCGCCATACTTGCAGCTTGTAAATTAATTGTCAGTACTGTCCAAGCGCGGAGGAGGGTATTGATTAGTGGGTACTGGTCACCTCGTCGGACTGCTGTCCGCACCACTAGATTCACTGTGACGTCGTGCCGACGATCAAGGTGGCCGCTTCAGGAGCCGACTGAGCCCATGTTTCGGGGATCGGGCAAAGCCGATCCCCAAGAAGTTGGTCAAGTTGTTTCGCGAACCGTGACGGCATTGACTTCGCCAACAAAACGGGTGGTTTTAGCGATTTTGTGACGTCTCCGACGGTCTGAGCGCCGCCGCGCCGAAATTGACGCTGAATCGTTTGCACCATATGGACACTGCGCGGTATTTGGTCAGGTTCAAATCGTTTGTAAGTGCATAGTTCTGGTCGCCGATGTTTCCTTTGATCACGCCTAAATCAATAAAACCGGCCTTTTCGACGGTTGCTGCATCCTTGGCGTCGTCAGCTGCGACCATGTACACGTGCACATCAGGGCCATTGGATGTGCTGAAGTTTGCTAGTCGAAGAACGCGAGTGCCATCGCCCAGCTGATAGATGGTCGCGGTGCCCGCTGTCGGGTGCAAAACGCTGTAGAACTGTCCGGATTCCAGGGGCTGAGCCGACGACCCACCTTGCAAGCCTGGCATCGATTCATCCACATGGCGATTCACGACCAGTCGCTCCGGCCGAAATGCATACCAAGCGGCTACTGCCGCCACCACTGCAATTGGAATGACAACTTTTGTCCAGATCTTCATTTTCTCTATCTCCTTGACTTCGCAGAATCCGAAACTTCGCTTTCGAGACAGTCAGGAACAACAATTCGCGGGTGCCGCTTACACGGAAAGAAACTTTTTGATCAGCACCGCGGTGTCGTCTGGGTTTTCTTCCGGGAAAAAATGGCCGCCCCGCATGGCCTGACCCTGCACTCGCGGCGCCCATTCCCGCCAAAGCTCCAACGGACCACCGTCCTTTGCATAGAACGTGTCGAGCGGACCACCTTGAGCCCAAAGATGCAGCATCGGGCACTCGATTTGTCGCGATGCTTCCTTATCGGCACGATCGTGCTCGACGTCGACCGTTGCCGCGGCTCGATATTCCTCGCAGACTCCATGGACACGCGCAGCATCGCGATAGGTCGAAACATATTCCTCCAGAATTTCCGTGCCGAAGGAACCGTGCCCGAAGGGGTTATCGAAAACGGCTTTAGGTGCGCCGAGCAGATAGCTCTCGGGCAGCGGCTCTTTCTGTGACAGCAGGATCCAAGGCCAATAGGTTCTGGCGAAACGTGCATCCGTTCGGTTCCACGCTTCGAAAATCGGAATCACGTCGAATACCGCCAGGTGCTCCACCTTCCCGGGATGGTCCAGTGCCAGACGATACGAAACGCGACCTCCACGATCGTGTCCCATCAGCGTAAATGTCGAAAACCCGAGCTTGGCCATGACCGCAACCAGTTGGCTAGCCATCGCTCGCTTCGAGTACGGAAAGTGGTCGTCGGCAGACGCGGGTACGCCGCTCCGGCCATAGGCTGGAAGATCCGCACAGATGACGGTGTGAGTGTGAGCGAGGTTTGGCGCGAGGAATCGCCACATGAGGCTGGTGCGCGGAAAGCCGTGCACCAGCAGAATGGCCGGTCCTTTCCCATAGCGGCGTACGAAGATAGTGTTCCCCGCAACCTCAATTTGCGAAGTCTCAAAAGAGCCATGCTTGGCCCAATTGGGATCCGATCGTGGACTGCTCTGCGATCCTGCGCCGCGCATCGACGATCCCTCCAACAGAGCTCCGAAAGACACACCCGCCACTGCGCTGAGGAACCAACGACGTTCCATCACTTTCTTCTTGCTCAAACTCGTTTAAGTAGGCCGTCGCCGGACAAAAATTCGAGACAGTGGGTCGTGGCGAAGTACACCGCCTTCGGGGTGCAACCCTAGACGGCCCTGCTCTTCTGCGACAGTTCTTCCGTCGCTTCCAGAATCACGTCCACCACCAAAGCGGTCGCGCTATACATGGGACTGTGGTCCACACGGCTTGCATGGACGGTGGCACCCATTCGCTCGGCCATAAATCGCTGCGTCTTTGGATTAATCATCCGGTCTTCTTCGGCAAGCAGAAACCAGGACGGCCTACTCTTCCATCCCGCTGCCGGCGCCTTCTCTTGAATACATCGGAGAGAAATCGGCCGCTGCACTGCGGGTAGGACGCTGATCTGCTCGGACGAGGCCTTGTGGGCGACCGCCCGGTTGAATCCCTCTTCCGGCATCCAGATGAAGCCATGTTTATCGGGAGCCAACTTCGGCGCTTCGGGGTGAGGTTCGTCGCGGTAAAATACTTGGGCGACGGTTTCTCCTTCGACTGGCGCAAGCGCCGCCACATAAACGAATGATTTCACGCGTTCGTCCCGTATCGCTCCAATTACAGCCCCGCCGTACGCATGGCCGACCAGGACGACGGGACCACTCGTTCGTTCAAGCACGCGAGTCAACGCTGCAACATCATCAGTCAATGAAGTAAGCGGAAGCGGAGCGCAAGTAACCTTAAGACCCCGGGCTTGCAACGGGAGAATCACGTCCCTCCAGCAGGATCCGTCTGCCCAGGCGCCATGGACCAAAACGACCGTGGAGTTCTGAGGAAGAGAATTCATCGTGCCAGCGCACTTTCGGAGTTTTGCTGCGCGATGCCACTGATGCCGTTCGCCTCGAAGAACTCCTTCATCTCGGAAGCAATTTCAACAACGTGGGTCTCCAGAGCGAAGTGTCCGGTATCGAGGAGTTGGACCTGCGCGTTCGGAATGTCCCGGCGAAAAGCCTGCGCTCCTGCGGGAATGAAAAAAGGGTCGTTTTTGCCCCAGATCGCCAGCAAGGGCGGCTTGGACTTACGGAAATATTCTTGAAATTTCGGATACAGCGCCACGTTGGACGCATAATCCAGAAACAAATTGAGCTGAATCTCCTTGTTCCCCGGACGCTCGAGCAGCGCCGTATCCAACGTATACGACTCAGGCGCAACGCTCTCCGGATTTGTCACGCCGTGAACGTACTGCCAGCGCGTGCCTCCCGCGGTCAAGACACTCTGACGGAGGATGTCCCGATTGTTGGCTGTAGGCGACGCCCAGTATTTTCGAATGGGATCCCAGGCATCGCCCAGCCCTTCTTCGTAGCCGTTTCCGTTTTGCGAAACGATCGCCGTTACTCGCTCCGGGTGGGCCATCGCCAGGCGAAAGCCGGTCGGGGCGCCGTAGTCGAACACGTAGAGTGCATAGCGGTCGAGTTTGAGCGCACGCGTAAAGGCCTCGATCGTATGCGCCAGTTGATCAAAACTGTACACATACTCTCGTTCCTGCGGGACCTCGGTGAATCCAAAGCCCGGGAGATCTGGCGCGATCACGCGATAACGGCCAGCCAAGCGCGGAATGAGTTCGCGGAACATGAAGGACGAGGCGGGAAAGCCGTGTAGCAAAAGCACTACTGGAGCGTCCGCTTCCCCTGCAGCCCGGTAGAACACTTGCACCCCGTCAGCTGCGACACGATGGACGGACGTGCGGGTTACATGGAAGCCGCTCGTACCGGGGCTTGCCGATACGGGTTTTGTAGCTGTTTGGGAAGCCGTTTCGCTCATCACATCCCTCCTGGTGTCGTTACTCCTTAGGGCAGGTGGGATGCCAAAGGGCAAAGCGCCGTGGAAGAGACGAGAGCAACGTAAATGATTCTGGAGATTGGACTTTATGGGGAGGGAGGCTAGCGAACCGCCAAACGTGCCTGGCAAATCTCTGACGGAGGTTTGCCGCTGACGAATCTTCGTCGGCTCCCGACAATGGTCGGTTGTTTCCTGCGAAGGCTCCGAAGCCTAGGCTTTGCCTGCCGCCGACGCCATCCCGAGTTTCTCCGGGGCCGCAGTCGGCCGAGCAATACGCAGCTTCTTCATCCGGTACGCCAACGAGGTTCGCTTCATGCCTAAACGCACGGCGGCACCCGTGATGACCCAGTTGCTCGCTTCCAGAGCACGCAGAATATGATCGCGCTCTACTTCCGCGAGACCATTTATAGGCAAGTCGGAGCCGTTGTGAACTAGCGATGGTGCCAGTTCCGAAGTTGGAGCCCGCAATATCGCCTGCGGCGATAAAATCACCGCGCGCTCGATAAAGTTCTGCAACTCACGCACGTTTCCGGGCCAGGGGTATCGCGCCAAGGCCTCCATCGTCCCCGCCGGGATTACGTCAATTCGTTTCTTCATGCGTTGAGCGAAGAGTGCCGTGAAATGCCGTACCAACCTCGGGATGTCGTCGGCGCGCTGCCGCAACGCGGGGACCTGGATCGGAAATACCTTCAGGCGATAGTAGAGGTCTTCTCGAAATGTTCCTTGTTTGACCATCGCGCACAAATCCCGGTGAGTGGCCGCGATCAGGCGCACGTCGACCTTGTGCGTGCGGTTGCTCCCCAATCTCTCGAATTCCTGCTCTTGTAAAACGCGGAGCAGTTTCGCCTGCAGTTCCAGCGGAATATCGCCCACTTCGTCAAGAAAGAGCGTGCCTTTGTCGGCCAGTTCGAAGCGTCCCGTTTTTTGCGCGATGGCGCCGGTGAACGCTCCCTTTTCGTGGCCGAACAGCTCGCTCTCAAGCAGCCCAAGAGGGATTGCCGCGCAATTCAGTTTCACGAATGCCTTTTGGCCGCGGTTGCTCAGATTATGAATCGCGCGCGCGACAAGCTCCTTGCCAGTCCCCGTCTCGCCGTGGATCAGCACGCTCGAATCGGTAGGCGCCACTACCGACACAAGGCTTAACGCCGTCTTCAAGGCTGGGCTTTCTCCGACGATTGCCCCAAACTCCGCGCGAATTTCATCTTCTAAATAGCGCCGCCTGGTCGTCTCTTTTTCCTTGTCCTTGACCGCCGTTCCGTACTCCAAGGCATTCTCCACAGCAATCGCCACCTGACCCGACACCTGTTCGAGAAACTCCACATCCTCCTTCTTAAATCCCTTGTCTGAGCGCTTGAGGGCACTTAAGACGCCGAGCACCCCGCTTCTACCAACGAGCGGAAGATCGCAACCCGACTTCAGGCCTTCGGCCGTGATCCGCTCGAAGAAGAGCCGGCCCACGTCACTACCGAGACTTTCGGGGTCGTCGCGCAATTCTTCCAAGCTGTCAAAGTGCTCACTCTTGCCGGTCCGGAAGACTTTTCCACAGACGGATCCATGAATGGGGATGCTGGCTCCGTCAGAAATGACCCCTTGCGAGTCCGGATTATAAAGTGTGGTCAAGCGCAACTCTCCGCCATCGGCATCCGGCAAAAGCAGTCCGCAAAAATCGCATCGCGTCACTCTCAGCAGATTGGTAGAAAGCGCGTCCACTAAACCGCGGAGACTCAGCTTGGAGGTGATGCCGTTCGTGATTTCGAGAAGCAAGCGGAGACGGTCGCGCTCGCGCCGCAACTCCTCTTCCTTCTTGTGGCGCTCGATGGCGATCCCGGTGATATCGCTGGCGCTCTCGATCAACTGCAGATCGTCGGCGCCTGGGCTGCGTGGTTGGCGATAATTAATGGAAAAAGTTCCGAGGGCTTTGCCTTCGCTGGTGAATAACGGGCGCGACCAGACCGATCGAATCCCAAATGGCACCAGGCGGTCGCGATAATCGTCCCAAAGTGGGTCGGTTAGGATATCGGTTACAAAGACCGATTCTCTGCGATAAACGGCTGTCCCGCAGGATGCTCCTTTCGGACCGACCGCCATCGTTCCGACTTGCGCGCTAAATCCAGGAAGGCTGGGTGCCGCGGCACAATAAAGTTCGCTTCCATCCTGATCGGCAAGCCAAATCGTACAAAACATCTCTGCGGTTTGCTCCTCGACCAACCGGGCAATGTTCGCCAGGACTTCCCGGAGAGGAGATCCAGCGAAGATCAGTCTTTGGAGCTCGAGGAACGACCTGCTCGAAAACAGTCCTGACTCGTTTTCAAGTGCGCCATTTCGCCATGGGATCTTCTCGGGAGATTCGAGCGCTCTCGCCATGCATAGTCCTCCCTACTGGGGATTAGATTCCGCTACTTCCCGATGGATGCCAAAAACGTTGTAGCAATTGCCTGTGCAACTCTGACGGCTGCCACTCGCCTTTTTGGACTCATCCCTCCACGAACCCGGGAAATACGATGGCATCCCCGTGTCTGAATACGTCCTGGCGACGTCCTGGGAGCAACGGACCAGAGCAGCCAGGTTATTTGCTCAATGCGGAACTGTCGTACGCCCCCAGCTAAACTAGGTTCGCGCATGGGAACAACGCATCGCATTGGCTTCGCGATACGCTGAGCGGTCTCGACAATAGCCCGGAGCGCCCCAAAATGTCGACTTGTCGCCAGTGCCGTGGGCTAAGCAGCGAAAGCGCTTCGAGGTGCGGCGAGATCAAAGCGATCGAGGTTCATGACTTTGTTCCAAGCACCAACGAAGTCTTGGACAAACTTTCCGTGCGCATCCGAACTGCCGTAGACCTCCGACAACGCGCGGAGTTGGGCGTTCGAGCCGAAAATGAGATCGGCGCGGGTCGCCGTCCACTTAACTTGGCCAGTCCGGCGGTCGCGTCCTTCAAAGGTATCGTTTGCATCCGAGGTTGCCTTCCATACCGTACGCATATCGAGCAAGTTGATGAAGAAGTCGTTGGTTAGCGCCTCCGGCTTCTGGGTGAAGACGCCGAATTTGGCCTGTCCGAAGTTGGTGTTGAGGACCCGCAAGCCGCCAATGAGTACGGTCAGTTCCGGCGCGGTCAGCGTCAGCAACTGCGCCTTATCCAGAAGGGTGACTTCCGCGGGTGCCTCGCTGCCGTTGGTGTAGGAGCGGAAGCCGTCGGTGGCCGGTTCGAGCACGGCGAAAGAGGCCGCGTCGGTCTGTTCTTGGGAAGCATCCATGCGCCCCGGCCCGAAAGGAACGGTTATCGCGATGCCCGCGTTTCGCGCGGCCTGTTCGATGCCTGCGCATCCTGCTAAGACGATCAAGTCAGCAAGCGAGATCTTCTTGCCGCCCGACTGCGAGCCATTGAAGTCGCTCTGGATCTTTTCGAGCGCCTTCAGGACCTTCCGCAATTGCTCAGGCTGATTTACCTTCCAATTTTTCTGTGGACTCAGGCGGATGCGCGCGCCGTTAGCTCCGCCACGCTTGTCGGAGCCGCGATAGGTGGACGCCGATGCCCAAGCGGTAGAAACGAGTTGGGAGACCGTCAGGCCGGAAGCGAGGATTTTCTCCTTAAGCGCGGCGACATCCCGCTCATCCACCAATACATGATTTACTGCGGGGATGGGGTCCTGCCAGAGAAGCTGTTCCTTCGGAACTTCTGGGCCCAGATAACGCGCGCGAGGTCCCATGTCTCGGTGCGTCAGCTTGAACCAGGCACGAGCGAAAGCATCCGCGAACGCGGCGGGATTTTCGTAGAAGCGTCGTGCGATTTTTTCGTAGACAGGATCGAAACGCAATGAAAGATCGGTCGTCAGCATCGCCGGTGCGTGATGCTTTGAGGAGTTGTGGGCGTCCGGTATCGTCTCCGCGCCGGCATTGCCTTTGGGCTTCCACTGATACGCGCCGCCGGGGCTCTTGGTAAGCTCCCAGTCGTACCGGAAGAGGTGCTCGAAGAAGTCGTTACTCCATTTGGTCGGCGTCTTGGTCCAAGTAACTTCGATACCGCTGGTGATGGCGTCACCGGCGATGCCGGAAGCGTAGGCACTGGTCCAGCCGAGGCCTTGTTCTTCAATCGGAGCGCCTTCGGGCTCCCGCCCGACGTGCGGCTTGGCAGGTCCAGCGCCGTGGGTCTTGCCGAAGGTGTGACCTCCGGCAATCAGCGCAACCGTTTCTTCGTCATTCATGGCCATGCGGCCGAAGGTCTCGCGGATATCCTTAGCGGCCGCCACCGGGTCGGGCACCCCTTCCGGGCCTTCCGGGTTGACGTAGATCAGGCCCATCGTGGTGGCGCCAAAAGGATTCGCAAGCGCACGGTCGCCCGAATAGCGCTTGTCGGTGCCGAGCCAGGTGGTTTCGATTCCCCAGTTGACGTCCAGATCGGGTTCCCAAACGTCGGCGCGTCCGCCGGCAAAGCCAAACGTCCTGAAGCCCATCGTTTCCAGAGCGACGTTGCCCGCGAGGATCATCAGGTCGGCCCAAGAGATTTTCTTGCCGTATTTTTGCTTGATGGGCCAGAGCAAGCGCCGTGCTCTATCGAGGTTGACGTTGTCCGGCCAACTGTTGAGCGGAGCAAAGCGCTGCTGTCCGCGGCCGCCGCCGCCGCGACCGTCGCCGATACGGTAGGTACCCGCGCTGTGCCAGGCCATGCGGATGAATAAAGGCCCGTAGTGGCCGAAGTCCGCTGGCCACCAGTCCTGCGAGTCCGTCATCAACGCCGCAAGGTCTTTCTTGAGAGCCTGATAGTCGAGGCTGTTGAACTCTTTGGCGTAGCTAAAGTTCTTGTCCATGGGATCGGACAGGGAGGAGTGTTGATGCAGCAGATTTAGATTCAGCTGGTTCGGCCACCAGTCACGGTTGGTGGTGCTGGCGCTACTGGCATGATGGAATGGGCACTGCGCTGCGGATGACATTCGTTTTCTCCCTCGACACTGCAATTCGACCGGATGAGATCGCCGAAATTCGTGGAGCGATCTCGTCCGAGCTAAAGTACCATCGTAGAGAGGCATAGTTCCAATATCTAAATCCCATTTTAGGTATAGGCAGACCCTATGGAAGTTCACCAGCTACGTTATGTTTGCGCCATCGCGGACACCGGCAACTTCAGTCGCGCCGCCGAGCGCTGCCAAATCACGCAGCCCTCGCTGTCGCAACAGGTCCGCAAACTTGAAGAGGACTTGGGGGCGAAACTGTTTGACCGTTTGGGGCGTAGCGTTCGGCTCACGGAGGCAGGGCGCGCTTTTCTTCCGCACGCCCGCGCGATACTGGACCAAATGGAGGTGGCGCGAACGAGCGTGGCCGATAAGAACGCGGACCTCCGCGGCAGCGTCGCCGTGGGCGTCATTCCGACCGTTGCGCCATATCTGCTGCCGGCCTACACGGCGACTTTTGCAAAAAAGTATCCAGACGCGAAACTGCGCATTGTAGAAGAAACGACCGCGGTGCTCGTCGAAGGGCTGCGCGACCTATCCATCGATGTAGCGATTCTGGCCCTCCCGCTACGCTACAAAGACCTGGAATTGTTGCCCATCCGCACAGAACCTCTCTTCGCTGCGTTGCGAAGAGGCGACCCACGTGCCTCCGCAGAGTCGCTCGCCCTCAAAGACCTGCGGGGAGAGTCGTTCGTCATGTTGCGCGATGGCCACTGTTTCCGAGATCTCAGCATTGGGGCCTGCACGCACGCCCGCGTTACTCCGAATATTGCGTTTGAAAGCGGCCAGTTCAGCAGTCTCTTGGGCATGGTTGCCGCCGGTCTTGGTGTCTCGCTGATTCCCGAAATGGCTATCGACCGTAACATCGGGTGCCGTTACGTGCGGCTCCGCGATCCGCAGGCGACGCGCACTATCGTTGCCGCCGTCCTGCGGGGACGCAGTTTCAACCGCGTCCAACGGGCCTTTGTGTCCGAGATTAAGGGCAAAGCGATGCCGGGGCAGCCCGGCCAATCGTCCGCGCGTGGTCAAACGTAGCACCGCGCGAGGTTTACGGCCGTTCTTCATCAGACTGTTGCGAGACCACCCTGTCGGGCCTGCCGCGTTCGCTGCATTCGACCTCCACACCCACCTGTCAGTTAGCCGGAACAATGGTTGCGCCATTAGGGGCTGCCAGGATCAGCCCACACATCGCGGTAGTAACGCTCGTTGCGACACGCCGCTAATCACAGGAATAAAAGCAAATGGCGATTGACAGTCAGATGCGCCTTCCCTACAGTGGCGCGAGCAGAGTGAGCCCGACACACCTGCATCATTTGTTGCAAAAGAATGGCATTCTTGATCATCGCGATGAACGCACTTGATGTAATGATCTTGTTGTAACCCGAAAAGCGGAGGCCTGGAAATGAAAGCGCACAAAACATTTCTGATGCTCGTGTGTTCCGCAGTGCCGCTGGTTATTTGCTCCGGACCTGCACAGAGCCAAGAAGTCCCGGCGCAGCCTGGCGTTCTCGATCAGCGATTGCAATCTCTGGCCGCCGAATTTCCTGGCAAGGCAGGGGTTCTCGTGCGCAACGTGGAAACCGGCCGGGAAGTGGCGATCCGTGCCGACGAAATGTTCCCCATGGCCAGCACCTACAAAGTGGCCATCATGACGCAGGTGTTCCGCGAGGTGGATGCAGGGCGGATGTCTCTCGACGAGCGTGTAACGCTGACCGAATCGGACCGCCGCGCCGGTAGCGGCCTGTTTATTTTCATGAAGCCGGGGCTTAACCCGACGATTCACGACCTGCTGCTCCTAATGATTACCGTGAGCGATAATGAAGCCACGGACTTGCTCCTCAAGCGCGTAGGGGCGGCGAATGTCACGGGCATGCTTCGCCAGTTGGGGATACGCGACTTTCGCGTCGACCGTTCCACCGAACAAATTATCGGTGACTGGCTGGGCGCCGCCGATGCCCGGCTCCGCGGAATTTCTGCAGCCCAGATGCTTGCCAATCCGCAGCAGTTCGTCAGCTTGACCCGCGAACAACTGGACACCGCCGCGCGCGCGTTTGCCGATGACCCGCGAGATCACACGTCACCACGAGCCATGGCCGACCTGCTGACGAAGATCGTGAAAAATGAGGCCGCCAGCGAGAAGTCCTGCCAGGATATGTTGGGCATCATGACCGAGCAGCAGCTTCGCGGGCGCATCCCGCGGTATCTCGAGGAGATTCGAACCGCCACCAAGAGCGGAACGATCGGCCCGGTTACCAACGACGTCGGGGTGCTGTACGTAGGCAAGCAGCATGTTGTGGTGTCGGTGTACACGCTCAAGGCGAATCCCGAAGTGACGACAGAAACCGCCGAGCAATTTATCGGGCGGGCGGCTCGCGTTGTGTACGATTACTTTCAGGATGCGGCAGCAGCCCGCTGATCCGGACCTGCCAGGCAGGCGTAGAAGGCACCTCCTATAAATCCGGTATGCCCGGTTGAGCACAAGTCTGCCGGAGTTCTATTTCCGCCGGAAAAAGTCGTCTTCTAGAATCGGCTATAGGCCCACCCGTGGGATGGTCGCTTCCCGGCGTGTTGCGTTGGCCCCAAGGGACACACCGCCATGATCACAGGGCAACAATTTGTTCCGCGTATCCTCATCGCGGAAGACTCGCCGATTTGCCGCAAGCTCCTGGAGAACGTCCTGGCAAACCAGCCGTGCGAACTTCATTCCGTCACGAACGGTCGCGAAGCGCTCGACGCCTTTGCCCAGTTCAAGCCCGACATGATCATTACGGATTCTGTGATGCCCGAAGTTTCCGGAATCGAGCTGTGCCGGCAGATCCGGAAGGATCCTGTCCTGCGCCCCTACATCATTTTGGTGACGCAGAACGCGAAAAAGGAAGAAGTGATCGAGGGGCTGGACGCGGGTGCGGATGATTACGTGACCAAGCCGTTCGACGAGGGCGAGTTGCTGGCGCGTATTCGCGTTGGTTGCCGAACCGTGCAAATGAGCCGCGAAATCGAGTTGCAAACAGCGCTCCTCGAAAAAGCGGCGCGGACCGATCATCTGACAGGGTTACCCAATCGGCTGGCAGTCGAGGAGTTCGCCGTGAAGCAACTGGCGGCAGCCATACGGCACAAGTTCCAGTTGTGGGTGATTGTCACGGACCTGGATAAATTCAAGCTGGTTAACGATACGTACGGGCACTTTGCCGGAGACGAGGCCATTAAACGCTTCGCACGCATTTTGCATTCGAATACGCGTTCTTCCGATATGTGCGGTCGCCTGGGTGGAGATGAGTTCCTGCTGATCATGTCGCATGGCAGCAAGAAAGCTATCATTCAGACGATCGAGCGGTTACGCGCGGACTTTGCCAACGAGGATTGCATGTTCAACGGGCAGCGCGTCTCCGTGACCGCGAGCTTCGGCATTGGGGGGTACGAAGGCGGTGAGAATACCACTTTGCCGGAACTGCTCACACAAGCCGATCACGCGCTGTACCGGGCCAAGGCTTCGGGCCGAAATCAAGTCATCGCGCACGTTCGTAACGCCTCCCTGCAAGACCTGGTTTCCGCAAACAAGAACTAGCCTCAACGTGTCCGCCGCGCCACGAAGCAGCTAGTCCCCCTTTCAGTCCTGGATTCCGTGTTCCTCCAGTTTGTTGTAGAGCAGGCGACGGTTGATTTGCAGCCGATTAGCGGCTTCCGACTTGTTGCCGCCGGCCTCCTTCAGGGCCTTCTCGATGAGCCGCTTTTCCAGTTCGCTGATGGCCTTGTGAAAGGGCAGGGAAGTCAACTCCAGCTCCAGCCGCCGGAAAGAATGCTCGTCTTTATGGTCGGAGCGTGCGGGAAAGTGCTCGGGCATCAGCACCCGGCCGCGCGCCATCAGCACGGCGCGCTCCACCATGTTCTCCAACTCCCGCACGTTGCCCGGATAGAAATAGTTTTGCAGCAGCAGCACCGCTTCATCGGAGAACCCGATCACGGGCAGGGAATTCTTTTCGCTATAGCTGCGCAGGAAATGCTCCGCGAGCGGAACAATATCGGAGCGGCGTTCCCGCAGCGGCGGCACCGGAAGTCGCACCACGTTCAGGCGGTAGTATAAGTCCTCGCGAAATACTTGTTCGCGAACCGAGGCTTCCAGGTCACGATTGGTGGCGGCAATTACGCGGAAGTCGCCTTCGATGGTCTCCGTTCCCCCGACGCGCTGGAAACTGTGTTCCTGTAGCACGCGCAGCAGCTTGGACTGAAGATTCGGCGAAAGCTCGCCGATTTCGTCGAGAAAAATGGTTCCAGTGTCGGCCATCTCGAAGCGGCCGGTTTTACGGCTCACCGCGCCCGTGAAGGCGCCGCGTTCGTGGCCAAAGAGTTCGGTTTCCAGGAGATTTTCCGGCAGCGCCGCGCAGTTGACCACGACAAACGGCTTGTCTCTGCGCCGGCTGTAATTGTGGATAGCCTCGGCGATGAGTTCCTTGCCGGTACCGGACTCCCCGCAGACCAGCACTGTTGAATCGGTTTCCGCCACCTTACCGATCATGATGAAAACGTCCAGCATCGGACCGCTGCAGCCGATCAGTCGGCCGGCGCCGCCCAGCTGCACCTGGTTTTCCTGACTGCGTAGGCGCGAAACCTCTCTGTTGAGGGAAGCGTGATCCAGCGCGCGTTCAGCGGTCAGCAGAATCTCGTCCATGTCGAAGGGCTTGGTGACAAAGTCGTATGCGCCCAGGCGCACGGCTTCGATGGCGCTGTGACTGGAGCCAAATGCGGTGATCACGATGACTGGAATGGAAAGCAGGCGCGGCTGGTTTCGCAGATACTGCAGCAGTTGGTCGCCGCCCAGCCGCGGCATCTTCCAATCCGTGAAGATGAGATCCGGCGTGTGATCGCGCAGCATTTCGATCGCCGCCGCGCCGTCATCGGCTTCCAGGACGGCGTAGCCCCGAGAGGTCAGGATCTCCGCAAGTGTCTTCCGGAGATTCGCTTCGTCATCGACGATAAAGATAGAAGCAGTCATTGCCAGCCGGTGCGCTTAGCCCGAAGCAGCCGTAGTGCTCGCGGGCACACTAATCAACACGGTCGTTCCCCGGCCCTCTTGGCTCTCCACTTGAATCTCGCCGCCATGTGCGGTAACCAGTTCATGGCAGATCGAGAGTCCCAAGCCCGTGCCGGATGGCTTGGTGGTGAAAAATGGATCAAAAATGTGACTAACAACGGCGGGCGGCATACCTTTGCCCGTGTCACGAAATTCCACGCATACACTCCCGCTTTGCTGCTGCGTTTCGATAGACGCAACGCCCACGGACAGGGTTCCGCCCGTCTCAGCCATCGCGTCAATGGCATTTTGAATGATGTTGTCGAACACCTGCGCCATCTGTCCTTTGTCTACCGCCAGCGGTTTGTGGCCATCCTGGAAATTAGCCACGATGCGGACGTGCTGCCTGCCGGCCTGTTCGCGAAAGCACTCGACACGCTCCGCGACCAAACTTCGCAGATCCGTGCTTTGGAGGCGGAGTTGGACGGGCCGTGCGAACGTGAGCAGCCGATTCACCATTACGTTCAGCCGCTCCACCTCTTCCAACGCTACCGCGCAGGACTCCGCGAGGCGCGGGCTGCTAGCCTCACGGCGCGCCATCTGCAGCCGCAAACGGATTGTAGCCAGCGGATTGCGGACCTCGTGCGCCACGCCCGCCACCAGCCGTCCCAGACTGGCCAAGCGTTCGGCATGCCGCAGTTCCATCTCGATCTGCTTCTCGTGCTCCATGTTCTGCTGTAGCGCCGCTCCCAAGCGATGAATTGCCTGCACGATGCGCTGAATCTCCTCCGGGTCGTTTTGCGTGTCAATCTGGGAAGCAAGATTTTGCTCCAAGGCATGCAAACCGCCCTCAACCTTGCGCACCCCGCCTTGCAGGTTGCGAATCACCAGCAATGTGAGCAGCGCACTCGCCAGAGCGGCAAGTCCGAGCCCAACGGTGATTAAGTACGCGCGGAAGCGGTTCGCCCCGGGCAAAACTGGAAGTCGCTTGATACACCAGGCGGCGCCCACCGTATTCGATACGTCTCGGATCGGCACGGCCTCCACCAACACCAACCCCGGTTCGTTCGATAACACCAAGCCCGCTTGCGCATTCCCGGAAACCGCATTGCGCGATACTTCTAGAATCGCTCGCTGCTCTTCCGCGGAGGCCGACGCGGCAGCGCCCGCTCCGGTGCTCCCGGCGCCTGCAGTTCTGCCAATTGCGTCTCCCCATAGCGAATCCTCTGTCTTCGAGTAAAAGCCGCCGTTCACCCCCTCAGCATTCTGCAGTACCACCCTGGTGAGCAATGCCAGAACCTCGCGCGACGACGCGGCGGAAGGATTGTTCAACGGCGGCGGTTCATTGTTTTGCCGCGAGAAATATGCTTTGTCGTCGTATTCTCGCGCCAGATTCTCGGCGAATTGCTGCAACTGTCTTTTCTCACTGCTCAGGACGGCGGATTTCGTGTAGCGCAGCGTAGCAAAGGTGGCGAACAAGACGGAGAGGAACAGCACCACCACCAGCGTTCCTAGAAGCGTAATTTGCCTCCGGAAGCTCAGGCGCGAGAGTGGCAGTTTCGGTGGCAGGAATGCGCCCCTTTCAGCAGCGTTCATCATAGCAATTCCACGGAACCCGGGGGCGTTGGCAATGGCTGTTAGGCCTGCCGCACTTCCAACGACGCCGCTTCGTCCGCCAGAGGCAAGTGGCCGGCGTACCATCTACGGCAAACATGTTCGGCGGCACTGGCCGCGGCCTGGGCAGCCTCAAGAAATTCGGCCGCGTCTTCCTGTGAACCGCTGGCGTGCAGTTGGCGGGCTTGCGCGAAAAGCGCATCGCTCCAGGAACCGATGCGGCGCACCTGCGTTCGCTCCTCGATCGGCAGTGTGCCATGCTCCAGCAGCCAATGAATCCGCGACAGCACGGCACATACCTCATCCAACTCCGCTTCCAGTTCCGCTGAATCCATCGCCGCGGCAATATGCTGCGGAGGCGGCGGAACGATCGATGGGTACGTGCTGTCCGACCGCAACGCGCGTGCAATGATTGTCTCGACCACCGACGCCAAGTACCCCGAAGCGGATGCGAACTCGCGGGCTCCTTCAAAATCGCGCGCCTCGTGTCGCCCGAGGGCCTGCTGATAAGTACGCTTGGTTTCGTCCAGGAACTGTCCGATGCCATGCACCTGCTGCTTGACGATGTGCAGATACGCGAGCATCGCCTGGATGCGCTGCAGGTTGTCGTAAGCTCGTTCGATGGTCAGCGCAGCGTCGTAGGACGTGGCAGGCTGCGCCACACTTGGCCGCGTCGGAGCCCTGCTGGCGGCCCTCAGCTGAACTCCCTCTCTTCTGTCGAAGGCAAACGCGAAGGTTTTTCCGGAGAGTCCATCCATATTTTCCTCCCGATCGGCCTTTGCCGAACCGCCGGCGCGCCTCCGCGCGACCAGCGCTCAGCCGAAAAACATGAAGTACGCCGCGCAGATACCAAAAAACAGCACGACGCGGGCTATGGAGGCGATGTCGATCACAGCGGTTCCTTGCAACGTTTGCCGGCACAAGTGCCGCAAGCGTCCGATTTGCAGGCCTCGCGTGAGTGCGCCGGCTGAGATCGTCAGGCTCGTCATCCACTGGCGGTATGCACGCCATATTCCATGCCGGGGTCGTCAAAATGAAATAACTCCTTTCTTTCTCTCGCTCCGAAGTCCCGTCAACAGCTTGCTCGGCGATTCAATTCGACCGGCGTGAAGAAAGCGAACAGCCGCTGTGCAAAAGAAGAACAACGTGCATCTCCATCGGCACGCAAACTTGGCTCCCTGCCAACGACTGTGGCGCATCTCAACGGATTTCACAGCCCCGCCGCAACGCCATCTCGTGCATTTGCGCCAACCTGCCGCTTGACATCCGTTTCCAGCCCGCCGTGGAAAAACTTCAACCAATGATGTTGCTGATTGGAAACTGCCGTGCTCACCCCGGAGGTAGTTTCCACTGGAGGACAGACGAAATGAGCTTGCCAGAGCAGATCGCGGTGGGCACGGCTGGAGAGGTTGCTGTTGCAAGCGTATCGGTCGGCACGGCGCCCTCCTTTGCGTCGAGCGTGCAGGATCGTGACGTAGAGGATCTCTTTGCCGCTTGCATGCCGCGCCTCGCGAAAACCGCCCGCCGCTTGGTGCGCAACACCGAGGATTCGGAAGATCTCTTACAAGACACGTTGCTCTCGGCGTTCAAAAACCTTCATCAATTCGAGGGACGGTCCAAATTCTCAACGTGGTTACACAGCATCGTTCGCAACAAAGCCAAGATGCATTTGCGCAAAGCTGGCGCGCATCGCTGTTGCTCGCTCGAAGAAGTGAGTAACGAACACGGTGAGTTGCTGCTCGACATCGCCCCGGCCGTCAATCCCGATGCCGAAGATGCCTGCCTCACAAACGAACGGTCCGAAATCCTCCGACGCATCGTGATGCGGTTATCGCCCGGTCATCGCCTGGTGATTCAGCTCTGTGATATAGAAGGGCTGGATGGCAGAGCTGCCGCTGCTCGTCTCGGATTGACGATTTCCGGGCTAAAGACCCGCTTGCACCGCGCCAGAAAGTCCGTGACCAGGAAGCTCGCGGAGAACCTGACGCAAGAGCAGCGCCAACCGGAGAGTCCAACGCGATTCGAGCTGGCCGAAGCTGTAACCCAAGTACGGCCGACGCCAGCGACCCTTAAAGGAAGTGGCGGCGAACTCGTCACGGGCCGCCGAGCTGTAGGAGCACGTCATGAACGAGCGAAGAAAATCCGGGGATATTACTGCCTGCCTGCTGAGCGCCGCGTTGGCGCTTGCCTTGCCTCTAGCGCGCTGTGAAGCGCGGCAAACGAGTTGCAGTCCAAACTTTGCCGTGCCGCCGGGCACCATCTTACCAATCCGATTGGACACCTCGCTTTCTGCGAGCAAAAGCAAGGCAGGCGACGCCATCAGAGGTCACTTGATGCAGAGCGTTCCGCTCCAGGACGGAAGGAAAATCCCTAGAGGCAGTCTGGTCCTTGGGAAAGTCCAGGCTGTTTCCACCGCGGCCCACGGAAGCGAACTGTCCTTGCGTTTCGATACGCTGAGAATACATCGGCTTGTCGTTCCCGCAATCGTGGACCTCCGTGCCCTCGCCGGATTCGTCGAAATCCAGGACGCGCATCTTCCCACCATGTCCTCTGGCGAAGGTGAGGTCTATGACTGGTTGCCGACAGTCCAGATTGGCGGCGAGGACGTCTATGGCGTGGGGGGCAAAGTCACCCGGTGGAATAACCCGACCGATATCGCGGGGCGGGAAACTGCGGATGGTCTCCTCGGACCGGCTAATTCGCGGGAAGGCACTGACTGCCGCGGATCTTTGTACGGCAATGCTGCTCCCCAGGCATTTTGGGTGTTTTCTTCCGATGCCTGCGGGGTCTACGGCTTAGCAAATATCAGCATTGCGCATGCTGGTCGCAGCGATCCTCTCGGAGAGATCGTCCTGCGGAGTTCGCATGATCAGCTAAAGATGCCGAGCGGCACGGGAATGCTACTGCGGGTCGAAAAAGGTAGCCAAAACTGAGGAAACCCGCTCTCGCAAAGAGCGCCAACGGATTCGGTCTTATTGCACCGGCGAACTCGTTCCCGTGCACCCGGAACCGGACGGGTCGACTCGGATGATGTCGGTCTGGTCGCTGCAGAACATGCGCTGCCCGGTCCCACCCACGGACAGGGGCGTGGCTGTCAGGGCGTACACCACGGACGGTGTGGCACCATCACCAACCCATACAAAGGAGTATCCAGCCTTCGTACCCGCCGCCAACGATTCATCCAGCAGACAAGCGCTCGTCGAAGTGGCCGTGCACGGGTTGGCGCCGCCCATATCGCTTAGCGCGGTCGGATACCCTGCCAGCGTGTAAGTCGACGCGTAAGTGATCGCCGACGTATTGATCATGCGGACCGAAGACACTGCTGAGGCCTCGTTGGCCTGCATCCGCGACCGCAAATAGCTGGGAATGGCGATGGCCGAAATGACCAGGATAATCGACACTACGATGAGCAATTCGATCAGAGAAAACCCTTGCTGCTTGCGCATGTGAACCCCTGGAAGGCCCCGCGCGGGAAAGCCCCTGCCGCGCTGTGCCGGAAGTTCCCTCAGAACGGCCAAAAATGTAGCATCGAAATTCGTTTACCGCCAAGCAAATTCTTTGAAACAGAACAGTCACAATCGAGAAGAAGAAGCTGGGACATCTGTGCGGGCGCCACGAACTGCTATTCCTATCTCATACGTGTTCGTTTGGTACGCTGAACCCGCTTTTTCCGCCCCTTAGCATCCAGCCTTGCTACCTTGGACTTACGCAGTATTCCTCGGACGGTTTCTGGTAATTCACTTCGGAGACGCTATGCGCCTATTCAATCGACTCTCGCAAATCGCGATACTTGCGCTTCTTTGCGCCGCGGCCTCTGGCGCGGCCCATGCGCAGTGTGACCATCCCAAAACGGATGCTGCCCGCGCCGACTGCATTAAGACCGAACTGAAAGGCTCGGACAGCACCATCAACCGCACGTACGGCGAACTGCTGAAATCGCTCTCGCCCGAGGATCGCACCGCCTTGCGCACCGAGCAGCGTGCCTGGATTAAGACCCGCGATCAGCAGTGTGGCCTCACCTGGAGCAAGGGCGACCGCGAAGCCTGGTTCGAGGATTTGCTCCAGGACTACCAGAAAACGGTGTGCGTGGTTCGTCTCACGAACGATCGCGTATCCGCTTTGGCAAACTACCAGAAAAACAATAAGTTGGCTCCCGCGGCAGAATCTGCCCCAGTTGTCGCGGACGGTCAGCTTATTTACGAACTGCAGAGCGCGCAGCCCAAGACCAGCGGCAAGTGGTACTTCGAAGTGAAGGTCGACGGCCCGGCCATCCAGAAGCTGGCGGAGGTGACCCTCTTTGTCGGCGTAGCGCAGTCGGCCCCCGCCGCCGGCGCCGCCAATGAAAACGGTCAAGCTTCCGGCTCCATCGTCATGATTCGCCGCAACCAGAATCTCGACACCGGCACCTTAGGTTTTGCCCTCGACCTCGACAACGGCAAGCTGTACACCAGCCAGGACGGTGCTTGGCAAGGCGGCGCTCCCGGCACCGCCGGCGGCATCGACATTCTCAAGGGCCGCATCTACAAGGCTTACCTGAATTCCAGTGCTGCCATGAATCCGTTCCTGAAAACGCACGCCGTGGACCTGAATTATGGCGATCGTGGTTTCGTCTACCATGTTCCCGATGGCTATAAGCCGCTCGAAACCGGGCAAACGGTTGCACAGCAATGAGCTTCTCGAACAATAGCTTTTCAATATCCTTAGAGCCTCGCCTGGCTGCTCCGCCGGGCTAGCTTCCTTTGGGGGGGGACAGTTTCTTGTATAGTTCGCGCTGTGATCGGTCGAGGATCTCTCGAGTTTCAGCGAGCACGCAACCAATCTTTTTGAGTAGAATCTGTCGTTCATATAGACCCGCAGTTACGTGGAGCTGATCGGCAAGTTCGCCAAACTCCACTCGTAGTTCCTCGAAGCGCTTGGTATTTGCGGCCGACATGTCTTTCCCGAATTCATGCTACCCCTTCCGGCTATTTCCTGAAACACCAGCGCAACAACACCCTGTGCGCTGGCGCGGTTCCCCGCGAGGACAGGTCATAGCTTTTCGGAAAATTGCTCGCTTTCGGGGTCTATTGAACTCATGTTTGATGCCGGGAACAGACCAAGCTATGTTTTAGTAGAATTCTCCAGCGCACTCGCCACCCATGAAACGCCACATCCTCCTTTACGGCCTGATTGCGGGCATCCTGATCGCCGCGCTGAAATGGATGGAGTACCGCTTTCTCGTCATCGAGCACTCTTTTGAAATCTACGGAGGCTTGGTTGCGGCGACCTTTGCCGCTCTCGGCATCTGGCTCGGCCTTAAGCTGACCCGTAAGCAAGAGCCAGTGGCTATAAAGGAAGTCCCCCTTCCAACCGGCGAAGCTTTTCGCCGCGACGATAGTAAGCGCGCAACCCTCGGCATCACGCCTCGCGAACTGGAGATACTGGAACTTATCGCCCAAGGTCTCAGCAACCGGGAAATCGCCGAAAAGCTCTTCGTGAGCGAAAACACCGTAAAGACTCACTCCAGTCGCGTCTTTGACAAATTGGGCGCCAAGCGCCGCACCCAGGCCGTCCAGTTTGGCAAAGAGCTGCGCCTGATTCCCTAAGCCGCTCACCCAAAAGCATGAATTTTCGCTCTATCGACTAAAATCACTCAAAAGTATGACGACAATTCCCCAGGCCTCTACGCTAGAGTGCCTCGCAATCGGAATCTGACGTTCAGGAGCAACCAGTGAAAAAGACGATTCTCACATTCGGAATCATTTCGGGCCTCATTTCCTCAGTGCTGATGATTTCGGCCGTCACTTTATTGGGCGGCAGCAGCTTCGGCCATAGCTATGTGCTCGGGTACACCACGATCGTGCTCTCGCTGCTGCTGGTCTACTTCGGCGTCCGCTCGTACCGTGACAACGTCGCCGAGGGTCAGATCACCTTTGGCAAAGCGTTTCTGGTCGGTTTGGCGATCACGGTGATCTCCTGCCTATTTTATGTCGCCACTTGGGAGATCGTGTACTTCAAGTTCATGCCGGACTTCATGGACAAATACGGCGCCGAGATGATTCAGAAGATGCAAGTCTCCGGCGCCACTGCCGCTGCCATCCAGCAAAAAACCGCAGAAGTCGAAAAACTCAAAGTAATGTATAAGAATCCGCTCTTCAACATGGCCATGACCTTCATCGAACCCTTTCCCGTCGGGCTCGTCATTACGCTGCTGACGGCCGCCGTGCTCAGAAAGAAGGCGCCATTGCCAGAACCAGCAGTCGTAGTGCCGTAGTGGCTTTGTCCCGGTACGATCCCCAAGATCCACAAAGAAAGGAAAACCATCAATGAGCCAGCAAGGCCGCATCCTCGGCATCGGCGGTATCTTTTTCAAGTCCGCGAACCAGCCACAACTCCAGGAATGGTACGCAAAGAATCTCGGCCTCACCGATAACCTTGGTGGCTACGGTGTCATGCTGCCGTGGCGTGAGAAAGATCACCCTGATAACGAGCAGATGACCGTCTGGAGCATTTTCCCCAACGACACCAAGAAATTCGAGCCCAGCTCAGCCTCATTCATGCTGAACTACATCGTCGACGACATGGACGCCCTGCTCGACCGCCTCGCGAAAGCGGGCGTCCGCATCGATCCCAAGCGCCAGGACGAGAGCTACGGCCGCTTTGCCTGGATTTACGATCCCGACGGCAACAAAATCGAACTCTGGCAGCCGCTAAAATAACTAGTACGTTGGTTCACCGCAAGCGCAGGTGCAAGAATTTAAGACCAGCCGCTGAACGCCAGGCGCAGGGACGAGGGGGCAGACCGGACATCGGGCCCCGCCTGCAAAGCGCCCCAATTGCGGAACCGCTGCGCGTGGGACGAAAAGACGTCGATTGCTGGGCCGCACTCGCGATTTCAACGGTGTGGACAGCCTGGCCAGCAACAAGGCCGCCGCATTCCTTCTTTGAGTTCCGTGCGTACCCGCTCAACGTGCTGCCTTCTGGTTTCCGGTTTCTTGACCGAGATCACCCAGCAGATCCACTCGTTGCGCGCGAGCGGCGTAATATCCTCCCATTTGGCCCGGGCCTCCGGGTCCGCCAGGAGCACTTTTCGTAAATCCGCCGGTACACGGTGTACCGGGCCCGCGGAGAGCGCTTTCTTCGTCACGAATTTCATTCTACATCGCTACGCCAGTTGGGACCTGCGACTGTTTGTCTCAGGCGTAAGTCACGACAGCTTCGCTTAAGCACTTACCAGATGGTTGGCAAAAGTTCACGGGAATTGAAGTGCCGCTGGCGGCTGCTGGACAGCCATCACCCTCCCTGCTTGGCGGAACTCGCCGCCGTAGCGTGCGGCTCGCCGAAATAGGGGAAATCCGGGCGCGTTAGCCCCTTATCGGGCACCACCCCGTCGCTGATGGCCGTGTTCGTGGCCAGCGTGAGCATCACGTCCATCACGTCGTCGCATAGGCTGCGGCCGTTGAAGGCGGCGAAGGTGAACGCGGCGGGCGTGTCCAATTCGTATGGAAGGATGCCTGGGCAGAGGCGGGCGAGGACTTGCGTAGCGTAAGCGGATGGGTCGGCCGCTGAGTTGGCCAGCGCCGTCACTTTTTCCACGAAGTCGCGCATCGGTTTCGAGAACAGCGCCGGCTCGTCCGCCGGAACCGCGCGGTTGTAGTTTTCCGACGCATCCTGCAGCGAAGGGTCCGAGAGCAAGATGTGGGTGATCATCGGCAGGCCCCAACGCGACACCTGCACCTCCGGCGCATGCCCATAGAGCGATGCGGTGGCCCACGCGTGCACCACACCCCGGCCAATCAGGTTGCAGGGGACCTCGAGGACGATCGCGGCGATATTCTTGCCGGCGAAAAAATTCTGGCCATTTTGGAACGCCTCCGGGGCAAACCGGTTTTCGGACCACAGAGCCTTTCGGAAGGCACCAAAACCAGCGCCATTGGTGGCAAACACATCCGGCGCCAGGCCTGCGTACGCCAGGCAGTCTTGGTCCCCTTTCACCACGCTTCCCGTCTTCCCGGAAATGATGAGTTCGCCCGCGGCGCCTTTCAGCGCTTCCGCTCCGCTTGCGCGCCGGACCTCGAAAGTCTGAACGTGCCGGTGCTCGCCGCCATCGGCGTGGGCGGGCGCGCCGAACTGGACCTTGAAGGTCACGTCTTCACGAAGATCGCGATTCGTGTCGAAGCGAAAGGCGTACAGGCCTTCGTCGCGGAAGGTGTCGGGCGCGCCGACGCCGGCGTTCGGATTCACGGTCAAAGCCATCACCGTTGTACCCGGGCGGCCGCGAAACAAGTAGAAATCGCAGACGTTAATGCGAGGGTCTTCTTTGGCGGTAGGCGTATCGAAATGATGCGACATGGCGAATCCTCTTCTAAAACATTATCCGCGTGGCCAAAAAGGGCCATAGCGATGGCCAGCGTTTTATCATCGGCTCAGATTAAACGGCACGTGCGACGACCGCAACAGATTTGGACGCGCCCGGCGCGCCTCTCGTTTGTCAAACCCTCGTTAAATTCTGGAGCCGGAACAACTCGACGCCGCATCCAAAGCTATGCCCCAAACGTCTACTCGAAGGGAGCATCCTAATGACTCAAACCGGCGCCAGTATGAGCCAACCCAAGTCTGACCCGCATGTCGGCACCGCGGCCATGAAGCTCGAGGTAGTCGTCATCCCGGTCTCGGACGCCGACCGCGCGAAGGAGTTCTACCTGAAACTCGGATGGCGCCTCGACGCCGACTTCGGCAGCGGTAACGACTTCCGCATCCTCCAGTTCACGCCGCCCGGCTCGGGCTGCTCGATCATCTTTGGCAAGAATATCACCGCGGCCGCTGCCGGTTCCGCACAGGGTTTATATCTGATTGTTTCCGACATCGCAGCGGCCCGCGCGGAGTTGGCGGATCGCGGCGTCGAAATCAGCGAGGTGTTTCACGACGCCGGCGGCGTATACGTTGGCCCAGATGAGCCTTATCTGTTTGGGCGGCAACGCGCCAGTGGGAGGGACCCCGAGCATCGTAGCTACCGCTCGTTTGCCTCGTTCCACGACCCGGACGGCAACGGCTGGCTGCTTCAGGAGATTACCAACAGGCTTCCAGGACGCATCGACCCGGCGACCACGACCTTCGCATCGGCGACCGATTTGGCGAGCGCCCTTCGCCGCGCTGCAGCGGCTCACGGCGAGCACGAGAAACGCATCGGCAAAGCCGATGCGAACTGGCCCGACTGGTACGCCGAGTATATGGTCGCGGAGCAGGCGGAAGCGCAGCTCCCAACGTAAGGCTTCCCGCTGCGTTTGGCGGGATTAGGCTGCGGCGCGGTATGATGACCTCTCGCAACAGGAGGCTGCGCCATGGCCGTCCGTACGATTTTGCAACTCGGCGATCCCACCCTCCGAGAGATTTGTGCCCGCGTGCCGGATCCCACTGCTCCGGAAATTCGCGCCCTGGTCGAAGATCTTGCCGACACCCTCGCCCATTGGCGCAAAACCACCGGCTACGGCCGCGCCATCGCCGCTCCACAAATTGGCCACCTCCAGCGCGTCATTTTTCTCCAACTCCCCGGTGCTGAGCCCTGGCCGTTCATCAACCCGACCATCCTCGAGCGCAGCAAAGAAAAAATTGTGGTCTGGGACGCCTGCCTTAGCTTCCTCTCCATTTTTATGCAGGTCGAGCGCCACCGCGAAATCGTCGTCAGCTATCAGGATTTGGAAGGGAACTGGCACGAAGTTCGCGCCGGCGCCGAGCGAGATCTCTCCGAATTGTTACAACACGAGATCGATCATCTCGACGGTGTCCTCGCGATCGACCGCATCACCGACATCCGCACCCTTTGTACTCGCGAAGAGTTTGAAAAACGCTATCGCGCCCAGAGTCCCTACGCGACAGCCGGCAGCGCCGCGCACTCATGATCCGCATCAAAACTACTGACGCTCTGGCCTACACCTCGATGCCGAGTGCGATCGGTCCGCTCCTGCTCGCCGGTGACGAACACGGTTTGCATCTCGTGTTCTTCATGAATGGCCGCAGGCCCAAAACGCCCAATCGCGGCTGGACCGAAGACCATCGGCCGTTCAAGGAAGTCATCGCTCAGTTGAAGGCGTACTTCAGCGGCAAGCTCAGAGATTTCGATTTGCCCTTGGTCCTGCAAGGAACACGGTTCCAGCTGGCCGTCTGGCAGCGTCTCCAGAAAATTCCATATGGCGAGACCACCAGCTACGGCGCCATCGCCCGCGAACTCGGCTCTCCCGAAGCATCCCGCGCCGTCGGCTTGGCCAACGGCTCCAATCCTATCCCGATCATCGTTCCATGCCACCGCGTCATTGGCAGCAACGGTCACCTCACCGGCTTCGGCGGTGGGCTGCCCCTGAAAAAGCAGCTTCTGGAACTCGAAAGCCGGCAGAAAAACCTCTTCTAGTTCCTTCAGGAATTTTCCTGGTCGCTGGGCACTGCTTAATTTGCCGTGGGTTCTCCTCGTCTCGCGGTCGTCTATGCCATCTCTCGCTGGACTCTCAGGCACTCCACGCGATGGCGCGTTCTGCGAGTAGAATGGCGCACTCTGCTAGTGCGCTCCACCAACCCAAACATCTAAACTAATGGCCGTCGAACGTTACCTTGCGTGCCAGGAGGTTTCACATCATGAGCGAAGCCACATCCGCATCAAAAGCTGCACTCCAACCCACCAACTCTCCGCACCGGCGGCCCTATGCCGCCAAAGCCTTCGCTGCTGGCAGCCCAACTTCCGGCCTCGCCGCAGCCACCATCCAGCGCCGCCAGCCAGGGCCGGAAGACGTTCAGATCGAAATCCTTTTCTGCGGCGTGTGCCACTCCGACCTGCATCAGGTCCGCAATGAGTGGAAAGAAGCGATGCCCACGGTCTACCCCTGCGTTCCGGGACACGAGATCGTCGGCCGCGTTACGCACATCGGCTCCTCCGTCTCGCGGTTCAAGCCCGGCGATCTCGCGGCTGTCGGCTGCCTGGTGGACTCCGATCGTACGTGCCCCGAATGCCTCGCCGGCCTCGAACAGTTTTGTCCTAATTTCACGCTCACCTACAATTTTCCCGACCAACACTTGGGCGGTGTCACCTACGGCGGCTACTCGGATAGCATCGTTGTAGACCAACGCTTCGCGTTGCATGTTCCCGCCAGCCTCGATCCCGCCGGAGCCGCTCCTTTGCTCTGTGCCGGCATCACCACCTATTCACCTATGCGCCATTGGGGCGTAAGCGCGGGCAAGAAAGTCGGTATTGTCGGCCTCGGCGGATTGGGGCACATGGGTGTGAAGTTTGCACACGCCCTTGGCGCGCATGTCGTCGTCTTCTCCACCTCGCCCAACAAGAAAGAAGACGCGCTTCGCCTCGGAGCCGACGAAGTCGTCATTTCCCGCCATGCCGACGAAATGCAAAAGCATGCCGGCAGTTTCGACTTCATCCTGGACGCCGTTTCCGCCGATCACGACATCAATGTCTACCTCAGCCTGCTGCGTCGGGACGGCACCCTCACCATGGTCGGCGCGCCCGAAAAACCGCTCCCCGTGTCCGTCTTTAACCTGATCATGGGCCGCCGTAGTCTCTCCGGCTCGCCGATTGGCGGCCTCCGCGAAACACAAGAAATGCTCGACTTCTGCGGCCGGCACAATATCACTGCCGATGTCGAAGTCATCCCCATCCAGAAAATCAACGAAGCCTACGAGCGCCTTCTCAAATCCGACGTGAAGTATCGCTTCTCGATTGATATGGCCTCTCTGAAGTAAAAAATGGCAAGGAATTCAAAGGACTGGCACATGCAAAAACGCAAACTTGGAAAAAGCAATCTGGAAGTCTCGGCCATCGGCCTCGGCTGCATGGGCCTGAGCTTTGGCTACGGCCCGGCCGTAGAAAAACAGCAGGGCATTGCCCTGATCAGGAAAGCGGTCGAGAGTGGGGTCACGTTCTTTGACACCGCCGAAGTCTACGGCCCCTTCACCAACGAAGAACTACTGGGCGAAGCGCTCGCGCCCTATCGCAAGGACGTCGTGATCGCCACCAAATTCGGCTGGAAAATCGAAAACGGCAAAAACGTTGGGCTCGATAGCCGGCCGCAGCGCATCAAAGAAGTCGCCGAAGCTTCGCTCCAGCGCCTGCAAACCGACGTCATCGATCTGTTCTATCAGCACCGCGTCGATCCCGAAGTCCCCATCGAAGATGTTGCCGGAGCGGTGAAAGACTTGATCCAGCAAGGCAAGGTGAAACACTTCGGCTTGTCGGAAGCGGGCGTGCAAACGATTCGCCGCGCGCATAAAGTGCAGCCCGTCACCGCGCTCCAGAGTGAGTACTCCCTGTGGTTTCGTGAGCCGGAAAACGAAGTGCTGCCGACACTCGAGGAACTGGGAATCGGTTTCGTCCCCTTCAGTCCGCTGGGAAAAGGCTTTCTAGCGGGGAAAATCAACGAAGAAACGAAATTCGACCAAAGTGATTTTCGCAACATCGTCCCGCGCTTTACCGCGGAAAACCGCCGAGCGAACCGGGCGGTCGTCGATCTGCTTGGCCGAATCGCCGAACGCAAACAGGCCACTCCAGCTCAAATCGCCCTGTCCTGGGTCTTGGCGCAGAAGCCCTGGATGGTGCCCATTCCCGGCACCACCAAACTCGACCGCCTTGCAGAAAACCTCGGCGCTGCCAATGTCCACCTCAGCGCAGGAGAACTGCATGAAATCGACGACGCCGTATCCCAAATCACCGTGCAGGGCGCCCGCTACCCGGAAGCCATGCAGAAACTCGTCGGCCGCTGAGTCGCGCGGACCCTGCACGGCACGGGGCGGCTCAAGCCAATCGCGGTCAACAGAGTTATGCTCATAGACCCACATGGCCAATAGATTCCGAGTTTCGAGTACGCTGCCCCGACGCCTCGAAGAATTGGGCGTCTCACCAGACGCCGTTCTCCGCCAGGCTGGCCTCCCCGCCGGCTTGTTCCAGCAGGAGAAAATCAGCATCAGCACCGAGGAGTTTTTCGCGCTGTACCGCGGAATTGCCGAAGCCAACCAGGATCCAGGCTTTGGCTTAAGGCTCGGCACGGAGGAGCGCATCGAGCGCTACGACCCCATCAAGCTCGCCGCGCTCTCCGCCCGCTCCTTTCGCGACGCGCTCCAGCGCGTGGCCCGCTACAAACAACTCACCTGCCCCGAGGAAATTCGCGTCGTCGAACGCGGCACGGAATGCGCGGTTCAGTTCCTCTGGCTGCTGGCCAATGAGCAAGAGCCCGTGCTGCTCGTCGACGTCTGTTTCGCCTGGATCGTCACCATCGCCAGCCGCGGTGTTGGCCGGCCGCTCAGCCCGAAGCGCGTCGAGCTTCAGCGACCGCCGGCCCACCGTGAACTTTACGAAGCCCACTTCCGCTGCCCCGTGAAGTTCAAGCGGGATCACAACGCACTGATTTTCAGCGCCGCGGACATGGATCTGCCGTTTATCACCAACAATCAGGAATTGTTGGCCATCGTCGCGCCGCAACTCGAGGCCGAACTCGCCGAGCAACTCGCTCAAAAGACCTTCAGCGAACAAGCCAAAGCCATCCTCAAGCGTCTCCTGGCCGGCCAGCGTCCCGGCATCCAGGATTTAGCTAGGGAGCTGCACCTCAGCGTTCGAACGTTGCAGCGCCGCTTCACTGAGCAGGGCCTCTCCTTTCAGCGTTTGCTCGAAGACGCTCGCCGCGAGTTGGCTCATCACTATCTCTTGCATTCCTCCCGCGAACTCAGCGAAACCGCTTACCTCCTCGGCTACGAAGATGCCAACTCCTTCTTCCGTGCCTTCCATCACTGGGAAGGCACCTCACCCAACCAGTGGCGCCTCCTCCAAAAAACTTCCCAGCCAGGCACCCCATCGCACGTCGGCGCCTCCTAACCCCTGCACTCAACTCCGTCCCGCCAAGAGACAGTTGCAAACCGCTCCCGCCGAGCGCGTTCCTCATTGAAGTGGCACAGCATGCTGCGCCATAACCGCGTAAATCGCCTGGTCTTGTTGTAAGGTGCTGTCTGACCATAACCCACTACAGGTGACGAACTTGAGCCACAAAAAAGTGCAATGGGGCGTCCTGAGCACGGCCAACATCGGAGTGAAAAAAGTGATTCCCGGCATGCAACTCGGAAAGCACTGCGAAATCGCCGCCATCTGTTCGCGCGATGGCAAAAAAGCCGAAGAGGCGGCCCGCAAGCTGAAAATCCCCAAGGCCTATTGGTCTTATGAGGAGATGCTCGCCGATCCCGAGATCGAAGCCGTTTACAATCCGTTGCCTAACCATTTGCATGTGCCCTGGTCCATCAAAGCTGCCGAAGCAGGGAAGCACGTCCTCTGCGAAAAGCCGCTCGGCCTTAGCACTGCCGAAGTGAAGCAGCTCATCGCGGTGCGCGACCGAATGGGCGTCAAAATCGGCGAAGCCTTCATGGTGCGTACCCACCCGCAATGGCTCCGCACCCGCGAACTGATTCAATCCGGGCGCATCGGCGAACTTCGCGCCATCACCGGCGCGTTCAGTTACTTCAATCGTGACGCGGCGAATATTCGCAACGTCCTCGCCTGGGGCGGGGGCGCGATGATGGATATCGGCTGCTATCCGATCGCCACTTCACGTTTCATCTTCGGAGCGGAACCCTCGCGCGTCGTGGCGCTGGTGGAACGCGATCCCGACTTCCAGACCGACCGCCTGGCCTCTGCCATCCTCGATTTTTCGGCCGGTCAGGTCATCTTCACCTGCAGCACGCAAATGGTCCCCTATCAGCGCATGCAGTTTCTCGGCACCAAAGGCCGCATCGAAATCGAAATTCCCTTTAACGCCCCCAACGAGCGGCCATGTCGCATTTTCCTGGACGATGGTCGCGATGTTTTTGGCGGCGGCATGAGCTCCGAATCGTTCCCCACCTGTGATCAATACACCGTCCAAGGCGACGCTTTTTCGCAAGCCGTTCGCGGCCACGGCGACGTCCCCGTCCCTCTGGAAGATGCCTTGCGCAACATGGCCGTCATCGAAGCGGTCTTTCGTTCCGCCGAAACGGGCCGCTGGGAAACACCGCGTATTTGAAGTTACTCAACGCCGCTAGCTTGCACTCCGCCCGGGCTCTCCGATTCCCATTGACGCGTCCCAGTCAATCGGCTCAATGCGGCCCACGACGAATGCCCACGACACGGCTCCGATCGCCAGAATGGCTGTCGTTGTCGCAAAGGCCCAGAAGAAATGGCCCGTGCGATTCACGATGAGGCCCGTTAACAACGGCGCCGCGGTTCCTGCCGAATTGCCCAGTAGATTTTGGATTCCTGTCCATTTGCCGGCTGCTTTTGGCCCCGCCAAAGTCTGCGTCACCGCCCACAGATTCGACGAGCAAAGCCCGGCCGAGGCGCAAGTCAGAAATAAAAATAGAACGGTCAGCCGCGAATCGAAAGCAAAGATTTCGACGGCTATGCAAAAAACGGACGCCGCTGCCACTCCGAGCGAAGTGAAGACTTTGCGCACCCGCGTAACACTTCCGCCCCGCGCGATCCAGAAGTCCGCCAGCCATCCGGACGCCAAAACCGAACACGCCAGGATGCCGTACGCTGCGCCGCCAATGTTGCCCATCTTTTCCATCGAAAAGTTGTGCGCCTTAACCAGATAGGTGGGCAGCCAAGTCAGCAAAAAATACGAAAGGTAGTTGTAAGCGAAAAGCCCCAGGAATGTTCCCCAGGCGGAACGCTGCCGAATGACTTGCAAAAAGCTTGGTTCGCTGGCCGCCGCTGCAACCGGCATGCCCGGGCCCTTCGGCATCCAGCGAATCCACGGCAGAATCCAGAGCAGACTAAAAAGGCCGAGACCGATAAAAAATGGCCGCCAACCATAGTGCGCGACGAGCCGCGCTCCAAAAAATATGGCGAAGGCCGGGCCCACCGCAATTCCGGACGACACTACCGCGTTGGCGCGCCCGCGAAAGCACTCGGGACAATGCTTTGCCAGAATCTTGCTATAACACGGAAAAGCCACCGACTCGCCGGCGCCCAGAACCAAACGGAAAACCAACAGCATCGCGAATCCACGCGCGAATCCAGTCGCTGCGGTGGCCACGGCCCAAAAAGAAAGCCCGCCGACCAACACCCAATTTGCATCGAACCGATCCGCCAGCCATCCCGATAATATTTGAAACCCAGCGTAGGTCCAGAAGAAGGAAGAGAGCAGCAACCCCAATTGCGCGGGGTTGAGAGCCAGTTCCGTTTGCAGCGTAGGCGCGGCAATCGACAGGCTCCCGCGATCGATGTAGTTCACGAATACCGAAAGGCCGAGCAAGCCGATGGCGATGACCAGCGTATTCGGAATGGTGTCGGACTTCGGCGCGAAAGAGTCGCCTGCGGAAACGCTGCCTGCACGATTCGTGGGGACACTCGCGTCTTCGGTGGAACCGAGTTGCTCTGGTCGCTGGGAAGGCAGCGAGGACAAAAGTCGTTTTCCTGACGCCGCGTGTTCGAACGCAGCGGCGCGAATGCGGCGCTAAGTCTGCCTTGAGTCGTCCGTTTGAGCAATGCCCTAGCTCCTCGCCTTGAGGGCGCGCCACGGTGCGCGGTGTTCCTGGCGCTACCTGCAGTGTTTTCTGCGAGTTGCTACAGCGCGATCGGCGCAACATTTTTGCGGGCGAAGTGTTCTAACTAGTATGAGGCTCAGGCTCGCACTGTACGGATTTGCCTCGCTCCTGCTGCTGGCGGTTTATGCGCCGGCGCACGCAGCGGGCGATGTTCTCTTGCAGCTGCGGCAACGCTTCATTTCCCTCTGTAGCTAAAATGATCTGCCGCGAACCTGCGGGGCGATGCAAAATTGGCGTCGTCTCTGTTGGTCAATTGCCAGCGTCAGTCCCTCCTGCGCCGGCGCGAGCGGCAGGTACATTAGGCTGAGTTGCGGCAGCGCCTTGTCTCGCTCTACAGATAATTTTTTTCTCAGTTCGTTCCATTCTGTTTGTTAAACCCAGCCTATTGCAGGGTGAGGTCGCCGGCGCCCACGTGGGCGTGCAGGAAGTAGCGACCCTGGCCTTCTTTGTGGAAGGAGCGGAACAGGCCACCGTGGGATTCGTTGAAGGGGCTGGCTTCCAGTCCGCCGGAATAGACCGAGGCGTCCACGCGCGAATACTCGTGCGGATCGCCAACGTCGATGATCAGTTCGCCGGCGTGTAGCTCCGCGTCCTTATCGCCGATGACGCGATGGACTTCCAGATTGCCGGCGGGCATGCGGATAAAGAGCCCAGTTTTGCTGGGAATGTCGATGGTGACGTTGAGATCGTGGCTGGGGCCGCCGCTGATGTTGAGTTCCGCGGAATCGCTGCTGCGGTCGAGTTGGACGCGCATATCGCCGGCGCGCCAGGCGTTGCCGCCATTTACGCGAACGGAGATTTTATTCTGGTCCGTGCCTTCCACATGAAAGTCGCCGGAGCGGAGATACATCTTGAGGCGGCTGCCCGAAGCAAAATCGGTGGAGAAGGGATGGTCGACGATATCTTTCACGTCGATTTTCGATTGCGCCGCGCCGGTTGCGGCAACCAGGGCGAGCAAGGCAGCCGCGAAAATCAGGCTCGTGGAGAAGACGTTGCGCACGGATACACCTCCTGCGTTCTTGAGGGAAGTAACGCAGAAACGAGCAAGAATGTTTCCTCCAATTTTTTGGCGCACGAGTCGCAAGCCGCGCTTCCGTCCGTCATGGCTGGCGGAAGCTCAGGCCGTCGACCTGGGCGATTTCGTAGTGGCGGACGCGGCGATCGTAATCGTTCAGGAGGGCCGCGGCTTCGCTGGAGACCACGGCAGTGTCACGGTTGGCGCCAGCGAAGGCGTCCACGGCCTGATAGGACTCCCAAACGGTGATGACCAGAACCTCGACCAAGTCACCTTGCGGGCGGACCAGCACGGAGGCGGACTGGTAGCCTTTCACTTTGCGAAGCACGGGCGCCACGCTTTGCCAAAAGTGCTCCATGTATTTAACGGACAGGGTGGTTGTGGTTCTTGCGGACCACAAGCGAGCGATCATGTAGCGGGGTCTCCTATCGGGTTTTGTGCCGGGACGTGCCGCAGCGCTGCACGGCGCGCAGTCTCTCCACTGGTCCTTCTCACCGGGGCGCTCCTTGGTTCCCGACGACGACGTTCCAGGAGCGGATTTCCCAGCGTTGGATGAGTCCATTTTTTACGTACGGGTCGTTACGGACAAAATCTTCGATGGGCGCGGTATCGGCGGTTTTGAAGATGAGCAGGGCACCGTCGGGGGGATCGGCCAAAGCGCCGGCAAGGACGAGTTCGCCGCGGGCGTGCAGCTCGCGGGCGAGGCCCAGATGCTCTTCGCGAAAGGCACCGCGCTTGGCGATGAAGTCCGGCACAACCTCACGATAGAACAGGGCGTAGTAGCCCATGGTGCCTCCCAAGACGCGAAGATGCTGACGCAAGAACCCGATGGTGCAGGATCCGGGGCGAGACGGCGGTACGAGGGGAACGAACTTGGTCCGGCACGTAGCGGCCCAATCGCTCGGCGGGGGTACACCCCGGTGTTTTTCGCCAAAGAGTGAATAAGCCTCGGAGAATGAATGAGATGACCGGAAATCCACATTTTTAAAGAGTGAGCAAATGGTTTGGAATGAGAGAGATGAACAGAATAGAGGAGAGAAGAAGAGCAACGTGCTGCAAATGGAAGGTAGGTGCGTGGCCTGGAGTGCCCAGGTGCTTCGGGGAAGAGGGTCGCTGCGCGGGACCGGGGACGCGGGGAGGGTTGCGAAAAATGGGCAAAAGGGGGCAAAGAGCTTCCTTTTCTTGGTTCGGGGAACGTTCTGATGCGTCGCGCGGTGCTGAGGGCTGCGATTCTGGTTGCTACCGACCGAGAGAGGTCCATTGCAGAGGGCCCGGGGTGATAACCAGAGGTTACCCGACGTTAAACTCCAAAGAAGTATACCAGAATGGACTGAGGCTTGTCAAGGGGAATTTCGTAAGTGCTTGCAGGGCAGGGGGTTAGGGGGGCGAAGCGCGTGGAAGCTCGAAAGGGTAACCTTGAAAAGAGGCCGGCCACCGAGGAGGCGCACCGCCGTAAACTATGCGCCTATGGCAGCCCCAAGGAGGCCACTACGTTCCGGACTATCTAAGAACCGGGTGGGGAGCGCATGCATCGAAAGACGTAGAAGGTGCAGCGAGGAGCGTGTGCATGACGGCCGCGGAAAAGCTGAGCACGCATCAGAAGGCGCTCGCGATTAATCTGGACGCGACCAGCTATGGCTCGTTTTCGGAGATCGGAGCGGGGCAGGAAGTCGCGCGGTGGTTTCTAGTTGTGGGAGGGGCCTCCGGGACCGTGGCGAAATGCATTTCCGCGTACGACAAGGAAATCAGCGACGATTTGTACGGAGCCGGACCGCGGTACGTGTCGAAGGAGCGACTGGGGGCCATGCTGGACAACGAATGGAGCCAGCTGATCGGCCAGTTGAACGAGAGCCGCGGAGCGAATACGCGCTTTTTTTCGTTCGTGGACACCGTATCAGCTCGCAACTACGCGGGAACGAATGAGCCGCACGGCTGGGTGGGTTTGCGGTTTCAGTTGCAGCCCGGCGGCGAAGCGAATGACATCGTGCTGCACATCAACATGCGGGATGCTTCGAATCCGCTGCAACAGGAAGCGATTGGGATCCTGGGAGTGAATCTCGTCTATGCCGCTTTTTTCCAATTGGAGGCGAAAGAATCGCTGTTTGAGAATGTTGCGCTGGGGCTCGAAAAACGTATCGAGATTGACTATGTCGAATTGGGCGGGCCCGCGTTTGAGGGCTGGGATCAGCGGGCGGCGCTAGTCCACCTGGTGCGCACGGGGCTTGCGGAAGGCGCATATTTTGCAGCCGATGGGGCGGCGGCGGCGCCGCTGGACGTGCTCTACAAGAAGTCGGTGGTGCTCGCGCCAGGATCCTTCGAACATGTCGACGCGATGCACGCGGAAATCCACGAACGGATGTTGGATTCGGCCGTCGCGCAACTGCGGCGAGAGTTAGGTGAAAAGGCGGCACAACCCTTGGGGCTCTTTTGCCTTTCGGCGATGCCGCTCATGGCCGAAGGTGAACGGCCAGAGATTGCGGATTTGCTGGGGCGTATTGACGCATTGCATGCACACGGCGGCGCTGTGCTGCTGTTCCGAGAACGGGAACTCTACCGCATGACCGATCTGGTGAACCGCTACACGAAGGAGCACGTGCGCTTCGTGGTTGGCTTATCGCTGTTGGTTCGCGTGTTCGAATATCGCTACAGCAAACTGGCGGGTAGTTTTCTGGAAGCTTTATCGCGGCTGCTGGCCCAAAACGTGCGCATTTACGCGTATCCAATGACGGCAAGAGACCTGCGCGAGGCGATGCAAAGCATCTCCGCCACTGGTTGGGAATGGAATGAGACGAATGGATGGGTCACTGCTGGTCAGCTGCGTCTCGCTCCGCCGGTGGGTCACCTTTACGAGTACGTCCTCGCCAGCGGCTTCCTTGTGCCGATGGAGATTCCGGCAGGTTTAGCGAAAACGGCTAGCTAGGGGAATTTCAGCCTTCCGATTTCGGCGCGAGCGGCCCCACCTCAACGATTTGACCGGGTTGAACCGAGCGCAGTGCTGCGGCACAGACTGGGAGCAGTGGCTGCAAATCCTCGATGCGATTCGATTTTGCCCGGAGCACAACCACCGCGATCGTGCGCCCAGTCATATTCTGCTGGTGCTTCATCCGTCGGTCGTTGGTCAGCAAGACGTTCCAGTGGCCCTCAGCAAGTGCGAGCAGCTCACCATTTTTCTTGGAGCCGAAACCGGCGCGGCGCACGGTTTCGCATTCGTGGCCCAAGGCGGACAGTGTGAGGCGAAGGGCCGCGGGCAGGCACTCGTCGATGAGGATTTTCATTTGGCGAAGCGTGCGAAGACGAGTGCCTTCGCTTCTTCGAGAGCGGCAATGGCCTGCTCGCGGGTTACGCCCGGATACTGCTCGAGAAAATCGTCGAGCGTATCGCCGCCTTCGAGGTAGTCGAGAAGGGCTTGAAAAGGGACGCGTGTACCGCGGAACACCGGCTCACCGCTGAGAATGTCGGGATCCTGGATGATCACGCTCTTTCGATCGGTGGCCATGGCAGACTCTCCTAAATCTTAAAGACATAGTATCGCACGTGATAGGCATCAGCGAGGAGTAAAGGCTCCTACTCGCCCAGCGCGTCGGATGGTGGGATCGCTTTATCGGATCTGGTTTGCCAAGGCGGTCTGGATAGCGCTGACGGCGGCTTGGGGGTCGGCAACTTCGACGAAGAGTTCGTTGTAGCGCTCGTCGTGGAGGTCAATGACGATGGTGTTTTCGGGGTGATGGACGTCCCAGAAGATGCGCTGGCCATGCTGGTAGAACGTGCCAGCGGTGATGACGCCGGGCAGGTTGGTTCCGGGTAGCTTGATGCCGTGATACCAGCCGCGTGCGGCTTCGGGGTCTACGCGCACGCCAGCGATGTGGGCGAGCGGTATTTCGAGAGAGCTTTTGAAGGACCAGAGCTTGTCCGCGCCGCGGACGTGTAGCGTGAGGGTACTTTCGGCGATAGAGAGGTCTACCATGGGGAGCCTCCTGGGGGTGGTGCTTGGGCGGGCACGGAAACCTAAGATGCTCTATGCGACAGGGCGCGCCACCCGTCAAGTTTACTCGGCTTCAGGGCCGACGCCTTCATCTAGTCAGCCTATATATTCGATTTGACAATTAGCCAGAGGATGGCAGACTTGAGCGCCCACTTATTGCAAACTGGGCATCGACGTCGATGATTCTAAAGCGTGTTGTCGTTCAGAATTTTTTATCGTTCCGTGACCGCTTAGCTATAGACCTCGACCGGAGTATTACGATCCTCCTCGGATCTAATGATCATGGAAAGTCCAACCTTCTAGCGGCCCTGGTCCACTTAAACGATGAAGTCCCGATTACTCAAGATGAGTGTAATTGGGATGATCTTGGGGGTCCTGCATTGTCCTTTGAACTCGAGTTGACGGCTCCGGAGTTTGAGAAGTGGGCCGCCGCAGTTGGCCAAGCTATCCTGGAGATCCAAGAAGACAAGGCAAGAATAAGTTCAGGCGCGATTGCTCCTGACGCCAGCCCCTCAGACCCGCATCAGCCTCCGATCAGGATCAATCTTCGGGGCCCGGGCGCGGTCCCAGCGTCCCCCAAAAGAAGCAGACGCCGATGGACACCTGTCGAGACCCCGCCGGGTCTCCTAAATCCGAGCCTAGCAGCGCTAACGCTATCGCGAACTGGGGTAGATAGCCCCCTCATGATTGCGGGCGTGCCTGTTTTTTCTCTTCCGCAGGCAATTGTCGAATTCCTTGAGGAGAGCGTGCCACGAGTCGAGTTGTTTGGGATTACTGCCGGCGAATTCAGAGATGCCGCGACGGCAGAGTCTATCAGCCATGAAAGTCTAGAGTCGCTCCAGGGAGTGTTTTTCTGTGCAGGATTAGACCCACGCAATTGTGACTGGGTCTTTAAGCAAGACGACAAAACGATAAAAGCCCTCGATTTGGCCTCTGAACGGCTGAGTACAAACTTGAACAAGCTGTGGGCACAGGGCAGCGGTCTGACTTTCCAACTCCGGCATCAAGGCCAGGAGGTACACTTCTTGGTCGACGACCCGTCGATTCGGACTCGCAAGGCAAGGATGTCCAAAAGAAGTGAGGGAGCAACGCAATTCTTCCGAATTTCTATGATGTTGTACGCGCGTCGCTCCAAAAATCCTGCTAATTCCTTCATCTATCTTTTTGATGAGCCGGGAGTTTACTTGCATCCTCAAGGGCAACGCGACCTGATGCAGGTCTTCGAGCGCGTCGCGGACGGAAGTCAACTGGTCTATTCGACGCACTCGCTTTTCATGCTCAATCAAAACTTTCCGCAGCGGCATCGCTTAATATACAAGGATAAAGACGGGACCAAGGTAGACCAAAAGCCATACCGCCAAAATTGGAAGCTCGCCACCGACGCCTTGGGTGTGTACCTGACATCGAACATTTTGTTTGCCACGAAGATACTGTTGGTGGAGGGCGACTCAGACCCAATCTACATTTACGAACTATTTCGACAGCTCAATGCCTTTGGGCAGATTGACGTGGATCTGAATTCTCTGGGCATTATGAGCTTCTCCGACTACCAAAACCTTAGATTTTTGATCCAAGTTTTCAGGCGTTCTCCCAGCGACTCTGGCATTGCTGTCTTGAGCGACGGTGATGCGACGGGAAAGGGCATTCTGAAGCGCATCGATGATTTGGCCTCGGCGGAAAATGTGACGCTTCTGGAACTCAGAGATAGCTGTTCGATTGAGAACTATTGTTTGTTCATACCCGAGTTCCTCGCTGCCGTTGAAAAAGCTGTTCTGAACGCGTATAGCGCCGAAAAGAAAGTTGCGCCGAACGACCTCGCGACCAAAATAGGCACGTCTTGGGGCGCTTACGCCGAGGCAAAAATCACAGCGGGACGTTGGTTCAAGGAACTGGGCAGAGAGCTTCTTGGTGACGAGGTTTCAAAAGTTGTTCTGGCAAGGAACTATGTGGAGGTGTGCCGGGAATCGAAGGACTCAAACCCCGACCCCAAACAGCTGAAGCAGGCGATTGAACTTTGTCAAACTATCACGAAGGCACTTCTTCTTCCTCCAGTGCGTGGTTTCGCGGCGGATTGAGGGGTGACACGCGGGAACTCAGGACTCAAACAGCGGAACCTAGGTGTCCGAAGAGGTGCTAAATGGCTAAGACGCGAAGCTTGCCGATTGTATCTGTGCGCGGGAAAATGTGGGCGAGAAACCCCGAGAATATCAAAGCAATTCCTTCTAGTAAGAGGCCGGGAGGCGTTGGCGTCTACGTCTTGTTGGACGGGTCGATGCCTGTTTACGTCGGCAAGGGAAACATTCGACAGCGGATCAAAAGCCACCAGACCAAAACGTGGGGCCAGTTATGGGACAGATTCAGTTGGTTCGGGCTGCACGACCCCGCGATGATGCACGACGTTGAGGCGCTCATGCTAAAGATGCTTCCGCCTTTCCTGCGTTCTCGAAACAAACGGGGCGGAGGGTTTGTAAAGTCACAGCGCAAGCGCGAGAAGAACAGGATCGCCGTTCATATAACGCGGAAGATGCGACCGTAAGGTCGCCAACATAGAGACGCCGCCCTGAAGGGACGGCGCTACATTAAATTCCTAAAGGAAAAGCAGATCCTTCGCTACGCTCAGGATGACAACCAAGAGGGTACGTGAGATGACAGCGGAGAGGGAACGCGCGACCTTGAGGAGGCAACCGGCTGCAGCGACTGTGGCACTACGAGCGGAAAAGCAGATCCCTCGGCCTC
>Ga0335073_10000284_pt1 | contig 66006 bp, 57 predicted proteins | sample Lox_Sample_22_FD_207093 | JGI IMG/M metagenome (GOLD analysis project Ga0335073, IMG submission 207093) | Soil microbial communities from Loxahatchee National Wildlife Refuge, Florida, United States - Lox_Sample_2.2 | ecosystem: Environmental > Terrestrial > Soil > Wetlands | place: USA... | reverse complement strand
TACGGCCTTTCCGGCCAACAGATTCCGCTAATGGCGCGCATCATCGGCGTCGCCGACACCCTCGATGCCATGACCACCAATCGTCCTTATCAATCCGCCATGGACATTGAGTTCGCACTCAATCGCATCAAGTCGCTCACCGGGTCCAAATTCGACGCCGTCGTCGTCAACGCCCTCGAATCCGCCATCAACTCCGGCAAACTCCGCCTCAGCGCCGTCGAAGTCACGGTCTAGTCTCGCCCTTCTGCTACAATTTTAGGTTCCGCCGTGCGTTGCGGATGCATCCCTATGATTTCTCTTTTTGGCAAACCGGAACCCACGCTCGTCGAGCGCCTCAAAGCCTCGGTCACCAAGACCAAAGCCGCGCTTTCCGAAGCGGTCGACAACGTTTTTCTCGGCGAGCGCAAAATTGATCCGGCGCTGCTCAAGCACCTCGAAACGGCCCTGCTGTCCGCCGATTTGGGCGTTAAACCGACGCGCGAAATTCTCGACTCCGTCAAAGAAAAGCTGGACCGCAACGCGCTGTCCGACGCGAGTCAGCTCAAACAGGAAATCAAATCGCATATTGTGCGCATCCTGACCGCGACGGAGCAAAAGCAAAGCAAGGGTGAAGGCGTTTGGGCCGCAACGGCCACAGCAACGCAGCCGGCCGGTCAAAAACCCGCCGCATCCTCCAACGGCAGCGGTCCCCGCGTCATCTTCATTGTCGGTGTCAACGGCGCGGGCAAAACCACCAGCATCGGTAAACTTGCGAATCGCTTGCGCCAGGAAGGCCGCAGCGTCGTGCTCTGCGCCGCCGACACTTTTCGCGCCGCCGCCGTCGAGCAACTCGAAATCTGGGCCCAACGCAACGGGATCGAAGTCATCAAGCAAAAATCCGGCGCCGACCCCGCCGCTGTCGTTTACGATGCCATGGCCGCGGCCAAGGCGCGCGATGCTAACGCCGTCATCGTGGACACCGCCGGCCGTCTGCACACCAAATCCAACCTGATGGCCGAACTCGAAAAAATGAAGCGCACCGCCTCCAAAGTGATTCCCGGCGCGCCGCATGACGTGCTGCTCGTTCTCGACGCCACCACCGGCCAGAACGGCCTCGCGCAAGCCCGCGAATTCACTTCCACGGTTGGCGTCACCGGTATCATCCTCACCAAGCTGGACGGGACCGCCAAGGGCGGCATCGTCGTGGCCATCGCTCGCGAACTCGGGCTGCCCATTCGTTTCGTCGGCACCGGCGAGCAGATCAACGACATGGTTCCGTTCGACGCCGAGACCTACGCCAACTCGCTCTTCGATTAACGTGGACGAACACGCATCGCGCTTCCTGCAGCACGCGCTCGATTTGGCGCGTAAGGGCGTCGGCCTCGCCAGTCCGAATCCCACGGTCGGCTGCATTGTCGTGAAAGATGGTGAGATTGTTGGCGAAGGCTTTCACCAATACGATCAGCGCGATCACGCTGAAATCGTCGCGCTAAGGCAAGCCGGCACAAAAGCCCGCGGCACCACGCTCTACGTCACCCTCGAGCCCTGCAATCACAGCGGCCGCACCGGCCCCTGCACGGAAGCCATCCTCGCTGCGGGCGTCCAACGCGTCGTCGCGGCGATGGACGATCCCAATCCAGTGAACTCAGGCGCTGGTTTCGCACGCTTGCGAGCCGCTGGAATCGAAGTTTCGATCGGCACGCACGAGGAAGAAGCGCGCCGCCTCAACGAAAGCTTTGCGCACTGGATTCGCACCAAGACGCCCTTTGTCACCCTGAAATCCGCGATGACCCTCGACGGTCAACTCGCCCTTCCCGGTGAGCGCAGCCATTTGCACAAGAAAACACGCGCGCATCAACGTACCAACTGGATCAGCTCGGAAGAATCGCGCGCCGAAGTACAACGCATGCGTCACGCCTCCGACGCCATTCTCACCGGCGCTGGCACCATCAAATTGGACGACCCGCTGCTCACCGATCGCAGCGGACTCCCGCGGCGCCGCCCGCTGCTCCGCGTCGTCCTCGACTGGGGCCTCACGCTTTCGCCTCGTTCGAATCTCGTGCAAACCGCGATGAACGATGTGCTGATTTTTACCAGTGCACGCCCCTCCGTGCGCCGTGCCAACGCTCTCGCGAAACGCGGCGTCGAAATTGTCGGCGTGCCTTCTCGCCAAGGCCGCGTGGATTTGCACGCCGTGCTCGCCGAACTCGGCAAACGCGAAATTCTCAACGTGCTTCTCGAATCCGGTCCCACGCTCAACGGCACCGCCCTCGCCGCCGGCATCGTCAACAAACTTTTTCTCTTCTACGCGCCGAAACTCTCCGGCGAAAACCGCGTCCCCTTCGCCTTTTCCTCAGGCCAACCGCTTCCCCACTTGCGCGACCTGCGCACGTACTCTTTCGGTCCCGACATCGCCCTCGAAGGCTACGTGGCTCCTAGTCACTGACGCGCAGCACCGCCGCGCCCTCAATCGCATCATTCTTTAACGCGTTCAACGCCCGATTCGCTTCGCTTAACGGATACACCTGCACATGCGTGCGAATCGGAATCTCCGCCGCCACGCGCAGAAAGTCTTCTCCATCCTTCCGCGTATTGTTCGCCACGCTCCGAATCATTCGCTCCTGATACAGCAAGTCATAACTGAACGACGGAATCGGGCTCATGTGAATCCCGCCCAGCACCACCACCCCGCCTTTTTTCATCGCCGCCAGCGCCGCTGGCACAATTTCTCCCGCCGGCGCCAAAATGATCGCCGCATCCAACTTTTCCGGCGGCGCGTCAAATGTTCCGCCAACCCACGCCGCCCCCAATTCCAGCGCCAACTTCTGGTGCCGCGCATCGCGTGTCGACGCGTATACCGTCACGCCCCAGTGCCGCGCCACCTGAATCGCCACATGCGCCGCCGCGCCAAATCCGTAAAATCCCAATCGTCCACCCGCCTTAATCCCTGCTAACCGCAAACACCGAAACCCGATAATTCCCGCGCACAGCAATGGTGCCGCCTGCTCATCCGGAAACTCTTCCGGAATCTCATACACAAAATCCTTCGGCGCGACCACGTACTCTGCGTACCCGCCATCCACCGTATAGCCCGTAAACGTTGGCTGATCGCACAAATTCTCCTGCCCCGCGCGGCAGTACACACAGGTTCCATCCGTCTTATGCAGCCACGCCACTCCTACGCGCGCGCCTTTGGCAAAGCGTCGGGCACCACTTCCCAACTCCTCCACCAAGCCCACCACCTGGTGCCCCGGAATCACCGGTGACTTCTTCGGCGGCAGCTCGCCCTCAATCACGTGCAAGTCCGTGCGGCATACGCCACAAGCCCGTACCCGCAGCAGCACTTCGCCCTCTGCCGGTTTCGGCTTGGGCACGTCCATAGACTTCAGTGGGTTCGTCTCAATCTTCGCGGGATTTTCCAGCACGCACGCTTTCATCGCGGCACCTCAACCACGCTCAGCAGCTCATCTCGCTGTTCACAAGCTCAGTCTAGTGCTTTCGGCCCACGCTGCGAAATACGGTAAACTCAAGTCATTCGGGCAGTGGATCGGTTTGAAGGTGGCACAGGCATTCCTGCCTGTGCGCCTTTCGTAAAATCCAGCAGCGAGTCGGTCTGAGGACACTTGTTCACCGGCATCATCGAACACCAAGGAACTGTGCAAGCACTCACCACGAGTGCGGCTGGCGGTCGCGTCACGATCGCAGCGCCAACTCTGGCCACTTCCCTCAACAATTCGGAAAGCGTCGCTGTGAACGGCTGTTGTCTTACCGTCGTCGCAGCAAATGAAAATGAGTTTTCCGCCGATCTTTCCCCCGAAACGATCGCCAAAACAATCTTCGGTGTTCCTGGCGCGTTAAAAGTTGGCACCCGCGTCAACCTCGAAGAGCCACTCAGCCCCGTGAAGGAACTCGGCGGCCATTTCGTCCTCGGCCATGTCGACACCACCGGCCGCGTCACCCATCTCGCTCCTGAAGCAACCGGCAGCGGCAGTTGGACCTACGGCATCGAAGTCCCAGAAGACTTCGCGCAATACATCGTTCCGAAAGGCTCCATCACCATTGACGGCATCAGCCTCACCATCGCCCATTGGCATCCGCATGCGCGCATCGTCGAAATCGCCGTCATTCCCTACACCTACGAACACACGAACATCCGCGACCGTCAGCCGGGCGACGCCGTCAACCTCGAAGCCGACATTCTCGGCAAATATATCGTGCGTTATCTGCAAGCTCGCGAAAGCGCAAAATCCGCCGCATCTGATGCGCCGCAACTCACCGTCTCCCGTTTAGCCGAAAATGGTTTCTGAGCATCGAACGAGGATGCCCGCGCTCACCGGCATCCTCGAAACGGCGCTTTACGTCGACGACCTCGATCGTTCCTCCACGTTCTACGAAGATGTCATCGGGCTGCACCGCATCCAAGGTGACGACCGGTTTCGCGTTTACAGCGTGGCCGACAAAGATGTCCTGCTACTCTTCAAGCGCGGCGCAACTGCGCAAGCCGTGCAAACGCCTGTCGGCTTAATGCCGGGCCACGACGGAACCGGCGAAAATCATTTTGCCTTTGCCATCGCGTCCGCGGAATTGCCGGCATGGGAAAAACAATTCGCCGCGCACAGCGTAGCTATCGAAAGCCGCGTCCACTGGCCGCTCGGCGGCACCAGCATCTACTTCCGCGATCCGGACGGCAACCTAGGCGAACTCGCCACACCTGGCCTGTGGTCCATTTACTAGCGTTCGCTAGCGCGCGGTTGCCGCTCCCCGCTTTTCTCTTGCTCCCCGCCGATACAACATCAACCCAATCAGAATCGTCCCCACCGTCCCCACCACCAACTTCATTTCGAATCCCAGCTTGTTCGTCGAATCTCCCGGCGGCACCAACGACACAAAAATTCCCACCAGAACGATCAAAAAGCCCATCCCCGCAACGCTCCACACCCCAGCCTTGCCGCCCGGGATCAGAATCGCCTCCGCGTTTTCCCGGCGATCCTTGCGCGGGTAGAGCCGGATCGCCGCCGCGAACATGTACAAAAACGGAATGAAATACAAAATATTCGTTGCGCTCACCAGTACATCGTAAGCTCCGCGCGTAGATTCATTGATCTGGCTCACCAGCAGAATGGCGCACGAGATTCCCGCCTGGATCAGAATCGAAATGTACGGCGTTTTCCATCGCGGATGAATTTTTCCAAACGCCTCCGGCAAATATCGGTCAATCCCCACCACAAACGGCACGCGCGCAATTCCCGCCACCGTGCTGCCCACGCCGCCGGCGTTTCCCACGGTCACCACAATCGCCGACACAATTCCCAAAAATCCAAACCCCAGCGCCACCGAGCCCACCGTAATCGCGTGAAACACGCCGCTCGTATTCGAAACTTCCCCCGCAGGCACCAGCGCCAGGACTGCGATCGTCGCCACGATGTACATCCCAGCAATCAGCACCGCCGCCGTATACAACGCCCGCGGTAGCGTTCGCCGTGGATTGCGTACTTCCTGGCTCATCGCCGACACGAGTTCCAATCCGCTGAACGCAAACGCAATCTGCGACCAGAAATTCACCGTGTCCCAATTCCAGGTTGGCAAAATGTTCTGCCGCGTGAAGTGCGTCACCGCGCCATGCCGCCACGCGATGATGGCGGCAATCGCCACCACCGCCATCAGCGGCAAATACGTTGCGACGCCGCCGGCATTCTGCAGCCACTTCCCGATATTCAATCCGATGATGTTCAGCGCCACGGCGACGACCAACAACCCCACGGAAACCAGCAGCAAAAACTCCCGGTTCTGCGAAAGCGTCGCTCCGTTTTCTCCCACGATATACGCGCTCATCGCCGCGCTGGCCATCAGCAATCCCGGAAAATAAAACACCGTGTACGCCCAATAATTCCAGCCCGCCACAAATCCGTGAAAATCTCCAAACGCCTCCTTCGTCCACACGTACAGCCCGCCTTCTTCCGGGAATCGCGAAGAAAGCTCGTTGATCACCAACGCTGACGGAATGAAAAACAAAACCGCCGCGATCACCCATAAACTGATCGAGGAAGTTCCGTTATGCGCCGCCGCCGCCACCCACCGCGGCCCCAATACCGTCGCGATGTTGAATAGCAACACATCCCAAAAGCCCATCGCCTTCGGCAATTGTTGAATGGGATCCGCTGCGGTTGCGCCAGCGGCTGCGCGTTCACTCACAGAGTCACGTCCAAGGCGGGAATCAGCAGATCCTGCATCCGGAAATTGTGCAGAAAGGGATCCTTGTTATTTTCAAATCCGTCCCATGGCCCGAAATACGCCACGCGCCCTTCCTGCAAAAACACCACAGTATCGGCCAGCCGTTTCGCCAGGTGCGTGTCGTGCGTCACCACAATCGAAGTGCGGTGAAACGTCTCCTTCAGCTTCACAATCAAATCGCCCATGTGCCCGGCCATGATAGGATCCACCATCGTCGTCGGCTCGTCGTACAAAATCGCTTCCGGATTCTGCGCAAACGCTCGCGCCATCGCCACCGCGCGCCGCATCCCCGTCGACAATTCCCCCGGCAGCTTCTCCAGCACTTCCTCTACTTCCAGAGTCTTCGCCAGCTTCGCGACATATGCGTCCACATCTTCGCCCGCCAGCCCGGGCTGCTTCTCCAGAGGAAACGCGATGTTCTCCGCCACGCTGAGTGAATCAAAAAGCGCACCCGACTGAAACACCATCGTCACCTTGCGCCGCACTTCCTCAAAATCCGCCTCCGCAAAATTTGTGATGTCCTCGCCATCCACAAAAATCTGTCCCGAGTCCGCCTTCAAAAACCCCAAAATATGCTTCAGTGAAACCGATTTGCCCACGCCGCTCCGCCCCATGATCACGCACGTCTCCCCGCGCTTCACATGAAAGCTCACATCCTTCAACACATAATTGTCGTCAAACGACTTGTTAACGTCGCGAAACTCAAAGTAGTTTTCGTCGTTGCCAGCTTCAGCTGTCACGTTCGTTCACCTGGGGTATTTAAAGCGCCAAGCTACCTGCTTCTTTTCAGCTTCTACCATTTTCTTTGCTTCTTCGTAATCCGCCTGCGAGTTCATGTTCCAAAACAGCCGACCCGCGTTATCAAATCGTTTCCACTCCGTCTCGTCAAGCACTTCCGATCTCAGGTTTGCTATTGCTTCCGTGACTTTCCGCGTGCCCTTCTTAAACTGCTCTTCAATCGCCGGACGTGCGTCAGTGCGCCACACCGCACAGAGTGGCTCCAGCCCATGTTGCGACCGCGGCAAAACCACTTGGGCGTCGCTTTTGAAAGCGCGTGTCAGCAAATTCTCGATCCAATCCTTCGTGAGAAAGGGCATATCGCAACTGACGATTACGTTGAAGTCCGCAAATTCCGCAGCCGCTGCCGTTTCGGATTGGCGTAGCGCCGTGACAATCCCACCTAGTGGCCCTTCTCCTGGCCACAAATCAGCTATGCATTCGATTCCCAGGTCGCCGTACTTGCGAGGATCACCAATCAGCCATTTCTTCAAAAGATGGGGCGGGAAAAGGTCGTTCATTCGCAAATACATCGGCCGGCCATCTAGCTCCGCCAAAGCTTTGTCGCTGCCAAAGCGGGAGCTTGCTCCGCCAACCAAAATGTATGCGACAGCGTTCAACCGAATTCCGCGAAATGGCCAAGGCTTCCTGGCCGAGCGGAACGCTTTCGTCTCTCTCATGGCGCCGTCTTTCACCTGATGCGCACGTTATTTTCCATTTTTCAGAGGTCTTCTCTGCGGTCTCTGGGCCTCTGCGTTCAGCCCTCTTTCTGTTCTTCGTCCTCCACCGGCTCCCGTCCTGGCCGGCGAATCCCCAATTCCCGTAACTTCTCCTGTAGGCTCTGCCGATGCAATCCAATCGTCGCGGCCGTCTTGGAGACGTTCCAGCGGTGCGTATTTAACTGACGGGTTAAATACGCCACCTCAAACTTCCGCTTGGCTTCCCGAAAATCCTTCTCACTGAAGCCGTCTTCGCCTAACCCATTTGTATTCTTGTGCTTAGGCACTTCCCCGCTGGCCACTTCCTCCGGCAAGTCCCCCGGGCCAATCTCCTCACCGCGGCTCAACACTATCGCCCGCTCCAACGAATTCTTCAGCTCCCGCACATTCCCCGGCCAATCGTAGCGTTCCAGCGCGGTCAGCGCTTCCCGGGTCAGTCTCGCGTCCCGCTGCAATCGCGAGCCGTGCATCTGCACAAACGCTTCCACCAGAACGGGAATATCGCTCTTGTGCTGCCGCAACGCCGGCAACTCGACCGTAACTACCCGCAACCTGTAAAACAAATCTTCACGAAACTTTCCCGCGCGAATCTCGGCCGCCAAGTCGCGATGCGTCGCGCTGATCACCCGCACATCCACGGGAATCGCCTGCGTACCACCCAGCCGCTCGATCACCCGATTTTCCAGCGCCCGCAACACTTTCGCCTGCGTCACCGGATTCATATCCCCAATCTCATCCAGGAATAGCGTCCCGCCCGACGCCAGCTCAAACTTCCCTTTTTTCTGCTGCGCCGCGCCTGTAAACGCACCGCGCTCGTATCCGAAGAGCTCCGACTCAATCAGCGTCTCCGGCAGCGCCGCGCAATTCACCGCCACAAACGCCTTCCCCGCACGCGGCGACCGCGCATGAATCTCCTGCGCCAGCAAGTCCTTCCCCGTTCCGCTTTCGCCCAAAATCAACACCGTCGAATCCGTTCGCGCCACCCGATCGGCCATTTCAAAAGCGCGCCGCATTTCGCTGGTCCGCCCAATCATCTGCCCAAACTGCCCCTCGCTCGCCATCCGCCGCCGCAGCGAATCATTCTCCTTCTCGAGCGCCGCCAACTTCAGCAGGTTCGCCACGCGCGTCCGCAGCTCCTCCAACTCAAATCCTTTCACCAGATAATCCGCCGCGCCCAACTGCAACGCCTCGACCGCCATCTTCGCCGTGTCCAGCGCGGACACCATCAGCACCGGCGTCTCGTTTCCCTCGCCGCGCATCCACCGCAAAAACTCCAACCCGCTCTGCCCCGGCAGCACCACATCCAGCAACACCAAATCTGGCTGCTCCGTCGTCAGCGCGTCGCGCGCCGCTTCCGCGGACTCCGCCTCCGCCACGCGATACTTCGCCTCCAACGCCCGCCGCAATCCATACCGCGCCGCCGGCTCATCTTCGACAATTAATATCGTCTTCATTTCTCCTCGCCTATGTAGGCGCCGGGCTTTAGCCCGGCCCTGCTTTACACCTTTTTTTACTTCATTACGCTTTTATCTTTACTTCCGTGAACCGGCATCGTGATTTCAAACCGCGTCCCTTGTCCCTCTCTAACCGGGCTCTTCCAATCCAACTTTCCTCCAAACTCCGCAACTCTCCGCGCCACAATTGCCAATCCCAATCCCGTCCCCTGCGTCTTCGTCGTAAAAAACGGCTGCAAAATCTTTTCGCGCGCGCTTTCCGCCACTCCCGGCCCATCGTCCTCCACACAAAACAAAAACCCCTCCCCGTTCATCGCGCCGCTCACACCAACCCGCCCGCCCCGCGGCGTCGCCTCCAACGCATTCACCACCAAGTTCGACAAAATCTCATTCACCGCCTCCGCACTGGCCGCCAGCTTGCAGCTAACTCCGTCGACCGCCACGGTCAGCTCCACTCCCCGCCGCTCCGCCTCGCGCAGCAACACTCCCGCCACCTCTTCCGCCACCACCGCAGCATCGCAACTCGCCACCATTTCCCCGCCCAACGCCGGCCGGCTGAACTGCAGCAACTGGTTCAATTTTCCCGATAACCGCGAAACCTCGTCCAGCACCATCCGCGTCTCCGCCCGCATCCCCTCCGGCAATTCCTCACTCTCCAGCTGCACCTGCAAAATCGTCTTGATTGACCCCAGCGGATTCTTCAAATTGTGCGAAATGCTCGCCGCCATCTGCCCCAGCGCCGCCAACCGCTCCCGCTCCGCCAGTTCCCGCTCCAGCCGCAGCTTCTCCTCAATCAACCGGCACAAATCCAGCGCCCCCGGCAACTGCTCGCACAAAAACTCCAGCGCCGCCCGCGTCTCCCCCGAAATCGCTGCCCCATGCGGCTCCGCCCGCAAGACGCCAACAATGTTGCTGCCACCCACCACAAATGATTCCGAAACCTTTCCTTCCGAAACAACGACCTGAGGCTTTCCTCGCCTTAGTCGCCCCATCCCCGCCTTCGTCGCTATTTCCTGCGCGGCTTCACTGATTTCGCGCTCCTCGTAAAAGCTCACCTTCACGGCCGCCAACTCAAACGTCTCCTTCACACCCCGCTCCACGAAGCGTGCGAGCGTCTCCACGTTCCCCTGTCTCGCCTCCTGCTGAATCTCTGCGATCAGCGTCTGAACGCGGTCCATCTCTTTCCGCGCCGTCGCTTCCAGCTTCTGGCTCAGCACCCGCTGCAGCGGCTCAATGAAAATCACCAATACAAACAGCAAAATCGCCGCGGAAGCCTCCGGCGGCAGCACCGGCTCCAGCCAACCTCCGACGCGCCGCACCAGGCTCAAATACAGCAGGGCCAAAAAAGTCGCCAGCGCCGCATAAACCAAATTCTTCTGGCGCCCGATTTGCAGAAAATTGAATCGCAACACCAGATAAATCAGCGCCGTGAACGGCGGAATCGCCAGCCATGCCAGCGCCGTGCTCAGCAACACCGAAACATGCTGCGAAAGCGGCGCGCCGAAAACGTGCAGATACAACACCAGGCCTGTCCCCGCAAAAAATAAGCCCGTCAGCGTCCAGTGAAACGCCCGCTGCGCTCGGTCCGGCGCAACTCCCGCAAATCGCACTTGCCATGCCGCACTCACCACCAACGCAATCGCCAGCCAAATCCCGTATCCTCGGCCCAGCGCGTTCCCCGGCACCAGAAAATCGAATCCCGGCGACGTTGCGATTCGTGGAAAATAGTGCAGGACGAAGTAGACGATGGGAGCATAGGCCGCGATGAGCAGGAAACGTTTCCACCCGTGGCCCGGCGGCAGTTCGCGCGTTTCGGCAAACTCAAAATGCAGATGCACCAGCAGCGGCGGCAGCAAACACAGTCCAACGCACAGTAGGGTGATCGCCGCCGACTGCAGCAGCGGCGGCGGCACGGCGTAATAAATCTGCGCGTTCAGCGCCAGCAGCGATCCGCTGTAAAACAAGAATAGCGCTAGGCAGAAGAAGAACAGCACCCGCTCAAAATTTCGCTGCCGCCGATACCCCAGAATCACCACCATCCAGAACAGTTGCAGCAACGTTCCGGCGGTGAATCCAATCAGCCGCACATAAACGAGGGATCCCATGGGTGCTCGGCGCTCAAAATTCTACGCCGCATCTCCACAGCACTACAATCGCCAAGTGTCAGATTTTTCTTGCATCTCTATCTAGCTGAAAATGAGCATCTTAGATGACAATCCAAGCCAAGCCGACCGCCTGCCACGTCCGGCAAATACTTGACATGCATTCTTTTTCTGCTACCATTAGCACTCGACTGAGAGGAGTGCTAACTTCCGTGTCCTCTTGGTTACCCAACCGCATTTTATCTTTTTGGAGGAACTTTCAAGATGGCAGTCAATCTCACCCCGCTCCACGACCGTGTGATCGTGAAGCGCATTGAAGAGAAGGAAACCGTTCGGGGCGGCATCATCATCCCGGACTCCGCAAAAGAAAAGCCCATGGAGGGCGAAATCATCGCTGTCGGCAGCGGCAAGCGCGAAAAGGGCGAAACCATTCCCCTCGACGTCAAGCCCGGCGACCGCGTCCTCTTCGGCAAATACTCCGGCACGGAAATCAAGGTGGAAGACGAGGAATACCTCATCCTCCGCGAGGAAGAAATCCTGGCCAAGCTCAGCGGCGCCGCCAAAGCCGCCAAGAAGTAGGTAGAACAGGCTTCAGCCTGTTGCTGTAACTCAGGGCTTCAGCCCTGAGGTTTTTCGCGATGTAGCGGCGGGCTTCAGCCCGTCCGGTTTTTGCAGAAACTGAGCAATTTTAGTTCGCACGAAATTTTCAGGAGGATTTACCAGTATGGCGAAGCAAATCATAACCGGCGAAGGTTCCCGTCAAGCCATTCTTCGTGGCGTGAACGTCCTTGCCGACGCAGTCAAAATCACTCTCGGTCCCAAGGGCCGCAACGCCGTCATCGAAAAGAAGTTCGGCGCTCCGGTCATCACCAAGGACGGCGTCACCGTCGCCAAGGAGATCGAGTTGCAGGATCCCCTCGAGAACATGGGCGCCCAGATGGTTCGTGAAGTCGCCTCCAAGACGTCCGACGTCGCCGGCGACGGCACCACCACCGCCACCGTTCTCGCACAGGCCATCTTCCGCGAAGGCGTGAAGACCGTGGCCGCCGGCGCCAGCCCGACCGCTCTCAAGCGCGGCATCGAGCGCGCCGTCGAAGTCGCTGTCGAAGAAATCAAACGCCAGCACCGCGACGTCAAGGGCGACATGATCGCTCAGGTCGGCACCATCTCCGCCAACAACGACAAGCAAATCGGCGGCATCATCGCCGAGGCCATGAAGAAGGTCGGCAAGGATGGCGTCATCACCGTCGAGGAGTCCCGCACCATGGAGACCACCCTCGAAGTCGTGGAAGGCATGCAGTTCGACCGCGGCTACCTCTCTCCTTACTTCATCACCGACATGGAGCGCCAGGAAGTCATTCTCGAAGATGCGCGCATCCTCATCCACGAAAAGAAAATCTCCTCGATGAAGGATCTTCTCCCGCTTCTCGAGCAGACCGCCAAGATGGGCAAGCCGCTCGTGATCGTTGCGGAAGACATCGAAGGCGAAGCGCTGGCCACTCTCGTGGTCAACAAACTCCGTGGCACGCTGCAATGCGCCGCCGTCAAGGCCCCTGGTTTTGGCGATCGCCGCAAAGCGATGCTCGAAGATATCGCCACCCTCACCGGCGGCAAGGCCATCACCGAAGACCTCGGCATCAAGCTCGAAAACGTGAAGCTCGAAGACCTCGGCCGCGCCAAGAAGATCACCATTGACAAGGACAACACCACGATCATCGAAGGCGCCGGCAAGGCCGGCGACATCGAGGGCCGCGTTAAGCAGATCCGCCAGCAGATCGAAAACACCACCAGCGACTACGACAAGGAAAAGCTCCAGGAGCGCCTTGCGAAGCTCGTCGGCGGGGTTGCGGTCATCAAGGTGGGCGCGGCGACCGAAACCGAACTCAAGGAAAAGAAGGCGCGCGTGGAAGACGCGATGCACGCGACTCGCGCGGCCGTGGAAGAGGGCATCGTCGCCGGCGGCGGCACTGCTCTGATCCGCTGCCTCGGCGCTATCGAGAAGCTCAAGCTGCATGATGACGAAGCGGTTGGCGTCGGCATCGTGAAGCGCGCTCTCGAAGAGCCGGCTCGCCAGATCGCCCACAACGCCGGTCACGAAGGCGCGGTGGTCATCGGCAAAATCCGCGAGTCTAAGGAAGAGAACTTCGGCTTCAACGCGGATTCCGGCGACTTCGGTGACATGGTCAAGATGGGCGTGATCGACCCGGCGAAAGTCACTCGCCTGGCGCTGCAGAACGCCGCGTCTATCGCGGGCCTCATGCTCACCACCGAAGCCCTGGTGGCCGAAATCAAGGAAGAAACCAAGGCGGCAGCTGCAGGCGCGGGAGCTCCCGGCGCCGGCGGCATGGGCGGCATGTACTAAGCCTTTCCAGCACGTCCAAATCCTCAATCCAAAACAAAAGGGCGGCCGGTTCTCCGGCCGCCTTTTTTTTCCCGTTTCGCCTTGCCCTTTTCACCAGATGGTCCGCACGCCAGCCATCTGGATTCGCCGATCACGAGTAACCAATGGCAGCCCCAATTCCATCGCGGTCGCCACGATGATTCGGTCGGGCATATCCGGCACCGCGCTTCTAGATACCTTTTCGACTGCATCCGCAACAGCTGCGTCGACCGCCGCAATCCTCAATCCCGAATCCGAATCAGCCAGCGCACTGCGCAACCTTTGCAGGGCCGCCGCCGGAACTCTCTGCCGTTCTGCCAAGTAGATTGTTTCTATGACGGAAATGGCTGAAACTTGCACATCTTGGCCTCTCTGAATGGCTTCTTCGATTGTTGCGCGCGCCCGCCCGGAAAGATCCGGCGAGTTTTGCAGGTACCACAGCACGGAATGCGTGTCCAAGACTACGCTCATAGCTCAACGTCGCGGGGGAACTCTCCCCACATTTCTTTGCGTGCTTCGGCTATATCTTCGGCAGTCACATGCACGTCGAGGTCGGCCCAGAGCCCTAGCAAGCTTCGTCGCGGCCTTTTTGCGGCCCCCCGCTCCTTCAGTTGCTCCACGAAATGCAAAACTTCTGCTTGCTTCTCTGCAGGCAGATCACGCAGCGTCTCCAGAACCTTTTCCTCGAAGGTCATCGCTGTAACCCCTATCGATTTATTATACCCCTTCGTTTCCTTGCCTCCCCCTGCTGCCTCCGCTACACTCTTCCCTCCACTGACTCTTCAGGGGAGAGTCATCCAAATGAACGGACTTTTGCAGCGCATTCTTCCGCGCGAAACGGGCTTTTTTGACCTTTTCGCCAAACAAGCCGCCAACATCCACGCCGGCGCCGACGCCCTTCTCAAAATGCTTTCCCATTACACCGGCGTCCCCGAACAGGTCCAGATCGTCAAAGCCATCGAGCACGCCGGGGACGATATCACTCACTCTATCTTCACCAAGCTCAACCAAACCTTCATCACTCCTTTCGACCGCGAAGACATTCACGAACTCACCAGCCAGCTCGACGACATCATCGACTTGATCGACGCCGCTGCCAGCCGCTTCGTTCTCTATCGCGTCTCCTCCGTTCGTAACGGCACGCTCGACCTCGTCAAAGTCCTCGTCTCGGCCACCGCGGAAGTCGAAGCCGCCGTCACCGCCCTCGAAACTCCCGATAAAGCTCTGAAACATTGCATCGAAATCAACCGCTACGAAAACGAGTCCGACCGCATTTGCCGCACCCTCATCGCTCAGCTCTTCGACGAAGAAAAAGACCCGGTCCAGATCATCAAGTGGAAGGAAATTTTCGAAGTCATCGAAACCGCCGTGGATAAGTGCGAAGACGTCGCCAACGTCATCGAAGGCATCGTCATCAAAACCGCCTGATCCCGTGACCAGCTTCCATCTCCTCGTCGCTGTCGTCGTCTTGACCCTAGCCTTCGAATTTTCCAATGGCTGGCACGACGCCGCTAATTCCATCGCTACCGTCGTCTCCACGCGCGTGCTCACGCCCTTTCGCGCCGTCGTCTGGGCCTCGTTTTGGAACTTCGTCGCGCTCTTCTTCTTTGGCACCGCGGTCGCCAAAACCATCACCTCCGGCCTCGTCCATATCGAAATGATCGACGAGAAAGTCATCCTGGCTGGCCTCCTCGGCGCCATCTCCTGGAATCTCATCACGCTCTCGCTCGGCCTCCCGACCAGTTCTTCCCATGCCATCATCGCCGCTTACGGCGGCGCCGCCATCGCTCACGCCGGCTTCCAAGCGATCATTCTCGCTGGCTGGCTCAAGCCAATTATTTTCATCTTCATTTCGCCCTTCGTTGGCATGGCGCTCGCCATGCTCATCACGATCCTCACCAGTTGGCTCGTCTATCGCCAGCGGCCCCGAAAAGTCGACCGTTGGTTCCGTCGCCTGCAACTTCTCTCCGCCGCGCTCTTCAGCCTCGGCCATGGTGGCAACGACGCTCAAAAAGGCATGGGCATCATCACCGCAGCTCTTCTCGCCGGCGGTCACGTGAAAACGCACGACGTGCCTTACTGGGTCATCATCTGCTGCTATCTCGCCATGGGTGGCGGCACCATGTCCGGCGGCTGGCGCATCATCAAAACCATGGGCCAGCGCGTCACCAAACTCACTCCCTTCGGCGGCTTCGCGGCCGAGACCGCCGGCGGCATCACTCTCGCCATGAACGCCTATCTCGGCATTCCCGTCAGCACCACCCACACCATCACCGGCGCCATCGTCGGCGTGGGCGCGTCTCGCCGTCTCTCCGCCGTCCGCTGGGGCGTTACTCGCCGCATCGTCTGGGCCTGGATTCTCACGATTCCCGGCGCTGCCCTCATTGGCGCCGGCATTTTCCACCTTCTCGCGCCGCTCCTACGGTAGCTCGCCTCCGCGAACCACCCGTTCTGCTCGCTGGCCGCGCCGCCAACGCCACCAAACTATTCGCTGGGCGCGCCCGGAATTTCTCTTGAGTTTCCCTCTACCCTTCTGCTACACCTCCCGCATCCAACGCGTCCAACATCCCCACGCGAGGTAACTTATGGCCACCACCAACTCGTTCTCTTCAAACTCTGTTTCCGAACCCCAGTTTGCGCTTCTCATCATGCGTATTGCCTGCGCTCTGCCCTTCCTCTATCACGGCGCCGCCATCCTCTTCGGCGCCTTTGGCGGTCCCGGTCCGCACAACTTCGCCGCCTTCATGAAGGCGCCGGACATCATCGGCTATCTCGTCGGCCTCGCTCAATTCGCCGGCGGCCTCGCCATCCTTCTCGGAGCGCTGCTCCGTGTCGGCGCCGTTTGCGTCATCATCGTCATGCTCGGCGCCATTTTCATGGTCCACTTGCCGCACGGCTACGACGTCGGCCACGGCGGCATGGAGTTCGCCCTCACCGAACTTCTGCTCGCGATCGGCCTCCTCTTCGCGGGTCCCGGCAAATTCTCTCTCGCCGCCGTCCTCCCCACCCCGCTCCGAAAACTCTAGCCGCATAACCGCTGCTAGCCGCGCTCCAACGATTTGTCTTGACATCACGTTACTCAAGCCTATAAGACAGTGCCACCATGCCCTGTCGTGCCTGCTCTGGCCTCGCTCTGTCTGTCCTGCTCTGCGTTGCGCTTTCTTTTGCCGCTCCTCGCCAATCTCGACGGGAGCACCCCAAAGAACCCGCTCCGCGCTTCAACGCCACCACGACTAACGGCGAAAAATTCTCTAACGCCTCCGTAAAAGGCCATGTCGTCCTTCTCGAGTTCTGGACCACCTGGTGCCATTTCTGCGACGAAGAAGCGCCGCTCATCGAGAAGCTCCAACAGGAATTTGCCGATAAGGGCCTGATTGTTCTCGCCATCAACGTCGGAGAATCCAAGAAAACCGTCAAAAAATATCTCGGCCTCCATCCCCGTTCGTCCAAAATCGTGCTCACCGAAGACACCAATCTCGCCGCCATGTATCAAGCCACCGTCTATCCTATCTATGTGGTGATTGATCGTGACGGTAACTGCGTCACCCAGCGTGGTGCCGGCGGCGAAGACGCTCTCCGCGAGTTGCTCGCCTCCGCCGGCCTCGCATCCCCCGACTCCGACACCGTGGCCAACTAATTCACGCGCACTCGTTTCCCGTTCCGCACGGCCTCAAAACTGCGTCGCTAACGTTTTCTACGGTTTGCTGGTTTGCTGCTGTGTCTGTTGCCGCCCTGCCTGCTTCCGTCGCGCCTGTTGCGCCTTCACCGACTCATCCACGGCTTTCTTAAACTCCGCCACGGCTTTCACATCCGGCGCCTTCAATCCATCCTTCTCCGCATACCGCCACACCGGCGTCTCTTCGGTCGTAACCGAATACGTCGGCTGCCGACTCTGCCCTCGATACACCTCAAACATATCGGAGCTCGGCCCCACTTCTCGCCCTTGTCCCACGCCTCCCTGCTGGTCCGGCGGCACGCCCACCGGCGGCCCCGACTGCGCTCCAATCCGAATCGAATTGTCCGTCTGCTGCACAATAATCGGCCGATCGTTCGTCGGATAACCCGTCACCGTCGGCTGCACGACCTTGTCGCTCCCTTTTCGCACCACAATCACCAGGTCCGCTTGCCCCACGTCCATCGTCAGCTTCAACCGCCCCCACTCCATCAACTTCTTCTCCACATCATCCAGCGCCGTCTTATTCGCGCCCGGATCATCCACCGGAATCCCTGCCGTCGGATCAATGATCACAATCACCGTCTGCGCCGCCAACACGTAGTCCGGTAGCAACCGCTGCTTCTTTTCCTTCGCCGTTGCTACCCAACAACTTCCCACGACACTAGCCGCAATCCCCAAGGCCACCGCCCCTCTCCCGATCCCTTGTGCCATTGCGAACCTCCATTCCACATCCCGGTTCTAGGCCCAAACCGTTGGACGCCGCGTGCTCTTTCTTCGGATACGCTAGCTCAGCAGCGCCAGAGGCGCGCCACAATTTAGCCCAGCCCGTCAGGGCTGGGTACCCAAGCGTCTAGATCCCGAGCACCGTAGGTGCGGCACATCCACCCACGTCGGCATCGCTGCAACTCCTCACGAAAACGTCACCTCCAACTGCAACTCCCCAATCATCCGCTCCAACTCCTCATTCGCCTTATCCCGTTCCGCTTCCGTATCGCGAATCTTCTTTCGCAGCGTCTCCAGCTCCGTCTCCTGCTCATCTAACTGTTTTGTATACCGCTGCAGTAGCGCTTTCTCCTCCGCGCTTCCGCGCAGTGCTTTCATGTTCTCCCGCAGCCGTCCCTGATCTTCCACAATCCGGTCAATATCTTTCTGCCGGTCCTCCATTTCCTCTTCCAGCTTCGCCACCACTGCTTTCTGGTCGATGATCCTCTTCAACGCCGCCGCCATCTCCCCATTGATCGTCCCCTGCTTCACGAACAACTCCACTTGGTCCGGCCCCAAATCCGACACCACATAGCTCGTCGAAAGGGTCCTGATCTCATCCACCGGCAACGACGCCGTCGCCTTCGCCGCCACGTCCAGCCGGAACCGGTACGTCCCCGCCGCCTTCTCTTCCGGCTCCTTCGCGCCCTTCGTCAGCGACCATTCCACGCGCGCGGGATGTTCAATCACCAGCGTACGCGCCGCGTTGTCCTGATTGCGCACCGTATATATCGTCCGCTCCTGCAACCGGCTCACTTGCGTCAGCGTACCTTTTGAAATCTTCGCCAACGTCACCCGCTGCGGTTGGCCGTTGTGTTGCGCGTCCACCAACAATCCCAGATCCGTCGCGTACGAAAGCAGCCGCCGCTCCCCTGGCTTGATTGGATCCGTCAATCCTTCTCCCGCGAACACTTCGTTCTCCAGCACGCTGAAACTCCCTCCATCCAGCGTCAGCGCGCTCGTATTCTTCAGCCACAACCCGCGCAGCGGCCTTCCCGAGCCTGTCGTCCCGCTCCACAGCGACACTTTCTCCGCCTCAATCTCCGTCTGCGCCACGGGCACCAGCGCCGACTGGTTTTTCTTCAGCGTCACTTTGTCCTTCAGCTTGTACTCAAACAAATCGCCCAACTCCTGCCCGCTCGCCACCGCTTCGCCCATCGCCCGCGCCTCTTCGATACTCGTCGGCGACATTGGCGGAGGCGGCGGTGGCATTACTCCGCCACCAGCGCCCGACCCATAACCCGCGCCTACTCCCACATGCGGCCGATTCGCAACAACACTAAGCCTCTTGCCCGATACCATCCCATCAGTGGTCTGTAAGCTATTCGCCTCAGCCGTCACCATCACCGACTCCGCCGAAGCCCCCACCTGCAGCGTCGCGTTTGCCTCATTCTCTCCCGGCGACACATTCAACCCCGCAATCACACTCGTTTTGAATCCCTGCCTTTGCGTCTGCACGCGATACGCACCCGGCGCCAGCGACGAAAACGCATAATTCCCGTTGCTGTCTGTACTCGTCTGTGCGACGGTCGCCCCATTCTCGTCCTGCAGCGTCACATTCGCCCCGCCGACCGCCGCTCCGGATGGATCGATCACCATTCCGCTCAATCTTCCATTCCCTCCCGACAGCGTCGCCGCATGCGTCTGCGGCGAAAGCTGCACGCTGTCCGGCAACGGCACCACCGGCCTCCGCCCATAAAACGGTTCCGACAACTGCTGAATAAACGAATGCGGCGCGCCTGCCACCAGCGATAACTCCACGTCGTTCCAATCCTCGCCCACCGTGTTATCCACAATCGCCCAGCCCTGCAGCAGCGGTTTTTTCTCCGCTTTCGTCGGCAGCACGATGCGATACGTCGTCTTCCAGATCGGCACTTCGCTGATGTAACTCACGTACAAATTTCGCTCGCCATTTCCCGCCGTCGAAATCGTCATCCGCCGTACATCCTGGTCGCGCGACGACGCAATCAGGCTCAAATACCGCCCCACTTCCGTCTCCAGATCTTTTTCGATAATCCGCACGCTCGTCGTCGGATTCAAGTCCACGCTGTGCACTTCCCCGCTGTCCGTGATCAACGAAATCTCCTCGGTCTCCACCGTCCAGTTCGTCGCGCTCCGCGTCTTCCGCTCCACGCTCAACAGCCTGCCTATGACCGGCGCCGCATTTGCCGCACGCACTTCCACCTTCGCTCCGCGCACTGCTCCCAGAAAATCCGCCACGCTCGGCTTTTCGCCCAGCGCCAGCCTTAAAGTCGCCAACCTCCTCGCTAGCGGCGCTTCTGAGTTATAGTCCACTCCCGTAATCCGCCCACCCGCCAGGTCCAGCACCGTCAGCGACTTCAGCACGTCATTCAACTGCGCGCTCGTAAAATCAATGTGCACATCCTGGTTCCCGCGCACCCGCCCCAAATGCTCGAAATATCCCACGCCATTTTTGTACAGCACCACGCGTCGCACCGGCAGCTTCTCCGCGGCCTCGCTTGCGCTGCCACTCGCAGACTCCCGCACATCGCGAACGCCAGCCTTTTCCACTGGCTCCGCACCAGAAGCAGACGCGGCACTGCCAACCGCAGCCGCAGCCGCCTTGCTTTTTCCTTGCGTTTGACCTTGCGTGGAAAGATCGAAAGTACTGAAGAAACCGCAGCAACCGAAAAGCACACACCAATACAGGACTGGTCGAACTCGCTTCATGGCTCACCTCTCGCCTCGAGCGAATTTTATTTCATTTGGGTAGTAGCACAGTGCGGGACAAAACCTGGCTAACCACCGGAGTTACTCCCCCAGATGCAACTCCCCATCTCCGAGTTGTCTCCCTGGGGCCCGCAGCCTTCTTGGGCTGAACTTCGAAAGTGGTCCACAGGAAAGAATGACGTTGGGGGTCGCAGCTTTAGCTCCGACTAAAGAGCCAGGGAAAAATGGGCTTCAGCCCCTGAGGAATTGGTCTCGCCGCGCCCCGTACCCCTGAGCAGAACCATCCGATCATCACGCATCAAGCGCCGGGGGCGCGCCACAATTTAGCCCAGCCCGTCAGGGCTGGGAATGCGAGCCTCTGCCCCCGAGCACCGTAGGTGCGGCACAACACTCTCATCTACCGCCGCGCTCGGTGCCGCACCCTGCGCATTTGATTTTTCTCCCCCACTACTCACCATTCACTGTTCACTATTCACTCTCCCCCCTCAATACACTTCCAAATCCTTCCCCGTCGCCACTTTCCCCGCATAAAATTTCTTCACTTCCTCCGTCACCTCGTCCGCCGTCGTTTTTCCCCAATACACCTGGTGATACAGCACCAGCAATCCCGGCTTTGCCTGCGTAGCTTCTTCCGCCACTTCCTTTGGCGACACATGAAACGCATGAAAATATTTTTCTTCCGCCGCCGAATGCATCGCCTCCAGTCCCGCCGCGCTGTACACCTCGTTCAACAGCAGGTCGCATCCATGGCACGCTTTCGCCACCGCATCCGTCGGCCCCGTATCCCCCGACAGCACCACGCTCCGGTCCGCCGTATCAAACCGGTACCCAAACGCCTGGTCCCACGACCCATGCGGCACCAGAAACGCCGTCACTTTCACGTTCTTATCCTGATAGACCACTCCCGGCTCGATCTCATGCACATGCGCCTGATAACCCGTCTTGTTCGCGTGCTCCAATCCATTCGTCCGCACATCAATATCTTTCTCCCACGCTTTCTCGATGTGTTCCACCATCGCCGCCAATCCGCGCGGTCCATAAATCTCCACCGGCTCCGCTCGCCGCAGCACCCACGGACTGAAAATCACATCCGGCAATCCCAGCGTGTGGTCCGAATGCAAATGCGTAATAAACACCGTCTTCAAATTCTGCACCCGCAACTCCGCAATGCCCTTCTCCGCCGCCGCTGCCGCTCGCCGCACCACTCCCGGCCCCGCATCCACCAAATACACTTGCCCGCCCGCAACCACCGCCACCGCCGGCCCCGAAGCCTCCGGCCGTGCCTGCGGCGTCCCCGAACCCAGCATCACCACCCGGGTTCTCACACGTCCATCTTCCCCCGTGCTTTCATTCTCTTGCGGACTCGCCGACATTGTCTTCGCTGGCGAAATTTCGGCAGGACGGTTCCACAGCCACACCAGCGCAAACAACGCCATAATGACGATGCTTCTCGCTCGCATCGCACCCCCCGCTGTACCGGGCACCATATCAGAAGTCGCGCCGCGCGACATCAGTTGCAGCAGAACCGATAATGGTATATAACAGTCGGTAAATATTTCGCATGTCAATCGTTAGGACCAATCCAACCAGATTGTGGGGCGGAAGCTGGAACGACGGCTTTGCCCTCGACCGGCACACAGTTAACAGCATTCCTACCAGCGATCCCTACCGGTGGGATACGACATACACTGAACTGGGTCAACTCGTGTACGAACTGAAGTACCGAAACAACTGGGGTGCGTTACAATCGATTGTGGACACTGCGGAGGACTTCATTAGAAGCGGCTGGGAAGGACTGCCTCCTCTAGACCTGATAGTACCAGCTCCGCCATCGTTCGCAGCGCGCGGCGCCCAACCCGTCGTCGAGATCGCGCGTGAGCTTGCGCGAGGATTGGGCATCGCACTCTGCGAAAATGCCGTCACGAAAACCCGTGTGACCCCTCAAATGAAAAACGTCTATAACTGGGCCCAACGGCGCCAAACGCTTCGCGAAGCTATTCAAAAAGGCCCTGCTAACGTTCAGGGCAAGAGGATGTTAGTTTTCGACGATCTTATTCAGTCTGGTGCCACGCTCGGACGCGTTACCGACGTCTTGCAGGGCGCCGGCGCCTCGGAGGTATACGCCCTTGCGCTCACTCGAACAAAGTAGCGAAGATCCTGCCAGCAAGAAGGTTTTTATCGGCGGCTCGCGAAGTCTATCGAGGCTTAGCAAACAAATAAAGCAACGTCTCGACAACATGATCGAGAGGCGACTGACCATCGTGGTTGGAGATGCAAACGGCGTAGACAAAGCTGTTCAGCGACATCTCGCAAATAGAAGCTACGGAAACATCATAGTTTTTTGTATGGCGGATATCTGCCGTAACAATATTGGAAAGTGGCCAACGCACGAGGTTCGCGCGCCGCAGGGTGGGCGGCGGGACGCCGCATTTTTCAGCGTAAAGGACCGCGCGATGGGCGCAGAAGCCGACTATGGCTTAATGCTCTGGGATGGGAAAAGCCGCGGCACGCTTGCGAACATAAAGGACCTCGTCGAGAGACAGAAACCAGTCGTAGTATATTTTGCTCCTGACAAATCTTTCCTCACGCTGCGCAGATATGAAGAGCTTAGCGAACTATTAGGAAAGCATAGCCCAACGCCCCCTCTTCATGTTAGTAGCGCGTCGCACGGGCGACAATCCGCGAGAAACGCGGCCCACACGTACGACTCAACTAGGCTCTGAGGTCTGAACAGCGCCGTGAGTGCTAGCTCCTCAATCGAATGGACCGACGCAACCTGGAACCCCGTCCGCGGCTGCACCAAAATCAGCCCCGGCTGCAAACATTGCTACGCCGAAACCTTCGCCGAACGCTTTCGCGGCGTCAAAGGCCATCCCTACGAGCAGGGTTTCGACCCTCGCCTCATTCCCGAAAAACTCGCCGAACCCCTCCGCTGGCGCCAGCCCAAAATGATCTTCGTCAATTCCATGAGCGACCTCTTCCACGATTTCGTTCCCGACGACTACATCGTGGACGTCGCCACCGTCATGGCCAAAGCGAATTGGCACACGTATCAGGTCCTGACCAAGCGCTCCGAGCGTCTCTGCTCCCTGCTCAATTCCAAACTGAAATTCGCGGCACAACAACCGCACATCTGGTGGGGCGTCAGCGTCGAAGACAAAAAATACGGCGTTCCCCGCATCGCTGACCTGCAGAAAGCCAACGCCGCCGTCCGCTTCCTCTCCGTCGAGCCGCTCCTCGAAGACCTCGGCGAACTCAATCTCCGCCACATCCACTGGATGATCGTCGGCGGCGAAAGCGGCGCCGGCGCCCGCCCCATGCAAGAAGACTGGGTCCTCTCCCTCCGCAACCAATGCCGCAAAAACAAAACCGCCTTCTTCTTCAAACAATGGGGCGGCGTCCGCAAATCCAAAACCGGCCGCCACCTCCAAGGCCAAACCTACGACGAATTCCCCGAACGCACCGAGCAGCCTGTCCTATCGGCTCAGGAATGCCTTCTGGCTGCCGAACAAATTGAGCGGCGCTACCGTTCCGCCATATTACCGCTCACATCTCTACAAGCCCGACCCAGCTTCGCGTAACCGGCCAGTATCCCGGTCGGCTCGGATCGCCGCTGAACCGCCAGCCTTTTTCGCTTTTTCTAAGAGCGCCGTAGGCGCGCCACAATTTAGCCCAGCCCGCAAGGGCTGGGGCCGAAAGCGTTCATCACGCCGAGCACCGTAGGTGCGTCACATTCCCTTGCCTAACCGCATCGCCCTCAAACAAACTAAAGCCCGGCGTCGCCGCAGCATGGCCGGGCCCTGTTTTCTTAAACCTCTGTGAGAATTATTCTCACGCCGAATGCGCCCGCGCTGTTCCCGGTACTTTCGCTCCCAGCAAATCGATCTTGTGAATCATCGGATCCTTTGCCAGCAATTCTTTCCCTCTGCTGAACAGCGTCTTCGCGATTTCTCCGTTCACATGGGCTTCGCGGCCTTTTTCATCCGCAAACGTGTCGAATATTCCGAATTTCGGCCCGCCCAGCCGCATTGCATACCATGTAATGGTTCCCGGCTCCTTTTCCGCCAGACTTTGCGCTGACTTCAGAAAATTCGCTACCTCCTGCTCTTTTCCTGGTTTTGCTTCCAATTCAACCCAAATCGCCAGTTGTGGCATAAAATCCTCCTCAATTTTTCAGATGCGCTCACAACTGTGGGGTTTTCCGGGTAATCGATCTTTTTCAATTTTTTTTCAATCTTCATATTTCTCAAAAATCCCGTTGGAATTTTTTCCACACCTGTTTCTACGCACGGTTCCGCGTCGGTCGCAGAGCCTTCATCGGACGTTTCGGCAACCACACCACCGTTCCGTCCAGATGCACGAAAAATTTCACACGGTCGCCGGGCTTCACCCCTAAGTGCTCCCGAATCGCCTCTGGTATCGTCAGTCGCCCCTCTAGTGAGAGCTGACTCGGCATTTCGTTGTCTGCTCATTTCCAACATCAATCTCTTCGCCTTAGCATCCGAGCGCCGACGGGTCCCCGGCGTCATCCTTGCTTCCAGTTCGCGAAAATTTCTCGCCATCTTGCGTTCCTTTCTTCTGAACAATCTCACGCGATCTCTCGCCCGACCGGTGAAGGTCGGCCATAGCCTTCCTCTCTGCGCTCTCTGTGTCTCTGCGTTAAGCTCTCTTCGCTTTTTCGCCAACCAGCGTAGCGATGAGCCACCCAAGCTCTTTCTCTATTCACTATTTTTTCCACCCGCACCATTTCCCCGCGGCGTACCCGCCAACATCGCCAGCGCAGCCAACGAACCCGCCACCATCACCAACCAACGCGTCCATCTCCCAGTCCGCATAAAAAATCCTCTCCTCGCTCTCGCACTTTCGTGCCCACTGGATTCTCTGTCACGACACCGCAACCCGCAAACAGCTTTTTGCGGATTGGACCTCCAGCAACCTTGTGCAAATCGTTTCTTTTGGCGTCGGAGACCGTTTTTGCGCTCTCCCGTGGGAGGGCACGACTTCAGTCGTGCCACAAAGCACCGGATGGCCTAGACGGCTTCAGCCACTGGGGTGCGCGTCTTTGGCGGCCGCAAGCACGTCTGTTCGGTAGAGCAAACTAGGGCTTGTCTCATAAATAGGTCTTGGGGGTCGGAGCTTTCTTGGCCTGAGCTTCGAAGGCAGCTCCGACAAAAACGAGCCCGAAAAAGGGGCTTCCAGCCCCTGAGGAATTGACTCCCCTCCAGCAAACGCCTCGACTGAGAATCAGCTCCACTCACTACCCACACTGTTGACTGCTCTTTTTTCCACAGCGCGTTCGAATCATACCGAAATAATAGTTGACAAATCGTATACTGTCTGCTACCATCGCGTGTGTTTGTTTCGCTCCAACCTCTGGCCTCTCCGCTGTCCTGCTCTGCAACTCTCTCCCGCTGCTCCTGCAAAGCTACAACCCCTTTGTTTACCGCTCTTCTCAACCCCAGGCAAACTATTGAAAATACAGCTACTTTAAGTCTTGCACTTGCCGCTCTTATGCACTCCGTACCACCTAAGTCCTTTATTTGCTGCTCTTACACAGAATCACCCGGGGCTACGTACCTCTCACCCTTCCGTCGCTCGCCCTCCTCCCCACGAAATCAATCCTCGGGCACTCTTCTGCACTTTTTTGCACTTTATTGCACTCCTCGAAAATCTATCCCCTGTGTTTCCAACAACTTGTGCTTTCTGCTGAAAAAAACACCGGGGGTGGGGTGTCTCGGAGCCTCCCCCCTGCTTCCTTACCCGATCCGTCGTTCGAGCCATCGCCCCGCTGCGGCACTATTCACTACTCACTGTTCACTATTCACTCTCTTCCGTCCCATTGCGCCCCACCCAGCAAAGTGCCAAAATTTCCCCGTTGCCTTCTTCGCAACCCGCGACCCTCCCGGTCAGCCGCCGGGAAACAAGTCCGCCCCTTCCGGTGTCTAACTGGAAAGCGGACATTAGGCACGGCAAAGCCTCATCGCCGTTCCTGGTCGCCAGCCGGTCCTCAGTCCCGGGACCGCACGCGCAAGAAGGCCTGGGTCTTTCGTTCTCCCAGCGAGCGCCTCGCCAGAAGACGCTCCAGCGAACGACCTAATTGCAGCAAGGTCCGATTGCCACATCGGGCCGGAAAGGCCGGCAGTGTCCGAATGGGCTAGCGCCCTCTCGTGGGGCCGTGATGAAGCCGAACTCGTCTCCGAGCTGCAAGCCGGTTCGGAAACGGCATTCGACTGGCTGGTCACGCACTACCACGCGCCGGTCTACAACTTGATTTTGAGCATGCTCGGCGACACATCGGACGCCGCCGACGGCACGCAGGAAGTTTTCCTGAAGGCGTTTCGCGGAATTCGCAAATTCCGCCATGGCAGCTCTTTGAAAACCTGGCTGTACCGCATCGCCATTCGTGAAGCGCTGAACCACAAGCGCTGGTTTAAACGCCATCTGCAAAAGAACGTTTCGATCGATGCGGAAGTGGAAGAAGGCCACGCCGCGATCGAAATTGAAGATCTTGCCGCTACGCCTTTTGAGCAGCTCGCGTCACGCGAAATTCAGGCGGTGGTACAACAGGCTTTGCAGGAAGTTCCGGATGTGTTTCGCTCCGCGGTCATCCTCCGCGACCTCGAGGATCTCAGCTACGAGGAAGTCGCGGAAGTGCTCGAGTGCAGCGTCGGCACCGTGAAGTCGCGCATCTTGCGTGGCCGCCGCGCTCTCCGGCAAGTGCTCGAGCCATTGCTCAGCGAAAATGAGCCGCAGCAACTCTCGCCTCGTTCGGCGCAAGAAGCTGGCGAGAGCGCAACGGCCAACGATTTTGGCGTGCCTGCCAAATCTGCTCTTTCATTCGGCAACGCGCGCACTGCAACGAACGGCGTTCAGGATTCGTAGCGAAGGTTTTCGGTAGTAGTCCCTGCGGGCCAGCCCGCCGGGGAAAGGCTGCCACATGAAGTGCACCACGGTTCGGTCAAGACTTGCGGGTTATCTGGACGACGCGCTCACCAATACGACGTCGGCGAGCGAACGCGTCCAGATTGGTGAACATTTGCAAGGCTGCTTCGCCTGCCGCGCCGAACTGCAGCGTTTTCGCAAGCTCGCTGTGTTGCTTTCCCGCGCCCCCAAAAATGTTCCACCGCCCGATCTCGCTGTGCGCATTAAAGTTGCCGCTGCGCAAGCGCAAAACTCCGCAGGCTGGGCCGGCCATTTCCGGCACTTCAAGGATCGCGCGGACCTGATCATCGACCATGTGTTTCGTCCGCTCACCGTTCCGGCTACCGGCGGCGTTTTTTCTGCTGTCGTCGTCTTTGTTCTGGTGCTCCAGTTGATGGCGCCGGGTATCACCGTGCAAGCGGTCCCCAACGATGTACCGCTGACGATTCTCCGTCCCGCGGAACTGGTCACGCTTTCCGACTATCCGCAAGCCTTTTCGGCCGAACAGCACGAGCCGGAGCTTTCTTTGCCGCAGGGCTTGCAGATCTATGTCACCGTGGACGACCGCGGCCAGATGAGCGATTACGAAATTCTTTCCGGCCCGGCCAGCCCCGAACTGCGCCGCCAACTTGATCAGATTTTGCTATTCTCGCGCTTCACTCCGATGACCAGCTTCGGCCGCGCCATTCCCGGCGGCCACGTCATCCTGAACTTCAACGCCGTGCGCGTCCGCGGCTAATCATCCGCGTCTAAACCGCAATGAGCACATCCCGCTTACTGAAAGCCGCCGGCGGCGGCGCTTGCTTGGTTTCCTGCCTCGCGTTTCTCGCCGCGGTTCCCCTGCACACCGCCCCGGCAACGCAGGCATCCGCGGCGCAGGCCCTCAGCGATACGCGCGAGGCTGAACAGTTTTTTTTCAAGTCGGCGAATCACGAACGTACGGAGCAGGGCTTGCCGCAGCTGAAATGGAACGAGGCACTGGCCGCCGCCGCGCGCAAACACGCTGCGCTGATGGCGAACCAGGAAGAGCTGTCACATCGGCTGCCCGGCGAAGCCGCGCTCGATGCGCGCATTGCGCAAGCTGGCGCGCGGTTTTCCAGCGTTGGCGAAAATGTCGCCATCGGCCCGGAGTCGCCGGAAATTCACGACGGCTGGATGCATTCGCCCGGACATCGCGCCAATATTCTCGGCATCCGTTTCAACGCGCTCGGCGTCGGCGTAGCGGAGCGCGACGGGCAGCTCTACGCGGTCGAGGATTTTTCGCGCGCCGTGGAAAATCTCAGTCTCGAGCAGCAGGAAAAACAGGTCGCCGCAATGCTTGCTGCCCGTGGGTTCCAAGTAAAGCAATCCACGGAAGACCAGGAGACGGCACGGAGCCTCTGTGCAGGCAAGTCGGAAGCGGCTCGTTCCATGCAGCCCTTGCACCGCGACATGGAGATTCTGCACTACGAAACGCCCGACCTGAACAATTTGCCGGCACAACTAGACAGCAGCTTGCGCAATAGTCATTACCGCCAGGCCGCCGTCGGCGCGTGCTCGGGCGCCACCAGCGAGAACGGCATCCCGCGTTTCCGCGTGGTGATCCTGCTCTTCTCGCAAGTCTGAGGGAAACAGGCAACCACGCTATCGGAATGCGCAGAAGAAGACGTCGGCAATGGAGTCGCGGCAAGAAAGCGGTAGCAGAAAAATGGCGTTCGAAAAAAGCAGTTGTTTTCCGCAGCTGACTCCAACTAGAATACGCCAATGCTTCGCAGCTCCTATTCCTATTGGTTTCGATTTTGGTACGCGCTACCACATCGGGAGCGGGGGGCGAATTTGTAGTTAGAAGCGCCAGCGGAAATTTTCGACCCACTCGCTAACCCGAGTGGGTTTTTTGTTTTTGGGAGCGAAGAATGCCGCCACCGAGGCACAGAGACGCAGAGGGAAGATGGCAGAGATGACGAGATCGCCCAAACGTAAGGAGGAATCGACATGATCATTTCGATGAAGCTGCATGCGACACGTGACGAGATTGCTGGGGTGAGAAAAGCGGTAGAGGACTTCGGTTACAAGGTGCACTCGATCGAAGGGGAGGAACGCGTGGTGATCGGCGTGGTGGGCGTGGGGGATGTGACGGCGTGCATGGAATCGGTGGAGTCCATGCCGCAAGTGGAAAAAGTGGTGCGCATTTCGGCGCCGTACAAATTCGTGAGCCGCGAATTTCGGAAGGCGAAGACGCGCGTGCGCGTGAATGGCGTTGAGATTGGCGGCGACGAGTTTGTGGTGATGGCGGGGCCGTGTTCGGTGGAGTCGGAAGCGCAGATCATGCGGGCAGCGGAAGGCGTGGCCGCAGCGGGCGCGAAGATTCTGCGCGGCGGGGCGTTCAAACCGCGAACATCACCATACGATTTTCAGGGCATGGAAGAAGAAGGATTGAAGCTGCTGCTGAAGGCGAAGAAGGCGACGGGGCTGGCGATTATTACGGAAGTGATGAGCGACCGCGACGTGGATTTGATCGCGCAGTACGCCGACATCATGCAAGTAGGCGCGCGCAACATGCAGAATTTCATGCTGCTGAAGGCGCTCGGAAAATGTGGGCGGCCGGTGCTGCTGAAGCGCGGACTGAGCGCGACGATCAAGGAGTTGCTGATGTCCGCGGAATATATCGTGGCACACGGAAATGCCGACGTGATTCTGTGCGAGCGAGGGATACGCACGTTCGAAACGGAGACGCGGAATACATGCGACATCGCGGCGATTGCGGCGTTGAATGAGTTGACACACTTGCCGGTTATTTTAGATCCGAGCCACGCCACGGGAAAACGCAGCCTGGTGCCGGCCGTCTCGCGCGCGGGCGTAGCGGTGGGCGCTGACGGCTTAATCGTAGAAGTACATCCCGCCCCCGAAAAAGCGATCAGCGACGGCGCGCAATCGCTGGATTTGGCGCAATTCGACAAAATGATGCGAGAGCTGCAGCCGTATATCGCGTTGTGGAAAGCGTCGCGGGAGAATGGGGTGGCTGTTGCCACGGCTGCAAGTGGAATGTAACAAACCAGCCGAATCAGATAGCGCCAGATGAGGTGTAACGAGGAGCAGCGTGGGGCGAGCTAGAAAGACGGGTGCCGAAATAAACTTAGCAGCCCAGTCCCGAGAAAGGAATTGGGGAAGAAGGTGCTTCGCCAGGTTAAGGTTTCGTCGTTGCTCGCTCCTGTCCGGCGTCTTCCTGTAAGGAAAAAATCAACGGCAAGACCGGGGTTTCAAACACCGAAACCTGGGGCACCCCCACACCCGCTCCCTGCCTCCGCCCAAGCCCGGGCCACCGGTGTTGTAGTATCTGGCGCGGTAGTAATACAGGCTGGTTTCCGGATCGAACCTGGAAGAGCGCCGCCCCGCATTGGACGACCAAGCGCGGAGGGGTTTGAGCTGACTCCACGCTAGCCGCGCAATCACTATTCGAGCCAGTTGTGTTAGGGAGTCCGAACCTTCCAGGCGCAAAAGGGCGTGGATGTCGGTGTGGGCCCGGCGGGAGGCCCAAAATACAAGCTGGTGAGCGAAACTGTTTGTTGGGAGGCCAAAGAGCTTGCATCAGAGATTCCATCGAAATTCGTGCTGGGCTCACCAGTCGACAGTTGGACGGTAACAGGCAGGCTCAATCCGAAGAAGGATGGAAAAGGCTGCATGGTAAACGAGTTTGGCGGAGCGACAACGCCGACTAAACCCGTGACGCGCGTAAAACGGAGATACAAGAAATCCGCGTTTGCACTCGCCACCTTTGCTCCTGAGGCTGGCGCAAATCCAATTACGTGCAGCGCAATGGTTTCGCCGGGCTGCAGCACCGAGGCATCCGTGCCTCCGGGAAAAGACGATACAGGGACGTTCAGCCCTTTGCTGTCAACGACGAACGGCTTCGGATTTACTAAATTGATCGTTACAAGCGCCCCCAGGTTGAGATTTGCTCCTATGGACGTCCCCGAGGTGGCGAGGACCAGGTCATTGGTAACGACCTGAAATTGTGTCGAAGAGAATGACGGCTCCACAACAACTCCCTCTATCCAATCCCCTTCCGTGGTTGCCAAAGGATCGTATTCCAAAAGACTCAGCGTACCGTCTGTGTTCAAAGTCATATCCAGGCTGGCAACTTGGCCTTGCTTTGCGCAAGCAAGGGACGCGCCCAGATTAAAAGTACTGCAGTTGGGCGAGAGGATCGTCGTCGGTCCCGCCTTAGCGACGAGAGCTCCGCGCATCGCGGTCTGCACCGTAACGGTCTGTGTGGCAGAATCAACCGATAAAATATCTCCGGTTACATCGTCTATAAGATCTGTGGTGCCGGCGGCAAAGCTGTTGGCTGCGGGCGGAAGTTCGATCGCGGTCACGACATTCGCGGCACCAAGAGTGACGTCTGTAATTGCTTGCGCCTGCGAATTTACACTCAATGCGTTTGTCAGATTAACGGAAATCGAGAGTGAATCGGTTTGGCCATCCACGAGTGTCAGCGGGAAAGGGCTTGTGGAGATGATCGGCGTAGCGGATTGACCTGCTAAAGTTCTCACACTGCCTGCCGCGCACCCAACAATGCTTTGAGTCTGCGTACAGTAGGTGACCGTGGGATTCGCGAAGCTAACAACCAAGTTCGTGTACGTGCCAGCAGGGATCGATTTCCCAACGCCAAGGAAAGCGGAATCGCTTTGCAGCCTCATGAACTCTGCACGGTACGACTCAGAATTCAGCGGCACATTAACCGATCCTCCGCCCGCGGGAGTCAAAGACACACTCACTATGTTGACGGTGAAGGAGAGAAGGTTCGCACCCGGGGGAGCCATTAGAGGAATCGCTCGGAGCGTCAAAGCAAGGGTGGCGCCGGCACCTTGGCCGCCGGAAGTTCCGTGTCCGCCGTGTAGATTCTGGCAGGAAGTCACGAAACAAATGCCCAACAAGACCGATGCAGTCAAGAATTTCCCGACGTCTACCCTATCCCCGGTCCGCACGGTGGAAGTATTTGCGAGACTCATAAAAAGCCGACGCATTGCCTCAGGTTTGCACGTTGAGCGAAAAACAGGCCCCTGCGAAAACTATCAGCCTAAAGTTGTCGCGGGCCGAAGGGTCTGTTCAAGGTGCCGATCGTGCTGTGCCCGGGCCCAACAGAACAAACCTCTCATTGCGCCTTTAGTGCGGCGTCATTTTTAGAGCTGTTTTTCAGTTTCGCCTTGTAGACCATGGCTTTGGTCTCTAGGAGCTCCGCCTGAGCACCACGATTTGTGTTCCGTAGCACGCGAGCGTAGGCACCCAAGGTAATGATCAAGTGCGTGTAGTCGGGCGGCGAAGACTTCTCCAAGATCTCGAGTGCCCGCCGGCACAACGGCTCAGCCTCAACATAGTGTCCACGAAGCACGTCCACGACAGCCAATCCATCCAGTGCATGGGCCACTTCCGGATTCTGATCACCGGGAGAGGCGTCCCACATGGAAACCGCTTGTGCAAAAAGCGCTCCGGCCTTTTCATACTCGTGCTGTTCCATATAGATTTGAGCCAAGTTTTGTACCGTGCGCACGTAATCAGTAGAATTCGTCGGCGCAGACTTTTTCCAGATATTCAGAGAACGATCAAAGTAGGACTCGGCTGAAGCGACTTTGTGTTGGAGGTACTGTTCAGTTCCAACGCTGGCGAGGATGAACGCCACCTTCGAATGTTCAGAACCGAACACTTTTTCTGCCAGCGGCAACACTTGCTCGAGACGCGTGTCCGACGCGGCGTATTCGCCTTCTTTTAGTTTGACAATCGCTAAGTTAGTTAGTATCGCAATGACGGTGGTATTTTCGCGTCCTAACGTTTTCTCGCAAATGCCTAACGCGTGAAGATATTGATCCTCCGCTTGTTTGTAGTTGCCTTCGCCCTCGTAGACCTCACCCAACTCATTGAATAGCGTCCCGGTCATCGGATGCTCGGGACCGAACACCCGCTGGCGAATCACCAGGGATCGGGCAAACAGTTTCTCGGCCTCATCGAATCTTCCCTGCCCCCTCCGCACTGCTCCGATGTTGCTCAAGACAGAAGCTATCATCGGGTGGTCGGGGCCATAGTCGTCCTCCCAGATGTTGAGCGCTCGCCGCAGCAACGGTTCGCTTTCTGCGTATTTTCCTTGCTCTGCATAGAGCGCTCCTAAATTATTGAGAGTGTTTGCGAGGTACGGATTCCTGGGGTCGTGAGCATCTTCCTGAATAGCCAGTGCGCGCTTTAAAGTGACCTCTGCTTCGGTGTACCGGATTTCTTCCTTCCAAACGCAGGCCAAATTGCTAAGAAGCATCGGCAAGTCCGTGTTTTCAGGCCCAGTAACTTTTTCTTGAATTCCAATCGCGCGCTGCAGAGCACGCTCCGCTTCTGCATACCTGCCCTGATCTTCGTAGAGTGTTCCGAGATTGTTCAGGGTCTTAACCAAGCTGGGGCTCTCGGGACCTTCGGCTTTCTCACGGATCGCCAACGCGCGATTCAAAAGTGGTTCAGCCTCTAAGTACTGAGCGTTTTCCTTTTGCACCGTAGCCAGATTTTCCAAGGCAACGGCAACATAGGGGTGCTCCGGACCGACGGTTTTCTCCCAGATCTCCAGGGCGCGCCGGTACAAACGTTCCGCCTCGGCATATTTGCCTTTCGAGTTATAAATTGCTGCGAGGTTGTTGAGGATTGTTGCGGAGCTGCTGTGCTCTTCCCCTACCGTTTTTTCATTGATGGCCAGTGCGCGTTGGAACTGCTCCTCGGCTTCGGAGTAGCGGCCTTGCTTTTGCCAAAGGTTGCCGAGCTTTGTGATCTGAACCGCTGCGTCGTGAGACTCACGTCCGTGAGTCTCTTCACTTACGGTGAGAGCGCGGACGTACAACTGTTCTGCTTCTGCAAAGTTTCTTCGGGCACCCAAGAATTCGGCGAGATTGTCCAACGCGACGACCAGGCCGTCAGACTTCCTCGATTCTGAGGCGGCCTCCACCGCTCTCCTGAGCGTCTCTTCAGGTTGATTAGGTGATTCCGGCCCTGCACTTGACGCTGGGTTGTCCTTTTGGGCCTGAGGCGACTGGGCTGAAGCTACAACTCCGTGAATCAGGACAAGTGTCAAAAGCCAGAAGCGCTGAAACCTCATGGTGCTAGGCTCCTCGACTCAGTGAACTATCCGAGGGGCTTAGTGATCAAAAAACTGTTAGAAGTGCTAGCCTGGAAGGCTTCCGGAGGAATTTCGCGGTAGAAATCCCTTTTCTTAAACGTGTGGAGACGACTTACGCGAACGCCACATCGCATCAGTCCCGAATTTGCTGAGCTTCGCCTGAAGCAACGTACTTGACCAAGAGAACTTCGTTGCCCCTCTCAGAGAAAAGGAGTTCATCCACGAAGTGTTTCGCAATGAGGATCCCATACCCGCCGGGGCGCAGTCCCTGCGCTTCCCGAAATAGTGCGTGCCGGATGGGATCATATACAGGGTTGTTCACCGCAGAGTGGTGAGCCTCCTCCAGAGAAAAACCCTGTCCCGGGTCTTTAATTCTGCAAATCACCATTTTCGTCGTACGGACGTATGAAATTTCTACGAACTGTTGCGGATCGAAATTGCCTCCGTGCTCGATCGCATTCAGCAGCATCTCCCGGAACGCGGTCCCTACATCCTCCCGCTCGGGATGTGGGAGGTCGGAGATTTCCTGAAAGAACTGCGTCAGCCGGTCCGCAGTACCTTTGTCACAACGAGCAAGGACGCTGATCCACTCCGGCGTGGCGGAAATTACTTCGATACCGTCGTCCCACGAAGGCTCACGAGCGGCGAGTCGCACGATTTCGGTTAATGATTGCGCCGAGATGGGCCTCGAGAAGTAGCTGAACGCCCGCTCGCGCATCGAATCGATTACGTCCAGCGGCGTACCCTCATCCGTCAGGATGATCAAGCACGTGTGGGGCCGGACTAGCCTTATCTTTCGTAGCAGTTCGACGTCCTCTTTCCCGGTCGTCTTAGCTGCCGTCACGATGAGAGCGTATGGCTTTTCCTCGATAAGTCTGAGCACGGTCTGGTTGTCCCGCGCCGGCATGACCACCCATTCCTCGGGCTTCAGCGCGCTCCGGAGAACCTCTAGAACCTGAGGGTCCGCACCAACGACAAGTGCGAATTTGAGGGGAGGCAGCAGATCTGACCTTTGAGCAGAGTCCAGCATTCCTCGCATTTCCTCCGGAACGGAATCGCTCCGCTCCGACTTCATGGATTGTAAGAGCAGTCGCTCCTAACAATTGAAGTGTCAGTTTTGCTAGTTTGCAGATGGCGAAAACACTGGGGACACCGCTCGTTTAGCGAAATACCAAAGGCCCTTGCCGCTAGTCGCAGCGGCGAACGACGGCCTGTCATGCTTTACAGTTCTAAAGATCTTGCGATCGACGTAGGTTTCTCGTGTGGACAGCAAGACCAATGGACGGATACTGCAGTTCTATGCCGCTGCTGAGGCAAGACTCGATCGCTGGCATCTGTTGTTGCAGGAGGTCCGCGCTTGGGCAAGAGACCCACGCGAAACTGCAGAACGAGAACAATATCGAGTAGTTGTGTCCACCTCCTTCCAGGAAATCCGCCTTTGGGAAGACTTCTTCGCCCATCCTGGACAAGTTTTGCTGAACACGTTAGACGCGCACATCACCTCCGGGAACGCGACGGGAGCAAGTCGTTTGGCACAATCGATCAGCGAGGACCTGGCGGTTACTGCGCTGATGTGTCCCCTCGTAAACCATCATCGGGAATAACGTCGAAATGCCGGGTCCCCTACTACCGAAACCTTGTTGAGGTGGTTCTTCTCCGCGGAATCCCCACATAGCACTTTGGTCTGTCATTTCTGCCAGTTTAAAGGCTCCGCTGTCGAGCGTAGGGTCGCTCGTGACCAACTAAGTCCGGGCATTTTCGAACGCTCCATCGTTTGTGCCCCCTTGGCCCTCGATTCGAGACAGCCGATCGTGGCGGAATGATGAGCGACAGGTGCGCGTGTTTGGGGCGAACAATGGGAGACCGTTATGGATGCTGAGATCAAAGGAGATTTGGTGCAAGTAGACCGATTCTATACGGCTGCCGAGGCGAGGTTTGATCGTTGGCGTCTGCTGCTGCAGCAGGCCCGCGGATGGGAAAGAACTGCAGCCCAAACTGCGGAAACGGAAAGGTGTCGAGAATCGGTATCCAACTCGTTTGAGGAATTGCGCATCTGGGAGGACTTCTTTGCCTATCCGGGCCAATCTTTGCTGAAGACGCTAAGCGAATTCATCAATTGCGGCGACGCGGCAGGAACGAGTCGCCTGGCGCAGTCCATCAGCGCTGCGCTCCTCACGCATTCGTACCGCAGCAATGCGGGAGACTGGGAGAACGGAGAACGAACCGCCCTTGCCTTCTCAGACAAAGTACCTGGGACCGGTGAAGACGCTACTGCGCATCGCCCTTACTTCGAAGTGCTCTTCGTCAGCCCCGCTCGTCCGGCAGCCTGGGGCGAATTGGCTCATGAATTGCGAAAAATGCGCCGGCCACAGGATCGATTCGTTTACGAATCGGTGTTTGTCGGCAGCTTTGAAGACGCCGTGCTCGGAGCGATTTTGAACGGAAGCATCGAGGCGGCCGTGATTTACGACGGTATGCCGTTCGCTTCGTCGCACCACAGCCCAATTTTGCACGACTTTCTATCTACCCATCTCGCCGCGAGTGGTATCGACACGAATTCAGGGCAGTATGGCCTGGCGCTCGCGAAGGCTCTGAAGCAGCTGCGTCCGGAGCTGGACATTTATTTCCTCAGTGATCGCCAGGTGGAAAAGGTCGCGGGAGATACTGATGCAGCCTGCATCCGGCGCGTTTTCTATCAAGTCGAGGAACCGCTCGAATTGCATCTCAGCATCCTCGATGGCGTTGCTGATCGCTACGACACCCCGTATTTCGACAATCTTCAGAAATATGCGCAACGCCCCATAGGCACTTTCCACGCATTGCCGGTCGCCCGGGGAAAGTCCATTTTCAAGTCCAACTGGATTCGCGACATGGGCGAATTTTACGGCTTGAATTTGTTCCTGGCGGAGTCCTCGGCAACCACAGGTGGTCTCGACAGTCTCCTGGAGCCAACCGGGAACATCAAGATCGCTCAGGAAAAAGCGGCGCGGGCATTTGGCGCTGACCACGTCTTCTTTGTCACCAACGGAACTTCCACCTCGAACAAGATGGTCGAGCAGGCTCTCCTCGCACCCGGCGACATCATGCTGGTCGACCGCAACTGCCACAAGTCCCATCACTATGGAGCGGTAATCGCCGGAGCATTTCCTCTGTATGTGGAGGCCTTTCCGCTTACGCAGTACTCCATGTATGGCGGCGTGCCTCTGCGCACCATCAAGAAAGCCTTGCTCGATTTGAAAGCCGAGGGAAAGCTCGATCGCGCGCGGCTCCTGGTGTTAACCAACTGCACTTTCGACGGACATATTTATAACGTCGAACGGGTCATGGAAGAATGCCTCGCCATCAAACCGGACCTCATCTTCCTCTGGGACGAAGCCTGGTTTGGATTCGCCAGATGGAGCCCCTTCTATCGCCGCCGCACGGCCATGGGCGCCGCTGCGATTTTGGAGGCCAAGTTCAAGAGCGCCGCGTACCGCCAGGCGTATCAAGAACAGCAAAAGAAGCTTGGCAACAATCCGGGCGAAAAAGCCCTTCTAGACGCCCGGCTTCTCCCCGATCCGGACAAGGCACAGCTGCGCGTTTACCAAACAAATTCAACTCACAAGTCGATGTCCTCGCTACGCCAAGGTTCGATGGTGCTGGCCAAGGACCCCAGCTATCACACGGTCGAAGAGCAGTTTCACGAAGCCGTCTTCACGCATGCATCCACCTCACCCAACCTGCAGATCATCGCCACGCTGGATGTTGCTCGCCGGCAAATGGAGCTCGAGGGCTACGAACTGGTGAATCGCGCCATTCAGCTGGCCCTGGATGTCCGCCGTGAAGTGAACTCCCACCCGCTCGTATCTAAATACTTCCGCGTACTCGGAGCCGACGGCCTGATTCCGTCGGAGTTCCGTAACTCCGGATTCGTAGATTATTTTTCGCCCGGCGTGAACTGGGCGACCGTGGTGAAGGCGCTGAGAGAAGACGAATTTGCGCTGGATGTCACGCGGCTCACCTTGGTCTGCGGTTCCGCCGGATTTGATGGCACTCAATTCAAGAACATCCTGGCGGCGGACTACGACATTCAACTCAACAAAACGTCGCGAAACAGCGTGCTGTTGCAGACCAACATCAACAACACGCGCAGCGATATCGCGCAGCTTATTAAAGCCCTCGTAGAAATCTCGCAGAGGCTGGAAAAGCGACTCTCGGAAGGCGACGGGACTGAGCAACGAGCCTTTGCGGCACGCGTGAAATCTCTAATGACGGACGTTCCCAATCTTCCGAGCTTTACGCGTTTTGTCGATTGTTTCCGCGAAGACCCGGGAAGCGCGACGGGTGAAGGCGACATGCGTTCCGCGTTTTTCGCGGCCTACCGCGAGCAGCAGTGCGAACACGTGAAACTCTCCAGCCCGGAAATCGACAAGCGCTTAAAGGAAGGGCCCGAGTTGGTCTCCGCAAACTTCGTCATTCCGTACCCGCCCGGCTTTCCGATCATGGTTCCAGGACAAGTTTTGAACGCAGAGACCATCGAATTCATGCGCAAGCTGGACGTCAAGGAAATTCACGGCTATCAGGCAGCTCTCGGCTTGAAATTGTTGGACCCGTCGTTTCTGCAGTCAACGAAAGCCCCGGTCGCCGCAACCCCGGCGCAAGCGAAAGGAAAGGCAGCGCGGACGGCATCGGGCTAGCCATGAGGTCTGAATAGTTCGAGAGCTCTGACTGCCCTTTCCGGCGTGTTTTGTCGCTGGCCCGGCCTCTCGCGGGTCGCATCTCTTTTCGGACGCAAGCTTGGCCCATTCGCAATGGACGGGTGCAGAACGACACTGAGTTTCAAAGTGGGACCGAAAAAAGGAGTTGGACGATGGCAATATTCACTTGGCTCGCTGCAACCCTGCGGCAGTACCCGGAGATCGCGATCTTCTTCACTCTGGCGATTGGCTACTATTTCGGGAAATTTACCTTCAAAGGCATCGGCTTAGGATCAGTCACCGCCACTCTGCTGGCCGGCGTGCTCATCGGACAACTTGGCATAACCATTTCCCAGCCGCTCAAGGCTTTTGCGTTCCTCATGTTTCTGTTCGCCGTGGGCTATGGAGTCGGTCCGCAATTTGTCCGCGGTGTCGCAAAAGATGGGTTGCCACAAGCTCTCTTCTCGGTCGTCCAATGCGCGTTCTGTCTCCTCGTTCCCGTATTGATCGCCAAGTTTGCTGGCTACGACTTGGGTTACGCAGCGGGAATGTACTCGGGATCTCAGACGATTTCGGCTTCCCTCGGTCTTGCAACTGACGCTGTTAACCGTCTCGGCTTGGCAGCGGACGAAACCAAAAAGTTGATCGATTCAATGCCCATCGCGTACGCGGTGACTTATATGTTCGGCACTGTCGGCTCCGCGATCGTCATCGCATTGATCTGTCCAGCTCTCATTGGGATGGATCTCGTCGCCGCCTGCAAAGATTATGAAGAAAAGCAGGGCGGCAAGAAAGAATTGGGAGGGCCGGGTACAGCTTGGCATCGGTGGGAAGCCCGTGCCTTCCGCGTACAGCAAGGAGGCCGCGTCGATGGCCTTCGTGCCATCGAAGCTGAGGCGCTGTTGCCCGAAGCTCGGGTCTTTGTCTTGCGCTTGCGCCGCGAAGGCACCATTCAGGAAGCCACCGCGGACACCATCTTGCGCGGAGGAGACGTCGTCGCAGTCGCGGGCCCGCGCGAGGCACTCGTGAGTATTCTCGGCGAACGCGCGAAAATGGCCGCGGTTGCTGGTGGCCGCGACACACAGATGACTGTTGGCAGCGAGAGCCCGAAAGAAGTTGACGATCCCGAGTTGCTGAGCATGCCGGTGGAAGGTGTCGACGTGTATGTGACCAACAAAGACGTCGACGGCAAGACTTTGGCCGAGCTGGCCAACCGCCCGGGCGCGCGCGGTGTCTTTCTCAGGAAGATCACGCGCGGTGCGACCGCGACCACGATTCCCATCCTCCCAAACACGCAGATATACCGCGGCGATATCGTCACTCTCGTTGGTCGGACCCAAGACATCACCGTCGCCACCAAGCTTTTAGGCGTGGCGGATCGGCCCACTGATGTCGCCGACGTTGCATTCATCGGCGCCGGCATCACGCTGGGCGCGTTGGTGGGCGCGCTCGTTTGGAAAATTGGTGGTGTGCCGCTGACACTGTCGACTGCAGGCGGAGCGCTCATTGCCGGACTCGTGCTTGGTTGGCTCCGCTCTACTCGCCCCTTCTTCGGGCGCATCCCCTCACCCACGGTCTGGTTCATGAATTCTGTCGGACTGAACATCTTTATCGCCATTGTCGGAATTTCTGCGGGCCCGGGGTTCGTTAACGGACTAAAGACGCAAGGCATCAGTCTTTTTCTCTGGGGCGCTTTGGCAACGACCCTGCCCCTTATTCTCGGCTTGTACGTCGGCAAGTACCTATTCCGGTTTCATGACGCACTTCTGCTTGGCATTCTTTCCGGCGCACGCACGACGACCGCTTCGCTAGGACTCGTTTGCGACCGTGCGCAAAGCCAAATTCCCGCGCTGGGATACACCGTCACTTACGCCGTCGGGAATACGCTCCTGACTATTTGGGGCATGGTGCTAATCGTGGTTTTGTCGAAAGCATAGCAAAGGAGATAACAATGGATGTGATCGAGCTGCGTAACTTCGAAACACTTAGTCCATTCGAAATCAAAGACGAGTTGATAAAACTTGCAAAACACACATCCCGCAGAACCCAGTCCGCATTCCTGAACGCCGGCCGGGGCAATCCCAATTGGATCGCGACGACTCCACGTGAAGGCTATTTTCTGCTCGGGCAGTTTGCACTGACGGAAAGCAAAAGAGTAATGGACCATCCCGCTGGTTTGGGCGGAATGCCGCAAGTTGCGGGAATTGCGGACCGGCTCAAAGCATGGCTTGTCCAGCATTCCGAGATGCCCGGAGCGGCCTTTCTGTCGGCGATGGTGCCGTTCACTGTAAGCAAGTTTGAGTTCAAGCCGGACGACTTCGTTCATGAACTCGCGGACTCAATTATCGGTGACAACTATCCGGTCCCTGATCGAATGCTCGTACACAACGAACGCATCACTCACGAATACTTAATGTGGGCGATGTGTGGCGAGCCCCGACCGGCCGGGACATTCGATCTTTACGCGGTCGAAGGCGGCACCGCCGCGATGTGCTACATCTTCAAGTCGCTGAAAGCCAATCGGCTGCTGCATCCCGGCGATACCGTTGCGCTCGGCACGCCCATCTTCACTCCCTACATCGAAATGACGCATCTTGAGGACTACGACCTCAATGTAGTTAATATTCACGCGCCGCAAGAGAACCGGTTTCAGTATACCGACAGCGAACTCAAGAAGCTGGAGGATCCGAAGGTTAAAGCATTTTTCGTGGTAAACCCCGGGAATCCGACCGGCGTAGCAATGAGCAAGGAGACGATAGGAAAGATCGCGAACTTGGTGAAAACCAAAAGGCCGGATCTGATGATTTTGACGGATGACGTGTACGGAACGTTCGTCCAGGATTTCCGTTCGTTGCTTGCGGAGCTGCCACACAACACGATCGGCGTGTACTCGTATTCGAAATACTTCGGTTGCACGGGGTGGCGCTTGGGAGTGATTGCGATCCATGAAGACAATATTTATGACCGGATGATCGCGAAGCTGCCCGATGCGCAGCTGAAACAGCTGGATAAACGCTATGGGCCGCTGACCCTCGAACCGCGCAAAATCAAATTTATTGACCGCATCGTGGCCGACAGCCGGGACGTGGCCCTCAATCACACGGCAGGCCTCTCGTTGCCCCAGCAGGTGATGATGAGCCTGTTTTCTCTAGCGGAGATGATGGACGGAGCCAAGCAGTACCAGAGGGCCTGCATGCAGATCGTGCACCGCCGGGCACTTGCGCTGCTAGAGGGGCTCGGTGTGGAACTTCCCCCGAATCCCTTGTACGACTGTTATTACGGCTTGGTGGATTTCGAATTCTTCGCGCGCAAAAACATTGGTGAAGAGGCCGTGGAATACCTGAAGAAAAATGTTCATCCCTTGGACCTTGCCTTCCGTTTGGCCGAGGATCACGGCATCGTGCTGCTAAACGGCGGCGGGTTCGAGGCACCCGATTGGTCGATGCGTGTTTCTCTGGCGAATCTTCCCGACGAAGTCTATGAGGAAATCGGTCGCGGAGTTCGCTCGATCGCCCGTGGATACAGACACTCGTTCGAGGCATCAAAAGGCCCCCAGAAATCTCAACGAGCCACCGCTCGATAGTCCCTCACTGTCCCCTGAAACCCGGGCGCGGGCGTGGCAATCGGGATCTGTTTGAGCCAGGTCCTGTATAACACGCTCGCGCCGGGTGAGGATGGCTTATGCACTGGCTGGGAAATCTCTTCAGCAAATATCCCGAGATGGGCGTTTATTTGGCCATTGGCATTGGATATGTCATCGGGCGCTACAAGTTCAGCGGCGTCGGGCTGGGTGTAGTGACGGGTTCCTTGCTTGGAGGAATCCTTATCGGCAATTTTTTTCATGTGCCGGTATCGGATCAAGCAAAGGCGATCCTATTTCTGCTATTTCTCTTTGGGATTGGGTACACCGTGGGCCCAGGTTTTTTTCAAAACCTGAAGGGTGATGGCTGGCGATGGGTAGTGCTGGGAGTGTTCGTCCCGGTGGTCGGGTTGATGGCAGCCTACGGCGTCGCTCACTTTTTGAAGCTTGATCCTGGGTATTCCGCCGGGCTTTTGTCGGGTTCGTTGACGGAATCACCGATCATCGGAACCGCCAGTGAGGCTATCCGAGCCCTCGCAGTTTCCGATGAACAAAAGGCGCAATGGATAGGACACATCGCGGTAGCCGACGCGATTTGCTACATTTTCGGCACCTTGGGAGTGATTCTGTGCTGCGGCACTTTCGGACCAAAGCTCTTGGGTATTGATTTGCGCACCGAGTCCAAGGCTCTAGAAGAGAAATTAGGGATCGAGAGAGCTAAGGCCGGTGTTCACTCCGGATGGCAACCCATTGGCGTTCGCGCTTACACCATTCCTATGGGCGGCCCGGCAGTCGGGAAAACGCTTGCTGAAGCAGAGCACGCGGTCCGGACCAACCGACTCTTCGTCGAGCGCATTCGGCGTGGTGGAGAAATCTTCACGCCGGCGAGTAATACTGTGTTCGAGGCGGGGGACACGGTGGCGGTGCTTGGCCGTACAGAAGTTCTCGTGAAGGTGTTCGGACCCAGATCAAGCGAGGTTGCCGATTCGGAATTGCTGGACATTCCGATGGCATCCTTCGATCTGTATGTGACCAGCAAAGCTATCGCCGGTAAAACACTGGAAGCGATCGTAAACGACGTTCCAGAATTGCGCGGGGTGCTGCTGCGCGGGATTACTCGCGGTGATCAGAGTATCCCTATTGGCAGGCAAACGGTGGTCACGCGCGGCGACACTTTGCATGTAACCGGTTCAGAAGCCGCCGTCCGGATCGTGGCGCCCATCGTCGGCAGAGTGATACAGCCAGCGCAAGAAACCGACCTAGCAGTGCTCGGGATAGCTGTATTTCTGGGTGTGCTGGTGGGAGCAATTACTACGATTCCCTTAGGTAGCCTGAGAATCACGTTAGGCACGAGCGTCGGCACTCTGCTAGCCGGGTTGACTCTTGGTTGGCTCAGATCGGTGAAACCATGGTTCGGGGGAATGCCAGATGCTGCGATAAGCTTCATGAAATCGATTGGCTTGGCCGCCTTCGTGGCTATGGTTGGCCTGAAAGCGGGCCCGCTTTTCATAACTGCAGTGAAGGACTACGGCCTGGTCCTCCTCTTGGGCGGTATTGTGGTAACCCTGACGCCGCTCATCGCAGGGTTACTGGTTGGGCGCTACATTCTTCGCGTGAATCCCGTTTTGTTGCTGGGAGGAATCGCTGGGGCGCAAACGATGATCGCCGGCGTGGCCGCAGTGCAAGAAAAGGCAGACAGCTCTGTGGCCACGCTGGGGTATTCGTACACCGTTGCGTTCGGTCATATCTTGTTGACGACTTGGGGCACGATTATCGTCTCGCTAATGACCTGACGGGGAAATGGCCTCGGTGTTCGAAACACGTTTTCGCGGAGCGGATTGATGTTAAGGGGTAAGCTGATGGCATGTGCAGTAGCGCTATCCGGCGCGCTGGCGCTGATTTGTACTCGAGCCATGCCCCAGAAACATACTCTGACGGTGACCGGACATGCTGGGGAGATTTCTGTCCTGGAGATGGGCGGACATTCCTATGTGGAGATTGAGGCGTTAGCCCGGCTAACCAACAGCTCTGTGACATTTAACGGCGCTCAAGTTGTGCTTACGCTCCCTTCCTCCGGTTCGATTACTCAAACAGCGAGCCAAATGGCCCCGACGGGGTTTACAAAAGAGTTTTTGAAGGCCGCCATAGAGCAAATGTCCGTCATCAGGGAATGGCGAAGCACGCTGATCAACGCTGTGGAACGGGGATTCCCCGTCACGGAGGACTGGACGGCCGCATTCAGCAGCCGAGCGCAGCAAAATTTGAGACTAGTTTCAGTCGCAGCCTCCAGTGAATCAGATCGAAACGCTCTGCAATTGCTTACAAACGAGTTCAAAAACATGAAAGCATTGAGCGACAGATTCGTGGAGGCGAACCGTTCCCGGACCTACATTCCAACAGACGCGTTGAACAACGATCCGTTGGACCAGCGAATTATCAGCTGCGGCCACGCGCTTGCCGCGATGGCTGCCAGCAACCAGTTCACAGACGACGCCTCGTGCTATTGAACTCTCATTCAAACCTCGCTAGACACAATTAGAAGCTGTTCTAAGAGTGAGGGTCTGACTCGAGGGGGAAGCTCTCATGGTTAACGATCTTCGAACGTCGCCCCCTCCGCGCCTGCCCATCGAAGTGCTGATCAGTCCTTTTGTCAGCTTTGCCAAGATCGAGGCGGCGGGCGGTATTGTACTTATGGCCAGCACAATCGCGGCGCTCGCCTGGGCCAACTCTGACTGGGAAGCGAGCTATCACGCCATTTGGAATGCGCGCGCTACGATTGGTCTTGGAGGGTTCGCGTTAACCGAGAGCCGCCGCGAATGGATCAACGATGGGCTCATGGCTGTCTTCTTCTTTCTAGTCGGGCTGGAAATTAAGCGTGAAGTACTAATCGGAGAGCTTTCATCGCTTCGCCGAGCGGCGTTTCCCCTGATCGCGGCGATCGGCGGTGCAATACTACCAGCCCTTTTTTATTTGGCCGTTGGGCACCGGAGCGACTTGAAAGGATGGGCCATTCCGATGGCCACAGACATTGCCTTTGTCCTGGGCGTGCTTACAATTCTAGGCAGTCGGGTGCCAGTCTCTCTAAAAATCTTTGTTACGGCGCTCGCTATCGCGGACGACCTTATCGCTGTGCTGGTGATTGCAATCTTCTATACCGAACGCATTCACTTGGTCAGCCTGACTCTCGGGCTGGCCGGTATTGTTCTTTGCTTGGGAATCAACTGGTTGGGCGTTCGGAAGCCCATCATCTACGCCATGATCGGCGTATTCGTCTGGTACGCAGTGCTCAAATCTGGAGTCCACGCGACTGTGGCCGGAATTTTGCTCGGGTTCACGGTTCCGGTGAGGACGTATATTGATCGAGACTCCTTCCTTAAACGAAGCCGTTGCCTACTGAACCGTTTTGAAGGTGCAATGGGACATTCCTCCGAGGCGCATTCCGCAATTCATGCGATGCACACACAGTTACAGATGGTTGAATCGCCATTGCATCGCCTGGAACGCTATCTACATCCGTGGGTGAGCTTCCTGATCATGCCACTATTTGCATTCGCGAATTCGGGAGTGCGAATTCTCGGGAATGTCGCGGCTGCAGCTCGCCACCCGATCAGCTTGGGAATCATAGTCGGACTGTCGATCGGCAAGCCCATAGGAATTTGGCTGTTCGCCCGATTGTCCGCAAGATGTGGGTTGGCAAGCCCGCCGGCAGAGCTGTCATGGAAGACGCTGTTTGGGGGGGCCTGGCTTTGTGGCCTTGGTTTCACGATGTCACTATTCATCGCCACGCTCGCCTTTGGCGACGAGACCTCTCTGAGTATCTCCAAGATCGGAATCCTGGCTGGCTCCCTTGTTTCTGGTATCTGTGCGAGCCTATTCCTGCTGCGTCAGAGAGTCCCGCAGACACACACCCCGGCGTGATTCTAGCCAAATTACAAGTGAAAAGAGTCGGGGGATTTTTCTGCTGACGAAAGACAAATATTAAAACCTCAATTCGGTCTGCCCAACCACGAGTACTGCCACGCCACCGACACATTCTGAAAGTTTCCGCCGTACCGAATATAAGCGCCGTCGCTATAGCTGAATTTCAGAGACTGATGTTTGCTAACGGGAATTGACCCCGTTAAACCGACTCTGGAGTTTCTCTGCAGTGTCGCGGAACTGCGGGCTCCATTCAAGCTGGTCTCGCCACCGGACCAGAAGTTGGCATCCAGCGAAATCCACAAGCGGGGCTTAAAGTCGTAACTCAAATGTCCTTCGAGAGAACGGATGGGACTCTGTGCTAGCGTGTTTGTGCCCGGCGAGAACTGATTGTGGGAGAAGAATTCAGAATTCTGGGTATAGAACCAGGCTCCTGCGTACGCATCGAGGATCCAGTGACCCCAGCGTTGCGAATAACCGAGTTCCGGCTTCAGGGCCCAACGGTTCGTTCCGAAGTTGATTAGCTTGGTGGGGTCGTATTGACCAGCTGGCGGTACTAGTTTGATGCTCGCCCCTAATATTCTCTTCTGCCGCCACTTTAGGAAACTGCCGGTGTCCATCGCCGGTCCTCCAATCAGGTTCACAGCAAGCCGGAACGTCGGCGAGAGAAGACCCGATCGGTAGCCAGAAAATTCCGAACCGGCAGTCGTGCCGTGGAAATTGCCCACTCCATAAGGCAAAGAGGCGGTGAAATTGGCGCTCCGGCCGAAGCAGTTAAAGGAATGATAGTAGCTGAAGATCGGAATGGTGGCTCGCGCCTTGGAATCGGTGATCGGGACCGCTCCTTCCAGATCGAGGTTTCCGTCGAGAAAGGAATACGTCAAATTGGCGGCGTTCGAATGCACCGGTGTGATTAGGTAAGCGCGTGGCGCAAGCTCTTGTGCCTGGCAGGTGTCGAGGAACAGGTAACCGCATACAAAGAACAGGATTGCGCGCGTGTGAAGTGCTAAGGGTTTCATTTCACGAAACTCGGGCGGCTACCCGGAATCGGACAGCTGTCGATAACAGGCAGTAATTGGCACGCAAACAGGATTCCCCGCACGGTCCGCAAAATTGGGACATGCGACTCAAGCCGGCCTCTTAGAAAATCCAGAGTCAATACACTTCAGGTACGAAGCGTCTCCCTCTCAGTGACGCTTGGTCGTCATACGCGTCTTTGTCTTTGCGTTTGGGTAACTTCACCTTGTCCCGCGGGGCTTTTTTGTATGGGATCAGACTGAGCAAGTGGGAGATACAGTTTAGCCGGGCTCTTTTCTTATCGTCCGAGCGGACCAGGTACCACGGTGCGTACTTCGTATCGGTCGCCGCCAGCATTTTGTCGCGTGCGTGGGAATACTCGTACCACCTGCGAAACGACTCCAGGTCCATCGGACTGAGCTTCCATTGCCGCAGGGGATCCTTGATGCGTGCTTCGAAACGGTTCTCTTGTTCCTTTTTTCCAACTTCCATCCAATACTTGATGAGCTGAATTCCACCGTCGACGACGTACTTCTCCGCTAGCGGGCAGAGTTTTAGGAATCTTCGGTGTTGTTCTGGTGTACAGAAGCCCATCACGTATTCCACGCCGGCACGGTTGTACCAACTCCTGTCGAAGATCACGATCTCGCCGGCCGAAGGAAAGTGCTGCATGTAGCGTTGAAAGTACATCTGGCTCTTTTCGCGATCGGAAGGCGCGGGCAATGCAACAAGGTGGAAAACTCGAGGGCTAACTCGCTCCGTCAGTGCGCGAATCGTACCTCCCTTGCCGGCTGCGTCACGACCCTCAAATACGATGATCACGCGCAGTCCTTTGTGCTTGACCCACTCCTGCAATTTACAGAGCTCCGCTTGCAATCGGCGGAGCTCTTTCAAGTACTTCTTTCCTTTGAGGTTTTCATCACCGTCCACATTGTTTTTGCTCGCCATCTCACAAGCTCCTTATTGCCCCGCGACTCGGGATCGCAGTTTTGGCTCTGTTTGGGTCGCCGATAGTGGACCACCGCGAGTTTGCTCAAAGGCTTTCACGGCTTCGTCTACCGTTGAATAAAGAGGAATTTTGCCGGCTTTTGCGACGCGCCGGGACTTCGCCCACAGGCGCCATTCCGTCTTGCGGCCGGCTGCTGCCAAGAGCACGGATTGTTTCTGCAATAGATCGGCTACTTCGTCGACGGTGAAGAGTCCAGTTGCGTCGATCGTTGTGATCGGGAGCATGTCCAGCACGAGCCATCGCAGGGAAGGCCCGGCAGCTTTCGCGATGGCCAGAACTTCTTGTTTGAAATAAGGAGCATTGAAAAAAATAATGGGCGAATTAAAACGGACCAATAGCAAGCCGGGCACAGTGACAGCATCGGAGTGATGTTCGACGGAATGGAAACTCTGCGAATCCTCTACTTTGCCCAGGATTTCGATTTTGGGACGGGACACGATCCTCACGAACCGCAACAACGCGAGACTGACGGCGATCAAGATCGCACGAATCGCCCCAACCGCAACTACCGCTAAGATCGCGAAGACCGCCAGCGCAAACTCCCGGCGCTCGATTCGGTAGATGGTTTTCAGCGAATCGAGGTCGACCAGCGATAAGGCCGCCTTCACCAGGACGGCGCCGAGGGCGGCGACAGGCAGGTAGCGAAGCGGCCCGGTGAAGAACAACAGCACGATCGCGACTGTGGCCGCCGCGACCAATCCTGTGACCTGAGTGCGTCCCCCAGTCGCATCGCTCATCGCCGTTCGAGAATCGGCCCCGCTGACCGCGAATCCTCCAGAGAGCGCGGAGGCGATATTCGCGGTGCCGAGCGCTGCGAACTCTCGGTTAGCGTCTACGTCGTATCTGTTCTTGGAAGCGAAGCTGCGCGAGGTCAGCATCATGCTGGAAAATGTGACTAGAGCCAGCCCCGCAGCGTCGCCAAAAAGGCTGGGGATCAGCGACAACGGAAAATGCGGAAAGTGCAGGGTAGGAAGGCCGGCAGGAACTTCGCCTACGGTCTTGATGCCAAATTCCTCCAACCCCAAGAAGCGCACGGCCGCGGACGCCAGAATCATGGCCACGAGCGCCGCCGGGACTCCGCGAAACAATTGCGGAACCACCAACAAGACGATAAATGTGCCCGCACCCACGGCGAGCGTCGGCCAATGCGTGGAACCCAGTCTGCTGAAAAATTCAACGAGCCGAGGAACTATTCCGCCGGAGGAGAGCGAGTATCCGAAAATCTTGCCGATCTGTCCGAGAATGATGCTGAGCGCCACGCCGTTCAGGAATCCAACAAGAATGGGCTTCGAGAGGAAATCCGCAATGGCTCCTAACCTCAAGAAGCTGGCGCAGATGCAAAGTAGTCCGGCGAATATGGCCAGCACCTCTGAGAGGGATTCGTAAAGATGGGAATCGCCAGACGCCAGGGGCACCAAAGCCGCTGTGACCAGTGCGCACGTTGCCGCATCCGGACCGATGATCAGTTGCCGGGAGGTGCCGAAGACGGCGTAGGCGACCAGCGGAAGGATGGTCGAATATAGCCCGACCGCGGGATTGAAACCGGCGAGTTGGGCGTACGCCACGCCGATGGGTAAAGCGACCGCCGCGACGGACAATCCCGCCAAGAGATCGTGGCGAAGATTGCTCCTTTGATAGCGGAGTAGTTTCGCTAGCCCGGGCGCAACCCTGGCCAGGTATTCTTTGCGCGTATCTCGACTCGCGTTGGTATCGTTGTTCACTAGTGAAGCGAATATCGATCTGCTACCGCGCCCAAACAAAAAAATGGTGACGACGGCTTTAGCGGTCCGGGTCCACTTTCACGAAGCTGTATTTGGCACTGAACTGAATGCGCGGATCATTGGCTTTCTGACCGCCCTGCTCCATCGTCCAGCCATACAGAAATTCGGCGCCGACGTTGAGGGAGCCATACGGATTCCAAATCAGATTGGCGGCTGTGTAGGTTGCGTGGTTATAGGTCCCCGCTGCGGCGAGCGTCGTGTCGTTTACAGCCGTATAGGAGTACACGGCGCTGGAGCGCAGTCGCTTAATCCAGTAGTGCTGGTAAGCCGCCTCAACTCCGACTGCCGGAGTCGCCTCTAAATGAGGAGTAATCGGACCTGCTGCCGGCTCGGCGTCGATGCCCAGTCCGGAAGTGTCCTGGATGTACCGCGAAATCCCATGGCCTCCGGCGACAGCTAAAATAAGGTTATCGCTGCCAAAGGTCTTTAATGCGCCGGCGACATTCACGCCCCATCCCACAACTGAATCGGTCCTTCCGTTGGGCAGAAAAGCAGCGATCGAGCGAAACAGGCCCGCTATCTGAATGTGCCCTCGCTCGAATTCCTGCCGCAGGCGGACTGTGCCGTCGGGGCTGGGAGCGCTGGGTTGTGCAGAAAATTGTGGCGTGATGAAGATGATGTCCGAGCTGGGCTTCTCCACGGAGATGTAAAAGGTGGTGCTTGGGCTGAGTGCAAATCCGTACCGCAATTGAGGATTGCGAATGCTGACCATGCCGTTCGGACCCTGGAAGTCCAGCGTGTCCGGGAAGGCGTCCGGATCCATAAAGTTACTAAACGTTTGTCCGATAAGAAAATTGGCTGCTTGCGCGTAAGCGTGACGGAGACGTGGGGTGGTCGCGTTGGTTCCGAACAGATCTGCTTCCACATAGAAGCGCACTTCTCCGATCTTCGTGGTCGGAACCCTGAAATCGAGATTTATGCGCGTGGGGCGAACAGAAATCGTTGCATTGTTTACGCCAACGATAGTTGGTATGGGGAAAGAAGAGGGAACAAATGCATCCGTGTTTCCGCCTGGCTTGAGATCGTAGATGAAATCGGTTTTGAAATAGCCACCAATTTTCAGCAAAGTCTGCGTGCCGGGCAGATAAAAGAAGCCGTGGTACTTGGGATCGAGCGGAACATTATTAAACCGAGCCGCAGCAACGTTGTCTTCGGAGAACTCCCTGTAGCTGGCTGTAGCGTCACCTAGGTGCTCAGAGGCCGGGGCTTGCGCTGGGGGCTGCGCCGTTTGAATTGTTCCCTGCGCAGATGGAGGAGCCGACGTATTTGTCGCGGGGGTTTTGTTGCTTTCTATTTCATTCAGTTGCGTCTGCAATTTATTCATTTGTTCTCGCAAGTCGTCCAATTGTTTTCGTATTTGTTCGACGTTCTGACCGGAAGCATCCGACTGGGCCGTCACTCGCGCCGGCAACGTGGCTGCCAGCAGAAGACTTAGCGTCAAACAGGTGGGTTTTAGGCGTCCCATGGAAATCTCCTCCACTTCTGTGGGACCGTCGCGAAGGCACAGGTGGCGTTCGTGATGTCGTTAAGAATTGAACTGTGCGCGTGTGCCAGCTGAATCCTGCACACTGAGGACACTCTCACAGGCTGGATTCGTTCGGAGATTGGAACAACTGTGACTTCTTACAGTCAGCGATTACATTTCGAATTCGCGAATCAACTCGCACTCAAATCGCGATGAACAAAGGCAAAGAGGAGGGCTTAAATGCCATACGATTCGGAACACACGAGAGCGTCATCCAAACTCCCGCTGACTCTTTTCGAGCCGGTGATTCCGGGCGTCGCAGGCGAAGAGGTCCTAAATGCGATTCAGCTACGTTCCGCCGTTATTTCTTTACTTCGGGTGGGTACTTTTTGAGGAGTTTGGTTACGGCCTTGCCGATGTTCTTCTGTTTTTTGTCGGGCTTGGCTTTGGGATCCAAAGTTTTCGAAGCCACTCCACGCCAGATCAGCTGCTTCGTTCCCGGGTCGAACATACTCAAGTCCAGCTGGCCAACATAAACGGTAGAAGTCGAACCGTACGTTGTTCCGCCGGCCATCCCGCCATATCCATACCAGCCGCCGCCCCAGCCCGGTCCGTAGCCCCATCCTGTATTGAAGGAGGTGAATTCCTTTTCTTGGCCGATAGCGGTTTGGTACCCAATATAAAGGTCAGCGCCGTCCGCATCCGTTTTCGTCATGCCCTTCTGTGCGAGTTCTGCGTCAATTGCTTTCGTGATCGCCCGCGCAGTCAAGTCATCGGGCTGGTCGGCTCCTTTGATCTGCACCCATTTATAGGTCCGGTATTTCGAGAAATCCTTATCTCTGTCGAAGTCATATCGTACGTCCTGAGCCGACACGGACTTCACTAGTACTAAGAGCACGAGAATTGCTAAACGAACCGTAGTTTTCATTGATTAGCTCCGGGAAGAGGCTGACAGAACGTCCGCCAGGGCTCACCAGTTGTCATCGGTGGGCTTCCAAGTCTTGTCGGGGTTATAAAGGCTCATGCCTTTAAAAATACTGAGAGTCTCGGGGCCCAAATCTTTCTCGTAAACGACTCCGGAGTAGCTGACGACAAAAGTCTTGACGCCGGTAACGCGATATTCGGCCGGTGCAGCGGCGAGAGCAAATCCACCGATCATGGCTCCTTCCACCAGGAAACTCATTTGACCCAAAGGCGCCGCCGGACCTTGGCCCTTCAGAATCTTGAAGAAGTACCCGTGGTATGGCTGGCTTCGATTCGAATAGCCCTGCTCTAGGGCCTGGGCAACACCTTCTGCGACCGGGCCTCCCCAGGTTCCATCGGTGTTGCGCCACGCCAAGCCGTCTTGTTTTCCGGGCGTACTGATAATTCGTTGGGCATACTGATTGACGTGGGCGCCATCGTGTTTCTCGAGAGCGTACTCGTGCTGTGCTTCTACATAGCCGCGACAGATTTGAATAGCGTCCAACTCATTCGCACCGATCCGCCGCAAAAGAATCTCCTCGCGGCCAGCTTTCGTATCGAAATGCCACCTCCCTTCTTTCTGGACTATCGGGATCGGAAGGGGCCAATCATCATTGCCAATGGAAAGCGTCGCTCGCGCTGGATTCTTTGGATCTACGGTCACGTTAGTTTTTTCGCGGGCCTTTTCGGCAAAGGCAGTGGCACGGTTTTTGTCCTGTACGGAGTCTTCCGAAGAAACTAAATTCTTCCCATCCGGTCCCAGAATTTCTTTTAACTCTTCCAGGTCAAAGTTCGCTGCAGCGTCTATCAGTGCGTCTGCAGCATCTTTCGGCGTCGCGAAAGTCTTTTGATTGACTGTTGCGGCGGTAGCCGACTCCACCTGCTTGGTCTGCCGTCCCGCTAACGAGAAAGTTGCGACGCAGCTGATGCAGACTGTCAAGACCCCGAGCAACACTTTGCCGGCGAAAAGATTCGAACGCCTATACGCGCCGAGGTTCCCCGGCTTCCTGGACGCGATGTGCTTTTTTTTGCTCACGGTCCCGCCTTCTTCCACTCTCAGTGTCCGTCTTCCGATCCCACTCTGCTCTTCTCCACTCCGGCGTGCCTTCCTTCCGTCACGGAATCCTTACCTTCTGCGCCCCCCGCCACCGCCACGCCGACCGCCACCACCGCCGCGGGATCCCATACTGGAGGAACCACGGGAGCTGCTGGCCCGCGCGCTGCCACCGTTCATTCCACCTGAACCGCCAAAAGCCCCCCCGCCGCCGGAACCGCCACCCGAGGAAACGCTCCGATTCCCGACGCGGTCTCCGCCGCTACCGGCGCGGCTTGCTCCTGCGCCGCTTCCACCGGACCGATTTGCGCCCACGCCGTTGCCACCGGCGGCCCGATTTGTTGCGCCCGAAGCCTGCTGGCCGCCGCGGTCGGTGCTTCCCGACTGCCTTCCGCCGATCTGCCCTTGATTCGAACGTGCGTTCGCTTGGCGGTTCGAAAGGGAATCCCCGCGGGCCGTGCCGCCATATCGGTTCGCCGTTGCTTTGTTCGAATAGGGGGTGCCGCCACGATGCTGGGAGTTGTGCTGCCACGTGTTATTTCCGGTTCGGTTTCCACTGCGGTTCGAAATATTGTTTTGTCGGTTCGAATTGTTCACGAAGGCGTTGTTGTTATTTATGTTGATCGTGTTGTTTCCGCCCCACCCCGCGTTGCAGCACCAACCGCCACCCCAGGCAGCACCCATGGCCATCCCGACTCCAAAAGAAATGGCCATTCCGGCTGCGTAGTAGCCAGGCGGCGGATAGGCAATGGCTGGGTAGGGATAGGGAGGAGGCCCGTATACCACTGTGGGTTCATAGCTTGGAACGTAAACGACATTGGGTTGAGCCTGCTCTATGACGATCACGCTCTGGTTGTCCACAACTTTGGTTTCCACCTTCTGCTGTTCGGTGGACTTAAGGCTGCCCTTACTTTCGGCCTTGGCACGCATCCGCTGTACTGCGGTCATAACATCGGATTCTTGAGCGAGGAATGCATTCCCCAAGTCGGTCGTCCATTGAATATCGTCGGCAAGGCGTTTAACCACATCTGGAAGGGCGGCCAAAGACTGAACGGTAGGGTCCCAAGGCTGCTTCATGGCTGCATCCTGGAGGGCTTTGTCTTTCAGGCCTGGATTCTTGGTCAGCCATTGTTGCAGTTGCATAATCTCCAACGGATAGGTAGAAGCCGCAAGAACCTGCGCCAAGAGAGGATCGGGATAAAGCGCGATGGGTGCGACAAGGGAATCCAGTTGATCATTGGGGATCTTGGCGGCTTGCTCGTTGGTGTCTTGAATTGGTTGGGCCTGCCCGGGCGCCGGATTGCCCGTCAGTATCAGAAGGGAGCAGAGCACGGCAGTCATCCGGCTGGGCAAAGCTCTACTGAAAAGGGCCACTTGTTCACCCCAAAAATCGTCATTCGCCTCTATATGGCGTCACCTGCAAGGGCAGAGATACTGGCAAAAGTGCTAGCCAGTTGAGGCTTGGCAGAAGACAACTACGTAGTAACGCGGAGCGGTTTAACTTCCGCAAGCGATAGAGCGGAGTTCTGGGAGGGTTACGACTAAATTGACGCGACCAATCGACTACTTTTCGGCAACACTTCTAAACGACAATTCGGTTTTTGATTGCGAACTGAACGACCTCGGCATTTGTTTTTAGCCCGAGATCTTGCATCAGCCGGTATTTATGAAAGGCCACGGTGCGAGGCGCGACCTTCAGAACGTCCGCCGCCTCCTTCATGGACTTCCCTTCCGCCAGAAGCTGTACAACTTGTCGCTGGCGTGGAGTGACCGACCGGAGGCGACCGCGTCCACTAGGATCGCGAGCGAAAGACTCTTGTATTCCGCGAGCAATCTGGCGCGTCACGTAAGACTTGCCGCGGAGCGCGGCTCGCAAGGCATCCACCAGTTCCGAAGCCGCAGATTGTTTTAGGACGTAACCATGCGCCCCCGCGTCCATTGCCTCTCGAGCAAGATCTGGATCTTCGTTCATCGTCAGGAAGACCAGCCTTACGCCGGGCATCTTTTCCTTCAATAGGCGCCCCGCTTCCAATCCGTTAAGCAAGGGCATGGCGATATCGACAACGATCGCATCAGGCTTAAGCGACGCCGCCAACGCCAGGAGTTCGTGCCCATTACTAGCCACGGCGATAACATCAAAATCGGAAGCGATTAACTTGCAAAGCGCCTCGGCGACCAGCTTATGGTCGTCGGCGAGGATCACCCTGGGTCTTTTGACCATGGTTAGTCCTACATCAATAATGTAACCGGAATTGGACAGGAATTTACCACACGAGGACTTTTTTTGACAAGGCATTACAAAAGGCTGGTTTAGATGCCAAATCGAACCGCGATCGTCGGGAGGGACCGGAGGGTGCGACGGACGTGGGTTTCTCTGAAGCGGTTAATTAGGGTCGGGCACTATCAACTCGGCGGAGCGACTCGAGACTGATGATTCCGTCTCAACGAAATGCGATTCGCCAAAGCTCTGGATATAGCGTAGGGCACGGCGATCAACACAGGCCCAAGTAGTAGCGCGGCCGCCGGATGGACACGCCGGAAAATCAGCAACTGTGACACGAGGTCCAATATTATTGCGATGCAAATAAGATCGCGAACCGAGCTAAGCGCGGTTTTAAGAAGGTTGTGCTTGGGGTCAGTGGCTGAGATCAGCGCCAGCAGAAAAGGGGTACGCCTTTCCTGGGCGTCTTTAATTCCATCACGCGCGCCAATTACGAGAGCGACCGCAGGCTGCAGGATGAACCGAAAGCGACCGGCACCAGACAGACGAGAGACCATGTCTTCGAAAAATTGCCTGGTGAACAGGTATGGATTTCCGGTCTCGAAAAGTCTTCGAATAGCGGCAGGTAAGGCGGCAATTAAGATCGCAACTGTCAAAGATGTGAGCAGGGTGCTGCGTGACAGGGAGATTTTCATTGTTCCAGCGTCCGCCGGGAATGGGCCTTACGACGCTCGTCGACTGGAAAGGTAGGCTTCGCTAGAAGTGACCGCATCTGCAAGAACTAGCAGCAGAACCAGAGGGACGGAAAAGCCGTTACTCGCGTAAGCAGAAAGCAGGTCAGGCTGTGTACTGGCGCAGACGGTCGAACGACTTGAGGATGATCTTGCCACGGCGTTTCCCGAGGGTATGATCGCGTTGCCAGGCGCTCAAGAGGCGACTTACCGTAAATGGGGTGAGGTTCGTAGCGTTAGCCAACTCTTCGTTGGTTACATCGAATTCGAATCCAGTCAACGTTCTTTCCCCAATGGCCTCAGCCAGACAAATGAGAAGGCGGGCCAGTCGTTCGCGAGGCGTGTGGCTGATCAGCGCGTTGTGGGTGGCGAGATACCATGCCAGATATTCGGAAGCGGTCGTTAAGGCGTTTTCGAGCAGGCGTGGATATTTCACAGCGAGACTGCGAATAGTGTTCCGATCCCAGACGAGAACATCACTATTCTTCAACGATTCGGTACTCACCAGATAACAAGAAGGGTCCGACAAGAGTGCCATGCCCCCGAATACTTCGCCTGGCGTAAGCCAAAAAAGAAGGACTTTCTTTCCGTCGTGAGTATTGAAAAAGAAGCGGGCGCGCCCTTTCGTCAAGAGAAACATATAGTCTGCGGGGTCGCCTTGATTCGAGATGACGGAATTAGCGGGAAGGTGCCGCGGCTTGGCGGCGGCGAGAATCACGCTCGCGTCGGAGGGCAGGATCCCATCGAGAAGACGCCAACGGGCAGTGGATTTGACCGCGGCTGCTCGGGGAGCGAACGCTGTTGAGTGGCCTTGGCATTCGGCCATGCTCGGTTGCCGTTCGGGATGGACAGAGGCACAATGCTTATCATGCATGGCGAATCTCGCAGAACTGGATTATTGCAGCGCCGAAGCTACCCTCCACTGGCGGGAATCCACACATTATCTGCCGCGGCGAGATCAGCGTTCGCTACATCCGTCGAAACGCGAAGGCGTTGCAAGCTACCCTTATTCCGTGGCGTGACTTGGAACACCAGGAAATATTGGTTTTCCAGGATTTTTTGAAGACGCTCGAGATATGGCTTAAAGCTAACCGCGTTTCCGGTACCGAGCGCGAAGTATTCGCCGCCGGTTTCATCCGTGATCTTGGCGATGCCGCTTTGACCGAGTTGGGCCTCCCAGGCATTTCTACTAAGGCGGCCAACACCTGCCGCATAGATCGAATGAACGATGACTCCATATCGCTGACTTGCGTTGCTGGCAGTTTCAGCATCGGAGCTCATAGTGGGCATGGTCATGGACGTGCGAGCCGCAGGCATTCGCCCGCGGCGGTTCGTGGAGGCAAACGGATCGGCGGGGCCAACGTCGCCCGTCGTGTCTCCACGCAACCGATCGATGCCATCGGAGATCAACAAGACCTCGCGACGAAGCTTCTGCTGCGGCCAGCCTTTTACCAAACTAATTAGCGAAAGATAGGGACTGTCCATCGCGGAGGAGCTCCCACGAGGAAGACGCAGAGCCTTGGCAGCGACGGCATGATCTGGGGTGAAATTCTGAGCTATCTGGACGCTGGCGTTCGACATATAGCCGATACCAACAGCCGTAGAAGCCGGCTGGGCCGCAATGAACTCCCGCAGGTCGTTCAGATTGCTGCCAATGGCCGTCGGCTCACAGGTATCGTCGACCAGGAGAAATAGTTGCAACGCAGCACTGTCGCCTTGCGCCGGGATGAGATGTTCGATTTTTACGTCCTCTTTGCCAACCTTCAGATTCACGTTGTCCTGGCGTAAGAGCGGAACTTCCCGGTCATTGTTAAGCGCCTGATCGGTAATTACGACATGGGCCTGCACGGTGGCGGGTGAATTCTTCCCCTGCGAGTGCAATGCCCCGACGCCCAGGGCAAGAGTGAAAGAGGCAGCGACCACTCCAATCGCCAAGCGCGGGCTTTTCATCTACTGTGCTCCTCCGTTCGTGAGAACCGTAGTAGACCCGGCTGATGCCGTCAAAAAAACTGCCAGTTCTTACAGTGAGACCGAGCAAGGGTGCGGCTTAGGCGAAGTTCTTATCGGAGACCTGTTGGGAAATGAAGATATGCCCAGCCAGAGCCTCATTTATGGCCGGAAGAAGTTCTGTCGCGATTCGGGACTTGATGACGTAACCGAAGGCTCCGGCGAGCAGGCATTGGCGAACAAATTCGGCGTCGTTGTGGACGCTAAGAAAAATGATCTTGGCTCTACAGCCAGATTCTCTCAAGAGATCGGCCGCGTCTATGCCATTGAGTACAGGCATCGAAATATCGCTAACGACGATGTCCGGCTGCAGACGCATGGCAGCCTCAAACAAGTCCCGTCCGTTACCAACCTTGGCAACCACTTCGAAATCTGATTGTAAGAGACGCTCGGCCATCTCCGGAAATCTGGGGTGGTCGTCTGCCAGGACTATTTTCACTTTACTCAACCGGTCCGCCCAACGCATCGCGCCTGAAACTAAGGCTAGACCGCTCCGAAGCGCACCCCGCGTCGGCGTCGAGTAGCAACCCTTGCGGTTCCTGCTGCAGCGAGCCGACGCGAATCGTGATGCTAAGAAAGGCGAATTCACCGGCCTACTGTAAACAGTGTCAGTCATAACCACCTATTGCGAGGATCGGTAGCAAAGACAATCGCCACGCAGATCAACTTCAGTTCGGAGCGCGCAACCCTTTTAGCACGTGAGAGGTCGTCAATATGGTAAAATTCGTTTGGCGAGTTGGCCTGGAAGTTTTGCTTTTGCAAGGGAGGGAAAGATGCCCTGCAAGGCGTGCAAGTCCGAGAATCTGCAGACATTCGATGGAGAGCTGACCATTACTCACCACGAGCCAAAGGGACTAGATGTTCCTCCAGTATATGTCTGTCGGAACGTTCTAATCTGCCTGGATTGTGGTTTTGCCGAACTCGTCGTTCCGGGTGAAAAACTGCGCTTTCTGCAAAAACGGAACTCCGCCACCCCTTCGTAGGCGTTGCTGGTTCGTGAGTACGATTTGGCGGCAGATTCTGGTTAGTGGACGTAGCCTCGGCTCAATAGGCTCGCCGAAGCCGAGCAAGCATGCGCTCGCGAGCTAGGAAAATACGCGCCTTCAACGCACTTACGGTAATTCCCATTTTGTTTGCCAACTCGCGTTGCGTCCACCCCTCGCTTTTATGGCGGACAAATAGCTGGGCCAATGAGGGTTGGAGGCCTAATAGGGCTGTTCCGACAAGTTCCTTGGCAAGATATTGCTGTTCTGGGTCAGGACGGCAATCCCAGACGTCCAGTGCACGCTTGTCGTCGGCTTGTGGTTTCGATGCACGACATTCGGCCGGACAGGCGCGGACACGTCGCTTCTCCATCAAGGCTTCGTTTATGGTCATACGATAGAGCCAAGTAGACAGGCGCGACTGCCCCTTGAACGTGTTGATATTTAGATACATTTTGCAAAGCACATTTTGGGTGTTGTCCTCGGCGTCCTCATGACTCTTCAGGATCCTGAGAGACCACTTATATATCCGGGCGGAATGCATCTGAACCAGGGTGGTAAGAGCCTCGGCACTTCCGCTCTGCGAACGTTCGATTAGGAGGCGATCGGCTTCCGCTTCAGAATTCGCCGACTTCAGGCTCTCTTTTTTTCTCTGTCTCAAGTGGGCCTCGTGACCTGCCAGGCGGAGATTCACTGTTGTATCGATATGGCTCGACGCCAGCAAGAATGCGGCAGGAGCTGCCCGTTCTTGGCCACCGCGATCGAGTAGTTACGAGTAATCGATACCCGGGGTGACGAATCTTCGAGCCCGGGCTTCGAGCGAAGTGAATTTCTCATCAACGAGAGAGCGACTTCACTGTCAGAAGTTACAGAAAGACCAAGCGTCAGAAACGCTGGCTCCGGAGTAGCAGAGGTCTCGACGCGAAATCCAAGTTCGTTTCTAGGTCAGTCAGGAGAGGCGATCGGGGCGTAGGCTGTAACTTCTGACAGTGCGAAGACAAGAGCACGCCGACTAGTGTGAAGCACAGTGAATCTTAGAATTACTCTCTACCACGGCGAACAGTCCTAGCCGCTGGGCGTCGGCGATTCAGATCCAGGGATCGTGATGAGGAAATTCCTAGCTGGCGTAAGCCTCTACTGGCTTGGCTTCATACCGCACGTTGTTCCGCTCGTTTTGCAAGGCGATGACTTTCAAATACATAAAATCACAGCAATTCCCTCTGATTCGCAGGAAGGATCAGAATCGTCCCAAGAGGCGGAGATCGCAGACCCGAGTTCCAGCACTGCGCCGGGACATCCTATTCCGTTGCCGCAAATCGCCGATCGAGCGCAGGAGCTTAACCACCTATTGCGCGAAATCACCAGTCAATTGCAGCCGAAGGCCGCTCTGCTTCAGGCAAATGAGCAAGCAGAAGTACGGACGGTGGAGATCCGCAGGCGGTCGCTGCAAGCCAAAGACTTGCTAGCTGATAGTCCGACGCTCATGGAACTTGAAGATGAGCTGCGATATTGGCGCTTGCTCACTAACGAATATCGTGCGCGTCGCAAAACGCTCGCCGCCCTTGCAGCAAGACTACAGGAGCAGGTTCAGCTCCTTACCACGCAGGAACCGGAGTGGGAGGCCACATGGAACCGCATTCACGCGCAATCCGGTATTGATGCCGTCGTTGAACAAGTCCGAAAAGGGAGGGATACCGTCCGGGCAACGCGCTTGCAACTAGATGAACAGCTAAAACTAGTTCTAATATTACAAAATCAGATATCTCAACAGGACCAGCAAATCTCCGACGTACTAGTCTTAGTTAGCCAACAGAGAGAGCGAGAACTCAATCAGTTATTAGAACCGGATGGCCCTCCGCTGTGGAGAGCCAGCGATCAGCCGCAACCCGAGCACGCGGACAACACCACGTTTCATTGGTCATGGGACCGCTCGGTTACAAGCGCTAAGGACTTCTTGAGAGCTCACAAAGCGAAAGGGTTCAGCCTCATAGGACTCTATCTCTTGACGCTATTCGGTACTCTCAAGCTGCAGCGCTATGCCCACACCCAGCCCTGGCTCAACATCCGCGCAAGTGCGTTGGAATCGATACAGAGGCCGTTTTCACTCGCGCTGCTGCTCATACTCCTTCTGACCCTGAGGTATGCTGGTTCTGTTCCGATCGCCGTCACGTTTGTTTTTCATCTCCTGTATGTAATTCCTGTTCTGCGATTGCTGATTCCGATGATCGAGTCCGAACTACGGAGCTCGCTCTACGTTGTGACCATTTTTTACTGCGTGATGGGTTTTTATCTGCTTGTTCAGTTTCCTCCCCCTTTGCAACGCGAACTGCATGCGGTCATAGTTGTTTCAGCCATAGCGAGTTTCACCTGGATCGGCGGACTATTTCGAACAGCACCCAGGATGCGCGGACGAACCTCGCTAATTTTGAGGATCAGCGTCCGGGTGTGCCTCTTACTGCTTCTGGCGTCTCTGACAGCCAATATCATCGGGTATGTTGCGCTATCGCAACTTTTGAGCCTTCCGGCATTGATAGGCCCGTTTTTGGCAGCCGCGCTCTATTGTGCGGGACGGGTATTGGCGCGGCTCATGAAGACGACGCTACATTTACCGTGGCTAAGAAATGTGCCGGAGATACCGACAACCGCGATGGAGCATTGGATCGATCGAGCTTTAGGTCTAGGTGTTTCGTTTCTTTGGCTAACAGCAATGCTCCATCTGTTGACGATCTATGACCGAGTGAAGACCGGAGTGGCCGAGTTCTTAGAGCAACGGTTGGGCTTCGGCAAAATCCACTTCACGTTGGCGGGTGCCCTGATGGTGGTAGTGATCGTGTTGGCTGGCTACGTTCTGGCGAATGGCTTTACGTTCTTGCTGCAGACCTTCGTGCTCGCGAGATGGCGACTGAAGCGTGGTTTACCCTTTGCAATTTCCAAGGTCACCTACTATTTCTGCCTAGTATTGGTGGGCCTCGCTGCTCTGTCGGCGGCCGGCGTGGAACTAAATAAGTTCACTGTGCTTACCGGCGCCCTGGGCGTTGGTTTGGGGTTTGGAATGCAGAATGTTGTGAATAATTTTGTTTCCGGGTTGATTCTAATCTTTGAGCGCCCCATACACGTCGGGGACATAGTAGATGTTGGCGGGCTCGAAGGAACGGTTCGGCGTATTGGTGCCCGCTCCAGCACAGTGGTTACCTTCCAAGGAGCTGAAGTGATCGTGCCGAATAGCAACTTGCTGTCAAACCAGCTAATCAACTGGACTTTGTCATCCCCCTGGCGCCGCATAGACATTCCTATTAGAGTCGCGTACGGCACGAATCCGGAACAGCTCACAAAATTACTCGTAAGCTTGGCGGAGTCGCATCCGGGAGTGCTGCTCCAGCGCCCTCCCGTGGCTTTCTTCCGCGGTTTTGGCGAGTGCGCGCTGAATTTTGAATTGCGCTTTTGGTCGGCTCAGCAGGACACATGGCTTCAGCTTCAGAGTGATGTCACTGTAGCGATCGCCAAAGCGTTGCGTGAGGCAGGTATCGAGATTCCATTTCCGCAGCGGGACCTGCATATACGAACTGTGAGCGTTGCGGACAACAGGTTGGTAAAGGAGCACTTCAGCGACACGCCTGCCACAGCCACCCGGGACCGTGGTTGATGCCGTCGAATCAATCAAGCTCGGGGCATTCTAGACGTGCGTTCTGAGGGGTGAATTCCTGGAACCGGAAATGCCATCCTTTGACGGCTCATGTTCGATCGATCGCAGCGGTTTTGCGGTTGTCAAGCGATTTCCAGGGGTCTCAGCCATCCCACGGAACTTGTCTGCCATGTAGCAAAATCCAGTGCGTAGCCCCTCAAGTGATAGGGCGACCAGAATTCGAACCAGCAGCAGAATTATGACCCCAAAGGCTACAACGGAAACGACTGCGAGAGTCTCTTCAGCGATATAGATGATAAGTCGATGTTTAATCCCCAGAGGCATTAACGTCACGAATAGCAATACGGCAAAGATTTTGTATTTCATAGCCGCTCTGGTTCGACGCGGCCGTTAAGAAAGCACCCAAAGCTCACCGATTCACCTTGGATAACGATGCCGCAGTCGGGAAGAGTCAAATTTCTAGCAGCACAACTGCTCGCCAAGCGATGGTGGTTGCGGTGACTCAGCCCCGGACACTGTCATTTATGTTAGGAGGGTGCGCGAGTCGGCTAGGGTTCGAATGCAGTCGCTGTCAAACGAATGCAACCAGGGATATGGAGACCCCAACCAGGCGCCCGGTTCATGAGGCTAAGCCAGCGCTCGACATCGAGCCGAATTGATTGGAACCATTGACTTCGATCGAACCCTGTCAAAACTGCCAGTGTAAAACAGCGTAGAACTCTTTCAGCATCGCGGCGAACAGAGGTCTTCATGCTTCCACGGCTAATTTTGGCTGACGATCATACAATTCTTCTCGAAGCCTTCGGAAAGCTCTTGGAGCCGCACTGCAATATCGTCGCGACGGCTTCCGATGGTCGTGCCCTTCTAGAGGCTGCGAAAAAACTGAATCCCGAAGTAGTGGTAGCGGATATCGGCATGCCGCTTATGAACGGTCTGGAGGCGGGGATCCGCCTGAAAGAACAACTGCCGAGCGTAAAACTGATCTTTCTAACGATCAATCACGATGCGGCGTTAGCTGCGGAAGCTATGCGCCGCGGAGCGTCGGGATATTTGTTGAAGAGTTGTGCCGCTACTGAATTGATCCGTGCAATCCAGATGGCGCTGAGAGGCAAGTCATACGTGTCTCCAGAAATAGCACGAGGGATGGAGAAGGAATTCATCAATAATCCACAACCGGTGCAACGCACGAAGACACTGACACCTCGCCAGCGGGAGGTGGTAGTCCTGCTGGCCGAGGGAAAGTCGATGAAGCAAGTGGCCAGCGTCTTGAACGTGACGCCACGCACAGTGGCGTTTCACAAGTACAGAGTAATGCAGGAATTGAATCTGGAAACGACTGCCGATCTAATCCAGTTTGCGATCAAGTCACGCATCCTAGTGACCTGACTGCCTCTATCCCCTTATTGCCTTCATCGAACTGCTGAATGCAGACGAAGTCTGTCGGCCGGCGTTCTGCGGCGAATCGCCCTGTCTGGCTGGATCGCCCTTCGCCTGGCCTGCACGGATTTCGAGTCGATCAGGCATCAGCGGCTGTTTACGAAACCGGGTAAGCACAAAACATCCAACTGCTGTGAACCGCGCTCTACCGAATTCTGTAACTTCTGACAGTTTTTTGCGCCAGCCGACTAGGTTCAACTGAGCAGACGTCGAGGTAGAGAGGTTGAATTCGCCTCTAAGAACAGAGTCACTCAATCTGAGGAGAGCGTTATGAGACTACGAACGGGAGTTGTTTTGGGCCTCGCCTTGCTGTTTGGAACTTCTGCCTTTGCGCAGGATTATGCCAAGGTGGAAGTTCCCGCATATTACTCTTACATGCGGTTCAATCCGGAAAACAGCAACATCGTGAGCGGTTTCTCTCTAAACGGCGGGGGCGGCGGAGTCACAGTTTACGTCAACCATTTTCTGGGGATCGAAGCAGAGTTCAATGGTTATGGCAGTACGACACAGACATTCAATTTTCCAGCTACTGCCAATAGCCCTTGCCCGCTGGGCTGCACGGTAAAGAGCAGCGGAGACCTTTTCACCTACAACGTAGGCCCGGTTCTCAAGTACCGCGCCGAGCACTGGGAGCCTTTCGTTGAAACGCTTTTTGGGGGCGCCCATTCGAACACCTACAGTAACCTGGCCAGTGCCTGTCAAGCTT
>Ga0335073_10000282_pt1 | contig 66196 bp, 49 predicted proteins | sample Lox_Sample_22_FD_207093 | JGI IMG/M metagenome (GOLD analysis project Ga0335073, IMG submission 207093) | Soil microbial communities from Loxahatchee National Wildlife Refuge, Florida, United States - Lox_Sample_2.2 | ecosystem: Environmental > Terrestrial > Soil > Wetlands | place: USA... | reverse complement strand
CCGACCTGATCAAGACGCATCACAACCGCGTCGCCGGGATTCAGAAACTGATCGCCGAAGGCCGCCTCGTCGAGCCGCTGGCGTCTTTTTATAAAGACGAAGTGCGCGCCATTGGACGCGAACTGGGAATCACGGCGGCGATGCTCGAACGGCATCCGTTCCCGGGCCCGGGCCTGGCGATTCGCTGCCTGTGCTCGACCGAAAGCGCCGCGCCGGAACCGACGCCGGACGGCTGGATTTTGCCGGTGCGCTCGGTCGGCGTCCAGGGCGACGCGCGGACCTACCGGCCGGTGCTGGCGCTGGCCGATTTTCCCGAATCGGAGGAGGAAGCCGCGCGGCTGATCAATCGCATCGCCCAAGTGAATCGCGTGGTGGTCGCCGTGTGGACCGATGCGGCGCTGAGCGAGCTGCGCGTGCGGCGCGCGGCGTTGACGCCGGAAAGAATCGCCATTCTGCGCCGCGCCGACGCGGCGGTGCGCCATTTTTCGCGCCGTTCCGGATTCGAGGCGACAGTGTGGCAATTTCCCGTCGTTCTGCTGCCGGTCGGGACGGCGGAAAGGCCCGATTCGGTGGTTTTGCGGCCCATCGATTCGGTGGACGGGATGACCGCGCGAGCGGTGCGGATGCCGGCCGGGCTGCTCGATTCGCTCGCGCGGGAGCTGCGCGAGATTCCCGGAATCGGCGGCATTTTTTACGATTTAACCAACAAGCCGCCGGCCACCATCGAATGGGAATAACGGTACCCGGCAGACCGACGCCTCATTGTGGTCTGTGATCCTCGAAGCAGTTAGTTTGCGTCGCCGTTCAGAAGCTTAAGCTGCGATTCGAGATACGCCAAACCGCTTTCCAGCGTTTTCCGGTAACGGTCGCTGGTGCAGGTTTCGAGATCGTGCATGACGCGGCGGCGCTGCAATAGAATGCTGTCCCGTTTCCGCTCGAGTTCTAATTGCTGCGGCGTACGCTCTCTCCGCACCCCATCACGACCCTTTCCCTGATACTTCTGAGCCGACTGCATCTGCTCCTCGACTGATTTGCTTTCCCAGCCGCGGGCCACCGTTACATTATAACCGTTTTGTGAAGTTGTGTGTGCTCTTTCTGCGTGCGCGGACTGACGAGCTCGAAAAAACGGACCGCTCGCCGCGGTCGAAAATACAATTTGCAGCTCCCTTTTTATGCGTTTGGGCGTCAGGATGAAACGGTTTTCCAGCCCGGCTTGACGGGCAAAGCCCCCCGGCGGGCAGGGACAGCGTTCGGCTGAAACCAGCATGACGTTGCTCGCGTCCAAACTTACGCGTAAAATCAGGGTGAGGTGTTTTAACCGTATGAGGTCAGTCGCGTTCCTCACTTTCTGCGGGCTTGGGTCGGTGGGCGTCATGTTGATGGCCGGCCAATCCTCGCAGCAATCCAGTTCCGGCCAGTCGACCTCTTCGTCGTCTTCCGTATCCAGCCAGCCGCAAAAACGCGAGACCGTGGCGCGGCCGATGACGGAACGGGAAAAGAAAAAGCAGCAGCAGAAGCTTGAACGGGAACTGGAAACGCCCTGGAAGAACTGGCTGAACCAGGAAGTCGTGTACATCATCACCGACGAGGAACGGAAAGCTTTCATGGCGCTCAAAACCGACGAAGAGCGCGAGCAGTTCGTCGAGCAGTTCTGGCTGCGCCGTGACCCCACGCCGGATACGGAAGAAAACGAATATAAGGAAGAAATCTACCGGCGCATCGCCTACGCCAACGAGCATTTCGCCTCCGGCATTCCAGGATGGAAGACGGACCGCGGACGGATTTACATCGAATACGGGCCGCCGGACGAGATCGAGTCGCATCCCTCGGGCGGAACCTATGAGCGTCCCTACGAGGAAGGCGGCGGGACGACTTCGACGTATCCTTTCGAGAAATGGCGCTATCGGTACATTGAAGGCGTCGGCAGCAACGTCGAGCTGGAATTCGTCGACACCACCATGACCGGCGAGTATCACTTCACCATCGATCCGTCGGAAAAAGACGCGCTGCTGTACGTTCCCGGCGCGGGCTTGACCATGATGGAGCAGATGGGCATGGCTTGCAAGAACGACCGCTTCACCCGAACCGACGGCACGCACCTGGGCACCGGATCGATGCCGCTGCCGGAGAGCATGAACGAATTCACGCGCATCGAGCTGGAGGCCAAAATTTTCCAGCCGCCGGCGGTGAAATACAAGGATCTGGAAGCAGCGGTTAACTCCACCATCAAATACAACCTGCTGCCGATGAGGGTGCGGGCCGATTACGTGCCCATCACCGATTCGTCGGTGCTGACCATGGTGACCATCCAGTTCGAACGCAAAGACTTGCAGTGGAAGGAAAAAGAGAAAGTCTCCACGGCGAACATCAATATTTATGGCCGCATCACGACCATGTCCGGCCGTCCGGCGAACTGGTTTGAGGACGCCATCACGCAGGATCTTCCGACCGAAATGCTGCAACAGGCGATGAACGGGGCGGAGGTTTATCAGAAACAGATTCCGCTGAAGCCGGGACGCTACAAGCTGAGCGTCGCGGCGAAGGATATTGTCGGCGGCAACCAGACCACTTACGACATGGCGCTCGACGTTCCGCGCCTGGATGAAGACCAGTTGTCGGCCAGTTCGCTGATTCTGGCGGACCGGATTGAACAGGTCGATACCAAGAGCATCGGAACGGGCCAGTTCGTGATCGGCACGTATAAGGTCCGGCCCAGAATGGACGCGACCTTCAAGCGCGACAGCGATAAGCTGGGCATCTATCTTCAGCTTTATAATTTCAAGCCGGACGAGAAGACGCACAAGCCGGACGGGACCATCGATTATCAAATCGTGAAGAACGGCAGCACCCAGCCGGTGTTTAACTTCACCGAACCGCTGACGTCCCCCGGCAACGAAGGCGGCGCGTCGCAATTGACCATCGCGAAACGCCTGCCGCTCGCCACGTTCCAGCCGGGCGATTACACCGTGAACATCAAGATTTTCGACAAGAACCGGAACAAGACCCTGAACGAAACCGCGTCGTTTAAGGTAATATAATCGGGTAGTAAGATGCAGAAGTAGTAAGAATGCGCAAGCGTCCTACATTCATTGGTTTCGCGATCGGTGTATTGGTGCTGGCGGCGGCGGCGCGGACGCCGGCCCTCGCCGGGACGCTTGCCGGCGGAATTCTGGGCCAGGTGAGAAATTCAGCCGGCGTGGCGCAGATGGGCGCGACGGTTCTGCTGTACGATCGCTACGACCAGCTGGTGCGGCGCGCGCTGACCACCGAAGACGGCAAATTCGCTTTCGCCGAGCTTCCGCCCAGCCTGTATTCGCTGCGCGTCACGCTGGCCAGCTTTGTGCCGGCGCTGCGGCGCAACATCTCGGTTAGCGCCGGCTCGGAGAATCTGCTGCAAATCCGGCTGGCGAATCTGTTCAGCACCGTGGATCTGGTTTCTTCGGGTCCGTCACGCGGGCTTTTGTTGAGCGATGACTGGAAATGGGTGCTGCGGTCGTCTTCGGAGACGCGGCCGGTGCTGCGCATGTTGCCGCCGAGCAACTCGCAGACAACGGCGACGGCCAGCTCGATTTTTTCGGGCACCACGGGGCTGCTGCGGGTTTCGGCGGGCGATGGCGAGTCGTTCACCGCGGGCGGCCAGGAAGATTTAGGAACGGCATTCGCCGTGGCCACTTCGATCTACGGAACCAGCCGCTTGCAGTTGAGCGGAAACGTCGGCTACGTGGGTAATTCGACCATTCCGGCCGCCGGGATTCGCGCCACTTATTCGCACGACGCCGGCGGCGTTTCGGGTCCGCAGGTGACGCTGACGGTGCGGCAGCTTTATATGCCGGAGCGCGACGGCGTAGATAATGCGCCGGCGATGCGCACCATGGCTCTGGCGTTGCGCGACAGCATCGATCTGACCGACGATCTGCATCTCGAATACGGGATGAGCACGGAATCGGTGACTTTTCTGGAGCGGCTGACCTATCTGAGTCCGTTCGCGCGGGCGACCTACGATCTGGGCAAGCATGGCGCGGTTCGCGTGGCGTACTCGGATGGCGAGCAGCCGGCGGCGTTTGCGGCTCCGGCACCGGTTTCTTCTTCCGAAATGGGAACCAGCACCGCGGCGTTGAACAACGATCTGGAGGCGCTGGCGCTGTTGCCGCAAATTTCCCGGCGCGACGATCACATGCAGGTGCAGCGCACCCAAAGCGTCGAAGCGGGATATGAGCGGGTGGAAGGATCGCGGAAATTTTCGGCGAGCGTCTATGGCGAAGCAGCCAGCAACGCGGCGCTGATGCTCGCCGGGCCGAAGGGATTTGTCGGCTGGACCGATTCCCTGCCCGATCTCGGCTCGAATGACCGGATTTTCAACATCGGCAGCTATAGCCGGGTGGGGTACACGGGTGCGGTAAAACAGGCGCTGGGCGATCATGCCGAGGTTTCGCTCGCCGGCGGATACACCGGATCGCTGGGCGTGGACGCGCGGGACGCGACGCTGCAGGGCGACAGCGGCAACGATCTGCGGTCGGTGATTCATGAGGTCGCCCGGCCGTGGGCCGCGGTGAATTTTTCCGACGTGCTGCCGTTCACCGGAACCGTACTGACCACCAGCTACGGCTACACCGATCCCGGCACGCTGATGCCGGATCATTACTACATGACGCAGGACGTGATGCAGTCGACTGGCTGGAACGTGCGGATCCGGCAGCCGCTGCCGGTGTTCGGCGGGCTGGGCGGGCGGCTGGAAGCGACGGCGGAGCTGCGGAACCTGCTGGCACAGGGCTATCTGCCGCTTCAATCGTCGGGTCAGAAAGCGCTGCTGACCAATTGCCCGCGCGCCGTGCGCGGCGGTCTGGCGTTTATCTTTTAACGCTGAAAATACGCAACCCCGGCATGACTGCCGGGGCTTTTCAAAACGATGACCATCGAGTAACGATCATTCCGCCGCGGCGGATTTACCTCGCACGGCGAGCGCCGCGGCGCGTTCCAGCGCCTTCACGATCCCCGCGACGGCATCCGGGCGCCGGCGGTAATTTTCAAGCGCCGAATGCAGCTCGCCCGCGCTGACGCCGGAACGCTGGATGCGCGAGCGGTCCAGCAGGCGCGCGGCCACCAGCATGGTTGCGGGATTTTCGGGAGCGACGACGCCCAACTCCGTCAGGCGGCCGAGATTTTCGACAAGCGTGCGATAGCTCATCGAGGGGATGGATTCCTCGGCGTGGGCGGCTTCAGCCTCGGTATGGAGATAGTTCATGGGCATGGTCCTCTTTGTTAAGATGCCGGAATTGTGGTTGTCGACGGAAAAAACTAACGAAGCGCGGAGCCTGCAATGAGGCGAGAATCTGTCGCGGGCGAATTATCGGACACGATGGGCTGCCTCCTTGGAAGGGAATAACGGAATATTCTTATTATACCGCGATCTGCCGCCATCTTGAAGACCACCCGGGACCCAATCATTTACCTGCCGGGTAGTGCGTGAAATCTGCGTTGATTCGCGAAGGACGGGGAGCCCCCGCCATGACTGGCGGGGCTGCAGGTGCGCGTTACAGCCCCGCCAGTCATTGCGGGGGCTGATCGCGAATCAGCGCAGATCTCACGCACTACTGCCTGCCGCGGTCGTGCCGTCCGTGAATGTCGTGGTGCTCTACGCGCCGGCCGGGCGCGAAACGCTGGACGTGCTCGTAGGGATGCACGTACTCACGCCGGTTCATCCAGGTCCGTCCCCATGGGTGATTGTTGATAATCACCCGATGTCCGGCCCAATCGAAATAATTGTGCCCCCAACCCCAGGGAGCGAACGCCGCGCCGATGGTCACGCCGCCAAAGGTAATCGCTCCACCGACGAAAAATCCCGGACGCGGCCGCACAAAAACCACTGCCGGATTGTAGACCGGCACGGGAACAAATGCCGGGTTTACGGGAAGTATCGTCACGTATCCGCCGCTGTCGGTCACCGCGATCTGTCCGTTCGAGCGCAGATAGCCATACTGCATCGCCAGTTGCCGCTGCTGCTGCACCGCGTTCATCACTCCGTTCGGATCGGCCAAAAACGCGTTGCCCAGCGAACCGGTCCACGTCATATCGCTGGCCATCATTTGCAGCACCGAGGGAAACGGCAGCAGCGCCTGCACCGACGGGTCCCACGGAAGCTGATCCTGTTGAATCGCCGCAGCCAGAGCGGGGCCGTGCAGAAAGCTGTGTTCATTGGCCCACGCCGACGCGTCCGGAATCTGATCCGAATAGGTGGAAGCGGCCAGCACCTGCGAGAGCAGCGGGTCCGGATACAAGGCGATCCGCGCCACCAAATTGTTGAGCTCCTCGGGCGGATACGCCGGCGGAGCCTGTGCGAACGCCATCGCCGCAAACACGGCGCCCGCGGCCACGATCATTAATTTTCTTTTTTTATCCAGCACTTTATGTCTCTCCTCCTGCCTAAGAAGACGACGGGCTCAAGGGATTCGTTTCCGGGCCTGAAAACTGCTGAATCTTGCCCTTACGAGGTTGTGAAAAATCGGGACTTAACCCCCGCCATTACTGGCGGGGCTATAACACGCTCGACGATCGTCAATCTTCGGACTTAACCCCCGCCATTACTGGCGGGGCTTTAACACGCTCGACGATCGTCAATCTTCGGACTTAACCCCCGCCATTGCTGGCGGGGCTTTAACACGCTCGACTATCGTCAATCTTCGGACTTAACCCCGCTATTACTGGCGGGGCTTTGACACGCTCGACGATCGTCAATCTTCGGACTTGACCCCCGCCATTACTGGCGGGGTTTTAACACGCTCGACGATCGTCAATCTTCGGACTTAACCCCCACCATTACTGGCAGGGCTTTAACGCGCTCGACTATCGTCAATCTTCGGAAAAGCCCCGGCGTGGTTGATAACCCGCGCAGGCGAGCACTGGAAGGCGCGGATATTTGGGATAAGACGGGTCGGTGAAGGAGCGCTCACAAAGGTAGAATGTCGACCCTCGATCCGACCGCACCACGCGGCAAAACGCGCAATGTTCGCACAGCCCGAGGTTACTTGAAGGCACGCAGCGCCTCGACCGTGCGGGCGATCTCGGCGGGCGTGTGCGCCGCGGAAACAAAACCGGATTCGAACTGCGAAGGCGGCAGATAAACTCCATGTTCCAGCATGTGATGGAAAAATTTCGCGAAGCGAGCCGTATCGCTGCGCCTGGCCGATCCCCAATCGGTGACCGCGCCATCCACGAAGAAAAACGTGAACATGGAGCCGATCCGATTCACCGTCACCCCCGGCGGCGCCCACGCGCACAACTCCAGCGCGCGCTCCTCCAGCGTGTCGTACACGTCGGGATGCGCCAGCAAAAATCGCAGCATCGCCAATCCCGCCGCCACCGCCAGCGGATTGCCGGACAGCGTTCCGGCCTGATATACCGGACCCAGCGGCGCGACGCATTTCATCACGTCCGCGCGCCCGCCATAGGCCGCCATGGGCAATCCTCCGCCAATAATTTTTCCGAGCGTGGTCAAATCCGGCTTGATTCCGAACCTCTGCTGCGCCCCGCCGAGCGCCAGGCGAAAACCGGTCATCACCTCGTCGAAAATCAACAGCGCCCCGTCGCGCGCCGTCAGCTCGCGCAGCGCTTCCAGGAATCCCGCCACCGGCGGAACGCAGCCCATGTTGCCCACCACCGGCTCGACGATCACCGCGGCGATTTTGTCGCCATGATCGGCAAACGCCTTTTCCACCGCCGCAATCGAGTTGTACGGCAGCGCGATGGTGGTCGCCGCAAAGGCCGCCGGAACGCCCGCCGTATCGGCAATTCCCAGCGTCGCCATCCCCGAGCCGGCCTTCACCAGCAGCGAATCGACGTGACCGTGATAACATCCTTCAAACTTGATGGTCAGATCGCGGCCGGTGAATCCGCGCGCCAGGCGCAGCGCGCTCATGGTCGCCTCAGTGCCGGAATTCACCAGCCGGACCATTTCCATCGACGGCATGATCTGCGCGATCATCTCCGCCATCTCCACTTCGCGTCCGGTCGGCGCGCCAAAACTGGTGCCTTGCTCGAGCGCCGCATGCAGCGCCTCCAGCACTGTAAAATGCCGATGCCCCAGAATCAGTGGCCCCCAGGACCCCACGTAATCGATGTAGGAATTGCCGTCGACATCATAGATGCTGGGCCCCTGGGCCCGCGCGATAAACAGCGGCGATCCGCCCACGCCGCGAAACGCCCGCACCGGCGAATTCACTCCACCCGGAATGCGCGTCTGCGCGCGCGCAAACCACGCCTCGGATTGTGTGGTTTTCATAAAGATTGCCCCCGCCATAACTGGCGGGGCTGTAAGTACACGCGAAAAGCCGCGTCAACAGCTTTTCTGGGCACGCTCATAACGCGGTCGACCGCTCCGGAATCACGCGGTTCAGGAAAAAATTCATCAGCACTTCCTGAAGCGTCCCGTTCAGATTGCGCAGCAACCGGCTCTTTAGCGTGAGATAAGGCTGCGTGCCGGCGAACAAGTCCTGCATCAGATCGCGGAAGCGCGGGCTGCGGCGGATAAATTGAATCATCCGCGTGGGCACCGTGTTGAACATGAAGCTGCCCAGAAAAACCCGTTTGGCGAGCAGCGCCGCGAACTCCAGATCCATCGCGAATTCGCGCCGCAGCAGCGCGCGATAGGCCGCCGCTTTTTCCGCGAATCCATGCGCGTCATCCACCACCACGCGGCTGGCCAGATCGCCCGAGCGCATGGCGTAATACAATCCCTCGCCGGTGATCGGATCCACCAACCCGCCCGCGTCGCCGACGGCTAACCACCCCTCGCCCGCCACTCGATTCCGTTTCCATCCCGGCGTTTCAAGCGACGGCAGCATGTGGCTGTAGAACGGCGATCCTTTCCAGGCGATCCCGCGCTCATCCAGGTAGCGTTCCAGGCGCGCGCGCAGCGACTGCGCCGGCTCGCCCTTGCCGCAAATCCCGACGGAAAGATGTCCGCACCGCGGGAACACCCAGATGTATCCTTCAAGCTGGTCGAGAAACTGAATATCGATCCGCTCCTGCGACGCCGGCACATAGTAGCCGAGCGCGCTCATCGTATCGGTGGCGCTCCACTCCGTGCCCACCTCGCGCAGCGGGTTCCGCGCGCCCGTCGCGATGATGCAAAAATCCGCTTCGGCCGCGCCGTTTCGCGTGCGAAGCGTCCATCCCCGATCGCGCCGGTCGATCCCGAGCACCCGCGTCTTCTCAATCTCCGCCCCGGCGCGTTCGGCGCGCTGAAGCAGCATGCGATTCAAATCGAAGCGCGAATAAATCACCAGCGGACGCGTCAGCGCCATCTTCACTTCGCCCGCTTTGGGCGCGGCGATGGAGGTTTCGGTAATCAGCCGCTTGGGCGTGTCGTTCTCGATTAAAAACGGATATTCGTTGTACGCTTTGTAAGTTAGTCCACCGCCGCAAGGTTTTTCCCACGCGAGCTTTTCGTCGAACACCAGCACGCGCAGGCCGGCGCGAGCCAGTCCTTCGGCGGCGAAAGCTCCCGCCGGGCCGCCGCCCAAAACGGCGACTGTCTTCATTGCTTCGAGCCTTGACTGGGAATCGCCGGATGACCCGGCGGCAAAGTTCCGGGTTGCGAGCCCACCGATGGATGCCCCGGCGGCAGCGTTTCCTGTCCGCCCACCGACGGATGCCCCTGCGGCATCGTCATGTCGCCTCCGCCGTGCGGATTCCCGCTCGATGCCGCGTGCGGACGCACCACCCAGTCATTTCCCTTGCGGTCCAGGATGTAATTCATGGTCATCGGCTGCGGGTCCGGCTGATTTTTGGGCCGGAAGATCACCGCCGCGCGAGCCTGGTCCTTATCGAAGGAGACCGAGCCGATATCGATCTGCATCTGGTTCGGATCGAGCCCTGTTTGCGATTTTCGTTCTTCGAGGTAGTTCAGCACCCCCTGCTTCACCGCCTCCGTATTCTGAATATCGTGGGAGCAGGCGGCAGCCAACGCCGCAACCACGATCAGCAATGTTTTGCGCACACCCCGATTATACTCGTTGCGCGCCGAACATCAGTGGTGCGCGAAGTCGATGTCGAGTGCAGTCCGCGCTCCGCAGGTAGGGTCCAAGTGATCGAAGCGACGGCCAGATACCCCACGGCACCGAGCAGGTTCAATACAAGCAAAAGCGGAACCGTCTTGTTATTCACAGGTTCAATCCCGCTCAGGCGATTTGCAATCGCCTCAGCCTGATGCGGCCGCGGTGAACGTGCGCGAGATCATATTGGGCCTGTTGCAGAAGCCAGCTTTCGGCGCTGCCGCCAAATACCTTTTCGAGACGCACGGCCATTTCCGGCGAAACGCTGCGCTTCCCGTGCACCAACTCGGAAAGCGTGTTGCGCGTCACCCCAAGAGCGGTGGCGGCGTCCGTGAGGTTCAAGCCCAAAGGCTCTATGCACTCCTGAAAAACAACCGCTCCCGGGTGCGGGGGATTCTTCATCGGCATGGCTAAACCTTGTCACTCACCGAATCAGCTCCGCGATCTTCTCCGCGTCATTCGGCACCACCACCGGCCGATTCGCGAACCTCGACTCAATCTTCACCCCGCCCGGCGCTTCCAACTGGTCGGTGTGGTACTTGTAAATGTAATCCGGGTCTTTCAATAAATTCCCCGTCAGCACCGCGACCACATCCGCTCCGCGATCGATCACTCCGCGAGCCGTCAGCTTGCGAATCCCCGCCAGCGTCGCCGCCGACGCCGGCTCGCAGCCGATTCCCGATCGCCCGATCTGCGCCTTCGCGTCGGCAATCTCCTGCTCGGACACTTTTTCGACGACGCCGCACGATTCGCGAATCTCGTGCAGCGCCTTCGGCCATGAAACCGGATCGCCGATGCGAATCGCCGTCGCCAGCGTCTCCGGATTCGTCACCGCGCGAAATTCGCCGCCGTGCTCAACAAAATCATAGAACGGCGCAGCGCCCTCCGCCTGAATCACGCCGAGCCGCGGCATCTTGTCGATCAACCCCAATTCCCGCGCCTCGCGCAGCGCCTTGCCGAATGCCGACGTGTTGCCCAAATTCCCGCCCGGCAGCACGATCCAATCCGGCGCACGCCAGTCACGCTGATCGAGCATCTCAAACACAATCGTCTTCTGCCCCTCAATGCGAAACGGATTCACCGAATTCAGCAGATAAATCCCCAGCTTTTCCGCCAGCACGCGCACCAGCGCCAGAATCTGATCGAAATTCGCCTCCACCTGAAACGTGCGCGCGCCGTACTCCAGAGCCTGCGCCAGTTTCCCGAAGGAAATATTTCCGTGCGGCAAAAAAATCAGCGGTTCCAGTCCGCCCGCCGCCGCGTAAGCCGCCATCGACGCCGAAGTGTTGCCCGTTGAGACGCAAGCGACGCGACGCATTCCCAGCCGACGCGCCTGCGCCGCGCCGCACGTCATTCCGTTATCTTTGAACGACCCGGTCGGATTGAATCCCTGGTGCTTGAAGGCAATTCGATCGAGGCCGCCGTACTTTGCCGCGATCGGCGCATCGAGCAGCGGCGTATTGCCCTCGCGCAGCGTGGTCACGCACGAATAATCATCCAAAAACGGAAACAGCTCGCGATATCGCCACACGCCGCTCGCATCGAGTGGAGCGTTGCTCATGCGCCGCTGCCGGAATAACTCTTTCAGCGCGACGGGATCGCCGTCGATCTCATAAGCCGCTTCGAGCAGCCCTCCGCATTTGCGGCAGTTGTAGAGAACTTCGGTGATCGCATAGCGCTCCCGGCAGGAGCGATTGAAACAGAGTAGTTCAGGCATGCTATCTCTTAACTTTAAACAATGTTGGCCGTTCATCTCGAATCCGGCCGCGTCCAGTTGCGCCGCGTGCCCGCTCCGCGACTGCGCCAAGGCTTCGCAAGAATCCGAATGCTGGCCGCCGGAATCTGCTCCACCGATCTTGAATTGCAGCGCGGATATTATAATTTTCGCGGCACGCCCGGACACGAATTTGTGGGTGAAGTGACCGATTGCGAAGACGCTCGCTGGATCGGACGGCGGGTCGCCGGAGAAATCAACCTGGCCTGCGGCCATTGCGACTGGTGCCGGCAAAAGCTCGGCCGTCACTGTCCGAACCGCACCGTGCTCGGCATCGTGAAGCACCCCGGCGCGTTCGCCGAATTTTTGACGCTGCCGATCGCCAATCTGCGCCGCATCCCCGATTCGATTCCCACCGATCATGCCGTCTTCATCGAGCCTGTGGCGGCCGCTTGTGAGATTCTCGATCAAATCAAAGTCGATCAGAAAAATGTGGCCGTTCTCGGCGACGGAAAACTCGGCTTGCTGATCGCGCAGGTTTTGCAAGCCTCCCGCGCGAATGTTCAGCTCTTCGGACACCACGCGAAAAAAATGCGGCTCGCCGGCGTTCCCTTTGAACGCATCGGGAAAAAACTGCCCGAGCGCGAATTTCCCATCGTGGTCGACGCCACCGGCTCACCCGGCGGCCTGCGCGCCGCGATTTCGATGTGCCTCCCGCGCGGCGCCGTGGTCATGAAATCGACGGTTCACGGAATTGTGCCGATCGACACGGCGCCAGCAATCGTCAATGAAATTACGTTGATCGGCTCGCGCTGCGGACGATTCGAACCGGCCATTCGCCTGCTCGCGTCAGGAAAAGTTCGCGTCGCCGATCTGATCGCGGAAAAATTCCCGCTCGACCGCGCACCCGAAGCCTTCGCCCGCGCGGCGGCGAAAGGCGTTCTAAAAATTCTGCTCGAGCTGTAAGGCGTCAGGCTTGTGATCTTGATGGGTTGCGTCAACGCCGCGAAAATCGCAAGCCTGACGGCTTACGCCCAAGCTGCCTCTTGAGTTGAGTGGCATAAGCCGCCAGGCTTGTGCTGTCCGCGGCCGATCAATCGACGCGCGCCGAGCGCAAGCCTGGCGGCTTACGCCACTTGGGCTCTAAAGTAACTGCCGCTCTGACCCGCGCAGCGATTGATCGTCTTCATTCCGCGCCCGGAAATATGCCCGAATATCGTCGCGCAGCTTGGGCTTATTTCCCGCAAGCTGCCAGATTCCCTGCCAGTCCTTCACCAGGTCCGTCGCCGGATCGTAATTGTTTTCGCGCAGAATTTTCCAGCGCTCGCCGTAGGCGCGAAAAACCTTGGATCCGTGAAAATGATGCACCGCGTGATTTTCCACGTACCCGATATTCTGTTTCAGCACCGCCGCCCGCTCCTGCCATTGCCGCACCGCGCGCATATACGGCTCGCTGCATCTGGTCACCTCCGGCGCCGTGTTCGCCTTTCCGGCGAGCCCGAACGCCATGTGCCAATCCGCCGATCCCAAAATGCACACGTCGAGCAGCCCGCCCACCGCGTCGAACGCGCTACGCCGGAACGCCCACGCTCCGCCCGTCGCGCCCGGACCACCCGACCCATAGGCACCCGGCCCATTCGACCCATGCAAATGCCGCCACGCGAAGCCCGGCATCATGCGATAGGGCCGGTGCTCCGCCGATAAATCCGTGTACGTCGTAAACAACTGCACGAAGTCGTAGTGCTGAAGCTGGTGAATCGCTTCGAGCGCCCAATCCCGCCGCGTCATATGAAAATCGGCGTCGATGATCGCGCCGTACGTCCAATCGGCGGGAAATCGCCGGATCACGGCGTTCAAGATATTTTCCTTGTGCCACAATTCGTGCGAAGTGCGAAGCGGCACGTCGTTTAAATCCTCGCCGGTCACTTCGAACGGCCGCTCGCCGTAGGCGAGTTCGCCTACGTGCAGTATTACGTTGGCGCTATCGCGCAGGTGCTGGCGAAAATCGTTCATCAACACGCGCCGCGTGCGCCAGCGCAGCGGATTCGAATACGCGCAGGCCACGTGCAGCGTCGTTTCCTCGGACCATTTCTTCCAGGGAGCGTGAACATCGGGGTGAGAAGTCATTCCGGCTTCAGATAACCACGCGGGTGCGTTCGCCCCACCCGTCCGATCACGCAATCGAAAGCGCTCCGGCCACTTAGCCCGCGCCTGAATCAGTGATTGTGTGGGGCAGGCTTTCAGCCTGCGGCCGATTTTCAATCCGCCTCTGCGCGCTACCGCAGCAAGTTCCGCAGCAAAAACCAAACATTCGCCGGACGTTCCGCCAGACGCCGCATGAAATACGGATACCACGCCGCGCCGTACGGTACATACAGCCGCAGCCGGTAGCCTAAATCCACGATGCGCCGCTGCAAATCGCGCCGGATGCCGTACAGCATCTGAAACTCGAACCGCTCCGGCGCCAACCTCCGCTCGCGCGCGTAGCGGAACGCTTCGCCGATGATGCGCTCATCATGCGTGGCGATCGCCGGATATGTCCCGTGATCAAGCAGCGTCTTCATCAGCGCCAAATAACTCCGGTCGACCTCGCGTTTTTCCGCGAACGCCACCGCGGCCGGCTCATCGTACGCGCCCTTGCACAGACGCACCGGAATCCCCAGGGAATTCAGCCGATCCACATCAGCCGCGCTGCGCAACAGATACGCCTGAATCACCGAGCGCGTGCATCCGAACTCTTCGTGGACGCGCGCGACAACCTCCAGCGTGCGGTCGGTATACGCGCTCGATTCCATGTCGATCTCCACCCGGCTGCCCATCGCTTTGGCCTTGGCCGCAAGCTGCCGCACGTTTTCGAGGCACGCTTCCGGTGAAAAGTCCAGACCGAACTGCGTCAGCTTGATCGAAACCGTGGATGGCAGCCCGCGATCCTCGATCCGCGCCAGCGCTTGCAGGTAGGAATCGCGCGACGCGGCGGCCTCTTCGACGCTGGTCACGTTTTCGCCCAGATGATCGAGCGTCGCCCAGATTTTTTCCCGCTGCAAATGCTCCAACACGGCCAGCGCATCGTCGAGCTGCTCGCCGGCCACGAACCTGCGCGTGAATTTTTTCGACAGCGGCGACCGCTCCATCCATCTCCGCAGTCCCTTTTGCGACGAAAGGAACAGGAAGAAGTGCCGCATCATTGAGGAGCCACCCCAGGCGGCGAGCGGCGAGCCTCCGGGGGCGACGGCTCACGCACTGGCGTATCGACGCGCGCGGGCGTGGCGGCATCCCGCGTGCCCACCCCCAGTTCCCGCATCCGCTTGAGCGAAGGCCCCAGCCGCGCTTCCCACGATCCCGCCGAGCGGTTATAGGCATCCACCGCCTTCGCCAGATGCCGGCCCGCATCGGCGTAAGTTTCCGCGAACACGCGCACGCGCTCGTGAAATTCCGAAGCGATGCGCCGCAATTCCTCCGCGTTCTGCGCCAGCCGCTCCTGTCGCCATCCATAGGCGACGCCTTTCAGCACGCTGATCAGCGTCACCGGCGTGGCGAGCAAAACTTTCCGCGCCAGCGCCCGGTCGAGCAGATCCGCATCCCGCTCCAGCGCCGCGCTCAAAAAATGATCGCCGGCCAAAAACAAAATGACCATCTCCGGCGCCGGCTGAAATTGCGACCAATACTCGCGTCCGCTCAACTGCGCGACGTGCCGCTGCACCTGCTGCGCATGCCGCTCGAGCGCTGCGCGCCGCGAAGTCTCATCCGGCGCGGCCTCCGCGTCGAGATACGCCGACAATGGCACCTTCGCATCGACGGCGATCGTTCGCCCGCCGGGCAGCCGCACCAGCAGATCGGGGCGCTGCCCATCGCCCGATTCCTGCTCGTAAAAATCGCAATACGGAACCATCCCGGCCAGTTCCGCCACGCGCCTGAGCGTCAATTCGCCCCATCGTCCGCGGGCATTCGGCGCGCGCAGCGCCTGCGACAGCGCGACGGTTTCGCGGCTCAGATTCGACAGTTGATTTTCCAGCCCTCCCTGCGCATGCTGCCGCTGCGCTTCGAATTCGCGGAGCTGTTTTTCGATCCGTTCCAGGGCGTCCGAGACCGGCGGCTGCCGCGGAGCCGATCTGGTCCACAGAATCGCCAGGAGCATCGCCAAAACAAATCCAGCCAAAAATGTCGCAGCGAGGGTCACCACTCAATAGTTTGGCACAGACGGCACTCGATCAGGTGCTGATTTCGGCGCTAAATTTGTGTCCCGGCACTGTATCGAGCCCGAGCGTTGAACCGCTCTGTCGAAAATCTACCCCCGCCATAACTGGCGGGGCTGGCACCGCGCGAGAGAACCCGTCAGTCATGGCGGGGTGATGTACACTGACTCGCTCGCGTTCCATGGACGTTAGGGCGGAAACGGCCACACCAGCTCGACCGTCTTGCTCAGCATCCAACGCTTGTCCTCGGCGTTCAGAAACTTCATGTCATCGCGGACCACTTTGAGCGCCTTGTCATAAGTGGTCTTGGCTTCGAGAATCGGCCAGTCGGTGGCCCACATCAGCCGCCGCGGACCGTACGCCGCGTGTAAACGCTTCACGTACTCCTGCGCGTCCAGCCACGGGTACGGCTGCCGCGAAATCGACCAGGTATGCGAAATCTTCACGAACACGTTGGGATAACGCCGCAAGGCGATCAGCTTTTCGAGTTCCGCCGGCTGGTCGATCGGGCAATCGGCCATATGATCGATCACCACCGTCAGCTCCGGCGTCCGGTCAAGAAGCAAACCAACCTCCGGCATGCGCGTGACCGGCGCCAGAACCGTCATTGGAATTTTCAGCTGTTCACAGCGCTTCCACAACGGCGGCATCAGCGGACCATGAAACCAATCCCCCGACGCGTTTCCCGCCGGACTGATGCGAACGCCGTGAAAACCCATTTCCGTCCAGTGCGACAAATGATCCGGCGCGGCCGGATCGAGCGGATCCACGCGGCACACTCCTTGAAATGTCCCCCGATATTTTTTCAGCACGCTGGCGACGTAGCGGTTGTCGTACTTATAATGGATCACCTGAATGATCACGGTTTTTTCGACGCCGTTTTGCTTCATCAGCGCCAGCAGCATTTCCGGCGTGGCGTCGCGCGCGGGAACGTTGGCGCCGGGGGCGAACGGAAATTGGGGATCGTGCTTCCACACGTGAACGTGCGAATCGACGATGCGGTAGGCGCCTTGAAACGGCGCCGCGGCGACGCCCTGGAGCAGCGTTCGCCGGGTCACGTCAAACATAAATCTTTTCGAGCGTGTTGACGACGTACGCGCCGGAGCGTTCGTAACTGGCGCGCGGGCCTTGGCGCGCAATGTCCAGATCGACGATCAGGTAGCCCTTGAAGCGCGCCGCTTTCAGCACGCGATGGCAGCCCGGAAAATCGATTTCGCCGTCGCCCAGATCGAAGATACTTTCGCGGTTGAAGGTATCCGGCTTGGCGTTTTCCAGCCTTTTCGCGTCTTTATAATCGGCAAGCATCAGCCGGCTCTGATATTTATCGAGGGTCTTCACCACGTCGCAGCCAGCCAGATAAAGATGCGCGGTGTCGGGCGAAAAATAGAACAGCTTGGGATCGGTGAGCGCCATGCAGCGATCCACTTCATCGGGATTCTGCACGATCTGGCCCATGTGATTGTGGAGTCCCGCATAGAATCCCATTTCGCGCGCGGCGCGGCCGATTTCGTTGAAGCATTCGCACATCGTTTCGAAGGCCCGCGGATCGCTGGCGTTGGCCCGGTTCGGCGAAAACACCACCAGGTGATTGGCGCCGAAATTTTTCAGGAAATTCATCGCCGCTTTCGCGTTGGCGATGATTTCGGCGCGGCGCGCGGGATCATGGGCCGCGCCGTTGAAGGAAATGGTGACGATATGGCAGCCGCGCTTTTCCGCTTCTTTCTGCATCTGGGCCGCGGTGATGTTGTAAGTCTTGAGAATTTGCGGAAATTGCGTCAGCCGCAGGCCGATGAAGCCGGTATCTTTCATTACATCGAGAATGTCGGTGAAGGGAACGCGCGGAAAATAGTTCCACAAGTTGGAACCGAGTCCCCATTTGACGTTCTTATTAACCGGCAAGCGTCCGGCCGCGCGGGTGAGAGACGCGGCCAGAACGGCGATCGCTTCGCGGCGGCTGAAAGAGCGGTTCATAGAACGTAAAGATTATACATTACGACCAGCCCAGTGGCGCACGGCGCGCAACCGCAACGCTACGCCTTGCTGGCCAGAACCAGCGGCGACGGGCCCGGCGCATCCAGCGTCCGCACGTCGACGAATCCGCTCTCTTTAAGCCATTGCCCGATTTCCGTGGCCGAATAAGTGTCGCCGTTTTCCGTATTCACCAGCATGTTGACGGCGAACAGCAGCCCCACCGGCGGTCCGGTGCGATCGTCATTCACCAGGAATTCCTGAATGGCGATGGTCCCGCCGCTGCGTAGCGCCTGAAACACACGCTTCAAAAGAGCGCGGCTGCGCGGCTCGCCTTCGCTGTGCAGAATGTGCCCCAGCGTCGCGATGGCGTGGCCAGAGCCGAAATCCGCCTCCAGCAAATCCCCGGCGACAAACCGGTACCGGTCCGCGAGACCGAAACGCGTGGCTATCTTTTTGGTCACCGGGATCACCTCCGGCCAATCGACCGCCGTCACCCGCACCAGCGGCGACCGCTGCGCGAGCGAGATCCCCCACACGCCCGAACCCGCCGCCAGATCGAGCACCGGCAACGTTTCCCTGGCCTGCGCGACGCCCAGCGCATCCGCCAGCGCACCGGCAGCCGCGTAGCTGAGCGGAAAAATATCTTCGACAAATTCCTGGAAAAATTCTCCGCCCGTATTTTCCTGATTCACCGCGCGCGCCGGCTTGCCCGTGCGCACGATGTCGGTCAGATTCAGCCAGCCGGGAATGAGCTGCTTGGTGATGTGGCGAAAAAAGCCGCCATAATAGCCCGGACGCGAGCTGACCAGAAACGTCGCGCTTTCCGGCGTCAGCTGGTATCGCTCGCCGTCTTTCGCCAGCAATTCCAGCCCGACCAGCGCGCCGATAATGGAGCGCAATCCTCGGACCGACGCGCCACTCTGCTGGCTGATCTGCTCCACCGTGCGCGGTCCCTCGGCCAGCAGGTCGAAAACCTTGTGATGAATGGCGGCCTCGATAATCAGGGGCGCCGAATAGCCCCAGGCAAATTGCATGATCCGCTCGGGCGTGACGTTGGATTTGGTTGCAGTCATGCGAATATCTTAAACCACGGGCGTGTCGCGGAGAAAGCGCTGGCGCCGGTGTGGCGCAGCCACGTGGCTCTGGACACGAATCCGCGGTCACAGCGTTCTGGCGATGTCCACCACGTCGCTGAACACGCCGTAGGCGGTCTGCTGGACGCCCGGATTCAACTCCACCATCCCGACCGTTCCCATCAGATCCGTGTCGAACAGAAGCATGCTGGAGGTGCCCTGCGCGCTGGCCAAAATGTCGGTTTCCTCGAGCACCTCGGCACGGACGCGCAATTTCAGACCGTTCGCGGTGCAGCGCGCGCGGCTCACCAGGCGAATGGTCTTACGCTGGGCCTTGAGCGCCAGAAGTTTTTCCGGCGTCAGCCGGCCGATGCCGCGGCGCTCCACCTCGAGCGGAGTCACGCGCGCGTCCATTAAGACATTTGCCAGCGCCGCTGTTTTGGCCGCGGCGTCCCAGCCGTCGATGTCGAAGCTGGCGTCGGCTTCGGTGACGCCGATGCGCCGCGCCTCCTCGATTCCGTCGGCCAGGCTGCGCCCGGCGCGCAGCGCTTCGATCACCACGTTGCTGGTGGAATTGAGCACGCCCGTAAATCCGCGAATGCGCGCGCCGGGCAGAGTATTGCGGGCCAGGTTGAACACCGGAGCGCCATCCATCACCGTCGATTCGAAGCGAAACTCGACGCCCGCGCGCCGCGCTTCCTCGGCCAGCGCCGCGTAGGCGTGCGCGATGGGACCTTTATTCGCGGTGACTACGTGCTTGCCGCGCGCGAACGCGGCGCGGATGTGGGAAATCGCCGGCTCGCCCGTTTCCGGATTCAGCGTGGTCAGCTCGATCGCCATTTCGGCGCGGGAACGGTCCAGAAATTCGCCGATTGATTCCGCCGCCGGCCCGAATTTCGGCTCGACCGGCAGGCCGGCCGTGTGGTACGCGGCGCCGTGGCGAAGCGTCTGAATGGCGACGATGCGAAAGGGAAAGGCGGCGCGCTTGGCTTCGAGCAGCCGGGCGAAGGCGCGCCCGACGTTTCCATATCCAATGAGAGCGAGCTTCATTGGAACCTATTGTCGTTGATTCGCGCCGCGCGCCGCCGGCTGACTATTGCAGCAGTACGCTGGCGACCGACCCGTCGATCAGCCGCACCATCCCGATGGTCGTGTCCTTCGCCATGTAGCGATAAATCTCGACAAAATGGCCGTCGTCGCCGACCTCGCTGATGCGCACCGCCGGCTGGCCGCGCTGCAACAACTGAGCGCGCGCGGTTCCCAGCGCGATGTTCTTGAGCTCGCCCACCGTCATTTGCGGTACCGGCGCGGCCACGCGGACGGGTACCGCGCGGGCCGCCGGAGCGGGCGGTTCGGGAACGTCGTAGCGCGCCACGCGATGCGCCAGGCGGCGAATCGGCGGAGGCGGGGGAACCGACGGCCCTTTCGGCACGCCCGGCCCCACTTCCATCAAAGGAACGTCGGCATCGTCGTTGGTTTTCGCGTGCGGCGCGCCGGTTTTCGCCGCTTTCGTAGTGGTTTGATCCACTTTGCCGAAAATGTTGGCGATTCCTTTTCCAACCGTGCGGCCGGCAATTCCACCGGCGCTCCCGCCAGCCGCGGCGGCCGCGTTCTCCACCATGGATTGGGCGTACCCCGTACCAGCCAGGAGTATGACGAACATCAACGGACGCATAAAATGCCTCTCGCTGAATCGTAGCAAGGGATTGGCTTCCAGAGGTACAGGGCGAATTGCTTAGATTGCTTAAGAAATCGGTCTGAGGTCGACGAATCCACATGCTTTTTCAATGGTTTCGTAAACCCGAGTGGCGTAAGCCGCCAGGCTTGCGCGCGGCGCGAACAGCACAAGCCTGGCGGCTTATGCCACTATTCGGGAACGATCTGCGGATAACTCGGGTGCACCGTCTTCGGCTCCGGGTCGCCGCGATGGCAGGTGAAACAGGTCACGCGGTTCTTGCCGACCGTCTGGTCGATGGTTTCCGTCATGTGAATCATGTTGCGAGCCATCGCCTTGTGCGGATTGTTATCGCTCGCAAAATTTCCCGGAACGTGGCAGAAGGCGCAATCCGAGCGCAGCGACAAATCGAAGAACCGCATCGTTTCCATCAGATGATCCGGCGATTTGAGCACCGTCAGATTTTTGTACTCCATCTTCGGCTTCTGCTTGATCCATTCGGCGATGGTCACAAAATCCGGATCGCTCTGCGACGCGAACTGACGCCCGCCGGAATGATACAAATCGCCGCCCGCTTCGAGAGCCAGCGGATGCATCAGCAGCGGGCTATCGGTGGGATCGCCGGGCTGCACCAGCTGCGAGACCACTTCATAATTCTTGCGCGACTGCTCCTCGGTCCACGCCGTCGCGCCGGGCGAGAGCTGCTGCAACATGAACCCGGTGCCCCGTCCCGCATGGCAGGTTACGCAGCGGCCGTGCGTCGGGCGATGCTTCAGAAAAATGGGCTCGACCCGGGTCCGGTAATACTCGAAATCGGATTCTGTGTCGGCGGCGAAAACCGCGGATTGGAGAACCATTCCGGCGAGCGTGGCGAGAACGAGAAAACGCATAAATTTACCTTACGGAAGGACCACCATCGCGCTGCGCTTGGGCACTTCGCCCACGGGAATGCGCGCGATTTCCTTGAGCGTCGCCGTATCGATCGCGGAAACCGCGTTCGAGCCGGCATCCGATTCATACACCGTTTTTCCGTCGGGCGTGAAGGTCAGCCAATCCGGCACGTTCCCCACCACCACGTGACCTTTCAGCTTCAGATCCGGCAGCGAGTAAACGAACACCGCGCCCGCGACCGAGCTGTTCACCCACAGCGTCTTGTTATCGGGCGAAACCGCGATTCCATGCGACGGAGCGCCGCTGCGCGCGCCCACCAGGCTCACCGGCTCATTCGGAAGCTTGATGCTCTTCACAATCTGGCGCGTCTTGAAATCCACCACGTCGAATCCGTTGAAATCCGACAATTGCACGAACATCCGGCTCATCAACCCGTCCGGACCCAACTCGAACGCCACCGGACGCACGCCCGCCGGGAAGTGGATATCGGCCACCGGCTGCATGGTGTGGACGTCGATGATGGAGATGATTTTTCCGGCAATCGAAATCGCCGCGACCCATTGATTGTCCGGCGTCAGATAGGCATAATGCACCGCGCCCTTCACCGGAATGGTCTTGATGCGCTTCATGGTCGCGGTATCGATTACGTCGACGCCGCCGGGCGCCTGGGCGATGGCGACGAAAACGAATTTGCCATCGGGCGTGGCGGAAATGCTGTTAGGACGGCCAGTGAGCGGAGCTTTGGCGATGATCTTTCCGCTGACGCGATCGACTGCGTCCAAAGTGTGTTCGCCTTCGCAGCTGAAATAGACGGTTTTCGCGTCGGGTGAAAACGCGACGCCGCTGGGAATTTCAATATTTTTGATCTCCTGGACCACTTTATTGGTCTCCGGATCGATCACATGAACCCGGTCACCCGCGGAATTGGTGACGTAAATGCGAACCGAGCCGGCGGTTAGCGGAATCGCCAGGAGAAGTCCCAGACCGGATTTGGTCAGTAAGGTCATACCAGTGCTCCTTCCCGTGTGGAAGATTATACACCGGAACCGTGGTGTTAAAAATGGCGGATGTCAGATCTCTGAGCCGTTGCTCTACGCGAACGACTTCACGAAGGCGGCCTGGAACTTGTCCATCTCTTCCCTGGTTCCTACCGTTACGCGGATCCAGGTCGGCATGCTCGGCCACGGACGCCCGACGTAAATCAGATCCTTGCGCAGCGCCGCGATCGCTTCCCGCGTCGGCTTGCGGGTGTCGACCATAAATTTATTCGATACCGAGGGAATCACCACGAAACCTTTCTTCTTCAGAAAGGCAATGGTGTTGTCGCGAATGTCCGCGTTGATTTTCTTGCGCTGCGGGACGACTTCTTTGGCCTTCAGCGCCGCCATCGCGCCCGTAACCGACGTCACCGGGTTCCAGTTGATGCCGAATCCGCGCGTCTTCCTGATCAGATCCGGACGCCCGATCGCCACGCCGGCGCGCAATCCCGCCATGCCGTAAATCTTCGAAAACGTGCGCAGAATGATGACATCCTTTTCCTGCGCCACCAGGCGTATCGAGGTCTGCTCTTCCTTGCCCGCGAAGTGCACGTAGGCTTCGTCGATCATCACCACGCATCCGGCAGGTTTATTCGCGACCAGCCACTCGATATCTTCTTTCTTGGTGAGCGTGCCGGTGGGATTATTCGGATTGCAGATGTAAATCAGCCCGGCGTTTTCGACCGCGGCCATTTTGCGGACATCGTGCGCCCACTCCTTGGTGAGCGGAACCTTGACGATGTTGGAGCCGATGAATCTGGCCGCTTCGCTGCCGGCTTCATAGCCAGGATCGGCCATCACATAAGGATGCGCCGGCGAAGTGAACGACAACACCGCCTGCAACAGCGGCGCGCTCGACCCATCGTGCACCTGCACGTATTTCTGCGAAATTCCTTCCTGCGCCGCCATCACTTCCGACAGCTCGCCCGGCAGATAAAACATATAGCGTCCGCCCTGCGGCAGGATCGCCGACATCGCGTCCAGCGCTTCCTTGCACGGACCCAGCGGATTTTCGTTGTTGTCGATTTTCACCGCCCCCGGCGGCAGCTTGCGGCTGTCGATCGCCACCTGGGCAAGAGCGAATTCGTTACAGAACGGCAGGCTGGAGCCGGCGGCAAACAGCGTCGCCAGCCGGCCGAAGCTGCGCCGTGAAAAACCGCGCGCCAGAAAATCGTTTTGCTGCTCGGTGGTCAGTGTCACGTTCAGTTCTCCTTTGGAACATTCGAGAGCTTCCAACGGCAGTAGAATACCCGCAAAAAGCCCTGAAAGTCAATCGCTTATGTTTGCGCTACAAGCGCAAAGCAAAAACGTTCACACTGCTAGAATCTTAGCTGATCACGAGCGTTACTTAGGATAACCCGCAAGCCTTGGCGCCCCCGGCTTCCATTCCGGCGGAAGAGCGAAGCCATTGCGATTCGGCATCTTGACCTGCGGCAAAGTCTTCTGGTTCATGACCTCGTCTTCCTTGATCACGCCGTTCCTGAACAGCAAAAACGCGGTGAGCGCGTAGACTTCATCCGGTTTGAGCGATCCCTCCTTGCCCAGCGGCATGCCGCGATGGATGTAATCCCACATCACCGTCGCGAACGGCGCGTGAATCCCCATGGCGTTCGAGTCGTTCACGCACGGCGCCAGACAAAAATCCGAAGGCTGCCGATGATAACCTTTCCTGCTGATCAACGTGGGAGCGTCGGCGCCCGACCCTTGGGCTCCGTGGCATCCCGCGCAGCCCTTGCGGACGTACAGCGCCGCGCCTTCTTTCGCCGTTCCCTGCCCCGGCGGTAGTTCTTTTCCCGTCGGGCTGATGGAGATGTCCCACGCTTTGATTTCATCGGGCGTAGGAGTTCTTCCCAGGCCATAATCCGGCGCCTGCGTCCAGGCCGGCTGGCAAATCGCGATCGCCGCCGCGATCAGGAAAATTTTAGGCCAGGCCATTGTGTACACTCCCGTCGCTCGCGACGCGCCACGGTTGAACCGTATTGTCCAAGCCACGTATGCGAACTTTATCTACCGGCTCATGCCAATAGGCGGCGACTTCGGCGCGCGTCGGTTGCCGCGTGCCCAGCTCATCGGTGCAGCGCGACATCAGCACGGACTCTTTTCCGTTCCAGCGCCAATGGAACCCGAATCGCGTGTGCGCCATGCGATAGGCCGGCGTGCGCAGTTCGGCGTCTTCCCAACTCTGGCCGCCGTCGGTCGAAACCTCCACGCCGCGAACCGCGCCCGCGCCGGACCACGCGAGACCGCTGATCTCGTAAAAACCCGGCCCGGCAAGCTGCTGTCCGCCGGAAGGATAGGTGATCACCGATTTCGGCCCGAGCTGCCGCGTCAGCGCCGCCGCTTTCGGGTCCGGATTCATGTGGCCGTAATCGTCGTAAGTCATGTAAAAACGATCCACCACTTTGATCCGCCGCAGATACTTGATCTGATAAATCCCCTCGAATCCGGGAACGATCAGGCGCAGCGGATAGCCTTGTTGCGGACGAATCGGCTCGCCGTTTTGCCCATAGCAGAGGAGGCAATCGTCCAGCGCTTTGGCGAGCGGAATGCTCGATGCGCCCTTCACTTCTTCGGCGCCCTCGGCGACGATCCAGGACGCCGAATTTTGCACGCCGGCTTCTTTGAGCAGCAAAGAAAGCGGCACGCCGGTCCATTCGGCGCAGCTGGTCAATCCGTGCGTTTCCTGAACCGTTTTGTCCGACGCCCGCGCGCGGTTTCCCTGGCATTCGACGAAGTGAATGCGCGTTACATAGGGGAAGCGCTTCAACTCGTCCATGGTGAAAATCAGCGGACGGTCCACCATGCCGTGAATCATCAGGCGATGCTCGCTCGGGTTGATGTCGGGAACAAACGAACCGCGATGCGTGGCCGTATAGAACAGCGAGTTCGGCGTGATGATCCCGACCGAATCCTGAAGCGGGGTCAACACGTGAAACGTAAGTCCGAATTCATCGGGCGAATGCCGCCCGGCCACCGGCACGCGTATCGAGGTGACAAAGCGCGAACGCTGGCCATAAGCGATCAACTCTTTATTCGAAGGCAGATCGAGCGCCTGCCCCTTGGCAGTCCGGGCGTCACCCGCGGCCAAACCCGCCAGCGCCGCGCCCTTTAGAAATCCCCTGCGATTGGGTTTTCTCGAATCCATGGGTCTCTCCTTGAAGAATCAAGTTTCCCGTCCGGTTCGCTCAAAAGTATACACCCGTTGGAGGTGAGCTAGCAGGGTGCTGAAAAAGGGGACAGACCGCTCTGTCCACGGCCATGGTCGCACACGGTATGAATAACTTACAGGCGGGGACAGAGTAGTCTGTCCCCTTTTCAACACCCTGCTAGAGGGCCTTGCGCTGTGGGGTTTGTGGGGCAGGCCCTCGGCCTGCGGCGGGCGCGCCGCCCGCCTCTTCTTGAGCCGGCCAGGCGGGCTTGAGAGCTCGCCCACGGGCCGCCCGGGCGCTGGTCAATCCTGCCTGGCGATCAGCCCCTGCTCGGCCATCGCCTTTTTTAAGATCGCCGCCGCCGCCGGAAAATCCCGCTTCGCATTGGCGAAAAATGTGCCGCCCGCCATCATCAGCGGAGTCCAGCCGCTCTGCGTCTTCGCGTCGAGCTTGGCCCCGTGATCCACCAGGTATTGCACGATCGACGGCTGGTCCGAAACCACCGCGGCGTGCAGCGCGGTGCAGCCGCTCCAGCGCGGATCGCTGGGCACGATCTTGCCCAGCTCCTTCATGTTCAGCGGATAATAGAGCAGCAGATACTCGGGCGAGCCTTCCATTTTGAAGTCGCCGAAAACGGCCGCATAGTTAATGTCGTTGCCCAGCGCGATCGCCAGCTTTACCGCCTCCAGACGCTCCGCTTCGGAAACCCCGGTGTACGGACCCGCCGATTCGCCCTCCCAATAATCCAGACCCGCGGCCACGATCAGCGGGCTGATGTGCAGATCGTTGTTCTTCTTCGGATCGGCTCCGTGCTCGGCCAGCAGACGCATGTACGGCGCGTCCCCATTGCGCGCCGCCAGATAAAACGGCGTGGCCCCGGAATAGGTGAGAATGTGCCGCCCGAGATGAATCAGCGGCGGATTCACCGCGGTCGCGTCCTTCGATTGCAGGTTCAATCTTTCCTTGAACTTCACCTGGAGGTTCGGATTCGCGCCGTGCTCGAGCAGCAATTTCGCCAGCTCCAGCGCGGTCATGTTGCCGACCTGAAGGGGCGTACCGTAAGATCGTTTCCCCAGACCGTCGCCTCCGTCGGAACCCGGCTTGCGCAGCCACGCGATGGTGTGCAGCGCCGATCCGCGCGCGTCGGGAGCGTTGGGATTCGCGCCATGCTCCAGCAACACCGCGGCGATTTCGAAGCACGCATTGACCACCGCGACGTTCATCACGCTGGTTCCATCCCCAGCCGTGTCATTCGCATCGGCGCCATGCGCCAGCAGCGTTTCCACCGTTTCTTTATGGCCGTTGCGCACCGCGAACAGCAGCGGCGTGAATCCCGCTTTCGATTTCGCCTTAACCTCCGCGCCGGCCTCGATCAACGTTTCCACCGCGGCCGTATTGCCTTTCGATGCCGCCCACATCAGCGCCGATTGTCCGCGCACCGGCTCCCGCGCGTTCACTTCCGCGCCATGCGCCAGCAAAACTTTGATGGCGTCCAGCTTACCCGCCAGAGCCGCACTCATCAGCGCCGTCTGCCCTTCTTCGGAGGTGCCGTTGGCGTCCGCGCCGGCTTTGAGCAGATGCTCGATCAGCACCGCGTCGCCGTTGATGCAGGCGAGCGAAAGCGGGGTGATGTGGTAACGCGTGGCGGCGTTGACGTTCGCGCCCGCCGCGATCAGCAGATCTGCGATATCCAGCCGGTCATTCCGCGCGGCGTAATGGAGCGCCGTGGAGCCATCGGCGTCGGCCGCGTTGACGCCGGCCTTTTGCGCAAGCAGCGCGCGGATCGTTTTCGCGTCGCCGCTCCTGGCCGCGTCAATCAGCCGCAGATCGGCGCCCAGGCTTACCATCGACAGCAAGCCGATCCCGAGAGCACTGCCGCAAAGTCTCATGCGCCATTGATTCCCCGACAAGTATATTACAGGAAAAACGGCCTAAGCGTCCCTTTAGGAATAGCGAAGCAGCGCCTTGAACCCGTAATCCATGTGTTGCTGGATGTGGCAATGAAACAGAGTGGGCCCAGCCTGATCGGCCGTAAAATCGACGCTGGCGCGCCCATAGGTGGGAACGACGACGGTGTCCTTGATGATGCCGGACGTCGGCTTGCCGTAGATCTCGGCGATCTCGAACGGATGCCGGTGCAGATGCAGCGGATGGGCGTCATCGGTGCGATTGTGAAAGGTCAGACGGTAGCGGGTGCCTTGCTTGAGCAGGAATTCCTGATCGTGAGGATACTGCTTGCCGTTCACCGTGAAGGTATTGAATTGGCCCGCGCCGCGCGGAATTTTTTCGAAAATCATGTCCAGCCGTTCGGTTGGCGCAGGCGGCGGCGACGGCTTGCCGAAAATCGTGTAATCCCAGACGAATTTCGGCGGCGGCGTCCACTGCGGGGTGCGATGTTGATTGGCGTACTCGATCACCACGCCCAATCCGCCCTCGCGCACCGGATCTTCGGGCGCGCCTAAAATCCAGATACCCGGCTGATTCATTTCCACCCAGCAATCGATCCGCTCCCCCGGCCCGAGCATCAACACGTCGACGGCCGCCGGCGTCGGCACCGGATTCCCGTCCAGTGCGAGCACGTTGAATTTATGCCCCGGCAGCGCCACATGACGATTCTCGATGGCGCTGGCATTGAGAAAATGAAACAGCACGCGCTGCCCCGGCGTCACCCGGATCGGCTCGCCCGCGCCCAGGGCCTTATCGTTCATGGAATAAATATCCGCGGCGACTTCGAGCCCCGGCTGACGCGTATCGAGCACCTTCGGCTTTTCCGGCTGCGGCCACGACGGGTCGAGATCGTCCGTATCCATCGACTGATTGGTGAAATACGGCTCCCAATCGCGCAGCGCCAGATAATGTTCCTGATCGTAATTTCCCGGATTCGGCGCGCCGTCGATGATCAGAAAACCGAACATCCCGGTAAATGTGCCGCGATGCAGATCCTCCATCGACATGGTGTGGGTGTGATACCAGCGCGTTCCGGCGGGCTTCGGCGTGAACTGATATTTCTGGGTCCCGTGCGGAGGCACGACGGGAGTCCCTTCTTCCTCGGTTCCGTCGACGTCGGAAGGGATCTCCAGTCCGTGGAAATGGACGTACTCCGGCACGTCGGTATTGTTGATGACATTGACGGTCACCGGCACGCCCTCTTTCATCCGCAGCCGCGGACCTGGAGATGTGCCGTTATACCCAGTGGTGCTGATGACCCGGTTGGGCGCCAATTCGACGGTGACGGGCGCGATTTGCAGGGTGAATTCGGTTTTCGCGACATCCTGCGTGTTGACCGGCGCCAGAAAGGATTGCGTCTGCTGGCCGATGAGTCCGCGGGTGGCGGCTCCGAATCCGGCGATCTTCAAAAAATCACGTCGCTGCATGAAGGAGGATAAAACCCTTCGTCCATGGTAACGCCGACGCTGCGCCAACACGCGCCCCTTCGTCGAAATCCGTTCTTGTCGCGACTCCGGTCGAGCCTGCGGTCACGCGGCGTTCGCCTTCGCAGGTGGTATATTCAACTTCGTAGGGCCGACGCGGTCGCACTCGACTCGTCGCACGCGACTCATTTTACCCAACCGAGCAACGCCGATGGCGACCACCCTCAATCAGAAGGAAGCAGTTCGGGCGGCAGCCAAACTGCTGCGCAGCATGGGGGCTTCTCAGGTTTTCGTTTTTGGCTCCTTCGCCCGAGGCGAATTGCGTTCCGACTCCGACATCGATATCGCAGTGTCCGGACTGCCGGCAAGGGTGTATTTTTCCGCAGCGAGCAGAGCGTCTGACATCGTGGGACGTCCCGTTGACCTTCTGGATCTCGATGACGAAACTCCCCTGGTCCGTCACCTGATCCGCAGTGGAGAGCTGACCCTTGTCGACTAATCTCTCGACCAAGATTCAACTTGGACTCGAAGAATTCGCAATCGTGCGGGAGCAGATGGCCCCCCCTGCTCGCCAAGGCATCGGGCTCGAAGGCGGGAGTTCTTGAGACCGCCGCAGCGTGCGCGATGCTCCATTCTTTTTACCGAGATTGAGAAAATTCTTAAGCTGATTGCTCGGGACTGGGACGCGCAAATGCCATCTTCTGACGCATGGCATAAGGAACTGCTGAATCAAATGGCGTCTGCGACAACAACGCGACCGGCCGTGATCACCTCAGGTTTGGTCGAAGTCTTGAGCGAGTTTCTCGCGTTCCGGCATCTGTTTCGCGGAGCGTCCATTGCGCTCATGCGCTGGGATAAGCTTTATCCTCTGGTTTCCAAGGTGCAGGAAACTTACACTCAGACACGGGATGAACTCGAATCTTTCCGGATGTTCCTTGATGCTCAAGGCAAGCGCGCGAGGAGTCCTCAGGAGAACTCGCCGGCCTGACACAATTCCTTACCGCATCGGCGAGCGCGCCGCACCCTCCGCGCGTCTGATATGCTTCAAAAGAACATTCGAGGTGACCCTATGAAGCTCCTGCGGCCGCTCTCCCTCATTCACCTCCTGCTATTCTTCACCATCGGCCTGTTCGCCATGCAGTTCGGCGGCGGCCGGCAATACGGCCGGCGATACGGCTATTACGACGGCCCCTGGGTTCCCTCCGAGTTTTACTGGACCCGCCTGCAATACACCTCCAGCTACGCCGGCGGGAACAGCTACGGCTATGGCCGCAGGTGGGGCGGCGGTTTCGGCGGATGGTCGCGCGATTATCCCAAGGCCGATAACGATTGCCTCATCGCTCTGCGCCGCCTGACGCATATCAATTCTCCGTCGCCGCTCAACGTGGTCGATCTCGATAGCGACCAGATTTACAACTATCCGTGGATCTACGCCGTTCAGGTCAACACCTGGACCTTTACCCCCGAGGAAGCGAAACGCCTGCACGATTACCTCTATAAAGGCGGCTTCCTCATGGTCGACGACTTCCACGGCACCGACGACTGGCAGCATTTCATGGCCGGAATGCGCATCGTTCTGCCCACCGAGCCGGTCGAGGATCTCAAGGACGCCGACGAAATCTATCACGTCCTCTACGACATCAACGAAAAATTCCAGATCCCCAGCGAAGTTTACGTCAACACCGGCCGCACTTATGAAAAGGACGGCTACGTGCCCAAATGGCGCGCCATCCGCAACGATCAGGGGCGCATCATGGTCGCCATCTGCGCCAACATGCACCTCGGCGACGCGTGGGAGTGGGCGGACAGTCCCGAATACCCCGAAAAATTCTCCGGACTTGCATTTCGCATCGTACTGAACTACATTACCTACGCGATGACCCATTAAGCATTCCCCGCGCGGCCCCGCTGCTTCAACCATGTTCGAATTTTTCTTTAAGTATCCGCGTTCGGTCTATGCCCACGGCCACATTGCTCTGCTGGGCGCATGGCCGAAATGGGTGCTGGTGCTGTTCATCCTCGCCGCGGCCGCCGGTCTGGCCTTTTTGATTCGCTCCCGTCTGGCGCAAGCCGCTCCCGTGATGCGAAGCTGGCGAGCCTGGGCCATCTGGGCGCTCGAAACGCTCATGGCCGCGATTCTGCTGGTCCTGCTGTGGCAGCCCGCGATTACCATCGCCGAGCTGCGTCCGCAACAGAACATTATCGCCGTGCTGGTGGATGATTCGCGCAGTATGGCCATCGCTGAAGACGGCGCGACGCGAGAAGCCGAAGCCCAAAAAACGCTTCAGAACGGTGTGCTGGCCAGCCTCAACCGCTCCTTTCAAACGCGCCTCTACCGTTTCGATTCCGCTCTCACGCGAATCGACAATCTCAACGATCTGAAACCCGCCGCGCCCACCACGCGCATCGGCGACAGCTTGAAACAGTTGAGCGACGAAACGTCCGACCTGCCGATCGGCGCGGTCGTGCTGCTCAGCGACGGAGCCGACAACGCCGGAGGCATCAGCCCCGACGCGATCAGCGCGTTGCGCGCCCGCCATATTCCCGTCCACACCGTCGGCTTCGGACGCGAGCATGCCAGGCACGACGTCGAGCTGGAAGATGCGGTCATCGCTCCCCGGGCGCTTTCGGGTTCGCGTCTGGCCACGAAAATTTCCTTCGAGCAGCGCGGATATACAGGCGAAAAAATCATGCTCACCGTGCGCGACGTGAGCGATCCGAAAGCGAAACTGCTCACCTCCCGCAGCGTCACGCTGGGACCGGAAGGCAATCTCGAAACCGAAACCGTCATGTTCGATATCGGCGGCGACGGCGCCAGAACGCTCGAAATCGCCGCCACGCCTCTGCCCGGCGAAGAGAACACCGCCAATAACACTCTGACGCGCGTAGTCAACGTCGGCTCCAACGCTCGCCGCATCCTTTATGTCGAAGGCGAGCCGCGCTGGGAATATAAATTCATTCGCGAGGCGGAGCAGGAGGACCGCATGGTGCAGATCGTCTCCATGGTTCGCACCAGCGAAAACAAAACCTACCGCCAGGGCATCTCCGATCCCAAGGAATTGGCCGACGGCTTTCCCACGCGAGCCGAAGACCTGTTCAGTTATCAAGGCCTGATCCTCGGCAGCATCGAAGCCGGCTATTTCACTCCCGCGCAGCAGGAATTGATCCGCGAATTCGTCGATCGCCGCGGCGGAGGACTGCTGTTTCTGGGTGGCCAATTCGCTCTCGCCGACGGCGCCTGGAACGCGTCGAACCTCACCGATCTTTTCCCGGCCACGCTGCCCACGCGAACCGGAACTTTTCACCGCGAAGCCGATCCGAAAAGCGGCACCACGCATACCACCGTGGAACTCGCACCCGCTGGAGTCGATAGCATCATCACCCGCCTGGTGGACGATCCCGCAGCGAACGCCGCCAAATGGAAAAGCCTGCCCTATCTAATGGACTACGAAGATCCCGGCACGCCCAAACCGGGCGCCGAAGTTCTCGCCAACATGATTACTCCGGAAGGCCGAAAATTGCCGTTGCTGATCACCGAAAATTTCGGCCGCGGCCGCACCGCGATCATGGCTACGGGCGGAAGCTGGCGCTGGCAGATGAGCCTGCCGCTCGGCGACACGGCGCATCATCTGTTCTGGCAGCAACTGCTGCGCTGGATGGTTTCCGGCACGCCCGGCCACGTGGCCGCGTCCGTCCCCGCGCAGATTCTGCTCGACAACGGCGCGGTGAATCTCACCGCCGACGTGCGCGATCAACAATACAACCCGGCTCCCGACGCCAAAGTGGAAGCGCATATCCTGGGACCCGCCGGCGTCAACGCAGCGGTCGAGATGACGCCCGTGCCCGATAGCCCGGGCCAGTTTCAAGCCGCCTGGTCCGCACCGAAACCCGGCTCCTATCTCACCGAAGTCACCGCCGTACGTGCCGGCAAGGAATTGGGCCGCGACGTTTTGACCTTCGAGCGCCTGGACGGCGTCGCCGAGAATTTTCACACCGATCAAAACCGCGCTCTGCTCGAACACCTCGCCGCGGAAACCGGCGGCCAATATTGGAAACCCTCCGATCTGGGCAAACTCGCCGCGAGCATTCCCTATTCGGAAGGCGGCATGACCATCCGCGAAACGAAGGATCTGTGGGATCTTCCGCTGGTCTTTTTCGTTCTGCTGCTGCTTCGATTCTCGGAGTGGTGGCTGCGCCGCAAGTGGGGGATCGTTTAAATGGGCCTGTTCGCGCCGTGGTTTCTGCTCGGCTTAGCCGGCCTCGGTCTGCCGCTGTACCTGCACTTGTTGAAGCGCCTGAAGAGCCCGCCCAAGCCGGTGCCGTCGTTGATGCTCTATGAAGTGCGCTCGGTCGCCTCCACGCGTCATCGACGCTTGCAATATCTTCTGCTTCTTTCACTGCGCCTGCTGGTGCTGGCGTTGTTGATTCTCGCCTTCGCCAATCCGTTCGTCAATCGCAACGCCGCGGCGTTGGCGAGCAATCGGCTGGTTCTCCTGGTCATCGACAATTCCCTGAGCATGCGAGCCGGAACCCGCCTCGCCGACGCCAAAAACGACGCCATCAGCGTTCTCGCCGGCAAAGGCGCGGCGCGAGCGCAAATCGCCACCTTCGGATCGCAGTTGCATTTCATGACTCAGGCCATCGACGATCAATCCGCGCTGCGCGTCGCCGTCCAATCCATCGAACCGGGCGACAGCCACGGCAATTTCGGGGAACTGGCGCGAGCGATTCGGGGCCTCGCCGATTCTGTCCACACTCCCATCGAGCTTCACCTGTTCAGCGACATGCAGCGCAGCGATCTCGCCGCGACATTCTCCGACATGGCGCTGCCCGCGAACGTCAAACTGATTCCTCATGCCGTAATCACCAAGGCCGAACCCAACTGGACCGTCGAATCCGTCGAGGCGCCGGGCCAGGTGTGGGGCAAGGACGCCAAACCGGTTCGCGTGCAGGCCGTTATCGCTGGTTACGGCACACCAGCCGCCAAGCGCACCGCATCGCTGATCGTCAACGGCAAAAGCATCGCGACCAAAACCGTTGCCGTCCCCGCCAATGGCCGCGCCACGGTCGATTTCGCGTCGCTCGAAGTGCCCTACGGCTTCAGCCGCTGCGAAGTGAAAATCGATTCCGCCGATACCCTCGCGGCCGACGATGTTCACCACTTCGCCGTCGCCCGTTCCGACCCGCAAAAAGTTCTGCTGGTCCACAACTACGGCGACACGCGTTCGCCGCTGTACATCGGAGCCGCGCTTTCCGCCGCCGCGCAATCGGCGTTCACCATCGAATCGATCAACGTCAACGAAGCGGCCGACCGCAAACCGTCGAATTACGCCTTCATCATTCTTTCCGATCTCAACTCGCTGCCCCAGCTTCTCGAAAATTCTTTGACCGGCTACGTCCGCGGCGGAGGCAGCCTGCTGATCGCCGCGGGAACCTCGGCCGGCGCCCGCTCCCAGATCCCGATTTTCAACGCCCACATCATCGCCAGCCGTGACTACAACCGCGTTCCCGCCCGATCCATGGCCGTCGGCTCCGCCGATTCCTCTTTTCCCGCCGTAGCCAAAGCGAACGGCTGGTCCGGTGTGAAATTTTTCTACGCGCTCGCGGTCGATCCCGGCGATGCGCAGGTCCTGGTTCGATTAGGAGATGAAACTCCGCTGCTCCTCGAAAAAAACATCGGCGCAGGCCGCGCGCTGCTGTTCACCTCCGGCCTCGATAATCTCACCAACGATTTTCCGCTCAATCCCGCCTTCGTTCCCTTCATCGAACAGACCGCCCGGTATCTCGCCGGCAGCGAGCGGCAAGGCGGAGCGCGCCTGGTCGACTCCTATCTCGAACTGCGCAACGCCAAAGAAAAATCGCAAGGCGTCGAGATCACCGACCCGGAAGGCAAGCGCCCGCTGACCCTCAGCGAAGCCGCCTCCGCCCAATCCTTTCAGCTCACCGAGGCCGGCTATTATCATCTGCGTCTGGCCAATGGCCGGGAAGACGAAGTGGGCGTGAATCCCGATCCCAAAGAATCGAATCTTGATGTGATTCCCGACGATGTTTTGGCGCTCTGGCAAGGCAAAGAAAACCAATCCTCCCAGGACGCAACCGCGCCGGGCCGGCCGAATCTCAACAAGACGCCGGAATCTTTCTGGTGGTATTTGATGCTGCTGGTTTTGGCCTTCGCAGTGGCCGAATCGGTCGTCGCCAGCAACTATCTGGGCACGCAGCGCGAAGAGTAGTCTGCAAAACCGCTCTAGCGGGTTTGCGGGAGCAGCGCAGCCGAGTCGCGGTCCAGGAATACGCGCGCGTCCGGATGACGTCTCACCAGCGACGCAGGGCATTTTTCCGAGATCGCGCCGGTCAGCGCGTTTCGTACGGCTTCCGCTTTGCGTGCCTCCGGGACGCAGCAAATCCAATGCCTGGCCCGAAAAAGTCCGGGACAGGTGATGGTGACCGCATACGCGGGAACGGAGTGGAGATCGGGAAAATGTCCTTCTCCGGTCTGTTGCAGCCGGCAGGCCTCATCGAGCAGGACTTTTTTTACGATCAACGGGTCGTTGAAATCGGCATTCGGCGGATCGTTGAAAGCGATGTGCCCATTTTCGCCAAATCCCACGAAGGCGAGGTCCACCGGTTCGGCCAGAAGAAGGTGCGCATAGCGATTCATTTCGGCATCGAGATCGGCCGCGTCGGCGGCGATGTAGAACACCTGGCGCGGGTGAACGTTCTTTTCGAGCCGCGTACGAATCCAATAGCGGAAGCTGGCGGGATGGTTCGCGCCGATGCCGACATATTCGTCCATGTGAAAAACCTGCACGCGGCTCCAATCCACGGGGATTTTGATCAAGGCGCTCATCATGGGGATCTGCGAATTTCCCGTCGCCACGATCACGCGGGCGCTGCCGCGCTGGTCGATCGCCTGCGTCATTATCGCGGCTGCCTGTTGCGCCGCCGCGGCTCCCAACTCCTCACCAGCGGCAAAAATCTCGACCTGAGCATTTCCAAATTGCAAAGTTTCGAATGGCTGAGGCGTTGACATGGTTCAAATTATAGGCGCTCTCTCCTGATGAGGATCAATACCAGGATGGTGGCGATCACCGGCACCAGGCTCGCCCCGATCAGAACCGGCTGGAAGGAATAGCGGTCGGAGACTGCACCGATCAGAAACGTCGAAAGAATCGTTCCTATGCCCGCGGCGGTGCCGCTCAGACCGCTCACCGAGGCGACATTTTCGCTGGGAAACAGATCGGCCGGCAGCGTCAGGGCCATGGTGGACCACGCCGCGTAAGAGAACGTAGAGATCGAGAACAGCGCGATGATCGCGGCAAAGTTCGAGATCCAGACGACCGGAATCAGCATGATCATTCCTATGCCGCCCAACACGATCACGAGTTTCCGCGCCTTGATCACCGGCCAGCCGCGGCGGATGCAGTAACTCGAAAGACCGCCGCCGGCCAGGTTTCCCAGATCGGCCGAGAGGAACGGAATCCAGAAACCGGTCAGCGTATTCTCCAGCCGAAAGCCTCTGGACGTGAGGAAAATGGCGAACCAGTCGGTAATGAAGAACCAGACCGGATCGGTAAGCCCTTTGCCCAGAATGATGCCCCAGGTCTCTTTTCTCCGCAACAGCGATCGCCAGGAAGCGGGCCGCGCGGAATGCTTGCCGCGGCCAGGATCTGCCGCCGGCGAAACATACACCCTTCGCCACAGCAGCAGCCAGCACAGGCCCAGAAAACCGGTGATCATAAAGGCCGGTCTCCAGGTCCCTAGAACGCGATAAAGCCAGATGACCAGGACGGGCGCGATCGCTCCGCCGACCGCCGAACCACTGTCGTAAATGGCGACCGCCAATCCGCGCTCGGATTCCGGGAACCATTCCGCTACGGCTTTCGCGGCTCCCGGCCAGTTCGCGGCTTCGCCAGCGCCCAGCAGAAATCGCAGGACCGCGAAGCTTCTGAGGCCGGCGGCCAGCGAGGTCGCGAAAGCGGCTACGGAATACCACAACACCGCGAGCGACAGACCCCGCCTGGTGCCGAGCTTGTCCAACCAGCGCCCGGACACCGACTGAAAAATCGCATACGCAGCCCGAAACGCAATCACGATCATCGCGAAATCCGAGTTGGTCCAGGAGAATTCGGATTTCAGATAAGGAGCCAGCACGCTCAGCGTCTGGCGGTCGATGTAATTGATGGTGGTCGAAGCGAACAGCAGACCGGCGATCGACCAGCGGAACCCGCTTCCGCGTTCGAACGGGAATTGGCGCGGCGCGGACACCGCATTTGAATATAACGCGAGTGGTCACGACGCTACGAGTCATCGCCAATGCTATACTCGGCAGATCAGAAATCGGCGAGGTGCGGCAATGCGTCTTTTATGGATGTTGGCGTGTTTCGCGGTGGCGGCCATGGCGCAGGTGGAAGGCGTCGATCCGGAGTACGTCATTCCCAGAAAAAATCCACACACCACGCCGGCCGATGTGCAAAACGGCGAGCGGTTGTTCCTGGCGCAATGTGCGGGCTGCCACGGCCCTAAGGGCGAAGGCGGCCGAGGCGCGGTTCTGGCGCAGCCGAAATTGCCGCATGCCCCCGATGACGAGTCTCTGTTTCGCGTGATCCGCGACGGCATCAAAGGAACCGAGATGCCCGCGGGTTACGCCGTGACGACGCGGGAAACCTGGCAGCTCGCGGCTTATGTTCGCATGCTCGGGCGCGCGCCCCGCGAAATCGTGCCGGGAGACGCCAGGCGCGGCGAAGAATTGTACCGGACCAAGGGAAATTGCGTCCAATGCCACATGATCCGGGGGCAGGGCGGCATTCTGGGACCGGAGCTGACCGACATCGGCGCGCGCCGCAGCGCGGCCCATCTGCGCGCTGCCGTCCTCGATCCGGCGGCATCGATTCCCGAAGGATTTTTGCAAGTACGAGTAGTGACCAAAGATGGCCGCGGCATCACCGGTGTGCGGCTCAATGAGGATATCTTCACCATCCAGATCCGCGACCTGAACGGCAATCTTCATTCCTTCGTGAAGAGCAATCTGGCGGAGTTGCAAAGAGACTACGGCAAGACGCCCATGCCGGGATTTCGCGGAACGCTCCTGGCGGCCGAGACCGATGATTTGATCGCTTACCTGGTTTCTCTGCGAGGTAATCAATGAGACGCTTTTTGTGTTTGGCCGTCGCGCTGCCGCTTGCCGCGCAGGTTCCCTATGAACGGCTTCGCCAGGCGGATGCCGAGCCGGGCAACTGGCTCACCTACTCCGGAAACTATAGCGCGCAACGATACTCGGGTCTGAACCAGGTCACCACCGGAAACGTCCAACGGTTGCGGCCGGTGTGGACGTATCAGGCCCGAACCACGGACAGGATGGAAACGTCGCCGCTGGTGGTGGACGGCATCATGTATGTGAGCGAGCCGGGTGGAAGCGTGACCGCGCTCGACGCGGCGACCGGGCGTCCGTTCTGGAAGTATACGCGGGAGATGCCCAAGGGCGTGCGCGGATGCTGCGGTGAAGTGAATCGCGGCGTGGCCATTCTTAACGACATGGTTTACGTCGGAACCTTCGATGCGCACCTGGTGGCGCTCGATATCAAGTCCGGCGCCGTGCGGTGGGATTCCGTGGTGGCCGACCCGAAGCTGGGCCATTCGATTACCGCGGCCCCGCTCGCGCTTAAGGATAAGATTGTGGTCGGAATCGCGGGCGGGGAGTACGGCATCCGCGGATTTGTCGATGCCTATGACGCCAAGACCGGCAAGCGCGCGTGGCGTTTCTGGACGGTCCCGGCGGCGGGCGAGCCGGGCAGTGAAACCTGGCAGGGCGACAGCGCAAAAAACGGCGCGGCGACCACGTGGGTCACCGGCGCATATGATCCGGAGCAAAACACTGTTTTCTGGGGCACCGGCAATCCGGGACCGGATTGGAATGGTGACGTGCGCGTCGGCGATAACCTGTATTCCGATTGTTTATTGGCGCTCGACGCCGACACTGGCAAGCTGAAATGGTATTTTCAGTTCACTCCGCACGACACGCACGACTGGGACTCGACCGAAGTTCCGGTGCTGGCGAACGCGGTGGTGCGCGGCGAGACGCACCAGGCGGTTCTGTTCGGCAACCGGAACGCGTTTTACTACGTGCTGGACCGCACGACCGGCAAGTTTCTCGCCGGCCGGGCCTACGCCAAACAGACGTGGGCCAAAGGTCTGGACGATTCGGGCAAGCCCATCGTGATTGCGAATACGTCGCCGACGACGGAGGGCACGACCCTCTATCCGGACGTGGGCGGAGGAACAAACTGGTTCAGTCCTTCTTATAGTCCGATGACGGATTTGTTCTACGTCCCGGTGCGCGAGGTGGGCGGCGTTTATCTCAAAGGCGAGGCCGAATACAAGCCGGGCGCGCAATTTAATGGCGGAGGGCTGCGGCCCATTTCGGGCGAGGACCCCGCGGGCGCGATCCGCGCGCTCAATCCTGCAACGGGCGAGCTCAAGTGGGAGTTCAAGCTGAGTTCGGACGCTCAGGCGGGCGTTCTGACCACGGCAGGGAATTTGCTGTTCGCAGGCAGCAATGAAGGCGACTTTTTTGCGCTCGATGCGACCTCCGGCGCTGCGCTGTGGCATTACCAGACAGGCGCGCCGATCGCTGCGAACCCGGTCAGTTATCTGAGCGGCGGCAAACAGCAGATCGCGATAGCTTCGGGAAATGCGATTTTCGCGTTTGCCCTGGAACCGTAGTGGCATAAGCCGCCAGGCTTGTGTTGTTCGCGGCCGATGAATCGACAGGCGCCAAACGCAAGCCTGGCGGCTTACGCCACTCGGAAACGAGAAACGGCATTTTCACTATTCTTGTTAGACTGCGTTGTGTCGAGTGGCATAAGCCGCGACGCTTACGTTACCGCGATTATCTACTGGCTCCCGGAGAGCTTGCGGAAATAATCGGCGACTGAGTCGCGATAACCCGCCGGGATCTTCGCCGGATCCGCGTTGCGGATGGTGCCGCCTTGCTTGTCCTCGAGCTGGTGCCGCAGTTGCAGTTCGAGCGCGTCCAGGCCGCTGGCGAGCTGCTGGCGCATCTGTTCGACCAGAGCGGGATTGCCGGGGAAACGTTTGGGATCGAGATCGCGCATCTGATTGATCAGGGTCTGGAGCTGCTGCTTCGCTTCAGGACTGTCATCCCCGATGGCGGCACGAACCTGATTCAGAAGATCCAATCCCTGATCGATCTGGCGCTGCGCATCGGCCGGATTGGGACCTTGTTGCGGCGTCGCGGCGCGACCGTTGATGCGAGTATTGCCCGTATCGTAGTTGCCATAAATGGTGCTTTGGCGATTCCCGCCACCGGCATTGTTTACCGGACCCGCGAGACGGTCGCCCATCGGACCCGCATTACCTTGTCGCCCGCCTTGTCCGTTTAGTCCCTGTTGTGAACCACGTTGCGACCCGCCTTGCGAACCACCTTGCGAACCCTGACCTTGTTGCTGACCCTGTCCCGCCTGCGCGTCCGGACGTCCGCCGAGGCCGGCGAGCTGGTCGCGCAGACGCGACAGATCGTCCATGGCGCGGTTCAGCTCCGCGTCCCTCGAATTTGGTTCCGCGTTGCCCAGGGCGCGAGCGGCGTCGCGCACTTGTTGCCCCAGTTTTTGCAAATCGTTGGTGAGCGCGGTTTCGGCCTGATCCGAGAATTGGCCGCTGCGCAGCCAGTCCGAACTGCGCTGCATGCGCGTGCCGAGATCATTATCGTCCATGCCGCTGATGGCGCCGCGCAGCTTGCCGGAAGCGGCCGGCTGCGTGGACGCGAGCTCGCGCGCTTCATCGCGCAGCTGCTGCGTCAGCCGCGTCAGATCGTCGCTGACCTTCTGGCGGTCATTGATCATTTTGTCGATTTCCTGCGGCGACGGATTGTGCGGCGTCTGGCCGGAGGCGTGCGCGGCATTCATTTGCGAAATTAAATCGCGCACGTGGTCGGCTTGCTGCTTCTGCCGGGCGGCCAACTGCTCGGCCGTCTGCGCCATCGAATTCAGGCGTCCGGAGGCGTCCTGTTGCTGGAGGCCGCCGAGCAAGTCCGTGGCTTCGCGCAAGCGGTCCGCGGCGCGGCGGGAATCGGCGGCGCTCGAATTTTGCGAGGCCGCGCGCTTCATATCGTCATTGGCCTGGCGCAAACGATCGAGAGCCTGTTGCGCCGCCTGTTGCTGGCTGTCCGCGGATTGCTGGGAACCGCTCCCGTTGGCGCTGCCCTGGCTGGACGATTGGCCGCCGCTGCTCGACTGCCCGCCGTTTTGGCTCCGCTGGCCTTGCCGGCCGTTTTGCGCGAGCTGCTGCTCCATCTGCTGCTGGAGCTGTTCCGCTTCGCGCTGCAACATTTCCTGCTGCCATTTTTCGTCGGCGGTTTGTGCGCCGTTTCGCTGCTGCTGCGCCAGGTCCTGCTGGCGCCGGGCCAGATCATCGAGTTTTTTAAGCGCGTCGTCGATGGCCTGCTGCCTTTGTTCCGCCGTGGCGGCCGCGTTTTGCCCGGTTTCGTACTGATTTTTCTGGGTATCGAGCTCCAGATCGAGCAGCGCCGCCAAATCGCGCGCCGCGCCGCCACCACCGCCTCCACCGCCGCCCGCTCCAAAGGCGACCTGGATCTGCCGGAACGTCGCTTCGGCGCGCAACAGGTATTGCAGCGCCTTCTGCTCATTGGGGATGGCGTCTTTCCATTTCTCCTCATGCAACTGCTGCGCGGCTGGCGTCATGGAGTGTGACGCAGCCAGCATATCCTTTTCAAAATCGCCGATGGCCTGCACCTGGTCGGTCAGCTCGCGAGCTTCGAGACGCCCGGAAAGAGTGACGGCCTGATCGCGCAGCGTGGCCTGGGATTCGGAAAGAAGCTTGGCGATATCGGCGGCCTGCTGCGCGGTGGAGTTCTTGTCTCCGGATTGTTTGAACGTTTGCGAGATAATTTCCTTTTCCCGCTGCGAAATCTGCGCGGACGGATCGCCCTGGCCTCCGCCACCGCCCCCGCCGCCGGCGACTTGCGATTGCGAAAACTCGCGTTCGAACGGCTCGGCCTGAATAAAGATCATGTCGGTGTGCGATTCGGCGTTGGCGTCCTTGGCGATCGCGTAGACGCTGACCAGATCGCCCGGTGCGAGTTTGAAATTTTCGAGCGACAGCGTGGTCGAGCCGTCGGCTTGTTTTTCGCCCTTATGCGCGAGCAGATTCAGCGTCGTCTCCGGGCCGCCGTTGACCGAGTAATGCAGCTCCACCGCCTTGAGCCCGTACTCGTCGGTGGCCTTGGCCGCGACGGTTACTTCTTCGATCGGGCTGGCGCGGTAATCGCCGTGGCTGGGACGCACGAGGGCCACCTGCGGCGGCTCCGGTTTGCGGGCCTCGATGAAAAAATCCTCGCTGACGCGAACGTTCTGGCCTTGATCGACACCGGCGACGTGATAAACGCCATCGCGATCCATCTTGACGCTGGCGCGATAGACGTTGTTCTGGCCGCCGCGGCTCATTGGTACCAACGGAATTTTTTGGCCGCTGTCGAGCTGGAGCTGGCCGCCATCAAGGGGACGATCGGTGGAGACTTCGAGTTCCGCATCGGTGCCGGTGACGGCGCGCAGATCGCCGCCGCGCTCCTCCACCTCGGACGGCATGCCGGTCCAGGCGGGGTAATGATAGGTGACGCGAATCTGTTTCACCGCGGGCAAATCGGTGACGCGAATTTTGAAATGCTGCGACGTCATCGCTCCGGCGGTGACGTAGTATTCGACGTTCTCCGGCAGACCGGCAAACAGATATTCGTAACCGCCCGCGAAATTGCCAACGGCCTGCGGCTGCATGGCGATTTCTTCCCACTTGGGCGAGCTGTCAAAACGCGCGTACAATTTGACGCTCGGCGAGCGCAGACCCGTCGGAATCGCCGAAACCATCTGATCGGCATGACGGCGCACCACGGCGTCGCCGGGGGTTACGCGCAGATCGTACAGCGCGGGTTGATGCGTACCGGTCCACAGCAGCGAGGCGCCATAGCCGAGAACACCGGGTCCAGCGGTAATGATCCAGATCAGCGCGGCAAACGCGCCGGCGCCGGTCGCGAGCGAGATCCACAAGCGGCGGTCGGGAACCATTTCCTGCGGCTCGGCGAATTTGGCGACTTCGAGCGTGTCTTCGGCGAGAAGCTCGATAAACGGGTCGCGGCCGTCACGTTCCACGAAGGTCGTCAGGCGCTGCTCGAATTGCGGGAAAACCGTTTCCGCGGTTCCGACGGCGCGGCGGCGGGTCAGGCGCTTTAAAGGCAAGGCCAGTCCGGCTGCGGCGGCGACGGCGAGAATCAGGATCAGTGTGAAGCGCGCGCCGTCGACGCTTCCTTGAGAAAAGGCGCGCGCGTTCGCGATGGTGACCAGCAGCAGGGTCGCGAGCAGTGCGCTGCCGGTAAGAATCGCGATCCCGCGCAGCAGGATGCTCCAGCGCAGACGATGTTCGAGTCGCCCAATGTATGCGTGAAGCTGTTCGCGGAGACTCATGGGACCTCCAACGGCCGCCAGTCTTTAATATTTAGAGCATATCACCAGGAGTTTGAAAAGTCGCACCGGCCGGCCGGTTTTCGGGTCATGCGGCGGCGGCGCGCGAACGCCGCGGCGTCAGGGCACGGCAATAGGGCGCGCGGTCCGGCGGTATGATCGGGATGTCGCCTGTTCCGCGAGAACGGCCGCCGGAAACCGTCTAGGAAGACGATTCCCGCTTTTCCAGCTCAGCGATATATTCCCGCAAACTGCGCGTTTGCTCGTGATCCGGTCCGTGCCGCTCCAAGCTCGTCTCATAGAGCTGGCGGGCGAACTGGAGTTTCACGTTCTCGACAATGCAGTCGTTCATTTCGTTAAGTGCAGTGCCCGGGTCCAGCGTTTCAGTCATACACCTGATCTTTATATTGGTATAATCCCTGACCGAGCTGACGATTCTTCGTAGGGGCGGGGTGCTGAAAAAGGGGACAGACCGCTTTTGTCCACGGCCATGGTCGCTAGCGGCATGAATAACTTACAGGCGGGGAAAGAGTAGTCTGTCCCCTCTTTCAGCACCTGCTAGGGAAAGGTCGCCGGAGGTAAATCGCGTCTTAGAACCATACAGCCCGAAATGCACGCGGTCGAAAGTCTGAATGTAGCTGTGCTCCTTCTGACCAGGGCGGGAGAGCCAACTCCTTTCCTCTCCCGCTCGCTCCGCAAGCAGTCTGTCGCCCTTTTCAACAAACTTCTAGTACGTATTAACGGTACTTTAGGGTGTTCCCCCCAGACTGCCGGCGAGCCAAAATTCAGACATGAGGAAGGAATGCCCTGAATGCCGCTCCACCACAAATGTTGAGGCTCCCTATTGTGATGCCTGCGGCTGTCAACTCGACAGAAACCCGGCGCCGCATCGCCCGAATACGAGCTTGGCGGGTTGGATTGTCGCCACGCTCTCCGGACTGGCAGCAGCCGTGATCATGCAACTCCTGCATGCCTAGCTGAATACGGGATTTCCTTGCTTTCGAGTCTGTCTTGCTGACGCGCTTCGCGCTTGCCGCCGGTTTTCCAGAGCCGCAGGAGAAAGAAATCGCGTTTAACCCCAGGGACAGGTTCTCCGCATACGAAACAGGTCACGTCAGTCTTGGTGATGACGCCGTTGCAGGAATTACATCGTGCCATGGCAACATTAGACGCCAATGGCGCGGTCGTAGCCATGAAGGTGTCGTACCAATTTCGCGATGGCTCGTTGGTTTCTTCGATTGAGGGAATTGCCCGAGGGAAATCTAACCTTAGTACCTAAACCGTGGTACCCGATCGGTCGAAATACTATGTAGTCGTCACCTCATAGCGCGCGGGCGGGAGAGTAACCTCCGACTCTCTCCCGCTCGCTCGCCTTCCCCAGGAACACCACACCCAGTAAGGAGATGCGTGTTTAGTATTTCGTCGGCAATGGCGTTTGACTGTATAGTTATCGGAGGCCGAACGGGAGGGGCCTTGGGCCGGCGCCAAAGAGCGAGTCCTCATGACTGTGTCGCGTTAGGGGTAAATGGTGAGGACTCTTACCGGCCCGAGGCTTCAGTAAATCGAGCATGGCGGATTTATCGCCATTGCACAATAGCCCAAACGATTGTGAATTGCATAGTACCTAATTGCGGACGCTTGATTCGTACCGCGGTTCTGCACTCGGCCAGGAGGCTGCTGAAAAAGGGGATAGACCCCTCTGTTCACGGCCACGAGTGAGTGGCCGGGCCGCGCCGTTTGCTCAGCCCGGCGATAGTCGTCCGTAACGCTTTCCATGATGTCAGCCACGCTTTCGGTCACTGCATGGGCTGGCACGGGTGCAATCGATCACCCTGCGACCCGCGGCGATTCGGTGGTGGCTCAAATCGGCCAAAGCGTTGCAATTCGGCCATCACGGTCATCCTCAAGGTGTGCATTCTCAATCGGTTCCACTTGGCAACCCGGATGCATCGCTTCCGGCGGAGGAAATAAGGCCATGAAAAAAACGATGTTGGGTTTGGCAGCGGCTGCGATGATGATTGCGCCGATTGCCTCGGCAGGAGTCCGCTTTGGAGTGGTTGTCGGCGGCCCGTTCTTCTACGCGCCAGCTCCATTCTGGGGCGCTTATTGGGGACCTGGGCCATACTACGCATACCCGAATGCTGGCGAAGTGAAGCTGGACACGAAAGTCAAAGACGCGCAGGTGTTTATCAACGGCGCATTTGCGGGCACCACGAAAGAGAACAAGACCATGCATCTTCGTCCCGGCAGCTATAACATCGAGATTCGCGAGGGCGGTCAGACACAATTCGCGCAGCAGGTCTACGTCGCGGCGGGCAAGACAATCCATCTTCAGCCGGAGCTCTAGCCTAGGTCTGCGTTCCGACACCCCTTCACACTCGCGTTCGTGATAAATTGGGCGTGTCGGGAGACTTCGTACTGCATTCGCTTGGTCCAGACTGCGATGACGTGGTCGGGCGAGGCGGGGGTGGATGCGTAGACGAGAATGCGCAGCGGTGCGTTCATCCTGCGTCCGAGGCTTGGCTCAGAAGTCAAAAGGCATGCTGGCGTAGCTCAGTTGGTAGAGCATCTGATTTGTAATCAGACGGTCGGGGGTTCAATTCCCTCCGCCAGCTCCAGTCTTTTCAAATCTGGATAGACCACCCCGCAGGATCCGACCTCACGCCGACGAACCCGGCGAAAGCAGGGCCAACTCGTGACGATCTGGGAACCGGCCTGGGCGCGGACCCGGCGGATCCCGATGGAACCTAAACCTCGACGCGGCGCACGGTCAGCACTGCCGTGCAGGTTTAATGTCACTTTCACCGGTGCCTCCGGAAGCATTCCTTCAATCGCCGAGCGCCCTTTTGACCATTCCATCTAATTGACAGCGCAGCCGGTAACCTCTGAATGGCGCCGACGGCAATAGCTCGATTCGTCATATGCCGTTTTGGCGGGTGGCGTGTTCGCGGGCTGACAAATCTAAGGTGTTTCGCGGAATGCCATCGAATTGTCATCCTTCCATAACGTACGCCTGTTAATGTTTGTACCTGGAAAAGGAGCCAATCGATTGAAACTCGATCCGCTGTTGTGTTGCAGTCTGACTTTGCTGCTGTCTTCCACGGTCGCACTGGCAAGTCCCGTGTTGATCACCGGAACGCCCGCCGACGATCTTCTATCGACGCCGTCTAGCGCCTCGCCAAATCTGGGCGGCATCAAGATAAACTTCGACAGCCTTACGCCGTTCACCACGTATGCGTCGACATATTCGTCGCAGGGCATAACCATCTCCAGCCCGGATGGCCTCGAAGTGCTGCCGTATAGCACCCAGAGCGGCCCCAATGAGCTATACGATACGAGCGCCGAAGGAAGCGCCGACCTGACCATCGATTTTGCCGGGGGCACGAATGCGATTGGCGTAGGGATCGCGGACTCCGACGCGGTGACCATTTATCTGCAAGCCCTGAACTCCTCCGGCGCGCTGTTCGGCACCCAGTTCAGCATCACCATCCCGGAAAACACGGAGAACGCAGGCAACGGCTACTACGTCATTGAAGACACCACGCCGGATATCTACGGTCTCCTGATCACGCAGCCGCTCAGCAGCCTGGATTATTCCGGGCTGGCCATTGACGATGTGCAAGTCGCGCCGGAGCCTTCCAGCTTCCTGCTGTTGGCCGCGGGCGTAACCGTTCTCTGCTCTTTCCGGCTGCGCAAGCGAGCCTGACCATCAGCTTCGTTTAACCGATTCCAACAGGAGAAGACTATGCGTTCCTTTCTTGCCATCACCACGAGTGTGACATTATTCCTGGGCTTGGTTATCGATCCGTCGATCGCCAGCGCCCAACCCCCGACACCCACAACGCCGATTCAGCATGTCGTCGTCATTTTCGGCGAGAACATTTCTTTTGATCATTACTTCGGGACCTATCCGAGCGCTGTGAATCCCCCCGGCGAACCGCGCTTCACTGCCCTGCCCGGTACGCCGGCGGTGAACAACCTGGTTACGCCGAACGCCCCGTGGACCAATCTACTGACCGCCAATCCAAATCTCAACACCGCGAACGGCACCGGCGCGTCCAATCCGTTCCGCCTCAATCGCGATCAGGCTCTGACCGCGGACCAGAATCACAGCTACGCTCCAGAACAGGCGTCTTTCGATCACGGCCTGATGGATCTGTTCCCTTCGAAAACGGGCTCGGCGGGTGGAACTCCCGTTTTGTATCCGCCGGTAACCGACACCAAGGGCATGGTGATGGGCTATTTCGACGGGAACACCGTCACGGCGATGTGGAACTATGCCCAAAACTTCGCCATGAGCGACAATTCGTACAATTCCAATTTCGGACCTTCCACGCCGGGCGCGATCAATCTGATTTCGGGCCAGACGAACGGAATCATCCAGAGTACCGCGCTGAACGCTCCGTCAAGCGATGAGGTCGCGGACGGGCAGGGTGGTTACACCATGATCGGCGATTCGGAACCGCTGCACGATATGTGCTCCAATACGGGTTCGTTTAACGATGAACTATCCGGGAAAAATATCGGCGATTTGCTGAACGCCGCCGGGCTTAGCTGGGGCTGGTTTCAGGGCGGTTTCGATCTTACCGTGAGGAATCCGAACGGGACCACCGGCTGCGCGAGAAGCACGGTGTCGCCGATCACCGGACTGACGGAAGGCGATTATGTTGAGCACCACCAGCCGTTTCAATATTACGCGAGCACGCGGAACCCCAGTCACACGCGTCCCACCAGTATCGCCATGATCGGACAGGCGGGCGACGCGGCAAATCACCAATATGATAGTCACGACTTTTTCGATGCCCTGGCGGCGGGAAATCTGGCCGCAGTGAGTTTTTTGAAAGCTCAGTCTTACCAGGATGCGCATCCCGGCAACTCCAATCCGCTGGACGAGCAGGCTTTCATCGTCGCCGTAGTCAACGCGCTGATGCAGTCTCCCTTCTGGAGCAGCACTGCGGTGATCATCAATTACGACGATTCCGACGGCTGGTACGACCATCAGCAGGGCTCGATCATCAACGGTTCGTTCACAACTTCGGATTCGATCAGCGGAACGGATGCCTGCGGGATATCGGGAACCACGCCGGTGCTTTCCGGCCCGAACTCAAACGGCCTTCCGGTCAACGGCCGGTGCGGCGTCGGGGTGCGGACTCCCATGATGGTGATCTCTCCGTGGGCCAAGGCGAATTATGTCGACCACACGCTGACCATTCAGACATCCATTATTCGCTTCATTGAAGACAACTGGAGTCTGGGACGGCTCGGCGGCGGCTCCTTCGATAGCATCGCCAATTCCATCAGCGGGATGTTCAACTTTGCGCCGTCGACGCCGCCCAACACAACGATGTTGATTCTTTCGCCCATCACTGGGCAACCTTAGAAATCTTTTTCTGGAGCAACCGTATTACACGACGCAAACTTCTCATCGGCGGCGGTCTCACGACCGCCGCCTTACGCTATGGCTTCGCGCAGAAGGCGCATCATTTGCCGCCGATGCCTCCCGCGCCGCCTCTGGTCGACCTGCCACGGATCGCCGCTTTTGTCGACCCGCTTCCCATCCCGGAAATTGCCCAGCCGGCGGGCATGCGTACCATCGGCAAGCGGCAGGTTCCTTTCTATAAAATTCCCATCCGCGAGTTCTTCTCGAAAGTTCACCGGGACGTGCCGCCCACGCGGTTCTGGGGCTACGGGAACACGGTTCCCGGACCCACCATCGAGACTCGCTCCGGCTCGGAAATTCTGATCGAATGGCCGAACCAGCTTCCGCCCAAACATTTTCTGCCCATCGATCACAATCTCATGGGTGCGGAAGAAGGCATTCCGGAGTCGAGAACCGTGGTTCATGTTCACGGCGCCAGGGTCCCCCCGGAAAGCGATGGCTGGCCCGAGGGCTGGTACGTGCCGGGCGGCACGGCCACGTACCGGTATCCGAATCAGCAGGAGTCCGCACTGCTGTGGTATCACGATCACGCCATGGGCATCAACCGCCTGAACATTTTCGCCGGAATGGCCGGGCTGTATGTGGTCCGCGATTCGTTCGAAGATTCCCTGCATCTGCCAAAGGGCGAGTTTGAAATCCCGCTGGTGCTGATGGATCGCATGTTCCGGACCGATGGACAACTCTACTATCCGGTCGGGCAGCTAGCCGGCTCTCCGTGGGTGCCCGAGTACGCCGGCAACGCGACGCTGATCAACGGCAAGCTCCTGCCTTATCTTGCGGTGCAGCCTCGCAGATACCGTTTCCGCGTGCTGAATGCTTCGAATGCGCGGTTCTATTTCTTAGCGCTCGAAAACGGAGGCTCGTTCCAGCAGATCGGCACGGACCAGGGCCTTCTGCCGGAGCCGGTGGCGGTGAAACGCGTCGCCATCGCTCCAGGCGAGCGCGCGGACCTGGTGATCGATTTCGCGGAGCAGCGCGGTGAACGAATCCTGCTGAAGAATCTCGACTCCACGCTCATGCAGTTCCGCGTCGGCGCAGAGACCGTGGACGATCCGATCGCGCTGCCGCATACGCTCCGGCCGGTGCCGAAGATGGCCGAGTCCGACGCCGTCCGCACCCGAAGACTGACGCTTGAGGAAGTGGACAATCTGGTCGGCGAGCCCATGACTCATCTCCTGGACGGCAAGCGCTGGCGCGATCCGGTATCGGAAAAACCGGTGCTGGGCACAACCGAGATCTGGGATTTGCTGAACCTGACCGAGGATTCGCATCCCATTCACCTGCACCTGGTTCGATTCCAGATTCTCGACCGCCGGCCGATCGATATTTCGGCGTACGTTTACGGCAAAAAGCTGGTGTATCGGGGCGATGCGGTGCCGCCCGATCCGAATGAAGCGGGATGGAAAGACACCGTGCGAGCTTCTCCGGGGGCCAGCACGAGGATCATCGTGAAATTCAACGGTTACACGGGCCGCTACGTGTGGCACTGCCACATCCTCGAACACGAGGACAACGAAATGATGCGGCCGTATGAAATCGTTGGACGGCGCACCGACTGAAGGACCGTCGACGCCGGGTATCGGGCGCTGTTGTGGCGAAATCTCAACCTCATGGCGCTTATTTCGGAGTAAGTTTCAGCAACTTGCTGGTCAAAGGCGTGTGCGCCGACATTGCCGGAGTGCCGCTATCGGTCAAAACGTACACGGCCCCGTCGGGTCCGACGCGCACATCCCGGATTCGCGCGTGCAGATCCGTCAAAAGAGGTTCCTCGGCGGTGATTTTACCGTTCACCATCGTCAGCCGATCGAGCATCATGCCGCGCAGGCCGCCGACAAACACGCTGTCTCGCCATTGTGGAAACAGCGTGCCGGTATAAAAAGCGAGTCCCGACGGAGCGATCACCGGATCCCAATAATAAACCGGATCCTCCATTCCTTCCTTGTGCGTGATCCCTTGGCCGATCGCGGTGCCGGGATAATCGATGCCGTGCACGATCACCGGCCAGCCGTAATTTTTCCCTTTTTCGATCAGGTTCAATTCGTCGCCGCCGCGCGGGCCGTGCTCGGTTTCCCACAAACGTCCCGTCTTTGGATCGAACGCCAATCCCTCCTGGCTGCGCGTGCCGTACGCCCAGATTTCCGGTAAGATGCCGGATTTCCCGAGGAAAGGATTGTCCGGTGCGGGAGCGCCGTCGTCAGTGATGTGAATAATTTTGCCGAGATCGTTATCGAGGCGCTGCGCCACGTCCCAGGGCGGAGAATCGGAACGATCGCCGATGGTCAGGAAAAGGGTGCCATCAGGAGCGATCGCAATGCGGCCTCCGGTCTTGCCGCCGAGCCGTTTGGACGGCATGGCCGGTTGTGCCCGAAAGATCACCTTGGCGCTGTTGATGGCGCACCTGTTCTCGTCGAGGTTCGCTCTCGCGAGGTAGGTGTTGCTGTTGGTGTTATCGACATAATCGAAAAACGTGAAGAAAATCCGGTGATTCGAGGCAAAGTTTCGATCGAGGGCCACGTCGAGCACGCCGATGTCGATAGCGCCCGGCGAAGCCAAGGCCGACACGCCCGCCACCGGACCTGAAAGCGTGCCGGTCTTGTCCAGGATTCTTATGCTGCCGGGCAGCCTCTCCGTAAGAAGAATGTTCCCATCCGGCAGGAACGCGAGACTCCAAGGCGCCGGCAGATTGTCGAGGAGCGTGGTCACCTGAAACGGCGCGGATGCGTGGTACGGTGCGCGCGTCTGTTCAGGAAATGCAGGCTGATCATCGCGTTTTTCGGGCGGCCGTTTTTCGATCGGCTGCCCCTCCGCCAGGACGTTCGTGCGCAAGGGCGTAGCCGGCGATGACGGACGGTTTTGTGCGTCCACTATCGAACAAATAAGGAAGACCGGTGCAAGGCACGCAAATGATAAGTAATGTCGCATCGCAATTTCCAAGTTATAACTTCCAGACCGGCCGCGGTATCGTTCCGCGCGCCGTACACGGATGGTGGTGGTGCGAGCGGTTCTGCTGTGGGCTTAACTTACCGTGCTTTGGGCGGCCGAAGGTGACACTTCCTGACCTCGTTTTCGAGCGGCGTGTTCATCTTTCACCCCTTTATGGGAGCTGCACGAACTGCCGTCTACGACGGTTGCGTGATCGCGGTTTGAAATTCGCCGGCAGGTCTTAACGACACGCAAAACCTGATTCCCGGCTCCTCTCGATTGGCGACACTGACACCGGCCCCAAACAACGAAAGAACTCGCGCCGCCATCGAGGGACCCAATCCCAGGTCTCCGCCAGGCGTGCTCACCTCGGAGATGGCAAAAAGGTCGAAAAACTTCGGTAATTCGGAGCCGGGGATCGAATAACCTTGGCTTTCGACCGTCACCCAGAGCAATTCCGTCGATTTTCCCGCCGACAATCGGACCGTTTGCCCCGCCGCGGAAAACTTGACTGCGGCCTCCAGCAGCGCATGCAAAGCACGCACCAGCAGCCTTTCATGACCCAAGACCGGGTCTGCATCGTCCAAAGAAGCGGTAACTTCCACGCCGCGCGACCTTGCCAATTCGCCGGCGTGCTCCAGCGCCTGGCTCACCACCGCCCGCAACGACACCGGGCCTGATCCGAACTGTTCCCGGTTCAGATCGATCTCCGTGAGTAGCAGGGCATCGTCAAGGATCGAGAGAATCCTTTGCCGCGAGCACTCGAACATCTCCTTCAGTTCGCGGTTGTCGGCCGTCGATTCCAGGCTGTCCAGGATGATGTCGCCGATCCCGAAAATCCCGTTGAGCGGCGTGCGGAATTCGTGCGAGATCAGAGTCAGGAATTCGTTCTTTGAGCGGTCGAGAAGCGTCAGCCGGCGGTTCGCTTCGGCCAGTTCCCGCGTACGCTCGGCGACGGCCGCTTCCAGATGTCGATTGTGCAGCTTCAGCTCGCGCTGGAGCCGGTGGAGTTTGAGATGCGTTTCGACGCGCGCGTGAACCTCTTCGAACTGGAAGGGCTTGGAGATGTAATCGACGGCGCCGGTTTGCAGAGCCTTGACCTTGTCCGCGGTTTCATTGAGGGCACTGAGGAAAATGACGGGCACGTCGCGAAGGCGCGGGTCGGCCTTAAGGCGCTCACAGACCTCGTAGCCGGTCATTTCCGGCATGTTGATGTCGAGCAGGATCAGGCTCGGCGGGCTCTTCGCCGCGGCTGCCAGCGCCAGCCGCCCGCGCGGGAACGAGCGCACCTCCAGCCCTTGCCGGAGGAGCATGTCTTCGAGCAGCCTCAGGTTCGCGGGATTGTCGTCGACAATCATGATGTCGCCCTGAGACGCGCTGAGCTCGCTGCCCGGTCCGGCTGAAAACAGTTCCGTCATTTTTCGATCCTCTGCCCGACGCGAACCGCTAGAGTTGGAACACGAATTTCCGCCGCGTCGTCCAGGCGTCCGGTCCGTGCGAAATTCTTGAGGCGCTCGATCCAGGTTTCCGTCAACGTGGTCCCGGCTTTGAGGATGACCAGACTCCCGTCCCGGGTTCGCACGTCCTTTTCGACGACCATGTGCGCGCGCAGCTCGTGAATGGACAGCCGGTGCAACTCGAATTCCGCCGCGACGGGAGCATAGCCCTCCAGCGCATGCACCATCGCCGGCTCAAAGCTTTGCGTCAACCTGATTTCGGAGAGGGCATGGCGCGGGCTCGCGCCTCTCTGAATGCGCCGATCCAGCTCCAGCGCCAGGTGCAGCATTCGCGCGCCGTTGCGGGCGTGATCGGAAACCGGCTCCGCTTCCGGGTCGAGCTGTCCGCGAATCATCTCCGCCACGATTTCGAGGCGCGGGATATTTGAAAGAAGCCGCCACGCGCTCTCCGGATGCCCGCGAAACATGCGCTCTTCCTCGGCCGAAAGAGCTTCGCCATAGTACGCCCGCTCGGCTACATCCTCGGGCAGCGCGATGCAGCCGATCAGGCACAATGTGGCCGCGAGCTCGCACTGCCAGGCATCGGCGGTCCCCATCCGCTTCGCAATCCACTTCACGATGTCCCGCACCGAGCGGGATCGAACGGACAACAACGGCGAGCTGAGCTGGATCAATTCCCACAGCACCCGAACCGCGCTGCCGAGCGTTTTTTCCAGCAGCTCATGCTCGGCCTGCTGGGCGCGGCGCAGCTTGATATGCGTTTCGACGCGGGCCCGCACTTCTTCGAACTGGAAGGGTTTGGAGATGTAATCCACCCCGCCGGTTTGCAGGGCCTTCACCTTGTCCGCGGTTTCATTCAGCGCGCTGAGGAAAATGACGGGCACGTCGCGGAGGCGCGTGTCGGCCTTGAGGCGCTCACAGACCTCGTAGCCGGTCATTTCCGGCATGTTGATGTCGAGCAGAATCAGGTCCGGGGGTTCACGATCGGCGGAGGCGAGCGCAAGCCGTCCGCGCGGGAACGAGCGCACCTCATAGCCATGCTCGCGCAGCATGTCTTCCAGCAGCTTCAGGTTCGCCGGGTTGTCATCCACGGCCATAATGCTGGCCAGTGGCGATTCCTGCGCGGCTACGGCTGGCATACTTCCTCCAGCAGCCGGTTCAGCGTATCGTAGTCGTACTTATCCACAACGGATTGAAAAGCCCGGGCGGATTCGGCATCCGCGGCCTGGACCTGCGCGGCGAGCCTGTCGAGGAGCTTCTTGTTTCCAGTCAACGTCGCCTCCTGGATTTGCTTGATCAGGCCGCGCGGCAAACGGCCGAGCCGTTCCGCGGTGAGCGCGGGCGGCGCGCCGGATTCACCTTCGGTTGCGGGCGCGTCCTCGTAATCGAAGGTGACGTTCAGAAGCCTGCGTAATTTCTCGAACAACTCATCCTCGCGGCAGGGCTTCGACAGGAAATCGTCCGCGCCGCTTTGGGACGTGGAGTGCCGATCGGCACTCATGGCGCTCGCGGTGAGCGCGACAATGATGGTGTTCCCGCCGCACGGGTCCGCTTTGATCCGCCGCGTAGCTTCCAATCCGTCCATGACCGGCATGTGGATGTCCATGAGGATCAGGCGCGGCCGCCATTCGTTCCAGGCGCGAATCGCGGCCTCGCCGTTGTCCGCTTCCTGCACCGGAAATCCGACCGACGTTAACATTTTCTGGAGCCAATCCCGGTTTTCCGGTTGATCGTCGACCACCAGAATCCGCGGCGCTTCCTGGCCGGGGCGGATCGCGATCACGCGGCGATGGGCGCTCCTTTTGAGGGCGACCCCGGCTTCTCCGCGCCCGATCGGGATCTCGAACAGAAACACCGACCCTCCGCCGGTATTGTCAGCGATGGTGAGATCGCCGCCCAGCAGGCGGGCGTACTTCCGGCTGATGGCTAAGCCCAAACCGGTCCCTTTCAAACTGTCCTGGCTGGTGCGAATCTGGCTGAACGGCTCGAACAATCGTTTCCGATCGTCGTCGCTGATCCCCGGCCCCGTATCTTCCACCCGGGCGGACAACCACAGGTCGCCGCTTCGCTGTTCCAGGCTGACGCGCAACGCGATCGCGCCAAATTCGGTGAACTTCACCGCGTTCCCCAGCAGATTGATCAGTACCTGGCGGACCTTGCCTTCGTCCGCGACGACATAGGGCACGGATTCGCCTGCCACCGTCATTTCAAAGCGCAGCGCCTTCGCGCCCGCGCGCAGACGGAACATGGCCGCCAGATCGTCGAGGAGCCGCGACAGATTGAAAGTCGTGGGTTTGAGATCGATGCGGCCAGATTCGATCTTGGACATGTCCAGAACGTCGTTGATGAGCGCCAGCAGGTGTTCGCCGCTGCGGCCGATGATCTTCAGATTCGTTTTCGCGTCCAGACTGAGCTGCGGATCGCGCGACATCAACTGGGCATAGCCGAGGATCGCGTTCATCGGAGTCCGAATCTCGTGCGACATGGTGGACAGGAAAGTACTCTTGGCCCGATTCGCCGCCTGCGCCTGAGTGGCGGCCTCTTCCAGCTGCCGGTTCAGATTCCGGATTTGCACTTCCACCCGTTTCCGCTCGCTGATGTCGCGGGCGATGGCGGAAGCCCCGGTGACCTCGCCGCGCGAATTTCTGATGGGCGACACGGTGAGGGCGACGTCAATCAGCGTGCCGTCTTTTCTGCGCCGCACGGTCTCTTCTGTGACGATTTCGCCGCGTCGAAGCTTTGCCACGATGAGATTCAGTTCGTCCGCGCGGTCGGGCGGGAGCAGGATGGAAATCGGCCGGCCAATCGCTTCTTCAGCCGAGTATCCGTACAGCCGCTCCGCTCCCTGATTCCAGTTGACAATCGTTCCATCGAGCGACTTGCCGATGATGGCGTCGTCTGAGTAATCGACGATCGAGGCGAGCTGCTCGCGGCTGCGTTCGGCGCGCCGGCGTTCGGTAATATCGCGAATCGTACTGGAGACCAGCGGACCGTCTTCGGTCTGAAGCGGGCTCAGGCTGATCTCGACCGGAAATTCGGTGCCATCGCGGCGCAAGGCGCACAGATCGGGACGAGTTCCGATGTCGCGAATCGTGGGCTTGGCTGAATAGCTGGCCCGGTACGCCGGGTGCTTGCCCCGGTACCGTTCCGGCACCAGCGCTTCCATGGCCAGCCCCAGCATTTCTTCACGCGGGTAGCCGAACATCGTCTCGGCCTGGGTATTGATCAGGACAATTTTCCCCTCACGGTTGACGACCACGACCGCGTCCGGCGCGGCTTCCAACAACTCCCGAAACTTGCCTTCCGCCACCAGTCGCTTGGACGTCTCGCGCAGCTCCTGCTCCGCCCGGCGCTGCTCGGTCACATCCCAGGTGACGCCGGTGAAACGAAGCGGATGCCCGTCGGGGCTGCGATATACCTGTCCGCGGGTGGTCAGATAATGGATTTCGCCGTTCGGCCAGGGAACACGGTACTCGAACTCGAAGATGTCCTTTCGGTCCAGCGCGGCCGCCACTTCGGCTTGCACCATGGCGCGATCGTCCGGATGAATCAATGCCGCGAACTCCGCCACCGTCTTGGCGAACTGCCCGACCGGGAGGCCGAACAGGATCGACCCGTTTTCGTCCACCACGATGGAGTCGGAGACAATGTGCCAGGACCAGACGCTCATGCCGGAGGCGTGCAAGGTGAGTCGAAGGCGCTCCTCCGCCGCACCGAGCTCATTCCGCGTTTCGAGCAGCTTGTGCAGGCTTTTCAAGCGCGCGGCGTGCATGATCCCCCCGATCACGGCGATACCGGCGCCCACGCTCACATAAAAGGCGAGGTCAACATACTGCGCCGTGCCTTTGAAGCCGAAACTGGCGCGCGGCGCGACCAGAAAATAATCCGCCGAGAGGATGCCGAGCACCAGCGCCAACACCGCGGGTGCGAACCCTCCGAACCATACGGTCAGCAGAATGGCGAACAACATCGGCGGGAACGGGCTTTGGTCCCCGAGCGCCGGGTCGAGCAGAACCCTGACCCAGGTGGCCGCTGCGATTGTGAGGACCGCGCAGCCATAGCGCAGCACGAACGCTCGATTGGGCGTCGCCTTTGACGAGGCCAGTGCGGCAGCGCTACTCATTACACCTTAAATCGGCAATAATGGATTATTCATCACGGTTATTGGCAAAAACTTACCAAAAATCGCGGAAAATCCTGCGCCCGTCATGGGAAGTAAGCCCTGTTTCAACTGCATTTTACCCGGAATCTCGCACCGGGCCCCAGAACCATCCGGATACTGACCTCGAGGAGGACACGCCTGCCGCTTCTAGCGGGGCGCTGAACAGGGGGACAGACCGCTCTGTCGACGGCCATGGTCGCACGTGGTATGAATAACTTACTGACGGGGACAGCCGTCCCCTTTTTTTAGCACCCTGCTAGCAAACAATACGCCGCCGAAGCAGAACAGCAAGGCCCAAGCCGGTTCCGATCAGCACTACACTTGTGGGCTCGGGTACGGTGCTCACGAAAGGCTGCGAGGCGGCCGCAATGTCGGCCGACTCGAAGGATACGACGCTGCTCGTCAACTCTACGGTTGTAAACGACGAAGTCGAATCAATGACGACGTAGGCGCTTCCGCCAGGGCCCTGGAACCCGTTGCTCACAAAACCGGATGCCGCGGCTTGCACTTCCGTTCCGGTTATGGTGGTGCCATCATTCAGAATGACGGAGTTCCCGGTATCGATCGAACCCCAGAGAAGAGCCAGGGATGTTTGCGGGGACGAGAAGGTAATAGTGATCGTGCCGGTGCCGGTGGAAAAGTAGTTTCCGGAATCGTCGATGTTGGTGGTGAGCGGCGATCCGAACCCTCCCGTCGAATATTCCGGGGTGTCGTCTCCGGTGCCCGTAGCGCCAGCAACGGGTACCGCATGGAGGTCCGAACTCCCGTCCACGACGCCTTGGCCGGAACCAACCGAGAAGGTAACAGTGTAGCCCGTCCCGTCCAAAGTAGTATCAGATGGCGGAGTCACTCCGGCGAGGTTGATGATGACAGGTGTTGCGCCACCGGGAGTCAGCGGCGAGTACAGGCTGGCAGTAATGGTATCCGCTTTTGCCACACCCGCGAAAATCGACACTGAAATTGCCGTTGCCGCCACGAGAAAGGTGCGGAGCATCAGAGAAGATCGCATGTTGTAAAAGATCCCTCCATTCTTTTCTACAGTTCAACAGCCTTGGCAGGGTGTTGAAAAGGCGACAGACTACTCTGTCCCCGGCCTGTAAGTTATTCATGCCACGCGCGACCTCGGCCGTGGACAGAGCCGTCTATCCCCTTTTTCAGGACCCTGTTAGGGTAGGATCGGTACGGACATTCGTCGGGTTCCAAATTGGCTTAGCCTAACACAGTATACGGCAAGCGCCCAAATTCCGGTGAAGTTTTTGGTAACGCGTCGCCGGAAGCCGTAGCAGTACCATGAAATGTGGTCGGTACCCCTTCCGTGGCCGCGGCTCAAGGCTTTCTGAGCCGAACCGCGATCCAGTTTACTTGCGGTGCCGGGCACATTCTGGTCGATGGCGGTTTTGGTCCACGCGCGCGACAGCAGTTGTTGCGGGTCGTAATCGCGAGCATATTAGCGGATTAGCTCCCAGCAAACCGATCACTATTTTTCCGCCAGAATAAATTTGCTACCGCAAGAAGTAAGCCCACCGTTTCCGCGAAGCTGTCCGATCTGACTGCTCCCGATGATCTCGCCGAGCGCGGTTTGCCGGACAAAGAAATAAGGGTGCAGATCACGATCAACGACGGGCACTGGCGCGCTGGCGTCCCCATTTTCGGACATCCCGTTCCGGAAATGATAGCTGATTCGCCTGCCGTGTTGAACGGAATCAAACACTTACAGTCGGAAGCCCAATTGCCCTTAAGGCAGGAACCCTATGCGCGGCATCCTCGAAGACCTCCGTTACGCAGCCGGTGTCCTCCGTAGAACCCCGGCCTGGACAGCGGTCGCAGTGCTTACCTTGGCGCTCGGTATTGCCGTCACCACCACAGTCTTTGGCTGGATCGATGGGATGGTCCTGCACCCGTTCCGCGGCGCCACGGACGACGGACAACTCGCCGTCCTCGAATCCGTCCGTGCCGGCGGCATCGAGGCTCCTAGTGTTTCTTATGCCGACTCCCGGGACTTTGAGGACAGCCTCCGAAGCATCTCCGGATTGGCGCTCAACCAAAAGGCTCCCGCCTCCATCGGCGACGGAGAGAACCCGTATTCCGCCTGGTTCGAACTCGTCTCCGGAAACTATTTCGACGTCTTCGGGGTAAAGCCAATCCTCGGCCGCACGTTCACCCGCGAGGAATACGGAGACAAGGCCAAAGCGTTCACGGCGGTCATCAGCTACCGGCTGTGGCAGAATTACTTCCAGGGCGACCGGTCCATTCTCGGCCGCATCGTACGCATTAACCGGCACCCGGTCACCATTGTCGGCGTGGCGCCTCCGGAATTTCAGGGCGATTTTCCGGGGGTCGCGCTGGACGTATGGGTTCCCGCGCCACTCGCCGGCGAACGCGAGCGCGATGCGCGGCGCTTCGGGGCCATCGTCAGGCTCAAACCCGGCGTCAGCGTCTCCCAGGCAAGCGCCGAAGCGGCGACGGTTGCCGCGCGCCTCGCGGTTGCCTTTCCGAAGACCAACGAGGGCGTCGGCGCCCGGATCGTACCGATCTGGAAGGCACAGGAGGGGGCCTCGAGCATTTTGGCAGCGCCGATGGCCATCCTCGGCGCAGCCTGCGGACTCGTGCTCCTGATTGCCTGCGCGAATGTCGCCAACCTTCTCCTGGCTCGTTCCGCATCCCGGCAGAGGGAGTTCGGCATCCGCGCCGCCCTGGGAGCGAGTCCGGGTCGCCTGAGCCGCCAGCTATTTTCCGAAAGCCTGCTTCTGGCGACTCTGGCGACGCTGGCCGGGTTGCCTCTCGCTCTGTGGTTTCAGAACCTCCCCGTACAGCTCGTGCCGCCCACGGGAATACCGGTGTACTTCAACGTCTACCCGAGCGCGCGGGTGTTCCTTTTTGCCGCTCTGGTCTGCCTGGTTTCTGCCCAGATTTCCGGTCTTCCGCCTGCGTTTCAGTCGGTGCGGCAGAGCGTCGTGGATGCACTGAAGCAAGGAGGAAGAGGCGATACCCAGAGCGGGCACTCGCGGCGAATCTCCGGGCTCCTGGTGATGGCCGAGGTGGGCCTGGCGCTCGCGGCTCTGGTGACGCTCGGATTGTTTCTCCGGAGCCTTTACGCATTGCAGAACACGCCGGCCGGTTTCGATCACCGTAACGTGATCGTGTGCCGTCTTTTTCTGACGACGAACAACTACACTCCCAGCGAGGAGCAGCAGTTCTCGCGGCAACTGCGCGAGCGCCTGCTCGAATCGCCGGGAGTGACGAGCGCCGCTTATTCCGACTCGATCCCGCTCGGTTTCGGGCTGGGGAAATGGAACGATATCACCGTAGAAGGATATGCGCCGAGGCGCGGCGAGAACCTGGGCGTGCATCACGCCTCGGTGTCGCCCGGCTACTTCGATGTGCTGAAGATGCCGCTTCTCGCCGGACGCGATTTCAAAGCTGAGGACGATGAAAACGCACCCCGGGTCATGATCGTCAACGAATCTTTCGCGCGGCGCTTTTTCGACGGACGCGACCCGGTGGGGCGCCGGGTGCAGATTTACAGCAAACCGTTCACGATCGTGGGAATGGTGAAGGACAGCAAGTATTTCAGCCTGTCTGAAGCGCCGCAACCGTACTTCTACATGTCCTTCGACCAGGTGCATTACGGCAGTGGTGAAAACGGCGTGGCCTTCTATGCGCGCACCGACCGCGATGCGCGCGGATTCCTCCCGGTCCTTCGCCGCGAGATGTCGGCCATCGATCCCAACTCGGCCGGCCTGACGGCCATGGCTCTTTCCGATTACATCTCGGCTGCCTGGTTCGGGCCGCGGCTCGCCTCGTTGTTTCTCGGAGTGCTGGGTCTCATCGCCCTGCTGCTCGCCGGTGTAGGTCTTTACGGAGTGATGGCTTACTCGGTGAGCCAGCGGACCCGGGAAATCGGCATCCGCATGGCGCTGGGGGCCGATCCTAAAGGCGTGCTCCGGATGGTCATGAGACGAGGCTTGTTGCTGGCTTTATCGGGGATCGCCGCAGGGCTCGCCATTTCCCTGGCAGCGACCCCGCAGCTCGCGCCTCTGCTGTACCGCGTCAGTCCGATGGACCCTATAAGCATAGCGGGAGCAGCGTTGTTTCTGATTGCGGTTGCCGTACTCGCGAGCCTGTTGCCAGCGCTGCGAGCCACCAGGGTTGACCCGATTCTCGCACTCCGTCAGGAGTGACTGGCCCAGTGGTCGTGGCAGGTGTCAGGTGTGTTCGCGGGTTGGTGAGACGGAGCGCCTGGTGTGCACCAGGTCGTGTAACGCGCAAACCACCGATCTGGCGCGAAGGCGTTCAGGTTTCGAGGTTAGGTAACGAGAAACGCGCTAGTGTCCGACAACCCCAACTGACGCGTAGTCGCCGCCTTTTTGTGCGCCAGATGTTTCATTATCGGCTCCTATTCGCAGCTGGTCGGCGAATCAGACAGGGGCCAGCTGACCAGACTACTTTTTCTCCTCGCGCTCTGCGCGATGCTGCCCCTGTCGCCGTTCGGTGGAATGGGCGTTGGCGCCATTGTGCTTGTCCTGGTGAATCGACCTGCTGAGATTGTTTTGCTGCCGATTTACTTTTTGGCGCTCCTGTGGGGTAAGTCTTCCGCCGTTCCCCTGACGATCGCTCCGGACTTCCCGATTCACGTTGGCTTCGCGATGCTCCAGATTCGCCGCCTGTCTCGCGTTCAGCCGGCCCGACTCGATTCCGTTTGCGATTCGTCCCTGTTGGCTGAATCGCCGTCCGTTGATGCTGTCCATTGCCGGTGTCGCCGGTCTTCCATGATTCTCGGACGCCAGCAACGTATGATCCCGGCTGGCCATTTGCTGGTGCGAGAGCTGACCGGAGGTGGGCGGCAAATGAGGCTCTCGCATAAACGCCTGTTCCTGCGCGGTCGGCCGGGCGATCATTCCTCCTGGTCCATTGAAGCTGGCGCGACCGACCGGAGCGTTATTGATCACCGTGCGATCAACATAGACATTGCGCACTACCGTCGGATTGACATTGACAACCGCGGTGTTATAGCGGAATACGCCGCCCGCCCACATGCCGCCGACAAAACCGACGCCGGCATAGCCAAAACCGTAGTTCACGCCGCCGTAGAAGCCCACATGCGGGCCCCAGTAGCCGGCATGCCAGGCATAGACGCCCCCGACGAAGCCCCAATATCCCGGCGTCCAGAGCAGCCCAAAGCGCGGCGGCGCAACCCAAACGCCAGGAACCCAGTAATATCCAGCCGGACCGTATGCCCAATATCCGGGTGTCCAGATATAGCCGGCGACGGGGCATGGCGGCTGCACATAAACCGGCAGCACCGGCGGCCCGATCCTTATAGAGACGGCGATCTGAGCTTGCGCCACATGCGACGCCATGGACACAATGACGGCTAATTGAATTACCAGACGTGCTATCGTTCTCACAACTGATCAAGCACTTCCCAAGCGGAGGAGTTGCGGCCTGTTTGGATTAAACGGCGCAAACCTGGAAAGCCTTAGGAATCTTGGTACTAAAGCCGTCTGCAGTTTCTTGCTGGCATGGCCGATGCTGCGACCCCATGCCCATGTGTCGCGCACTTCGTAATCATCCTGAGAATCGACACTTAGTGCTCAGAGCTGGTCTCGATCCTTTTCGGACGCGGCCCGCTGAGGTCTCGGAAACCTTGAGGAGATCGGTGAAGGCAGCGCGCTGGTGCTTGTTGACGCTCCCATCCGCTGCCGTTCGCAAATCAGCTCGGGTGCCTGGTGGAGATCACCCTGAATGTCGATTCGTGCTGGTCGCCACGGTGGTTTACGCCGAAGCACCGGTTTGTGCCGCTGAAAGTCCGTGCGAGTCCTCCGGCCATGGGATCATGGTGGTCAACAGTATTATTTTCCGAGCGAAGACGATGACGGAACAAGGAAAGGGGGTGCCGACTAATCATGCCTAGACCGGTTGTGCTCGCGGTGGATGACGATCTGGACGTCTTGCGGGCCGTCGAACGCGATCTGAGAAAGCAATATAGCGGCCGCTACCGGGTGATGTCGGCGGATTCGGGACCGGCGGCCCTGGATATTCTCACGCGGCTCGGCCAGCGCTCCGAGCCGGTTGCTCTGCTGATCGCAGACCACCGGATGCCGCACATGAGTGGCATCGAGTTCCTTTCGGCCGCCATCCGGGAGTTCCCGGATGTGCGGCGAGTGCTCTTGATCGCCTATGCGGATACTGAGGCCGCAATCAACGCCATTAATGTCGTCAAGCTCGACCACTATCTGCTCAAACCCTGGGATCCGCCGGACCGGAATCTTTACCCGGTCCTCGATGATCTGCTCGAGCAGTGGTCCGGTTCGTACCGGGCGCCGTTCGAGGGGATTCGCGTGATCGGAACCCGCTGGTCGAGGCGGTGCTACGAAGCGCGCGATTTTCTGGCGAGAAATCAGATTCCGTATCAGTGGCTGAACGTGGAGGCTGCCGGGCAGGATTCGGAAACCGCACGCGTCCTCGAAAGGATTGGCGACGCACTACAAAAACTCCCGTTATTAGCTGGGTACCCGCGGAGAGCAGCATAGGCGTGATGCAGCCAAGTCTACTCCATCTGGACTCGGTGTTCTCGCGCGACGGCTAATTCGGAAGTTATCGGACTCGGTCCCGAAGTCGGAATCTGATAAGTTCGTACCTTCGCGCCGATTCCGTGCCCTGAAAACGCTGGGAAGGCTCCGGGCCGACGGGTTGGGCTGGTGCGCTCCGCACATCCTCCAAATTGACCCAAATTGTCGGGAATTTCCCTTGATGCTCGCTATTAGAAACTTGGTGCGCTGGCGCTCGCCAACCTTTCCTTGCTTGTCAATCGCATGGTAGTTTCGTCTCACGGGGGTTCTCCTTTTCAAGGTTTGATCGCCCCGATTCTATTCAGAATCAGGAGGAACCGCCGCCTCAACTTCCAACTACGGGCGAGACACCGTCGATTTCAATTCCTACCGGTCTGAAACAGCAGCACGATTGCGTTCGCGTGAATTTCTCGGATCATTCGGTCCAAAGGAGATGCTCGCTGAAACGCTCCTCGTCTTCATGTCACTAAGCCACAGATCGTCTGATCAGTTGGGACGAATCCCAACCCTGCTTGACGTCAGACGATCGGTGCGAACCGCCCTTATAGGTTCGCAAACGACCAAGGCGCTCATTTTGGAGCGGTTGGATTCAGTCGCCATCGGAACAGACCTGTGCGCCGCTTCGATGCATTGCATGAAGGAGGATGTTATGCCAACTACAGAGATTGAATTTGAACGAGAACGATTTCTTCGCTTGCTACTCGCGAACCCGAACTATTTTGGAAACCTTCAGAACAATCCTCTGAAACCGGTTAAAAAAATCATAGCGAACAGCTCATATGAGGAACTGAAGTGCGTTGGCTTCAACCCCCAGCTCGACTTACTGGAGGGCGTGGTTTGGATCAAGCGGACCACCGGATACGACGGAGGGATCTGCACGAATGGTTCGCTGGAATACGTCAAGTTCTTTCTCTCCTACGACAACGGCGCGACCTGGCTGGCGCAGGGAACGACCAGCTTTCCGGTTTACGACGTGCCAGGCACACATCCGCTGGAGTACGCGGTGAACGTGACGATACAGCCCGACAAGAAGTTTTGTTTTGAAAATAACTTGCCGCTGGTGAGGGCGATCCTTTCGTGGAATGTCCCGCCGGGCGGACCGGACTGGATCCCGGTATGGGGCAACGTGATCAACACGCGAATTCAGATTGAAAGCTTCCAGTTAATCGCCGACCTTCCGGATTTGCTGCAGTCAGCGGATGTAAAACTTCCGCCGCCCATCGCCGGCCTGGTCTCAGAGACGGCGACGGTCAAGTTGCAGGTTCCCAAGGCGCTCACGGCAGCGGAACTGAAGCAGAACTATGCGGAGTCGAAGGTTCCCGCCCACCGTTTCCTGCACAGCTCAATTCAAAAGGCCATCCTGAATCCGGCGAACCTCACGGCGATGAGCGGGTACTATGCCGGGCTCGGGATCGATGTTGGCGCGGTGTTCACGGCCCTCGAAGACACCAATGGCAGCACCGAGTACGAGCAATTGGAATGTATCGGACTCGATGAGGCCCCAGGGTCGCCGGACGCGCTGGTGGGAACCCTTGTGATCAAGCTGCCGACAGGCTACCTGGGGAATCCATGCACGGCGGGGAGCCGGGAGTATGTGGCGTTCTGGATCGATTGGGGTGGTGGTGTCTGGCAATGGGCCGGGACGTCGTCGGTAACGGTCTACGACATTTCGAGCATTCCCAAGACGGGTCTGAGTTATGCAGTCTATCTGCCGGTGGACCTGAATTCTCATCGTAAGCAATGTGGCGATGGGCCGGTAACCGCGAAGGTACGGGCGATTCTTTCCTGGGATACACCTCCGCCGCCCACCGATCCGGAGTATGTGCCCGTGTGGGGAAATCGCCTGGAGACGCTGATCTTTGTGAATCCTGGCGTAGCGGCCCAAGTGGGCAATTTCACGCCTTATTTGACCGGAATCTGCTATCCCGGTGGAGTCCAGGTGTCCCCTTGCAATATCGATCAGACGTCGGGGTGGGCCTACCCGGGGACGAGCGATGCCCCGTGGGGCGCTACGGTCAACATTTACGGCGAGAT
>Ga0335073_10000280_pt1 | contig 66248 bp, 69 predicted proteins | sample Lox_Sample_22_FD_207093 | JGI IMG/M metagenome (GOLD analysis project Ga0335073, IMG submission 207093) | Soil microbial communities from Loxahatchee National Wildlife Refuge, Florida, United States - Lox_Sample_2.2 | ecosystem: Environmental > Terrestrial > Soil > Wetlands | place: USA... | reverse complement strand
GCCGCCGCGCCAGGACCTGCGGCGCGATCGGCGAACCGGCGGCTGAAGCGAACTGATACAAGCGGAGCGCAAGCGGCAAACGCTTAGGCAAACTCACTCCTCCCTGCGCTTTCTTCTCACGCGTCAGTCAGCCACTCAGTCAGCAACAGGGTAACAGCCAAGGCGAAATAGTCTCGTCGGCAACGAATTTCCGGCAGCAGATCGTGGATTTGCCAGCTTCGGCATTGTCGGCGAAGAGTCTGCGGTAATCAATAACCAATGGGCAAGAGGTTGGGTGAGCCTTACAAAAAGTTCGCGTCATGATGTCGACTGCGGCCGGGTCAGCGATCGACCATCTCATAGGCGCGCTCCGTCGCGGCATTGAGCCGATCTTCGAGCAACTGCCGCGCCGCTTCGAGCGCCGTGTCGTCCGCATCGCGCGGAACAGTGAGCGGCTCGGCGGCGACGCCGGCGCCGCGGCCGAACGGCAGATTGATCGTGGTGCGGTCCCAGTTGCCGAGCACGTAGCGGCGGCTGGTGGCGATCGCGCTCGGATAGATCGGCCGGCCGGAGGCTTGTGCGAGCTTGATGATGCCGAGGCCGGCGACGCGCGCCACTTTCGGCACATCGGCCGACATGGCGATGGAAGCGCCTTCGGCCAGTGAATCCAACATGGCCTGAAACGCGGCGACGCCGGCTTTGTGGATGAAACTGCCGCCGTGATTACCCGAGCCGCGGATCGTGCCGACGCCGAGGCGCCGCGCGGCGATGGCGTTGACCTCGCCGTCGTGATGACGCGACACCAGCATGTTGACCTTGTGATTGGATTGGCGCGCCATCGGCGCGAGCAGATGCTGGCCGTGCCAGAAGGCGAGGATGATCGGCATGTCTGCTTCGCCTCGGGCATAGATGTCCGCCGGCTCGAGCGTGAAACGCGTGGTCTTGCCGACGAAGCGCAGATATTCGGCGGCGACCACGCCGATGGTCACCTTGGCCCAGCGCTGCCGCCCGATCTGACGCCATAGCCGCATCCCGCCGTCCTGATGCTCTAAGCCTTCGGAGCCTCGGGCTCGTCGAGCAGGCGATGCAGATGCACGATGAAGTACCGCATCTGCGCATTATCGACCGTGCTCTGCGCCTTGGCCTTCCACGCCACGTAGGCCGTGGCATAGTTCGGATAGATGCCGACGATGTCGAGCTTGTCGAGTTCCTTGAACTCCGTCTTCGATACGCTGTCGAGTTCGCCGCCGAAGACGAGGTGAAGAAGCTGCTTGGTGGGTGGGGTGTCCGACATGATGTTTGATCCGCGCGCTCAATCCGCGATGCTATGAAGACGCCAGGCGTCCATCCCCGAGGAGTTTCATGAGCGCCGCGTGCCTGTCCCGGCCGGTCGCGACGAGCATCCCATGCCGTGGCACGGGACGGTTATAAATCACTGTCCCGCCCCCGACGGGTGCCAATGTACCGCCCGCTTCGTGCACCAAAAGATCGGCTGCCGCAAGGTCCCAATCGTGGCTGTTGCCGCCGGCAATCGCAGCGTCGAAAACGCCCTGCGCGACGCGTGTAAGCCGCAGCGCCAGCGAGCGTATCCGGGGCATGACGGCAACGGGCGGGGTGAGGCTTTCAAACCGTTCCATCAGCTTGCGGGGGCCGGCGATTCGCGTGCCGTCGATCCCGCTTCCCGCGCTCACCGCGATCGGCGCGCCGTTGCGCGTCGCGCCGCCGCCGGCGCGGGCGGCGAAGAACTCATCGAGCGCCGGCGCGTAGAGACAAGCAAGGATCGGCCGTCCGTCCTCGATCAGCGCCACCGACACCGCCCAATCCGGGAAGGCGCCGATATAGGCGCGCGTGCCATCGATTGGATCGACCACCCAGACGCGACGCGCCTTGAGCCGCGCCGGATCGTCGGCGCTTTCCTCCGACAGCCACGCGATGTCGGGGTTGACGGCGTTGAGCCGCTCACGCAGCAGATTGTCGGCGGCAATGTCGGCCTCGCTCACCGGCGACAGCGTCGGCCCCTTGGTCCAGTTCTTGATCGGCTTGCCGAACATCGACAGCGCAAGCTGGCCGGCTTCGCGCACAGCCGCGGCGAGCCGTTCGGCATGGTGCAACAGATCGGGCTGGCGCAGGTCGACCTCAGTGGCCGGCAACTGTCAGGCCCTCCACGCGTAAGGTCGGCGCGTTGGTGCCGTAGCGGAACGTCAGATCGTTCGCCGGCGCCAGGTTCTCGAACATTTCGGCGAGATGGCCGGCAATCGTGACTTCGCTCACCGGATAGGTGCGCACGCCGTTCTCGATCCAGAAGCCCGAGGCGCCGCGGCTGTAATCGCCGGTCACGAGGTTCACCCCCTGACCGATCAGGTCGGTGATGTAGAAACCGTCTTCGATCTCGGCAATGAGTTGTTCCGGCGTTTTTGCTCCGGGCTCGAGATGCAGATTGCTCGGGCTCGGATAGGGCACCGACGAAGCGCCGCGCTGCGCGTGGCCGGTGGTCTTGAGCTTGAGCTCGCGCGCGGTCGCGCTGTCGAGGATCCAGGTCTTCAGCACGCCGTCCTCGACGATTTTGATCTTGCGTGTGGCAACGCCCTCGGCGTCGAACACGCGCGAGCGCTGGCCGCGCGGCCGCCGCGGATCGTCGATGATGTCAATGCCCTTGGCAAAAATCTGCGCGCCGAGCTTTTCGCGCAGGAAGCTCGTCTTGCGCGCGATCGCGCCGCCATTGGCGGCATTGGCAAGATGGCCGATCAGCGAACCGGAAATACGCGGATCGAACAGCACCGGCACTTTGCGCGTTGCGACTTTGCGTGGATTGAGCCGCGCCACCGCGCGCTCGCCGGCGTGCCGGCCGATATCCTCCGCCTTGTCGAGATCGGACGCATGCAGCGTCGAGGAGTAGTCGTAATCCTGCTCCATGCCGGTGCCTTGACCGGCGATGGCCGACATCGAGATCGAGTGGCGCGAACCGATGGTGAGCCCATGGAATCCGGACGAGGTGACGAGCACCATGCCGCCGATGCCGGCTGATGCCGACGCGCCGCCCGACTTCGACACGCCGGATACGGCAAGGCCCGCTTCTTCGGCGAGCCGCGCGCGCTTTTCCAGCACCGCCACCGTCGGCATGTCGGGATCGAGGAGATCGAGGTCGGGAAATTCGTGCGCCAGCAAAGCCGGGTCAGCAAGACCCGCGAATTCGTCGTCCGGCGCGGCACGCGCCATGGCGACGGCGCGCTCGGCCAGCGCATCAAGGCCGTTGCTCTTGATGTCGTTGGTCGACACCGCGGCCTGCTTATGGCCGACCAGCACGCGCAGGCCGACATCGTCGCCCTCGGAGCGCTGCGATTCTTCGACAGCGCCGTCGCGCACATCGACCGACAGCGAGACCGAACGCACGGCGATGGCGTCGGCATGGTCGGCGCCGGCGCGACGCGCGGCGCCAACGAGCCGTTCGGCAAGATCGGCGAGGGCAGTCTGATCGAGCAGTGAGGACATCTTGTTCTGGTTCTTTTGGCGATTTCTGTTGGTGATTTGTTTAGGAAAGCGAGCGAGCCGGCGCAAGGGCGAGCTGAAGTCCGCGCATTTTCGCGAATATTGCTGCCGATGGGTACCGGCAAGATGTGCGCTTGCCTTGCGCTATGCAACCCGCATTGCCGAAAAATCGCAGCATTCCGGCAACCAGCCGTCAATCATGCAACCGGTTCCGGGCCTCGCTACTCGCCCTTAACCAGGGATTTTAAGCTCATTGCGACCGCACTCTGGCATGGTTGCGGCAACCGGGCGGCACAGTCCGGGGGGAGCTGAGATTGAGGCGTCAAATGGAAGCCGGCAGGGCTGCTGCCGGGTCGAGCCGCGGCGCGCGGCTCGACCCCTTCTCTTTGCCCGTGCGTTTCGAGGCTGCGGACGTGGCTGCCGACGGACAGCGGCGCGTCGTCGAATTGCATCGCGAACGCGTGGTGCTGCGCCGTTCGGTGCGCGGCATGCGCATGGCGCTCAACATGCCCGTCGCGGCGTTCCGTGGCGTCGCCATCCGGCTCAAGGGCGAGCCCGATGCGCTGCCCAGCGAAATCGCCGTCGTTCTCGAACATGACGATCCGTCGTTGTCGCTGCCGCTGTTCGCGTCGGGCGAATGCGACGACATCGTCGCCGAATGGCAGGCCTGGGGCAGGGTGCTCGGCCTGCCGCTCCTGGTCGCCGAGCGCGACGGCAGTCTGCGTGAGCCGTTCGCCCGCATTGGCGCGGTGCGCGTCGAAACGCCGGCCTGGCGCCGCCGCCGCCGCACCATGATCGGCCGCCGCCGTTCGGCGCGCATGCTGCGCCGCCGTCCCGGCAAGCTTGCCGCCACGCCGACCGTGCATCGCGGCGAGCGCGAGATCATCGCGCGCAACTGATTTCACTTGCGGGGCTAAAACATATCCCAGGCGGCGACGCGCCAAGAGTCGTCGGCGGCCTGATAGAACACCACACGCAGATTGTTCTTCGGCTTGCCGCCGCCGGCGAAAATCCAGGTGCGGCACTGCCACTGTTTGCCGGCATGGTCGGTGCAGGTGGTCAGATCGGTTTTGTCCGGAGTTCCGCCGAGCGTGTCCGCGACGGCTTTCTCGGTCATGTCCTTGGCGAGTTTCCCGCTCAGCGCGGTATAGTCCTTGCCGGTGTCGGCAAGGATGCTCGGCTCTTGGGCACAAGAAACGAGGGCGCCGGACATGAGGCACAGCGCCGCCGCCAAAGCGCAATTGGTGGCGAGGTTTGCGGCCGAGTTCATGACCGGCTTTGGACGTAACGGCGGCATTCGATCGGCTCCGCGACGAGCGCGCACCCCCGGGCGCACAATATACGAAGGACGGTGATTCGTGGCGCAAAGGGACCTTGCGGAGACGCCCAGCCTGCTTATGTGCCTTCGGCACGGCCGCATTGCGCTCGCCCGCGCGCGTTTCATGACCAGTTCTTTCGGTGGGGCAAATCTTTCCGGCGAGGGTTTCGAATGGACGATGCGCAATTTGCCGAGATCGCCTGCTGGGTCAGCGAGGCGGGGCTGCGCGGCGTGGATGAAACCACATTGATGACGGATTTCTGCACGCGTCTGGTCACGATGGGCCTGCCGCTGACACGTGCGCAGGTCTTCATCGACACGCTGCATCCGACCTATGGCGGCCGCGCCTATGCCTGGCACGCCGCCAAGGCAGCAACCACGGCCAGCGAATACGCGCAGTCCGACGACACCGAGATGCTGGAGCGCTGGCAGCGGAGCCCATTTTACCGCATGCTGGAAACCGGAGAATCGATGCTGAGGCGGCAACTGAACTCTCAGACCGTCGCCGAATTCCCGGTCTTCGCCGAACTCTTCACCGCGGGCATGACGGAATTCGTCGCGGTCATCGATCGGTTCGGCGCCGCTGCGGTTATTGGCGACATGGATTGCGTCTATTCGTCGTGGTCGACCGACGCGCCGGCGGGCTTTAGCGACTGGCAGGTCAAGGCGCTGCGTCGGCTGACGCCGTCTTTGGCCCTGGCGATCAAGTCGGACACGCAGGGCCGTATCGCCAAGACCTTGGTCGAGACCTATTTGGGCCGCGATCCCGGCGCGCGCGTGCTTAAAGGCAGTATCACGCGCGGCATTTCGGCTTCGATCGACGCCGCGCTGTGGTTCAGCGATCTGCACGACTACACGCGCATCTGCGACCACGCGCGGACGGATGAGATCATTCCCTTCCTCAACGACTATGCCGAGACGGTGATTTCGGCGGTCCATGAAAACGGCGGTGATGTTCTCAAACTGATCGGCGACGGCGTGCTTGCGATCTTCACCGGCGACCGCGATGGCGCCTGCCGCGCCGCGCTCGATGCGGCACACACGGCGCTCGACCGTGTCGCGACGCTGAAAGATCAGCGTCAGATTGCCGGCGTGCCGGCGACCGATCTTTATCTCGCGCTGCATTTCGGCCAGGTCGTCTACGGCAATTTCGGCAGCCGCGAGCGGCTGGATTTCACCGTGATCGGCCCGGCGGTGAACGAGGTGAGCCGGATCGCGGCGATGTGCAAGCTGATCGATCAGCCGGTGCTGCTGTCGTCGGCGTTCTACGGATCGCTCGGGCCGGAGCAGAACCGCTTGGTCTCGGTCGGCCGTTACGCCTTGCGCGGGGTGCAGCAGCCGCAGGAATTGTTCACGCTCGATCCGGTGCGCGCCGTGGCAGCCGCGTAGCGGCATCCGGGTGTCTCCTTTTGCAACATTTCGCCGGTCAAGTGCGGCGAACTGCCGATACCGGGCGATGCGAAATTGAGCTTGCCCGGATTTGCTTTGGCATAGGCGATGAGCTCATGCAGCGTCGTGGCCGGCAGCCGCGAATTGCCCACCAGCAACAGCAGCTGCTCGGCAAAGACGGAGACCGGTGTGAACGCGCGCGGGCGTTATCCGCGTCCGCCGCCCGCTTCGGCAAGCTCCGCGCAGACCGCCCGTCAGGCCGATCGGGCTGGTGGTCGCACGGAAGAGCGGACGGTTCGGCTCACTTCACTCAAGTCAACGACCAGCTTTTGAGTTTTTCCCGCGCCGTTCCGAAGTTGCCGAGATGGAAAACCGACACTCCCGTCGGAGAGAAGGTGAACGCGTCGAACTTCTCCCTAAGCAGTTTTTTGAGGAAGCGTTGCGAGGCAATGCCGATCGTCACGTGGGGGTTGAACTTTTCCCCGCTGTCGGCCGGTACAAAGTGCGCGACATAGTCGATCGTCGGTTTGTTGATCTCGGGATCTTCCTTGGTTCTGACGAACGCGGCGGCCGTTCCCGTCTTGGCGGTGAACGGCGCGACAGCGTCGATCAGCTTCTGCTGATATCTCCTGAGATCTTCGGTCGGCTTGATGACGATGCCCGCGAGGCCGATATTTTTCCACGGTATGAAGTAGTATCTGTAGGCGGTCAGCTTCCAAGTCGCCGGGTGCTCCTCGGTGAGAATTTTCGCGACCGCGCCGTAGACTTTGTCCAGGTCCGACGTTCTGACGTATCGCTGCAGCGTTGAAATGTGCGGCTGATGGGTTTCATCCAGGGCGAACCCTTTGGGAAAGCTCCGGCGCAGCCGTTTGTTTGCGGCGACAGCTTTCTGAACCATCGTCTGGTCGGGATCGAGAAGAATGTCGATGGCCGTGAGCGGCTCCGACGGCGAGGTGTTCGGCGTGTGGGATAGCGCACGACGCGGCAGTGCGGCAGCGAGCATCATCGACGCGGCGAAGGTCGATGCGGAACCGAGCAGACGACGGCGGCTGAGATCGTTGGAGCCTTCCGGAGACGATGCGCCGGATTTCTTGCCGGATCGATTTGCGACCATTGTCGTCCTCCCGTGGAAAACACTCCGCCGCAGGACAAAAGGCTATCGTGCCATGACGGCGAATGCCAATTGGACCGAGGTCCAATCCGGGCGACGCGTCTGCCTATACGGCCGATCCGTGCGCGGGCTGTTTCGCTGCCGCTGCGGCGCTCGACTGTCTCGAAGGCGGCCGGCTCGACGACGGGCGCAATAGCCGGCGATTTCGCCAAGCGCGGTCCCGCAAACGCAATGGCCGGGCATCAGTCCGGCCATGACGCTTTGTTTGTTGCGGCGCCGATGTTCAATCCAGCGGCTCGACCTTGACCAGCGCGTGGTCGTGGTTGCTGCCGACCCAGAAGGTCACCGGATTGGTCGAATTGTCGAACGCCACCGTGCGCATATTGGTATCGCTCGGCATCAGATATTCGACGGTCTCGTTGGTCTTCGGGTTGATCCGCACCACGCGGTCGGTGCTCATGGTCGAAGCCCAGAGCTCGCCGTTCTTGTCGAACGCCGCGCGGTACGGATAGGTGTACGGCGGCAGGCCATATTCGGTGAACTGCTCGGTCTTGGGATCGAACACCGCGACCTTGTTGCCGCGATATTCGGCGATGGTGAGGCGATCCTGATCGTCGATCTCGAGCCGCCGCAGCCGCGCATGCAGCGTCGGCGGCGTATACCATGTCACCTGTCCGGTCTTGGCGTCGATCTTGCCGAGATGGCCATCGTCGAATTCGGCCATCCATAGATTGTTGTGGGAGTCCGCGATCACCTGATAGATGCCGTAACGGCGGCCCGGCGGCAGCGTGTCGGTCGGGTGGAATTTCTCCCAATTGCCGCTCGCCAGATCGAGCCGGAAGATGTCCTGCGTGCCGACGCTCTTGGTCCACACCTTGCCGTCGATGTCGTGGCGCAGCCCGGTGAAGTTGAGCTGCACGCGATTGTCGTTGTACTGCGCCGCCAGCGGATAATAGGCGACCTGGCCGGTCTTCGGATCGAGACTGCCGAGCGCGCCCTGGTACATCGTGTCGAACCAGAACTTGCCGGACGTGTCGTATTCCAGCGACAACAGGCCGACCGGCGCGTCGGGTTTGAATGTCTTGATCGGGTATTCGGTGAGCTTGAGCGTCTTCGGATCGAATTTCGAGATCAGCATCTCGCCGAAATCGGTGTACCAGACGTTGCCGTCCTTATCGACCTGCACGTCGTGCGGCTCGATCGTCTTGCGGCCCATGTCGTATTCGGTCGTGATCACGCGGGTCGAGCGGCCGGTCGGACGCGGCAGCGTCTTGAGCTCGTAAGCCCATTTGTCGGTCGCGCTCAGATTGATGGTGGCCAGATATTCCGCCGCCTTGCGATATTGCTCGGGGTTGCCGGCGCGCGAGCGATCGAGCATCGGCTGCGGCTTGATCGGCTGGCTGACCGCGCCATAACCCATCATGCGCGAGATCACCTGCATCCATTCGTCGACATTGTGGGTCGACAGCACGACCCGCTCGAGCGTGTGGCAGCCGGTGCAGTTGAGCAGGAACGCTTTCTGCTCCTCGGTGCCGGGCATGCTCATCATCCACTCGGCATTGGTGAGCTGATCGGCGAGGTTTTTGGTCTTGTCGAGCTTGAGGTCGGCGGTGGTCGTTTTCTCGGCGACAACATCGGCAGACGCCGGCGAGGCAAGGTCATAGCCGACGGCGCGGATCGCAAGCGTATAGTGCCCGGGCTCGAGCCGGCTCTCGGGGAAGGCAAAGTGGCCCTTGGCGTCGCTGATGACGCTGACCGAGACGATGGAGCCGTCCTTGTGCGCGGTGACGACGACGCCTTCCATCGGCGTACCTTTGGCGCCTTCGCCCTGCGACGAAACTTGTCCGGAAATGGCGTCCGAGCCTTGCGCCCACGCCGAAGCGCCCTGTGCCAGCACGGCCGCAAGCGCGGTCATGCTTAGCATGACGACTGATTTCATTGCCCGCTCCCTAAGGTCCTCTGCATTTTTGATCGTCGAGGGCAGAGTCGCGACATTTTGCCTCTGCCACCCGCGCTTGCACAAGGCCCATCCAAGCGGGGTGGGAATGCGTCGGGCGATGGGCAGTGAGCCGATGGTCGGGTGGTCAGGTGGTCAGAGCAGGTGCCGCAGTGCGGCGTCGAGCAACAGTGCCGCAAACAGGATCAGTCCGGCATCGCGGTCGGACTTGAACAACATCAAGCAATTGTCGGGATCGGCAATATCCAGACGCTTGATCTGCCAGCCAAGATGCGCGGCAAAAGCCAACAGGCCTAAAGCAAAGACGATTCCGGCATGTGCGGCAAAGCCCGCGGCGCCGATCAGGATCACGGCGAGGCCGTAGAACAGCGCCAGCATCGGCTTGGTCCGCGCGCCGAACAACAGCGCGGTGGATTTGATGCCGATCAGTGCGTCGTCGTCGCGGTCCTGATGCGCATAGATTGTATCATAGCCGATCACCCAAGAAATTGATCCGGCATAGAGCAAGAGCGCAGGCCAATCGAGCCGGCCGAAGGCGGCCGCCCAGCCCATCAGCGCCCCCCAGGAAAAGGCAAGCCCGAGCACGATCTGCGGCCAATAGGTGATCCGTTTCATGAACGGATAGATCACAACGATCGCGAGGGAGGCGATGCCGAGCCCGATGGCAAAGGCGTTGAAGCTGATCAGCACCGCAAAGCCGATGAGTGCCTGCAGCACGAGAAACAGGATAGCTTGCGCGACACTGATCTGGCCCGAGGGGATGGGTCGTGAGCGCGTGCGCTCGACGCTGGCGTCGAGATCGCGATCGACGATGTCGTTCCAGGTGCAGCCGGCGCCGCGCATCGCAAAGGCGCCGATGAAGAACAGGGCGATGTGCCAGGGGCTCGGTCCTAATTTATGCGCCGCGACCGCCGCCAGCGCCGCCGACCACCAGCACGGCAGCAGCAACAGCCAGGAACCGATCGGGCGGTCGAGCCGCGCCAGGCGCAAATACGGCCGCAGCCAGACCGGCGCCAACGTGTCGACCCAATTGCCGGTGGCATCCGCGACCGGGCCGGTTGCGGCACGCACGGTCGGCGCCGCGCTCATCGCGACAGGGGATTGCCGGTCAAGGTGTCGAACGTGCCGCGGCCGGTCTTGGTGTTGGTGGCCGAATCGACCGAGGGCATTTTGATGGCGTCGCTCAGCGTCGGCGGCTTCGGTGCCGGTCCCCCCGCGGAACTGCAGGCAACCTCGCGGAATTTGAGCGACTTCTCGTGATTCATCTTTGACATCTTGATGGCGTCGTCAGGCACGCCGCACCACATCTTGTTATCTTCCAGGAACTTGATGACCTTCCCTTCACTCGCGACGAAACTTGTCATCAGGGTGCAGATCTCGCCGCGGTCGACCTTGGCTTTAATGGCCGCCTGCACCGCGTCGGCCTTTTTCTTCGCCTCCGCACTCAGTGTGGTGAAAGCCGCGCATTGTGGCGGGCCGGCTTGCGCCACGGCAGGCGCCGTCCCAGCCGAAATGGCCCCGCCGAGGACAAGGAGCCCGCAAGCGACGGCGAGACTGCGGTTCATGGCAAGTCCTCCCCCACGAATGGCATGAATGGCACCAAGACATCGTCCTCAGACTAGGCCGCCAAGGGGCGTCCTGACGGGTGGTCCGGGAAAACTCGTCCCGGCTGGGCCTGTTCTGGAAGGCCCGGACCCCGCTCCGCAACATTGCCCGATATCGGGGCAGCATTAAAGACTCGCTGAATTCGGCGAGATGGCGGCAGAAAGGCAAAGCCCGAAAGGGTGCGGCGTTGAGGCACCTTTTGGCGGTCCTGCCGCCGGACACAGGCGCCGACGTTACCTCCCGATTCGACTTGCGTGCCCCAAGGCGTTAACGCCAGGCCGGATCCAGTGCAAGAATCGACCGCAAATGGCGTCCTACGACTTCAAAAGCCCGCGACTCTACGTTGAGGCCGCGCTTGCTGCAGGGGCGTGCATCGCCCTTGATCGCGCTCAGGGGCATTACCTGACCCATGTGTTGCGACTCAAGGCCGGGCAGGGGGTCCTTTTGTTCAACGGCCGGGATGGGGAGTGGCAAGCCAGCGTCGCCGAAGGCGGCAAGCGTATGGTTACGCTCGCCGTGGGCGCTCAGACCCGGCCGCAGACCAAGCCCGCGGACCTGCATTACCTGTTTGCCCCCCTCAAGTCGGCGCGGCTTGATTACATGGTGCAGAAGGCGGTCGAAATGGGCGCCTCGCGCCTGCAGCCGGTCCTCACCCGGCGTGGCCAAGTGGCCCGGACCAATCTCGACCGCATGCGTGCCAATGCGATCGAGGCGGCGGAGCAGTGCGGGATTCTGTCGGTGCCGGAGATCGCCGAGCCTTTGCCGCTGTTGCGCCTCATCGAGCAAAGGGCGCCCGCGCGGTGGCTGGTGTTCTGCGACGAAGATGCGGAAGTCGCGAACCCGCTTGCGGCTTTGCAGACGGTGCCGCTGCGCGCTCCGCTTGATGTCCTGATCGGGCCTGAGGGCGGCTTTGCCGAGGATGAGCGCGCGGCGCTCATCAAGCTGCCACATGTGGCGCGGCTTTCGCTCGGCCCGCGCATTCTGCGCGCCGATACGGCGGCGGTGGCCGCGCTTGCAGTGGTTCAGGCGGTGCTAGGCGACTGGCGCTGATCTACTTTTTCGGTTGAGCGTAATGTTGCCGGAGCATCGGCTTGCCCTTCGGATCAAGTCCGAAGGCAGGCTTTTCAGGACTACGCTCCAAGCTCAGTGGATCATCCACGGCTTGTCGATGCAGACGAAGCTGACATAGTCGCCGTATTTGCGGTGCACGCTGGTGACATGCGACAGGCGGCCCCAGCGGGCGCAATAGTCGGACGCGATTTGCTGATAGGACGCTTCGACGTCCGGCGAATATGGAAAGATCCCGCCGGTGTCATTTCCGGTGATGCCGATGCCGGGCCCGGCGAACCTAGCCCCGTTGGAATAGGCCATGCCGCCAGTCGCCGAGCTCGCGGCCAATACAACGCCGAGCGCGATCAAGACCTTCCGAGACATTGACAGGGGCCTCCCGCCCTATGCAGCGGCGCGGAGTTTAGAACATCGCCGGGGGCGGCGGAACCCGCTCCGATGCAGGGCTCGGCCGAAGCCTGCATTATTGCCCGTCCCGTAGCCAAAACATCACAGCATGGAATAGGCGCTGGCGACCATGCCGACCGGCCGTTTATCCGCGGCGTTCAGGAGCATGACCCGGCCGAAGCTGGTATTGCGGCCGATCCGCACGACGCGGGCATCGGCGACGACGTCGAAATTCACCGGCCGCAAAAAGTGGGTGGTTTGATCGATGGTGCTCATCGGCCGATAGCCGTTCCAGGCCGCCGAGCAGGCGATGACCATTGCCGTATCTGCAACCGCCATCAGGGCCTGGCTGCAAACCACGGCGCCCTCGCAGCAGGCCCTTTTGGAAAACGGCAGCCGCACGATCGCGCCGGGTTGCCAGTCGGCCTGGGCTCCGGCGGGGCGCACCGATTCCACGCTCTCCACGAGCAGCGCCAGGTCCTGCACCCACGGTGCGAATACTTCCATCATCAGACGCCCGGCGGCCTGAAGCCCGAATGGCGGCTGCGCCGTTTGCAGTCGATGCACCTCACCCATCGTCAATATCCCCCCGCAATGCCGGCCTTGGCCGGCATGTCTTGTCGTTCGATGCGCGCGCGGACGCCGGATCGCTCAAACCTTCCGCTTACGATGAACAGGATGAAGGTCGCCGCGGCAACGCGGCAGTGTCCAGCGACACAACGCTGACACAACGAATCAAATGCAACGAACAACCGATTGATATCACAACGTGCACATGCGCGGTGTTTTGTTGCTCAGCGATCTGAAAGGGCAACCGGGCCGCCCGGATGATGGCCTCGCCCGGCGAAGCGTCATGGCCGCAGGACGATCATGCGACCGCCAGACCGGGCTCCCAAGCCACACCTCGGCAATATGAGTCGGCTGCACTTGACCGGCGGCATTGGGCACGGCACGGTTGAATAGGGTGCGGTCGAAAAGGGGCCAGAAATCCATGCCGAGAGCCGTTTCGCGGGCCATTTCGAGGGGCGTGGCCGGGACGCTGTCCGCGCGGGCGGCAGGTGTTGCATTGGGTCTCGCGCTGGGGATCGTGCTGAGCTTCATGGCGGTGTCGCCGGTGCGTGCGGCGAACTGGTGGGAAAAGACGTTCTGGATGTCGGGCCCGCGCTATGACCGGGTCATGCCGGCTTGCGATTACCCGCCGGCGCTCGATCGCATCATCGCCAATTTCCGCACCAAGGAATTCGGTTTCTGGAACTCGGATCTGCGTATCGTCGGCGTCGAGAACATCAAGGAAACCGCGGTCATGCCGTGGGCGGCACAATCGATCCCGCGCCGCTTCTGCAGCGGCACCGCGGTGATCAGCGATGGCCAAAAGCACCCGATGTATTATTCGATCGCTGAAGACACTGGCATGATCGGCATGGATTGGGGCGTCAATTTCTGCGTCGAGGGCATCGACCGCAATTGGGCCTATAACCCGGCCTGCCGCGCCGCCCGGCCGTAATCCACGGCTGCCGGCATATCGGCAAGTTTACTGCTTCAACGCCTCAAGTACGCAGTCGCGCAGTTGCCGGTGATCGCGCGCGCCGCGCTGGGCATATTCGATCACGGTCTTGGCGACGCGCGTCTTGTCCAAGGCCCTGGTGTCTGAAGCTGTGTTGTCTGAGGCATTCGCGCCGCCTTTGTCCGCCAGATCGCCGTCATTCAGGCCAAGCGCGCGGCAGACCTCGGCGTAGGTGCGAGTCATCGCCGAAATCGCTTCCGGCTCGAAGGCTTGATTCCTGAACAGGCGGTAGACCGGCATGCAGACCTTTCCGAGCTTGTCTGTTTTGGCTCGTCTGTTTTGCGCTTGCCTTCTTCTTCGCTACGCTAACTTGTATATTTAAAAACTACAACCAAAAGCGTCGAGATGCTTTGTCGAGATGCTGTCAAGATACTTTGCAATTGAAGCAATTAGAACACCACTCGCAAAACTATAGGCGACCTCGCGCAATTTTTTAAGCCGCGTCTCGCTCAAATTCCGGCTATCGTTCACGAAGCCCTGATGCGACAAGGTGAATTTCTATCGCATTGCGGCCTGTGTTCGAGCTTTGTTCAAGGCCGGTCATCGCTTGGATCGGCCGAATCCGGCGGCAAGCTCGGTGCAAAAGTTCCATTGAGCTGCGCGGAGGGAAACATGCCGATTCTGTTCCGGGCTCGTTTTGCTGACTCACGGCGGGCGGTGCTGACGGCGTGCGCCCTTGCGATTTTCCTCGCGCCGCTCTCGGCGCGTGCGCAGAGCCCGGATCAGAACGGCCAGGACGTGCCGGGCCAGTTTGATTTCTACGTGCTGTCGCTGTCGTGGTCGCCGTCGTTCTGCGCGGCCGCAGCCGAGAGCAATCGCTATGGCGGACCGCAATGCGGCGCGCGGCCGTTCTCTTTCGTCGTCCACGGACTCTGGCCGCAATATGAGCGCGGCTTTCCGGAATATTGCCAGAATCCGTCGCCGCGGCTTTATCACGGCATTGTTTCTTCGATGCTCGATCTGATGCCGGCACCGCGGCTCATCTACAATGAGTGGGACAAGCACGGCACTTGCTCGGGACTCTCGGCGCAGTCCTATTTCGACACCATCCGCAAGGCGCGTGCCGCGGTGAACATCCCGCCCGAATACAACAATTTGCAAGCGCCGCTCGCCGTAACGCCGGCTGAAGTCGAGGACGCTTTCATCAAGGCCAATCCCGGATTGACGCCGAACGGGATCGCCGTGGAATGTTCGCGGAGCCGCATGAGCGAAGTGCGGTTGTGTTTGGCGAAGGATCTGAAATTCCGCGATTGCCCGGGAGTCGCCAAACGCAGCTGCCACCGCGATCAGCTGATCATGCCGCCGGTGCGCGGCGGCTGAAGCTGGATTCGCGCATGTCCTTGTCGAAAACCCGTGCGCAGGCTCGGATCAAATCCGAGGGCGTGCTTTTCCCGGACATGCGATGCGCTAGATGAACTATCAACACGCCTTTCATGCCGGCAATTTCGCCGACGTGCATAAGCATGTCGTGCTGGTGCGCATTCTCGAATATCTGCGACAGAAACCCGCGGCCTTTCGCGTGATCGATACGCATGCGGGCTGTGGCCGCTACGATTTGTTTGGACCTGAAGCCGAACGCGCGCAGGAATGGCGCGACGGCATCGGCCGCATCTTCGCTGGGTTACCTGCGAGCACCTGTAAACAACAAGAGGTAGTACGAACAGGCGGCGCGCAAATGTTGCTTGCGCCTTACCTCGATATCGTCGCCGCGTTCAATCGCAACGCGAAATTTCGTGGTGGCGAGTTGCATGACGGGAACTTGGGCGAGGGGGGCTTCGGCGGCGGGAATTTGCGCTTCTATCCGGGTTCGCCACTCATCGCACTGGCGCTGATGCGGCCGCAGGATCGTCTCATCGCCTGTGAGCTTGAATTGCGCGCTGCAGCATCGCTCAAGGCTGCTTTGCACACAGAGCCGCGCGCCAAGATGCTCGCCATTGATGGCTGGACGGCGCTCAACGCCAATGTGCCGCCCAAGGAGCGGCGCGGCCTCGTTCTGGTCGACCCGCCTTATGAGGATGCGGGCGATTTCTCCAGGCTTTCATCAGCATTTGTCGAAGCGCACCGTAAGTGGCCAACAGGGATTTATCTCTTGTGGTATCCAATTAAGGAGCGCGATGCCGCGGATGCATTGGCACGACGCTTGCGCAAGCTCACGGTGCCGAAGATTTTGCGCTGCGAAATGTTGCGCGACGCACCGCGCGCCGATGCAGGCTTGATCGGCTCTGGGCTCATCGTCGTCAACCCGCCTTATACTTTGCAAGACGAGTTGCGGGTCATACTCCCCGTGCTCGGGAACTTGTTACGTGAAAACGCCACATATCGTCTCGACTGGTTGGCGCAGGAAGCCGCGCACTCAACGCGCGAAGGATAGAGGCGGATATTTTTGGATCCGTTTGTTCTTCGGTCGAACGTCGTAGTTGTTTTAGATCGTTTCCACTTTGCCGGGCCTCCAAATTAGTTTAATTGTTCCAATGCTAAGCTGAGACGTTCCGCCTCCTGTGGGGGCCGGCGGAGTGACTGGGGTCGTCTGGGACCCACAAACTCTTCACCCGTGTGGAATGTTTGGCTGGCCGCCGCACCGTGGGGGTGGCGGCGAATGAACCACTGGGGAGTGAGTCAATGGCAATGACCGGTACGGTCAAATTCTTCAACGGTGAACGCGGCTATGGCTTCATCAAGCCTGACGACGGTGGCCGCGATGTATTTGTTCACATCACCGCTGTTGAACGTGCGGGGCTGAAATCGCTTGTTGAGGGGCAGCGCATCAGCTTCGACGTAGAACCCGATAAAAAAGGCAAGGGTCCTAAGGCCGTAAATCTCGTCGTCACCGGCTAGGGCCGGTACGACTTGCAAGTCGCGGCGCTGCCACCGGCGCCGCAACTGGGAAGAAGCGGGCGGAATGCCGTGAGCCGCGCAGCGTTCTTATTTATTCGGAGCATTGCTTCATCTGTGTCCGGCGCCGCCCTCTTCGCTAAATCCTCGCTGCAAAACCGCGGATTCGAAATTCTTGAAACCGCGTCAATCAAAAACGAGTGGCACTGAGATGATGATACTCCGTTCGTCGCCGCCTTCGCCGTTCGGCCGCAAGGTGCGGATCGCCATTTCGCTGCTCGGCTTCGACAAAGACGTGAAAGTCGAGCCGGCGGATCCGACCGATGCCGGCGACAGCGTGCGGCAGCAGAATCCACTCGGCAAGATTCCGGTGCTGATCGCCGAAGACGGCGCCGCCTATTACGATTCACGCGTCATCCTCGATTATCTCGATGACCGCGCCGGCGGCGGCAGGATCGTGCCGCGCGACAGCAAAGGGCGGCTTGCGGCACTGCGCCTGCAGGCGCTGTGCGACGGCATTCTCGATGCCTCGATCCTCCTCGTCTATGAAGCGCGCTGGCGTCCGGCCGAGCATCACGTCCAGAAATGGGTCGACCATCAGACCGGAAAAGTAGCGCGCGGTCTCGCGGCGCTCGAAGCCGTGCCGCCTGCGCTCGGCGCCGACGTCCTGCCGAATGTCGGGCAGATCGCGCTCGCCTGCGCGCTCGGCTACGGCGATCTGCGCTTTGCCGGCAAATGGCGGGCGGATCATCCGCACCTCGTGGCCTGGCTCGACCAATTCGCCGCGCGCGTGCCGGCCTATGCAGCGACTAAAGTCGCGGCATGATGATTCATATCGCGAGACGCTAAGCTTTGATTGCCGCCGGCGCGCGGCCTCGGCTCGTGTTGCGCCGCTCCATCATGTTATTGTTCCATCATGTCCCTGTTCACGCTTGAAGAGCTTGAGGATGCGGCAAGGACCGTGCGTGCCTTCGTGCCGCCGACACCGGCGCATGCCTGGCCGTTGCTTGCGGCTGCAACCGGCGCCGCCGTCGTCGTCAAGCACGAAAACCATACGCCGACCGGCTCGTTCAAGGCGCGCGGCGGCCTGGTCTATATCGACGAATTCTTGCGCTCCGGCGCAAAGCCCGCGGGCTTTGTCACGGCGACGCGCGGCAATCACGGCCAGTCCATCGCAATGGCCGCGAGCAAGAACGGCATTCCGGTCGTCATTGTCGTGCCGCAGGGCAATTCGCCGGAGAAGAACGCGGCGATGGCGGCATTCGGCGGCGAGATCGTCACCGGGGGCAGGGACTTCGACGAGAGCCGCGGCATTGCGGCCGCGATCCAGCGCGAACGCGGCTATCATTTCGTGCCGTCCTTTCATCATGCCCTGGTGAAAGGCGTCGCGACCTATGCGCATGAGCTATTCGTAGCGCGTGCCGATCTCGATGCCGTCTATGTGCCGATCGGCATGGGCTCGGGAATATCCGGCCTGATCACGGTGCGCGATCTGCTCGGACTCAAGACCGAGATCATCGGCGTCGTTGCCGACGCGGCGCCTGCCTTTGCGCTGTCCTTCGCCGCCGGCCATCCGATGCAAACGAATTCGGCTGCGACTTTCGCTGACGGTGTGGCGACCCGCGATCCGCCCGCGGAAGCACTTGCCATCATCCGCAAGGGAGCAAGCCGTGTTGTCCGTGTCGGTGAAGACGAGATTGCGGCGGCCGTTCGTCTTTTCTACACGACGACGCACAATCTCGCCGAAGGCGCGGGCGCCGCTCCGCTTGCCGCGCTGATGCAGGAGAAGGACCGCATGGCCGGCAAACGCGTCGCCCTGGTCCTCACCGGCGGCAATATCGACATGCCGGTGATGGAAAAGATTTTGCGCGGCGAAACGCCGAAGGCTTGGTTCGTTAGTTCGCGAATTCCGCAAGCTTCTTTGTAGCGGCGATCGAGCCGAGGGCTGCCGCCCGCTCATACCATTTGCGCGCGCGCGCCGGGTCGGCGGCGATGCCGATTGCACCGAGCTCCCGGAGGACTTTGGGATCGAATGTCCCTGCCAATTCAAGCGCGGCATTGGCGTCGCCAGCCTCGGCGGCCCGCTGCAGCAACACCCTTGCTCCCGACAAGTCGCCGCTGCGAACCAGGGTTTCCGCCTGATCCACCAGCGTTGCGATTTCCTTGTGGTCCAAGGTGCGTCCCTCGCTAGCGTCCTTCTGCGAAGCTGGCGGTTCGGTCGCAGCCGTTTGGGCAGGAGCATCCTGCGACTTCTGCGGTGCCGCAGCCGTCGGAGAGGGGATTTGCACTGGTGCTTGATCGACTTTTGCAGCCGGTACAGCTGCGGTGTCGCGCTGTGCCACATAAGCTGCAGCAGCGTGTGCTTGAGCTACGACAGGGTGTACGTCCTCGGCCGGCGGCGGGCTTGCCGGCACGTCTTTGTTTGATGCGCTCGCAACAGCCGTCGCATTTGACGCGGCCGGAGCCGTCGGGCCCTCGGTTGCTTCGACGGGCACGAGCTTCACCGGGTGGGAGGAGGACTGCGTGCCAGATGAGGTCGATTGGGACGCGTATTGCGGTCCAGGCTGCGGGCCAGCCGAGATATCGCTCGGCTGCGGCGCACGAGTATTTTGCTTCGCTCCCGGCAAGACCACGATCACCCCGGCGATGCCGGCCGCCACGGCTATGATCGCGCCTATTCTCAGCATGAGCGGGCGCAAGCTGTGAGATTCATCGACGATCGGCTCCGGCACTTTGGTCGGATGAAGTGCCAATTGCCGGAAAAGCTCGTGTGCGGCCCGGTCGCCGCTGAAACCGCTTCTTTCGCTCAATGCAGGCTCCTCCAGCCGCTCCGGAGCCGGAACGACTTCCCAAGGCTCCTCTGGACGGACGGCATTCTCGCGCGCCCAGCGTGGGGCATATTGCAGGACAGGATCAAGGTTCTTGTCCAGATCGATAGGAGAACTCATGGTCGCCTCGCTGCTTTCAAGCTCTGATATTTTATCGAGCCGTTGCTTTCTCGCTCGGTCTTGGTCTCATGACACTCCGAGACAGCGGGCTGCGCATTCGCAAAAATGCGCAGACACGCCAAGCTTAAAGTCAGCGGGAGGGCAGCAATCCAGCTGCGCAGCGGTGATGCGTTGAGAGCAGTCGCTTCAGCGGCATGACCGCCGCCGAAACGCGACAAACTTAAAAATGGCGTGGCCGCCGCACGCATCCCAATCTCATCCCCCGGCGGCGGACCAGTACTCATACGCAACACACACAAAGTGCGTTTCAGATCCGCACTATTTGACACCCACCGAAAACCGTACTTGACAAGTATACACGTTTATTACGACACGTGGACACACGTACGGGCGTTATTTTCGAAAAGAATTCTGATTGATTAAGGCACTTTGATGTTCAAGCAAACTCCAAAAACCTAATAGAAATATGAAAAACAGTTGCGAAAGGGACGATTTCGCCAGCAGGCCCTGTGCCACGCCGTCAACCGCGGCTCGCCAAATCCGTTAACGCCTCCTGATAGGCGACGTTAATCTTTTTGGTCTGCAACTCCGCAAGCTTGTGAAACGCTTCGGACATGCCGCAGACCCGATCGGGATGGTTCTGTTTCACCAGTTTCTTGTAAGCCGTCTTGATCTCTTCGACGCTCGTTTCGTGCGAGATACCGAGCACGTCTCGCCAATGTTGCTCCTGGTTGTATTCCTGTGAGCATAATGCTTGCTGCGTGTTGTCCATCGTATTGAATTGATCGTCGGCTATGGACTCCGGATCGAGACGTGCGAGGTCGTTGAAGATGCAGAACTCCAGATCATGCTGCGAACGCAGATGCTTCCGGCGCAGGACGTAGAACAGCGGCATGGCCAACAAGGCCAGCGCCGCCGCTATCGAGTTTGCGCATTCGATCTGTCCGGTTGCCGACAATTTTATCGGTCCCATCGCCCGCGCGAAGTTGTCGATGCCGAGCGAGCTCAGAAGAGCGAAGCTCGCGACGTGAATGCAGATCGCCCGGCCCAGAGCAAATTGCGAGCTTTTGATATTCGTCGCGGCGCTGAGCCGAAGGAGCGGGCGGCGTCGGATATCGACGATGAGCGATCGCAATTGGCGGGCGTGCATTTCGAGATTTTCGCGCTCGTTGGCCGCGTCTTCGCCGATCGCGGCGCGTCCCCTAAGAGCCTGCCAGAACCTTCCTATTGTCTTTTCCGGGGCCGGCATGGTTTCGAGGCGGCGCAAAATTGTTTGCAGCAGCCGCACCGCGCGATCCAATTCCGACGCTTCGTATTTGTAGAGTGAAAGCTCCGGCCGCAGACGCCAGACCGAAAACGTCCTTCGCACATAGGTCAATACAAGGACAGGCAGAACAAGGCCCGCAAGGAGCGCGGCGGAGTCGGGGTACTCGGGGTACAAAGCCGATAGCCTCCCTCTTGTTTGCCGTTGTGTTCTATGTCCTTCGCGGGTGTGCCGGCGAGCGCGATGTGAGTGCTGCCGGCCGAAGACCCAGGAGGGCGAATAAGTTTACGCGGCGCGCTCAATCCTGCTCCCGTCAGTGCTGGCCTTGGGCCTGCCATTGCAGGAACTGGCGAAAGAGCGCGTCGCGATCGGCCGGGCTGTTCGGTGCGTCCTGCCGCGTGCTCAGGAAGCTCTGGAAATCGGCTTGCTGCGTTTGCTTGGTCTTGAGCTGATCCAGCATCGTCTGGGCAACGCTGAATCTGGTCCATCCCGGCACGGTTGCCGCCAGGTTCACGTCGCGCCACTTTGGATGGAACGGAGGCTTCTGCAGCCGGTCAAACCGATCGAACAGGTACTGAATGAAGCGCTCCACCTTCGCATAGCGATCGGTTTTTTTCGGCCAGTTGTAGACAGCCAACACGGCGGGAACAGCGATCGTGTCTATACTGTCGTGACCTTGCAGAAGGTTCGGATAGTCCGCCTTGGTGAACTGACCCAGCGTGTAGAGGTCCTGGAACGTCTTGGTGAAGGGTATGTTCACCAGATGCAGACCGGAATTGGCCGGGATCTTGGAAAAATACTCGACGGGTTTCGGTATGACGCGGGCAATCGCGTCGATCTCGCCGGCTTCCAGCTTTTGCAGGGCGGTGGCCTGATCGATCAGGACCTGATTGACATTGATGCCAAGCCGCTCGAACACGATCGTTCCGGTCAGGCTGGCGCCGGTGCCGGCGGGGCCGAAATTCACTTTCTTGCCGCGCAGGTCCTCCAGCGATTGCACATCGTTGCGCGCCAGAATGTGCAACTCCGATATGGGAAGCCGGATGATGTACTGTATGCGTTGGTCGAGATTGGAAATTTTGCGCTGCGTTCGGAAATATTCAAAGACATCGGACTGAGTGACCGCAGCGTCGACCCCTTGCAGATACAGCAGGTCATCGAGGTTCGACGCGGCTCCAAAAGATACGATCGGAAGAATGCGCAGATTATCTCCGTCGTCGAGCACGCTGGCCATCTCGTCGACGAGGCGCATATAAGTGCCGGACAGCAGCCCGCCGACGATGCCGACGGTCCCAGAGTTCTTCCTTTCCCGAAGCACCTGATCAGGGCCGCGTTGCTGAAGAGACTGGGGAATGGTTTGTGCAGAAAGGCCGGAAAGACCAAAGCTGAACGCGCCGACGATCAGCGCAGCGGCACCGGCCAGGACGAAGTGGCAACGCATGGAAACCCCCCAACGATACTTAGTTGGCAACAAACACCATCGCGCGATTGTGGCGGCGGCGCGACACAAATGCCTTCACTAAGGAAATTTAACCTTAACCATAAATAAATCCCGATTGTGGCGACGCGACACAAAAACGTCACCCGAATTAACCTCGTCGGAGGATCGGCGCCGCTCCCTCCGCTTGGGGCGACTGGCGGCTACTTCCGGCGCCGTCGCCTCCGGAACGTTTTTGGATGAATTGAACGTGATCTTGCCACAAATCATATTCAGCCTGCATTTATCGGGTACAATTAAAAAATAATGCAGGGAAAAGTTGTGTATGCGTCAATGTTGGGGTCGGGCTGTCGAATAATTTTCACGTCACACGCTGTCACTAGGCTCGAAGTCGGCTTGGCTCCTGCGAAATTGCGCAGAAGGTCGAGCAGATAACGAGTAGTCGCGCGCTAATGCAGAATGTTGCGAGGATGGAATGATCAAAAGGCTGCTTTTAACCGCTGTCGCCGCAATCGTTGTCGCGGGGGCCGCAAGGGCGGAGACCTGGCCCACTCGGCCCGTGACGATGGTCGTGCCTTTCGCCGCCGGGGGACCGACCGACGTCGTCGGCCGCATCATGGCGCAATCGCTGAGCGACATTCTCAAGCAGCAGGTCATTGTCGAGAACGTCGGCGGCGCCGGCGGAATGGTCGGGGCCCAGCGCGTGGCAACGGCGCGGCCCGACGGGTACCAGGTCCTGCTCGGGACGGTCGGAACGCAGGCCTACAATCAATCGCTCTACAAGAAACCGCTGTACGACGCCGAGAAGGATTTCACGCCGGTCGTTCTTGTCGCCGACCAGCCTCTGGTTCTTGTTGTTCGCAAGGATATGCCGGTGGCAAATCTGAAAGAGTTCGCCGCCTACGCCAAGACGCACAACCCCAAGCTCTCATTCGGCTCCGGGGGAGCCGGTTCATCGACGCATCTCGGCTGTGTCCTGTTGAACTCGGCGCTGGGCATTGATGCGCAGCATGTGCCTTATCACGGCTCGGCGCCGGCATTGCAGGACCTGATGGCCGGCCGCATCGACTATCTCTGCGATGCCGTGTCCACCGAATTGCCGCAGATCAAAGCCGGCACTGTCAAACCCATTGCCATCCTGTCCAAACAGCGTTCGCCGGTGCTCCCCGATGTGAGATCCGCCAAGGATGAGGGACTGGCGAATCTTGATGCGAACAATTGGATCGGCTTGTTCTTCCCGAAAGGCACGCCGGAGCCCATCGTAGTTCGTCTTCGCGATGCGACGGTGCAAGCGATGAAGTCGCCGGCGGTGCGTTCGAGCATGGAGAAAATCGGAACCGATCTCGTCGCGCCCGATCGCACCAGCCCGGCGTATCTCAAACAGTTCGTCGCGAGCGAGATCAAGAAATGGGCCACCCCGATCAAGGCGAGCGGCGTGGTGGTCGAATGAGGTTGCGTCATCGGCATGGGTCGGCCTGCCAACCGGGCGGAAGATCGGCTTTTTGCGCAACAAATAATAGCTTTTGGGGGCGCGTTCGTACTGTGTGAGGGGGCTAATGAAGAAGGCGGTGTGGGATATCTGCGAGCACCTCGCCGAGGTGCAGGCAATTCTGCAAGCTCATCTGGAAACGGGCATCTACAGCAGAGAAGAAGTCCCGCGGTTGATCAACGAGATTCTTTCCGAAGAGGGCCTCCGCGAAGCGATGGACGCCGTGGGCTATCCCGGGCCCAGTGTAAGACGCGATCATTGACCTTCGCGTCTAAAGATCTTCGCGTCGGCGGTTAGCCGGATTCGTCGCCGCCTGGTTGCTTCAGCCGCTGGCCGCACATGCCGATGGGCGCGCGCCGTCCCACAAACCAAAAATAACCCCGGGGTCCAGAGGCCCCGGGGCCGTTTGACGCCGATAATCTCTTAGAGCGCGATCTTGTCGGAAAACCGATACCCGCTTTTCCGGATCACGCCGTCGACGAAGACGATCAGTTGAACCTGTAGTTCACGCCGGCCCGCAGAATATTGCTGTGGAACGAGACGTTGTCGGTGGCCAGTCCCCCGCCGCAATTCAGGCCGCAATTGAAGTTGCCGAGATCGACATAGAGATATTCGACCTTGGCGGTCCAGTTCTGACTGACTGCAGCCTCGAGCCCGGCGCCAATGGTCCAGCCGGCATTGGTGGTGCTCGCCCCGGCAAAGCCCGGCGTCGAAGCGCGGATGTCGCCGATAGCGAGACCGCCGGTGACGAAGGGCATGAAGCGGTCGGCGGCATAGCCGAGACGGCCGCGCACGGTCGACAGCCAAGTCTCGCTCGTCTTACAGCCGAGCGGGCAGGCCAGATTGGTCGCGCTGCCGTTGATGTCGGCCCAGTCGATGTCGCCTTCGACGCCCAACACGGCCTGACCGACTTGGTAATTGTAGCCGGCTGTGCCGCCGATCAAACCGCCCGAAACATTGCGGCTGCCAGTGAGATTCCAGGACGAGCTGCCGAAGGCGCCGCCGCCGTTTACACCGATATAGAAGCCGGTCCAGCTGTACGGCACATAGGCCGGAGGGGCCTTGTAGTAATTCTGGGGCACTGGACGTGCCAAATCGGCTGCAGCTGCTGTTCCCGCCAGCGCCATCAAGCCGACCACCGCCAAAGCCAAACGCTTCATCATAGTCCTCCACAACGCAAATCCGTGGCGCATGAGGCGCACTCGAAGACGCTGATAGTATTCAGGAGGCTTTTTCGCGCTAGTGTAGAAAAGACACAGATATTTTCTTCATCATGTTTGTATTGTGGCGAAATTACACTTTAGGTCGCCACGGTTATTGCTAATTATGTTTTAAGATCGGCCGAAACATGATGAATGAATTGTTGATCTATATTTCTGTGGATAAAAACTTGACTGTACTAAACGCTTCCTCCCCGCCGCGGGGCCGCAGCGGTGCAGGTGCCGGAGTCGGCCAGAAGCCGCCACCGGCCTAGAAATGGTAATTCACGCCGAGCCGTAACAGGTTGGCGGCCAGGCCGTTATTAGCCCCCGTGACCGTGAAATTGTGATCGGCGAAATCGAGATAGAGCCACTCGGCCTTGGCCGACCAGTGCGGCGTAAAGCCGACCTCGGCGCCGCCACCTGCGGTCCAGCCGAAGCTGGTGTGGCTTTCCGAGAGGTTCCCGGACGTGTCGGCGGTGAGGCCGCCATAGGCGAGGCCGGCCGTGCCATAGATCAGCACATTGTTGATGGCGAAGCCGGCACGGCCGCGCACGGTGCCGAACCACGGATTGGAGAACTGCCAGGGCGCGAAAGTGTCCTCGGCGGCGGAGAGATTGATGTCGCCTTCGACGCCGTAGACGAAATTGCCGTGCTGCCAGTTGAAGCCGGCTTCAGCGCCGCCGGCGACGCCGGTCGGATGGGTGGAGTTATTGTCGACCGTGCCCCATTCATAGCCCAGTGTGGCGCCCAGATACGGTCCGGCCCAGCTCTCTGCAAGCGGCGGCGGCGCCGTGTAATAAGGCGAGGCAGGAAAATCGGCAGCGATCGCGGCGTCTGCACCGGCAAGCAGGAATGCCGAGCCGAAAGCCAGATTAAGGACAGTCTTTTTCATGGCGGCCTCCGATTAAGAGCGGTCGAAACGCGCTTTTGTGGCGTTTAGAGAAGCATCGAAGGAAGACCGTCGCCCGATCCAAAGAATTTATCGCGATGTTTAAGTTAAACAGTGCTGAATCATTAAGTCGTTCCACGTTGATATCGTTAAGAAAACCTATATTTGACTGCTGCCGCATCCTGGCGGGAGCGACAGCTTCGCCGGCCGCGACGGAATTGGCGGCCAATCGATCCGTGCCTAAGTTCGATACATGAGCGGTCCGAAGCCTGATATTGCGCCGGAGAATGTGGCGCCGGAGAACTTGGCGCCAGAGAACTCGCCGCCGCAGAACTTGGCGCCGGAGATCGAGCCGGTTGAGGACGACGACGAAGCCTCACTGCCGCCGCCCGACGACGACGCGGCCAAGAGCGAGGAAGGCGAGGACGCCGAGAGGTCATTGGCGGCGGGCCGCGCCGCGATCGTCATCCATCTCAAGCTCGCGCCGTCGCGTCCGGGCGTCTATCGCATGATCGATGCGCGCGGCGACGTGCTTTATGTCGGCAAGGCCAAGAACATCAAAAAGCGCATCGCGGCCTATGCGCGGCCGACCGGGCTCGATACCCGCATCGAGCGCATGGTGGCTTTGACCCGCACGGTCGAATTCGTCGTCACCCGCACCGAGACCGAGGCGCTGCTGCTTGAAGCCAATCTCATCAAGCGGCTGCGGCCGCGCTTCAATGTCACGCTGCGCGACGACAAATCCTTCCCCTATATCGTGATCACCTCGGATCACTGGGCGCCGCAGATCCTCAAGCATCGCGGCGCGCGCACGCGGCCCGGGCAATATTACGGTCCGTTCGCCTCGGTCTGGGCGGTCAATCGCACCATCAATGCATTGCAGCGCGCGTTCCTGTTGCGCTCGTGCAGCGATTCATTCTTCGAAAGCCGCACCCGGCCGTGTCTGCTCTATCAGATCAAGCGCTGTTCGGCGCCGTGCACCAAGGAAATCGATTTTCCGGATTATGCGGCTCTGGTGCGTGAGGCCAATGCGTTTCTGTCCGGCCGCAGCAAGGCGGTGAAGGACGAGCTTGCCGCAGAAATGGAGAAGGCTTCCACCGCGCTCGATTTCGAGCGCGCGGCCATTTATCGCGACCGCCTGGCGGCGCTGTCGGCCATCCAATCGCAGCAGGGCATCAATCCCCGCGGCGTCGAGGAGGCCGACGTTTTTGCCGTGCATCAGCAGGGCGGATTTTCCTGTGTCGAGGTGTTCTTCTTCCGCACCGGACAGAACTGGGGCAATCGCGCCTATTTTCCCAAGGCCGATCGTTCGCTATCGCCGGAGGAAGTGCTCACCGCCTTTCTCGGGCAGTTCTACGATGACAAACCGCCGCCGCGGCTCGTTCTGATTTCGCACGGGATTGAGGATCGCACCCTGCTGGCCGAAGCGCTCTCGACCAAGTCGGGGCACAAGGTCGAAGTCGCGTTGCCGCAGCGCGGCGAGAAGAAAGACCTGATTGAACATGCGCTTGCCAATGCGCGTGAAGCGCTGGGACGCAAGCTTGCCGAAACCAGCTCGCAGCAAAAACTCCTCGATCAGCTCGCCGAGACCTTTGGCTTGCCGCGCAGGCCGCGCCGTATCGAAGTGTACGACAATAGCCACATCCAGGGTTCGAATGCGGTCGGCGCCATGATCGTTGCCGGCGTCGAGGGATTTCAAAAGAGCCAATATCGCAAGTTCAACATCCGCTCGTCGACGCTGACGCCTGGCGACGATTTCGCCATGATGCGCGAAGTCTTGTCGCGCCGCTTCAAGCGCCTCCTGACTGAAGCGCCGCGTGGGTTTCCAGAAAACGGCTCCGCCGTTGCCGCGGAGGTTGCAACGGCGCAGCCAGATTTCCAGGGCGGGCTCGCGCGGGAAGAGCCGGATGCTTCGGCCGACCAGGACGACTCGCGAGACGACTCCCCCTGGCCGGATCTTGTGCTGATCGACGGCGGGCAGGGCCAGCTCAATGCCGCGCGCGATGTGCTTTCGGAACTCGGCGTCGAGGTGCCGCTGGTCGCCATCGCCAAGGGACCCGACCGCGACGCCGGCCGCGAGACGTTCTTTCTTCCCGGCCGCGACTCGTTCAAGCTGCCGCCGCGCGACCCGGTGCTTTATTTTGTCGAACGCCTGCGCGACGAAGCGCATCGCTTTGCCGTCGGCTCACACCGGGCGCGGCGCACCAGAGATTTGCGCGAGGCCGGGCTGCAGGAAATCGCCGGCATCGGGCCGACCCGCAAGCGCGCGCTGTTGCATCACTTCGGCACGCTCAAGGCGATCGAGCGCGCCTCGGTCGCCGACCTGATGCAGGTCGACGGCATCAGCGCCGAAACGGCGCGGCGGATTTACGCGTTTTTTCACGAGGGGGCGGCGTAAATGCGCATAACCGCAATGTTAACATTGCCGTGTGTAATGCAGGCATGCGGCGCTTTGCGCTGTCGGTTCCTGTGCCGCGGCGCTATGGTAGCGGCATGAATTCGTCGACCACCACCACGACCACCACGACGGGGCCGGCGCCGGCAGCAGCGCGTGGCGCGCGTCTGCGCGCGCAATCGCTGACGCTGCCGAATATCCTGACCTATGGGCGGATCGTGGCGGTGCCGCTCGTGGTCGGTGCCATGTTCTGGCAGAACATTCTGCATGGCCCGCTATGGCTGCGCTGGGCGGCGCTCGGCATTTTCATCGCCGCCGGCGTGTCCGATTTCCTCGACGGCTATTTCGCCCGCATCTGGGAACAGCAATCCTCGCTCGGCCGCATGCTGGACCCGATCGCCGACAAGCTTCTGGTTGCGTCCTGCCTTTTGATGCTCGGCGCTGAAAAGACCATTCACGGCTGGTCGCTATGGGCAGCGGTGGTCATTCTTTGCCGCGAGATCCTGGTTTCGGGCCTGCGCGAATATCTCGCCGAACTGCGCGTCAGCATACCGGTGACGCGGCTCGCCAAATGGAAGACGACTTTGCAACTCATTGCCGTCGGCTTTCTGATCTGCGGCGAAGCGGGCGACGCCATCATGCCGGTGGTAACTCAGGTCGGCATCGTGCTGCTCTGGCTGTCCGCGATCCTGACGCTCTATACCGGCTGGGATTATCTCTATGCGGGACTGCATCATCTCTATCAGGAGGATGCGTGAAGGTCCGCTACTTTGCCTGGGTGCGTGAGCGCGTCGGTCTTGCCGAGGAAGATATTGATCCGCCGTCGGGCATCGCGACCATTGCCGATCTTGTCGTCTGGCTGACCAAACGCGGCGAGGGTTATGCTTACGCCTTCGAGAACCCCAAAGTGATCCGCGCCGCGATCGACAAGAGCCATGTGCGCGCCGATGCACCGATCAAGGGTGCGAGCGAGGTCGCATTCTTTCCGCCGATGACCGGCGGGTGATTTTCACCTCTCGCCGCTGCGCGAGGGAGGCTTAGATAGACGCCATGGCCACCACGACGATTCGTCTGCAAAGCGAGGCCTTCGATGTCGTCGCCGAAGTGAAGCGGCTGACGCAAGGCCGCACCGATATCGGCGCGGTAGTGACGTTCACCGGCATCTGCCGCGCCGACGAGAACGGCGAGCGGATCGCGGGGCTCACGCTGGAACATTATCCCGGCATGGCAGAGGCCGAGATCGCGCGCCATGTCGAAGCGGCCTACGCGCGCTGGCCGCTCCTTGGCGCGACCGTCATTCACCGCTTCGGCCGCATCACGCCGGGCGAAGACATCGTAATGGTGGCGGCCGCTTCGAGCCATCGCCAGGCGGCCTTTGCCGCGGCGGAATTTCTGATGGACTACCTGAAGACCCGCGCGCCGTTCTGGAAACAGGTCGATAAAGCCGGCGGCGGCACAGTCGAAAAGACTTGGATCGAGTCCAAAAGCAGCGACGATTCCGCCGCCGAACGCTGGGGCGTATCCGCCTCGCGTCGCGAAGCGGCCAAATGATCACGCGGCGGCCTGGCGCTCGGATTTGAATCGCTCGACCATGAAATCGACGAAGGCGCGTACATTCGGCGTCAGATGCCGCGTCTGCGGATAAACAAGCGAGATCGGATCGGCTTTCGGCTTGAAGTCTTCCAGGATCGGCACCAGCGCGCCGCGCGCAAACGCTGTATCGAGATAATAATTGTGCAATTGCGCAATGCCGCAGCCGTCGATGGCCGCCTCGCAGAGCGCAGCGCCTTCGGTGAAGGTCATCGTGCCGATCGGCGTGACCCTGACTTCATTGCCGCTGACGGTGAAGCGCCAATCCCGCGTCTGCCGCGTGTCGCGCCAGGCGAAAGAGAGGCAATTGTGCTTTTCGAGATCGTCCGGCGTTTTTGGCCGGCCATGTTTCTTCAGATAGGCCGGCGATGCCGCGGCATTGAATTGGGTCGTAGTCAGCCGCCGCGCGATCAGGCTTGAATCCTGGAGCGCGCCGAAGCGCACCGCGACGTCGACGCCTTCTTCGATCAGGTCGATATAACGGTCGGTAAAAGTGATGCGCAGCCGCATGTCGGGATAGTCTTGTTGAAAGCCGTGCAGCAGCGGCACGAACTTGATCCGCCCGAACGCGAGCGGCACGTCGATCCGCAACGTGCCTGACGGCTTGAGTTGCGCGCGCCTGAGCACACGTTCGGCCTCGTCGATCGCGGCGAGCGCCTGTCGGCAGCGCTCGAAGAAGGCTGCGCCGTCCTCGGTCAGGCTGACGCGGCGCGTGGTGCGGACGAGGAGGGGGGTAGCGACCTGATTCTCGAGCCGCTTGATGGCGTTGCTGACGCCGGACTGGGTAATGCCGAGATCGGTCGCGGCGCGCACAAAACTGCGCTTTTCTGCGACTTTCACGAAGATTGCGAGTGTCCGTAGGTCTGGCACCGGCGCCTCATATATCACCATGAGTGATATATGAGATTACCACGGCTACGATTATTCGGCCACGCCCGAAGCATAAATTGCTCCGCAGGCGCCATGCTGGCGCACACGAATGAAGGAGCAAGACATGAGTTCGACCCACACCCTCACGTCGGTTCCTGCCGTCCGCTACCGCGAGGGCGGAGGCGGCCGTCGCGTTAACGGCGATCGGGAAGCGCTGACCACCGGAGTGATTTTTGCCGTCCTGGCCGTTGCCGGCACGGCGCTTTTCTTCGCCGTGGCACCGCGCATCGCCGATATCGCTTCGCTTTACCTCTCAACCACCTGATCGGGAATCGGGTTTGGGCGCCGCTGCCGCGCCTTGGCGCGAAGGCGCTGCGATCTTCATCAAAGACAGGAGACAAATATGAGCGCGCTGCATTGGACAGAGCATGCCGTTAGGCCGCAAACGCGTGGCGGCATTCTTGCCGTGATCGGCGAATGGTTGCATCGCGTCGAGAGCCGGCGTGAGCTTGCCGGCCTGTGCGATCGGGCTCTGCGGGACATCGGCCTCACCCGCGTCGACGCGATGCGCGAAGCAGTGAAGCCATTTTGGCAAGAGTAGCGGGAGAGCTTCGCCAGCGGCTGAACGCAGACGGCCGGGACGCGCCCGGCCGTGGCGGCGCTGCAAAGGAAATGAACTACGCTGCGGCGGCTTTGCCCTTGGGTTGCACTTCGGTGGTGTAGTCCGCCATCAGCTGCTGCGTGATGCGGCCGGGCGTGAACTTCCAGTCGGCGATTTCCGACACCGGCGTGATCTCGGCGGCCGAGCCGGTGATGAAGCATTCGGAGAATCCCGTCAGATCCTCCGGCATGATGCGGCGCTCGATCACTTCGATATTGCGGCGGTGCGCCAGATCGATTGCGGTCGCGCGCGTGATGCCGGAGAGGAAGCAGTCGGCGATCGGCGTGTGGATCTTGCCGTCCTTGATGAAAAAGATATTGGCGCCGGTGCATTCGGCGACGCGGCCCTGCCAGTCGAGCATCATGGCGTCGGCATAGCCGCGCTTCTCGGCGCGGTGCTTGGAGATGGTGCAGATCATATAGAGACCGGACGCCTTGGCGAGACAGGGCGCTGTCTTCGGATCGGGGCGCCGATATTCGGCGAGATCAAGACGCAGGCCTTTCATGCGCTGCTCGGGATCGAAATAGCTCGGCCATTCCCACGTCGCGACGGCGAGATGAATCTTGTTGCTCTGCGCCGAAACGCCGAGCGCTTCGGAACCGCGCCAGGCGATCGGACGCACATAGGCGTCTTTCTGATTGTTCTTCTCGAGAACCAGCCGCTTGGCCGCGTCGATTTCGGCGACGCTATAGGGAATCTCGAAGTCCATGATCCGGGCGGAGTTTTTCAGCCGCTCGGAGTGCTTGGTGCTGTGAAAGATCGCGCCGCCGTAGGCGCGCTCGCCCTCGAACACGCAGCTGGCGTAGTGCAGGCCGTGGGTGAGCAGGCTGATCTTGCAGTCCGCGGTCGGAATGAGTTTTCCGTCGAACCAGATCAGATCGGAGCGTTCGTCAAACGGCGTTGCGGACGGCGTGGCTGCTGACATGGCGTTGCCCCTTGCGGGGTCTCCCTTTGGGCCGGCCAGCTTTGCCGGCGGCGAGAACCGGCGATGGGAAAGAGGCCGTGCAGTTTTGCGTCGGGAGCGAACTCCCGTTATGGTCTGGCCACTCCTGAAGACGAGTCACACAGAGTGCGCACTGGCGCCCTGTTTCGACGTCCGGGGCGGCCCGGTTACGAAAACGATATCGTGCTTTCAGATTAACAACCAAGCCGAAATATGTCAATATCACTGACCTAAATGGCCGATATCACCATCGTGAGCACACCCCGTTCCGCCACCGCGGCAGTCGAAAGCGCGCAAGAGTCCGCTTTGCAAGAGACTGTGCAAGGATCCGCAGCGAAGCCGGCAACGGAGCCGGCCGAGCCTTATTTCGATCTTATCGAATTGTTGTTCTTTGCCTACCGCGATTTCGTTGGCGATCCCGACGAGGTCTTGGAAAAACTCGGCTTCGGCCGCGCGCATCATCGCGTGCTGCATTTCGTCAACCGCAATCCCGGCATGAAGGTCGCCGAACTGCTCGATGTGCTGAAGATCACCAAGCAATCGCTCGGCCGCGTGCTCAAGCAGCTCATCGATGAAGGCTATGTGGTGCAGAAGGCCGGCGCCAACGACCGGCGGCAGCGGCTCCTTTATGCAAGCGCGGCAGGCGAGGCGCTGGCGATGAAGCTTGCCGGTTTGCAGGCGCTGCGCATCAAGCGGGTGCTCGCCGATCTCGGCCCCGAGGCGCGCGACGCGGCGCGGCGTTTTCTCGCCGGAATGATCGATGCCAAGGACCGCGAGCACGTGCTGCGCTTGATCGCGCATGCGGATTCGCTCAATGGCCGAGCGCGCGATCTTGGTCGCGATTGCGGCAAGGACGACGTGTCATGACCGGCGCGGATGTGACATCGGCCGAGCGGCCGGCGCCGAATCCGCCCGACGACGCGCCGCATCTTCTCGTTGTCGACGACGACCGGCGCATTCGCGCGCTGCTGTCGCGCTTCCTGCTCAGCGAAGGCTATCGCGTCTCGACCGCGGAAACGGCCGCCGAGGCGCGCGCCAAGCTTGCCGGCTTGAGATTCGATCTGCTCATTCTCGACGTCATGATGCCCGGGGAAAGCGGCTTCGACTTCGCGCGCACCATCCGCGCCGTGTCCAACGTGCCGATTCTGATGCTGACGGCGCGCGACGAGAAGGAGAACCGCATCAAGGGGCTTGAGATCGGCGCGGACGACTATTTGGCCAAGCCGTTCGAGCCGCGCGAGCTGGCGCTGCGTGTCGCCAATATTCTCAAGCGGGCACGGCCGCCGGTCGCGGCGCCCGCTGAATCGGTCCGGTTCGGGCCGTTCGTCTATCATCTGGCGCGCGGCGAATTGCGCAAGGGCGACGAGGTCATCCGGCTTACCGACCGCGAGCGCGAAATGCTGCGCGTACTGACCGCAAGCGTCGGCGAGACCGTGCCGCGCCAGGCGCTGGCGGGCAGCGGCGAGGCGGTCAGCGAGCGCACCGTCGATGTGCAGGTCAATCGGCTGCGCCGCAAGATCGAGCGCGATCCTTCAAATCCGCTGATTGTGCAAACCGTGCGCGGGGTGGGTTACCGCCTGGTCGCGTCGGCTTAGGCAAGGCGGGGCGCGCGACCGGACGAGCGTGAGGCGAGTACAGTCATGGCAAGCTTGGACGACGGCATCGGACGCTTGCGCAACGCCGCCGGTCATTTGGCCGACGCGGCGAACGCCACTGCCGCCGTCTCCGCCGCCGCAGTGCGTGCCGTTGTTCGCCCCATCGTCGGACCGATCGTAGGACCCTGGGACGGCTTCACCCGTTGGCTCAAATCGGTGATGCCGAAGGGGCTCTATGCCCGCTCGCTGTTGATCATCATCGTGCCGATGGTGGTGCTGCAATCGGTGGTCGCCTTTTTGTTCATGGAACGGCATTGGAATCTGGTGACGACCTATCTGTCGTCGGCGGTGACGCAGGAGATCGCGACCCTCATCGACGTCTACAAGACCTATCCGCAGGACCCCGGCCACGCCCAGCTGCGCCGCATCGCGCAGGATCGCCTCGGGCTGGTCGTCGATTTTCTGCCCGGCGCGCAATTGCCGCCGCCCGGGCCGAAGCCGTTCTTCTCTCAGCTCGACGAGGCGCTATCGGCGGAGATCAGCAAGCAAATCGGCCTGCCGTTCTGGATCGACACCGTCGGCCGCTCGTCGATCGTCGAGATCCGCATCAAGCTCGACGATGGTGTCATGCGGGTCTTTGCGCGGCGCGCCGATGTCTATGATCCGAACTCCTGGATCTTCCTGGTCTGGATGGTCGTGACTTCGCTGGTCGTGCTCGCCATCGCCATCGCCTTCCTGCGCAATCAAATCCGTCCGATCGTGCGGCTCGCCGATGCCGCCGAAGCCTTCGGCAAGGGCCGCGAGGCCCAGAACTTCCGCCCGCGCGGCGCGCGCGAAGTGCGCCGCGCAGCCGCCGCGTTTCTCGAAATGAAGGCGCGCATCGAGCGCGCCATCGAGCAGCGCACCACCATGCTTGCCGGCGTGTCGCACGACCTGCGCACTATTCTCACGCGTTTCAAGCTCGAACTCGCGCTCTTTGGCGACGCGCCCGAGATCGACGCCATGAAGAAGGACGTCGATGAGATGGCGGCAATGCTGGAAGCCTATCTTTCGTTCGCCCGCGGCGATATGGGCGAACATCCGGCGCCGACGGACATCGCCGCACTTCTCGAAGAACTCAAGCTCGAGGCCGAGCGCCACGGTCACCGCGCCAGCGTCAATTTCTACGGGCCTCCGGATGTCACGGTGCGGCCTGCGGCGTTCAAGCGCTGCCTCGCCAATCTCGTCACCAATGCCGGACGTTTCGGCTCGACGGTTGCGATCACCGGTCACCGCGATCACCGCTGGCTCAACGTCACCGTAGACGACGACGGGCCGGGCATCCCGGCACAGCTGCGCGACGACGTGTTCAAGCCGTTCTTGCGGCTCGATGACGCGCGCAATCAGGACCAAGGCGGCACCGGATTGGGTCTCGCCATCGCCCGCGATATCGCTCGCTCGCATGGCGGCGACATTACGCTCGGCGACTCGCCGCTCGGCGGCCTGCGCGCGAACGTTCGTGTGCCGGTCTAGGTTCCGAACGCGGTAACCAAACAAACATTGCGCAGGTCGAATAGTCGCAGCATTTAGGGCGAGATGATCGCCCGTTGCTTCACCGCTCCGCTCTAGCTTTTTGTTTGAATGTAAATTTCGCTGAAGGCGATTTGCGGCTTTCAGATCTCGATTGTTCCTGTCATCTGTAAATTATCTAAGTATTGCCTTAATTGCACCACGCGACGCCGATTAACCCGCGCCTTCTTCGGGACTGAACGGGGAGAATCAAACAAATGATGGTGCGCTTGGGCGGCGCGTTGTGCGTCGCCATGGCGGCGTTTGCCTATTCGTCGTCTTCTATGTCAATCATCAAAACAGGCGGCATTGCCCGCGGCGCGGTGATTTCGCGATCCATGCTCCTGCGCAAGGCCAGGGAACGCATGACGGAGGAACGCACGGAGAAGGCGTCCCATGCGGCCATCAAAGTCGCGGCCGCCGTGAATTTACCAAACGTGGGAACCGGGCCGGCAAGCGCAACGGGCATCGGCGCGGTGATCGCGCGGGCCCTGAGCGCCGGCGCGACGATCACGGGTGTGGCGTCGACCTACAATCCGTTTCGCCCGGACGACAGTACGGCAGGCGGCAAGGAGACCGCGTCCGGGGAACGCTACGATCCGGGAGCCTGGACGGCGGCGATCCAGACCGACCTGCGCAATCTGTTCGGCGGAGTCCACTACGGCAAGGATTACGTGCCTTGCTATGCGCTCGTCGCCGCGGACGACAAGCAGGCGATCATTAAGATCAACGATGTGGGACCGCTCGAGCCTGGGCGCGTCATCGACCTCAACGAGCAGACCATGCGTTATTTCGATCCGACGTTCGAGCTTGGGCTTATCTCCCACATCACCGTGACTCCCTTGCGCGGCGACGGCTGGCTGACCGGGCCTCTGCCGCAAAGGGGCTCGTCGGCATCTTAGATCTTGAAAGACGGCCGATTTCTCGCCAAATCGGAGCCGGTGATCGGCCAATAGCGGCCGATCATCGAACGATTTTTGCCGGGGATGCCGCCATGGCCGTAGCCGAAGAAACCAAGAGCGCAGGACCAGCCGAGAGCCGGCCGTTCGAGGCCGATGTCGCCAAGCTTCTGCACCTGATGGTGCATTCGGTCTATTCCGACAAATCGGTGTTCTTGCGCGAATTGATCGCCAATGCGGCGGATGCCTGCGAGCGGCTGCGCTACGAGGCGATATCCGATCCGGCGCTGCTCGGCGACGACGTCAAGCCGCGGATCACGGTCATGCTCGATGCCGAAGGCGGACGGCTTTCAATCGAGGACAACGGCATCGGCATGAGCCGCGACGAGATGATCGAGGCGCTCGGCACCATCGCGCGATCCGGCACCAAGGCGTTTCTGGAGAAGATCGAAGCGGCGCAGAACGGGCAGGGGAGCGATAAAGCCGGTGAAAAGGCGACCGAAGTCAGCCCGCTGATCGGCCGCTTCGGGGTCGGCTTCTACTCGGCCTTCATGGTCGCCGAGAGGGTCGACGTATCGTCGCGCCGCGCCGGCAGCAACGAGGCCTGGCAATGGAGTTCCGATGGCAAGGGCGAATTTGCCGTTGCGCCGCTTGCGCCCGAGGCGGCGCCGCAGCGCGGCACCCGCGTCCTTCTTCACCTCCTCGATGATGCCAAGACCTATGCGGAGCGCGCGACCGTCGAGCCGTTGATCAAGGCGCAATCCGGCCATGTGCCGGTGCCGATCATGGTCGTCGACAAGCCCGGCGCCGCGGCCGCGGAAGTCACCGACGGCGCCGCGCTCTGGGCCAAGCCGAAATCGGAGATCAAGCCCGCCGACTACACCGATTTCTATCGCGGCATTGCCGGGGCCTTCGATGAGCCGGTTCTCACGATTCATTACCGTGCCGAGGGGCGGCAGGACTACACAACGCTGCTTTTCGTGCCGGGCTCGCGGCCGTTTGACCTGTTCGATCCAGACCGCAAGGGCCGCATCAAGCTTTACGTCAAGCGCGTCTTCATCACCGACGACGCGGACATCCTGCCGCGCTATCTGCGCTTCGTGCGGGGCCTCGTCGACTCCGCCGATCTGCCGCTCAACGTCTCGCGCGAGAAGATCCAGGAAAGCCCGTTGCTCGCGGCGATCCGCAAAGGCGTGACCGCCCGCGTCCTGTCCGAACTCGAACGGCTCGCCGACAAGGAACGCGACACCTATGGCAAAATCTGGGACCAGTTCGGGGCGGTGCTTAAAGAGGGCCTCTACGAGGATTTCGAGCGCCGTGACGCGCTTTTGAAGCTGGCGCGGTTCAAGACGACGGCAGGCGGCGACGATTGGCGCAGCCTTGCCGACTATGCCGGTGCGCTCAAGACCAACCAGACTGCAATCTACTACATCACCGGCGACGAGCTCGGGCGGCTTAAGTCCTCGCCGCATCTGGAGGGCTTTCGCGCCCGGGGCGTTGAAGTGCTGCTTTTGCCCGATCCGGTAGACACGTTCTGGGTCATGTCCGGCCTGTCATTCGAGGGCAAGCCATTCAAGTCGGTTACGCAGGGTGCGGCCGATCTTGCGCTCATTCCGCGGCTCGATGCCGGGGAGGCGCAGGCGCCGGAGATCGCCGAGGCGGTGAAGCAGTTTCTCGCGTTCCTCAAGAGTGCGCTGGGCGACCAGGTCGCCGAGGTGAGGGCGTCGGAGCGGCTCACCGACAGCGCGGTCTGTCTGGTGGCGGCCGATTCCGGTCCCGACCGCGCCTTGGAAAAGATTCTCGCCAGCGCCGGACGGCTCGCTTCGGCGTCGAAGCCGATCCTCGAAGTCAATCCGCATCACAGGCTGATAGCGGCGCTTGCGGCCCTGGGCGCGAGCGAGCAGGGCTTCAAAGAGGATGCCGCGCATCTGCTGTTCGATGAGGCGCGCTTTCTCGAAGGCGATCGCCCGGCCGATGCGAAACTGTTTTCCGAGCGGCTGGCGCGCGTCTTGGAGCGCGGTGTCGGCCGGGCTTGATCGTCAGCCAGCGCCGCCAGGAGGCAAGCCGCAGGAAGCAGCCGGGGATCGACCGCCAGGAAGCGAAAGGGCATGACCTCTGTCGAGATCATGCCCTGATTGGGTCTGCTGCTTTCGCCTATTCGGCCGGTGTCCGCATCTCCGCAGCGACGGCCGTTGGCGGCGTATCATGCGGCTGCAGCGACGGCTCGATCGGCGGCTTCGTGCCTTTCAGCCGGAAGTAGATCTGCGAGCCGATCAGGATCACGCACAGCGCGACGAAGACCGCGCTGATCGGCCGCTGGACGAAGACGGTAATGTCGCCGCGCGAGATCAACATGGCGCGGCGGAAATTTTCCTCGAACCGCGGGCCAAGCACGAAGCCGAGCAGGACCGGCGCCGGGTGGAAGCCGAGGCGGAGCAGCACATAGCCGAACAGGCCGATGCAGGCGACTTCGCCGACCTGGAAGAAGTCGTTGTTCGCCGCATAGACGCCGATGCAGACGAAGAACATGGCGCTCGGGTACAGGTACTTGTACGGGATCGCCAGCATCTTCACCCAGATGCCGATCAGCGGGACGTTGAGCAGCACCAGCATGATGTTGCCGATCCAGAAGCTCGCCACCAGTCCCCAGAAAATGTCGGGGTGCTGCGAGATCAGCTGCGGGCCGGGCACGATGCCTTGAATCATCAAGGCGCCGAGTAGCAGGGCCATCACCGCGTCGCCGGGGATGCCGAGACTCATGGTCGGGATGAAGTCGCCTTGCACCGAAGAGTGGGTGGCGGCCTCCGGGCAGACCACGCCTTCGATCAGTCCGGTGCCGAATTTCTCCGGATGCTTGGAAACCTTCTTTTCCGTCGCGTAGGCGACGAAGGAGGCGATCGTCGGCCCGGTGCCCGGAATGAGCGAGCACAGGCTGCCGATGATGGTGCCGCGCCACATCGGGAAGAAGGCCTGTTTCATTTCGGCCTTGCTCGGCCGCATGTCCCTGAAGCTGACATTGGTATATTTGGTGTTGATCGGCGCGACCTGATTGACGCTGCTCATGAACTCGGCGATGCCGAACAGACCGAGGGCGAGCGCGATGAGCTCGATGCCATCGTCGAGCTCGGTCATGCCGAAGGTGAAGCGTTCCGACCCGGTTTCGAGGTCGGTGCCAACCGAACCGAGGAACAGGCCGACCACGGTCATTGCCACGCCTTTGAGCGGCGACCCGCGCGCCAGGGTGGAGCCGGCGAGCAGGCCGAGCAGCATCAGCGAGCATACTTCGGCCGGACCGAACTGTAGCGCCGCCCTTACCAAAAGCGGCGACAGGAAGATCATCTCGGTAATGCCCCAGGAGGCGCCGACGAAGGAGGCGAACACGGTCAAGCCGAGCGCAACACCGCCGCGGCCCTGCTTGGTCATCGGGAAACCGTCGAGGCAGGTCACCGCATGCGGCGGATGGCACGGTAGATTGAGCAGGATCGAGCAGATGGCGCCGCCATATTGCGCGCCGTACATGACGCCGCCGAGCATCAGAATAGCAGCGACCGGCTTCATGCCGAAGGTGAGCGGCAGGAGGATGGAGATCGTGGCGAGCGGACCCATGCCCGGCAGCACGCCGACCATGTTGCCGACGACCACCCCGAGGAGGCAGAACATCAGGTTGTGCAGCTCGAGGGCAACTCCGAAGCCGCCCCAGAGGTCGTGCAGTGCGGTTCCGATCACGGTTCGCCCCTCCAGGTGAGGATCGGCATCGGCACTTGGAGGAAATAGGAGAACAGGGCGACGCCGAAAACGGTGATGACGATGGCGAGGATGAGCGAGCTCAGCCACGTCGAGTTCTTATCGCCGACCGCGGCGATGAAGACGCTCGAGAAAGTCGCTGGGATCATCCCGAAGTAACGGCCGAAGAAGATGAAGCAGACCGGGCTCATGAGAATGCAGAACCAGGCCCACCATTGCGGGTGTTCCGGCAAGATATTTTGATCTTCCTCATGGCCGTCGGTCGACGGCGATAAGCCCGCCGCCGCAATCGCAATGCCGAGCAGCACCAGGAGGACGCCGAGCGCGGTCGGCAGAAATCCCGGTCCCATGTGCATAAGTGTGCCGGCGCGATAGCTCGAGCCTTTGAGCGCAATGCCAAGGCCGAGCAGCATCATCAAGCCGCCGGCGTAGAAGTCCCGCTTGCCTACGAGCTCGCGGAGATGGCTGGTGGAAGGCCGCAATTTTTCCTCCCGGCGCCGTCTTCGGGGCCTTTAACTGATCTCGCCCCGATACTGTTCGAAACGAGAAACTTCAACAAGTAGCGAGGTGATCCAGAGCGACCAGGTGTCGCAACGCTGTTGCGACCGTCCGGTTCGCGGGGCCTCCCGCCGTTATTCCCCCTGCCGTGGTGTTCGGCACTGTGGAGACCCTGCATTCAGCAGGCACCGGACGATATAGGTGACTGCGCGTGCGTGCAACATCTATGTATGACACTACGACAATGCTGTCCGGCTAGCCTTGGACTATATTTAATAGGCGGCCGGTTTATTCCGGCCGGCTGGCTGTCGAAAGTAATAACCCCGTAAACGGCCGGTTGTTCTCAGGAGCGCGGTGTAAATCTCAGGAGCGCGGTGTAAATAAGTCGGGATTGTCGTTGCGGCTGTTGCCGATGCGCCGCTCTACCGGCCAAAAAGCCATGCCGGCGCCGGGATAGGGTTTGAGCATGGCCTTGAGCTCGGTGTCGCTCGCCGTGGTTTCGCCAAGCCAACCGGCCCAGTTTTCCGGTGTCAACAGGACCGGCATGCGGCCGTGCAGAGGTTGCAGACGTGCATTGGCGGTTGTGGTGATGATGGTGAAGGACTTGATCGCTTCGCCGTCCGGCGCGGTCCAGGAATCCCACAGGCCGGCGAAAGTCATCGGCCCGCGATTGCTCAAAGCCACAGCGAAGGGTTGCCTGTCTTCATCGCGCCACTCGTAATAAGCGTCGGCAATGGCCAGGCAGCGGCGGCCCAGCTTCCAGGCCGCGCGGAAGGCCGGGCGGGTGTCGATGCCTTCGGCGCGGGCATTGAAGGTCGAACGCCCGATCTTGAGACCTTTAGCCCGCGATGTAACCCAGGACGGTACCAGGCCCCAGCGCATCAAGGTGAGCGTGCGGCAACCGTCGCGCACAACAACAACCGGGAGTTTTGACGCCGGCGCGGCATTCCATTTCGGTTGGTAGTCGCGGATCTCGTCCCAGTCGATCTTCAGGTCGAGTTTGAGCTCGGACACATCGTCGGGAAGCTTGGCACGTCCGCACATGTGACGGCTCCCTGTGAGGGCGAATGATCTCAATGAAAGTCACGGCTGCGCAGCGGGATGGCGTCGTCGGGAATGGGGCCGCCGGCAAGTTTCGGCGCGAACAGGTCGCCGCCCTCACGCAGCCAGGGGAGCAGCAAGGAAAGATCGGTAAAGCTTTCCGCCACCACATGGATGACAAGACCGACCCGCTGCAGGCGTCCGCGTATGGCGAGAAAGCGCGCCGTCATCACGATGCGGCGGTTTCGCTCAAAAACTTTCGGCCAGACAATGATATTGGCGATATCGGTCTCGTCTTCGAGCGTCATGAACACGACGCCTTTGGACGTGCCCGGCCGCTGCCGCACCAGGACGAGGCCGGCAACGGTGACGATTGAATCCTGCCGCACATTTTCTTCTTTTTCGTTGCGCAGCTGCGCATTCGGGATGGCGCCGAGCGCACTGAGACGATCGCGGAAAAATTTGACGGGATGCGCTTTCAGCGACATGCCGGTCGCGACGTAATCCTCCACCACATGTTCGGAGAGCGGCATGGCGGGGAGCGTGACGCTGGGCTCGGGAAACAGCTCGTCGCTCAGATGCGCCGTGAGCAGCGGCAGCGTGTCCGTCGCGTTGATGGGGGTCGTATTGCCGGACGCGATTCGGCGCGGCCGGGCGCCGATCATATCGAGCCGCCGCGCCGCCCATAGCGCCTGACGGCGATCGAGATTCAGCGAGCGGAAGGCGTCGGCTTCCGCAAGCCGCTCGATGGTGAAGCGTGAAATGCCGGACGTGGCCGCAAGCCGCTCGATCGAGGCAAAGCCGTTGCCGCGCGCGGCGACGAGCTTTTCCAGTTCGTCCTTGTTGAGGCCGTGAATCTGGCGGAAGCCGAGCCGCACCGCGTGTCCGCCGTCCGCGTCCGGCTCCAGCGTGCAGTCCCAGGCGCTGTCATTGACATCGACGGGACGGATCTCGACGCCATGGGCGCGGGCGTCGCGCACGAGTTGCGCGGGCTGATAAAAGCCCATCGGCTGGCTGTTGAGGATGGCGGCGCAGAACACGTCGGGATAGCGGCATTTGATCCAAGCCGAGGCGTAAACCAGAAGCGCGAAACTTGCCGCGTGGCTTTCCGGAAAACCGTATTCGCCAAAACCTTCGATCTGACCGAAGCAGTGTTCGGCGAAGGTGCGGTCATAGCCGCGCCCGGCCATGCCGTTGATGAACTTGTCGCGGAACAGGTGCACCTTGCCGGTATGGCGGAATGTCGCCATGGCGCGGCGCAGCCCATCGGCCTCGTCGGGCGTGAACTTCGCCGCCGTGATCGCGATCTGCATCGCCTGTTCCTGAAACAGCGGCACGCCGAGGGTGCGCTTGAGCACCTCCTGCAATTCATCGGCCGGTCCATGTTCCGGAGCGGGCGAGGGATAGTGCTCCGGCTCGATGCCGTCGCGGCGGCGCAGATAGGGATGCACCATGTCGCCCTGGATCGGCCCTGGCCGCACGATCGCGACTTCGATGACGAGATCGTAGAAGTTTTGCGGCTGCAGCCGCGGCAGCATCGACATCTGCGCGCGGCTTTCGACCTGAAACACGCCGATCGAGTCGGCGCGCGACAGCATGGCGTAGATGGCGCGGTCGCCCTGCGGCAGCGTAGCGAGCGTGAGATCCAAGCCGTAATGCCGCTGCATGAGATCGAGCCCGCGGCGCAGGCAGCTCAGCATGCCGAGCGCGAGCACGTCGACCTTCATCAAGCCGAGCGTGTCGATGTCGTCCTTGTCCCATTCGATAAAGGTGCGCTCGTCCATCGCGGCATTGCCGATCGGCACCAATTCGTCGAGCGGGCCGCGCGTCAGCACAAAGCCGCCGACATGCTGCGAGAGGTGGCGCGGGAAGCCGATCAATTCGCCGGCGAGCGCAACCGCCTGCCGGATCGCAGGATTGGCCGGGTCGAGGCCGGCCTGGCGGATGTGATCGTCGGGCAGGCCATCGCCGCTATGCCCCCACACGGTCTTGGCCAGCGCCGCGGTGACGTCCTCGGTCAATCCCAGAACCTTGCCGACCTCGCGGATGGCGCGGCGCGAGCGATAGTGGATGACAGTGGCGCAGATCGCCGCGCGATGGCGGCCGTAGCGCCCATAAATGTATTGGATCACTTCTTCGCGCCGCTCATGCTCGAAATCGACGTCGATATCGGGCGGCTCGCCGCGATTCGCCGAGATGAAACGGGCGAACAGCAGCTGGCTTTCGTTCGGATTGACCTCGGTGATGCCGAGACAATAACAGACCGCGCTGTTGGCGGCTGAGCCGCGGCCCTGGCAGAGGATATTTTTTTGCTCCCGCGCATAGGCGACCACGTCATGCACGGTGAGGAAGTAATGCGCGTATTTGAGTTCCTCGATCAGCGCCAGTTCCTCATTGAGCCGCTTGGCGACGTTGGCCGGAATTCCGTTCGGGAAAAGCGTCTTGGGATAACGCTTCGCCGCGCCGGCCCAGGTGAGATCGGCCAGATGCTGCTGCGCGGTCTTACCCGGCGGCACCGGCTCGTCGGGATATTCGTATCTGAGCTGATCGAGCGAGAAGCGACAGGCCTTCGCGATTGCCGCGGTGCGGGCGATGGCGTCGGGGAAATTTTTGAACAGCCGCGCCATTTCGTCGGGCGATTTGATGTGGCGCTCGGCATTGACGGTGAGCCGAAAGCCCGCTTCGGCAAGCGGGCATTTTTCGCGCACGCAGGTAACGATGTCGGCAAGCGGGCGTCGTTCCGGCACGTGATAGTGAACGTCGTTGACGGCGACCAGCGGGGCGCCTGTGCGCTCGCCGAGCTCGGCCAGAAGCGCCAGCCGGCGCGGCTCGTCGCCGCGGTGATAATGGATACCGGCGAGAAACGTGCGGCCCGGCGCGGTGTGGGCTAAAGCCGTGAGGCGGGTGAGGAAGTCTGTAGACCCGGCCCTGGAGGGAAAGGTGAGCGGCGGCAGCGCGATGAAAATCTGGCCTTCGCTCGCGTCGAGAATGTCGTCGAAGGAAAGATGACACTCGCCCTTCTTTGCTTTGCGATTGCCTTTGGTCAGAAGCTGGCAGAGACGTCCGTAGGCTTTTCGATCGATTGGATAAGTGAGCGCCTCAAAGCCATCCACGGAAACAAGTCGCGTGCCGACGAGGAGCTTGATGGTGCGTTTTCGCGCTTCGTCATAGGCGCGTACCACGCCGGCAAAGGAATTACGGTCGGCGATGCCGATGGCGGCGAGCCCGAGCGCGTCGGCCGTCGCCACCATTTCCTGCGGATGCGAAGCGCCGCGCAGGAAGGAGAAATTCGTGGTGACGGCCAGCTCGGCATAGCGCATCACATTCTCCCCTGCAGGGGAGGGTGAAGGTCGCTCATCGATGTGACTCTCAACACACGCACCAATCAACTCACGCAAACAGGCCGTGCACGTACCAGCGCGCGTTCGTGGTCTCGCGCCCGTAAAGGCCTTCGCGGTAGAGCCAGAAACGGTGACCGCTGAAATCCTCGACAAGGTAATAGTCGCGCGTCGGCCTGGTCTGACCGTAGGGCGTGCGCCACCACTCGGCGCCGATGCGTTCCGGCCCTTGAGAGCCGGCGATGTAATAGGTCACGCCGCGCCAGGAAAAACGCCGCGGCGGTCCGTCGGGGACAAGGGCGGTGACTTCCGTCGGCTCGGCTTGCGGCAGGAGAAGAAGCGGCCGCGATCTCTCGTCGGCAAGCGGCCAGGCGGCTTCCTCGGCGTGCAAGTCCTCGGCGTGCAAGTCCTCGGCGCGCAAGTCCTCGCTGCTCGCTTTCTCGTCGCCGTCCGCGGTCAGGATTTCAGCGCGTTCGGGGATGTAACTCTCGACCGGCTCGAAGCGCCGTACGCCTTGCGTGCCGAGCCGTCCGCGCAGCGTATCGATCAAAGCGGCATAGCGTTCGGCGGCGTCGCCATTCGTTGGGCCGAGCGCGTCATCGGACAGGTCGGCAGAACTGATCTCGATTTGCCGCGCCGGCATTGGTTCGGCGCAGGTAATGGCAAGCCCGATCGCCTCGTAGCCGAACTCCGCGCCGAAACCCGAGCCGAACCCCGTGTCGTGTGTTGCCGCCAGCGCGGCGAGTTTCAGATCGAACAGCCGCACCACATGCGCCACATTGCGGGTCGGCAACGTAAGCCCGATATCGACGGTCTCGACCGCGCCGTCGACGCGATACAGGCAAAGCCGCAAGGCCCGCGCGCCGGCATCATCGCGCGCCAGCACATTGGCCAGTGTCTGCATCAGCCGGTCCGTCCGCGCGATCACCGCTTCCTGCGTCATGATCGGCTCGAGCAGATAATGCAGGCTGTGATAGACCGGCGGCGCGACGATCGGCACCAGCGGCTCGTCGCAGAGGCCGAGCGCCTGATCGACGCGGCGCAACAGCTGCGCCGCAAAGCGCGCGGCAAAGGGCGCACGCGGTTTGTCGAGCAGCGCTCCGACCGTCTTGAAGCCGAGCCGGCGCAGGCTGCCACGAATGTCCGGCTGGAGCCGCAAGGCGTCGACCGGCAAATCGGCCAGCGCGGACGCTTCGTCGCCCGACGGCAGCACGAACAAAGGCGAAGCGTGAAAATGCGACAGCGCCCAGGCAGCACCAGGCGTTGCGGCCACCGCAAGCCGTGCCGGCAAGCCGAAATCCTTCAGCCGTGCGGCAAGATCGGCAAGGAGCTTGTCCTCGCCGCCGAACAGATGCGCCGCGCCTTCGATATCGAGGAAAAATCCGTCGGCGCCGTTTTCTTCGTCCCAGAGATCTCGCGACCACGGTGAAGCAGTCGGCGTATAGCGCGTCGCCCATAGAGCGACGCGGCGCAATGCGGCGTCATCGGCCGCGGCATCGAGGGGGCGCACTTGAAGATCCCCTTGCAGTCCCTCGGCTTTGGCCCGCGCATCGGCCAGCGTTTCGCCGACCGCGAGGCCATGGTCTTGCGCCGCCGCGTTCAAGGCGGCGATGTGCAGCCCGCCGCTTGCCGCGACGACAAGGACGAAGGGCCGGTCAGGATCCACCGGCTTGCTTGCGGGCGCGAGCGTTTGGGCTGCGAGGAAGCGCGTGATCGGCCAGCGCGGCAGCCAGACTGAAACGATGCGTGACATGGTCGTACTCCACCTTCCATTCCCCAGGACGTCCGTTGCGGCAGCGTTCAAGCTGCAGATGCCAGCGCGGGTGGGCGATGAGCCCGAAGCGGTCGCGTGCGGCTTCCGCCACGCCGACGCGCCAGCGCGTTGCGGCGGCGCTGGCTTCGAGCGGCGGCGCCGGCCGGATGAGAAAGAGCGGCCGGCCGCTGTCATTGGCGGCGAGATGCAGTTTCTGGCTGGTCCTCAGGTCGAGCCGGTCGATTGCGGCGGCGACCGCCAGCGGCACACCCGAATGCAAAGCCTCGGCCACGGCCCAGAGACTGTCTTTGCGGTGTGCGGTTTCGACCAGCGTGACGCGGGCCGGATCGAGGCCGAGGCTGCTGAGGCCGTGCCCGGAAACATATCGGCAAAGGTGACCCTGGTCGCGCCGGCCATAGGCCGGCAGGATGAAGATGAGAGGTCCCGACGGCCGCAGGTTCGCCAGCACGGCGATCACAAAACCAAAGGCGGCGGGAAGCGTGCCTTCCGTAGCGGGCACGACCTCATGCAGGGCGCCGCGGGCAAGTCCGCCGCGTGGCAGATGGGAATCCAAGGCAGGCAGGCCGAAGGGCAGGGTGCTGTGGATATCGTCCACGGCCGGCAAGAGACGACGCAAGTCTGCGAGGACCGCAGAACGCGTGGGCGCACGCGTTTCAGCGCGGTTTTGCACTCCTGTCGAAAGCTCCGCCAGATCGGCCATTGACCTACTTTCTTTCTGACTTTCTGAATGCGTACTTGTGGGTAAGCATCTGTAAAAACGCCTGAATTAGCTGTTGATATGCCCTGTATAGAAGGGTGAACAAGCCATATATGTTCACTGTATGTTCTAGATCGTTACCATAGAACAAATAAAGAACATTGCCAAGCGGCTGCCGGTTGCGGTCGCGCCGGCCGGCGACCCAAAAGCTTGTACCGGCAGGAAAGCTTATGTCGGCAGGTTGTGTCGGCAGGTTGTGTCGGCAGGTCTTGCGTTGCTTTTCAGGCTTGGCGTGAGGAGTCCTGGGCGCTTAAAGTGCCGCCCGTGAAAATCATCATCCGACTGGCAGTTGCAGCCACGCTTTCTTCAGCAGCGGCATTCGCTTTCGGCGTCTCGACCGGGCGCGCCTCGACCGATGGCGATGCGCCGTGGTGTGCGGTGGTCGATCAGGGTGCTGGCAACGTCATGTGGGAGTGCTACTACCGGACGATCGCCGAGTGCCGGCCCAATGTGCTCGGCGGCAATCGCGGCTTCTGCCAGCGCAATCCGTATTATCAGGCGGCCGCGCCGCAATATTACCGGGGCGCGCCGCCGCCGGGCGCCACCCGTTGGCGCTATATCGGCCACGGAAATTATGTAGGGGAATGACCAGTCATGCCGGAAGCCGACAAGGAAGGGGAACGCTATTCCCCGGACCAGCCGCAGCAGACGCCGGGCTTTTTTCTCAAGGGCACGCATCAGCTCGACTGGGGCATGAAGAACCGGATGGCCCGGGTCTTCGATCCGAAGTCCGGCCGCACCGTGATGCTGGCGATCGACCACGGCTATTTCCAGGGCCCGACCACGGGGCTTGAGCGCATCGATCTCTCCATCGTGCCGCTGCTGCCGTCCTGCGATGCGCTGTTCTGCACCCGCGGCATCCTGCGCAGCGTCATTCCCGCCGAGTGCCAGAAGCCGATGGTGCTGCGCGCCAGCGGCGGCCCGAGCATTCTGCGCGAGGAGTTATCCGACGAGCAGATCGCCATGGACATGGACGACGCGATACGGCTCAATGCCGCCGGCGTCGGCATTCAAGTTTTCATCGGCGGCGAGCACGAGACGCGCTCGGTGCACAATATGACCAAGCTGGTCGATGCCGGCCTGCGCTCAGGCGTGCCGGTGATGGGCATCACCGCCGTCGGCAAGGCCATGGTGCGCGACGCCAAATATTTCCGGCTCGCCTGCCGCATCATCGCCGAGCTCGGCGCGCAATACGTGAAGACATATTATGTCGAGGAAGGCTTCGAGACCGTCACCGCTTCATGCCCGGTGCCGATCGTGATGGCCGGCGGCAAGAAGCTGCCCGAGCTCGACGCGCTGACCATGGCTTACAATGCCGTGCAGCAGGGAGCGGCCGGTGTCGATATGGGCCGCAATATCTTCCAATCCGAAGCGCCGAACGCAATGATCGAGGCGGTCGCCGCCGTCGTGCACAGGAACATGAAGCCGAAAGAGGCTCTTGATCTGTTCAACACGCTCAAGGCCAAAGGCGCCAAAGGGGCAGTGCGCGCGGCGTAAGCTTTTACGCTGCGCTTTCACGCCGCGCTCGGATTAGGCGTTGCGGCGCATCGCAACCGCGCGCTGTCCTGCGCCTTGCCTGATGAGCGCTGCGCCAGGCTGCGGATATCATGAGCAACAACTGGGTGCAGGCATGCGTGCGTGCGGCCGCAGTCAGGCCGTTCGGGCGACACGGTGCCGTGCGGGAGGGCTCGACAATAGATGCCGTTTGGATGCGCACTCAGCTGTGAGTCCGCATCGGCCCGGCGCCGATCAGGAACCAGGCGATGACGCCGGCAGTGATCGCGCCGCTCAGTGCCGCGAGCAGTTGCGCAACCCGAGTATCGCCGCCGATCGCACTGGAATTTTGTGCTTCGGCATTTTGGTCGTCAGTCTGCATGTTCGCGTCTTGCGGGCCGATCGCCTCCGCGTCCGCATATTGCTCTGTCGCGACCGGCGCTCGAGCAACGAAAGCGGCTGGTGAAGTCCCGGATGCGTCGATCCCGCCGCCATCGGCGCGATCGCCGCGCGGCAGCGCCGATGCCGTCGGCGGTGAAATTTCAGCGGCAAGATCAAGCGCATTGATTTGATCCGCCGCGGCGATCACCACGGTTTCGCCGTCGATCACCACGGCGCTGGGCGAGGGCGCATTGTCCTGATGCGCCTGGTCGCTCTCCGCCGTCTGCGCATTGTCCACCGGCGCGGGCGGAGCGGCAGAAGCGGAATTTTCCGGTGTTGCGCTCGCCGCCACTGCCACTGAGGCATCGGCGGGTGCATTGCTGCGCGCCGGATCGGCGTGCTGATCAGTTTCTCGTGCCGTTGTGGTGGCCTCTCCGTGTTTCCTCCTTGCAGATCGTCTCGGCCTGGTTTTCCGCGCGGCGGCGGAATTGTCGGCTTGACCGGACGTCGCCGCATTTTCTCCGGTGATGAGCCGGATCAACAGCGGCTCGCCGGCGTGGTCGGCGCTTGTGCTCTGCGCATGCGCACCGCTTGCCGCGAGAATACCGGCTACGCCCGCGGCCGCCGCCATGGAAATCATGCGCATATGCAGCATTCGCGTCCTCCGTTGCGCATAGAAGGAAAGGAGAAGGATGACGCCCCGCACGCATCCGGCAATGCCCGGATGACCTCACGATGACGCAATTGCGGATTCTTTGCCGCAAACGGCGGATGGAAAAAGGCGGCCGTTTGAATGACGGGCTTTTACCCGTGCTGGAGCAGAGACGGAATCGCGACGCCGGCAGCAAGCGCTGCGAAGGACAGCACCGTCATCACCGGAATCGACGGCCGGGGAGGCGCACGTTCGGCCATCGACATGCCCTCCATGGAGCGATTGCTTTTGGCCATATCGCCGCCCATCGCCGCGGTGCTGCGACCGTGGCCATTGGCGGTCACGGCGCCAGGGCGAACGGTCATCATGCCGTGTTTGAGATGGTTGGCGACGAGCCACCAGTTCATCGGATAGGCGATGATGAAGCCGGCGAGGAGTCCCATCGACATGACGAACCAAAAGGCCGGCGACGCCGGATTTTTGGCGCCGGCAACGAATCTCCGCAGGATCATTGCCGTGGGCACCATGCCGGCCATCAAGAGATTCATCGACAACAGTTCAGGCACGAATGTGTCGATCGGCGCCTTCCGGTAGGAACCGCCGGCCTGATTGCGCATGAACAGAGCCTGGAAGATCGTCCAGCCAAAGCCGAAGCCGAGCACGTATTCGACCGCCGTTTCGGCCGGCTGCGGCAGGACAAGGACCGCCGACAGCACCGCGCCGACGAGAATGCCGATGCCGTCGCCGGCGACGCAGTGCATGGTCGATCCGAGCGTTTGCCGCCAGCGCGCGGCCGTATAGCGCTCATGCAGTCCGGGCAGCGGCTCGCGGCAGCCGAGCACGTAAAGGAAAGCGCCGATCACACCGGTATAGGCGGTGACCAATATGAATCCCCATTTCAGCACCGGGGATTCGGGCGTGGAGCGGATATCGATCGCAACGAACAGCAGCGCGGCTGCAGTCAACACGAACCACAACAGCATGACGCCATCGAGCATCGGATGGCCTCCGGCTTTGCGAAGGTGCGGTGTCCGGGCCCGTCTCAGCCGGCCCGGACTTGTGGCACCATCATACTGCAAAACCGGGCGGTGCGCTTTGGGGTTGTGCGGCTGCCGCCGGAGCTATTCCACCGTGACGCCGCTTGCCTTGATCGGCGCGGCCCATTTGGCGATTTCGCTCTTGACCAGGTCGCCGAGATGTTGCGGCGTGGCGTCCTGATCGGAGACGATTTCGGCGCCGAGCCCGGTCAGCTTGTCGTGCACCGCCGGCGTATGCATGGCGGCGAGCGCCGCATCGTGAATTTTCTTCACGATCGGTTCCGGCGTGTTCTTCGGCAGGAAGATCGCGTTCCAGGTATAGGCGACCAGGCCGGGCGTGCCTTGTTCCGCGGCGGTCGGCACATTCGGCAGCGCGGGCGAGCGCTTGGTGTCGAGGATCGCCAGACCTTTGACCACGCCGCTGTCGATCGGCGGCTTCGCGGTGGTGATGATATCGCACATATAATCGACGCGGCCGCCTTCCAGATCCTGCAGCGCCGGTCCCGTGCCGCGATAGGGCACATGCGTGACATTGACGCCGATCACGTAATTCAACAGCACACAGCCGAGATGCGTCGCGGAGCCGGCGCCGGCCGAGGCGAACTGCATCTTCGACTGGTTCGCCTTGGCGTAGGCCACGAATTCCTTGAAGTTGTTGACCGGCAGATCCTTGCGCGTCTCCAAAACGATCGGGACGTTGGCGATCAAAATGACCGGCGTGAAGTCGGTGACCGAATTGTAGAGCGGATGCTTATAGAGGGTCTGGCCTTGCGCATGGGTGCCGACGGTGCCGAGCACGAACTGATAGCCGTCCGGCGCGGCATTGGCGACGCGCGCCGATCCGGTCATGCCGCCGGCGCCGCCGACATTTTCGACGACGACGGTCTGGCCCATGATCTCGCTCATGCGCCCGGCGATGACGCGGCCGAGAATATCGGTCGGGCCGCCGGCGGCGAACGGGATGACCATGGTCATCGAATGCGAGGGGAACTCATCCGCGGAAGCGGGGAGCGCATAAGCAAAGCTGGCCGCGACCAGGGCGGCGAGTAATTTCAATTTCATGTCCAAACATTCCTTGGGTCGTTTTGTCTGATTTTTCCGTCAGATGGCGTTAGTGCTGCATCCGTTGCGGGCCGCCGTCAATGCAATTTTTGGATTAGGATTTATATGAATGTGCCGCTGACGCTGCGCGGCGACATTTAAGCGCAGGCAAGCAGCCGAAGCTCGTTCCGTCAAGACGAGGGACGACGGCAAGAAAATCGGCGAACGCCGCAGCGGCATCCGGCAGCTTCCGTTCAAGCTTCCGCGCGATCAGCTTCCGCGCCGTCTCGTGCTCCGATCTCGGCGATCCGTAATGCCCAATCGCCGCGACCTTTGTCTCGGGCAACATGACGATCTGAACGTCCATGACGTCAGTGGCCCGAAAATTTGTACCAGACTACCCGAGCTCGGTGATTTCCTCCGGGAAACGGTGCAGCCGCTCGCCGGGGCCGTTGTCGCCGATCAGATAGTTGTCGCAGACCCAGGACAGGACGTGGCCCCGCATATAGGTCGGATGGCAGACGATGTTCATGTCTTTTTGGATCGACATCGGCTCGTCGCTGCGGATCAGCGGCCGTTCGACCAGGTCATAACCCTGGCCGTGGCAATGCAGGCGCTTCTCTTCCGGCCGGCCGTTCTTGCGCATGAAATCGTTATAGGCCGCGAAGATGTCTTTGCAGGCGGCGCCGGGCTTGAGCAGACTCAGGTTGAATTTGCGCGCTTCGAGGGCGAACGCGAATTCCTCTTTGATCTCGTCGGACGCCTTGCCGACGGTGCAGGAGCGGCCGAGCTCGGTATACATGCCGCCTGGCCCGGAATCCTCGACCAGAAGCGCGAGCGTGTCGCCTTTCTGAATCACGCGGTTCTGATAATGGCGCTGGCTGAACTGCGCCGGCGCGTCCGCCGGCATCGAGGCGCAGAGATAGATGCCGTTCTCGCTGCCGTGGCGCTGGCTGTAGCACTGCGCGATGGCGGCGATGTCGCGGTCGCGCATGCCGGGCTCGACGGCGGCGAAGGCCGCCCGCATCGCGCCGTCCTGCATCGCCGCGGCGCGCCGGATCAGTTCCTGTTCTTCGGCGCTCTTGATCACCTTGATCTTGTCGACGAGATCGGTAGCGTCGACAAAGCGCGTGTTGGAGAAGCGCCCCTTCTGCAGATGCTCGACCAGCGCGTGCGACATGCCGGCGGTGCCGACGAGGCCGATCGTCCCGCCGGCATAGGGCTCCAGTCCTTTTTCCGCGAGTTCGGCGTCGTAAGCTCTGGTGTAATTGCAGGACACGAAGCTCGGCGTGGTCAGCCATCGCTTGACGCCGCGGCGGGTGCCGTCGCCGCCATTCGCGCCAGGATGAAAGACGCCGCCGAACGGCCCCTGGCTGACCAGCGTCATCATGTCGTCGCGCGGAAACACGACGGTCTGCGGATAGCCATTGGTTGCCGGCAGATCAGTGAAATATTTGACGTAGCCGCCCATGTAGTCGTTGTTGTTCTGCATGAGCAGCGCGTCGATCTTCTGATCCTCCATGGCGGTGCGCACGGCAGCCCAGCGGCGCTCGAGCTCCTTTGTCGAGATCGGCGTCTGCAGGCGTTCGGAAAGCTTTTCCATTTCCTTGTCCTCTCCAACAGTATTTTTCATTGCGCATGATCCTATCCGAAAGCCGATATCCACCCTCGGATCAAGTCCGGGGACAGGTTTTTCGGAATCGCGCGCTAATGCGCCACCACGTTGATCATGCCGCCGGCGTCGCCTTTGAGAAAGTGCTCCATGTTCTTTTCGATGACCGGCAGTGCGAAATCGACATAGACATCGCAGAAGCCGCCCTGATGGGTGGTGATGATGACGTTCTGCATCGACCACAACGGATGGTCCGCCGGCAGCGGCTCCTGGGTGAATACGTCGAGCGCCGCGCCGGCGATGCGTTTCTGCCGGAGTGCTTCGACCAGCGCCTGTTCGTCGACGACGCCGCCGCGCGCCAGATTGACCAGGAAACTCGTCGGCTTCATCGCGGCAAAGACTTCGGCATTGATGCTGTTACGCGTCTTGTCGGTGAGCGGCGTGAGCAGAACGAAGAAATCGAAATCGCCGACGACCTTGCGCATCTCGTCGCGCGAACGCATCTCGTCGAAACCCGGAACCTCGCGCGGCGACGAACTGACGCCGACCACGCGCATGCCGAAGGCCTTGCATTTCGGCGCCAGCGCCTCGGCGATGACGCCGATGCCGAAAATGCCGACGGTCTTGTTGTGCAGAAGCTGTGCCGGAAAGCGGAACCACCGCTTCTCGTCTTGCAGCCGGACGGCGCGCGGCAGATCGCGGGCCAGCGCCAGCATGGCGCCGAGCGCCGCCTCCGACACCGGCGGGCCGTGGATGCCATGAATATTGGTGACGATGACGTCTTTGCGCAGCGCCTCCTGGTCGATGAGATTGTCGACGCCGGTGCCGAGCGCCTGCACCCATTTCAAGCGTGGCGCATCCTGCAGCACTTTGGGCGACAGCATGGGCGCGAAGGTCAAAAGCGCATCGGCCTTGCCGATATGTGGGCCGACCTTGGAGTGATGGTCGGCGATGTCGATCGAGAGTTCGGGAAATCGCGCCTTGAGGCGGTCGCGATATTGGTTGCGGACGTTCTCCGGCAAGGTCAGGAGGATGAGCAGGTTGGTCATTGACGCGACTGATGCGGTAAGCCGATGGCGGGACGGGGAGGCTGCCGGCGACAATTCTGCGTAAGGTTTGCGCAGGATGTCATCGGCGGGTTGCGCAAGCCTTATATCTTCTTCCGCAAAGCGTCGGCTAGAGGACGTTGGGCGGCCGGGGAGGCCTTCCGATACCACGCCAGAACAGCGAATTTGTCCATGCGGCGAGCGCCTTGGGTGTCGCGCGAACGGGTAGGCTCGGCTAAGCTCGTATCACGCGTTCATCGGATGGGACGTCACTCAGGAGCAAACAATGCCTATCGACTTGTCGGCGGTGAATTGGCTCTATGTCGTGATCATGGGGGTGTTCGTATTCGTTGCCGCCCTTGTCGGCAATGTCGTTTCGCTGGGCAGCCGGATCGGCGGCGCGCTCGTGACTGCGATCCTGTTCGCCGCCATGTACGTGGCGTGGAATTACTATCCGCATCCGGAGATTCAGCTGCCGATCGTGACAACCTACTCCTATCCTTCCAATGGTTGACGTTTCCGCCTGTCCGGCTATGCGTAAGGGGGGCTGCGGAGCATGATCCGTTCATGCGCCAACCACGTGTGAAACAATCGCCGGGAGAGATGGAGGGGGCATGAACAAGGTCTATGCCGACGCGCGTACGGCGTTGGCCGGGTTGCTCAAGGATGGCATGACCATCATGGCCGGGGGCTTCGGGCTGTGCGGCATTCCGGAGTCCTTGATCCTGGCGATCCGCGATTCCGGCGTGAAGAACCTCACCGTCGTCTCCAATAATGCCGGGGTCGATGGCGCCGGTCTCGGCATCCTGCTCGAAACCCGACAGATCAAGAAAATGGTCTCCTCCTATGTCGGTGAGAACAAGACCTTCATGCAGCAATTTCTCGCCGGCGAGCTCGAGATCGAGTTCAATCCGCAGGGCACGCTGGCCGAGCGGATCCGCGCCGGCGGCGCCGGCATCCCGGCTTTCTTCACCCGGACCGGCGTCGGCACCCAGATCGCGGAAGGCAAGCCGGAACAGGTCTTCGACGGCGAGCGTTACGTCATGGAACGCGGCCTGATCGCCGATCTATCGATCGTGCACGCTTATCGCGGCGACACCGAGGGCAATCTGGTCTACCGCAAGACCGCGCGCAATTTTAACCCGCCGATGGCAACCGCCGGCAAGGTCACCGTGGCCGAAGTCGAGCATCTGGTGCAGCCGGGCGACATCGATCCCGATCACATCGTCACGCCGGGAATCTTCGTCCAGCGCTTGATCCACGTGCCAAACGCGGTCAAGCGCATCGAGCAACGCACGGTCCGCAAGCGCACCACAGCCGATGCGCCGGCCGGAACTGGAGAGGAAGTCTGATATGCCTTGGACTCGCGAGCAGATGGCGGAACGCGCCGCCAAGGAATTGCGGGACGGTTTCTATGTCAATCTCGGCATCGGCATTCCGACTCTGGTGTCGAACTACATTCCCAACGGCATCAGCGTGCAGCTGCAGTCCGAGAACGGCATGCTCGGCACCGGGCCGTTCCCGTTCGAGGGCGAGGAAGACGCCGACCTGATCAATGCCGGCAAGCAGACCGTGACCGAGCTGCCGACCACGAGTTATTTCAGCTCGGCGGACTCCTTCGGCATGATTCGCGGCGGCCATATCAATATCGCTATTCTCGGCGCCATGCAGGTGGCGGAGAACGGCGATCTCGCCAACTGGATGATCCCCGGCAAGATGGTCAAAGGCATGGGCGGCGCCATGGACCTGGTCGGCGGCGTCAAGAAGGTCGTTGTGCTGATGGAGCACTCGGCCAAGGGCGAATCCAAGCTGTTGAAGAAATGCACGCTGCCGCTCACCGGCGCCGGCGTCGTCGACATGGTGATCACCGATCTCGGCGTGTTCACGCTCGACCGTCATGGCGGCGGCCTCACCTTGATCGAGCTTGCGCCCGAGGTGACCCTCGATCACATCAAGTCGCAGACCGAGGCGAGCTTCAAGGTCGCCAATACGCTCAAGCAGTAAGCGGCTGTTCGTTCTGTTTGAGCAGGAAGGCTCGCTATCACGTTGATTGCAGGCTGTCGGCGGCCTGATGCACCATCACGACGAGAGACGACATCGTATAGGGCTTTTGCAGCCAGCCAAGCGGGTCCGCGGCCGCGGCGCGGTGGCGAGTCGCGAAAATGCAGCGGATGCCGCGCGCGTGAAACAGTTCGACCGCTGTATCGATTCCGCCGCGATCGCCGATGAGCCGGATGTCCATCACGCACAGCAGGGGACGTTGCGCGGCGGCGTGGACAATCGCTTTGCCCCCGACACCGCGATGGAGGCGCTCTCGAATCCGGCCTCCCGCAATGTCGCCTCGAGTTGCGCTGCGATCAGGAAGTCGTCCTCGACGATCAAAGACATCTCCGCTCACTCCGGGCCGACGGCGATCCCGATTGTGTCGTTCGGCGCGCTGCTGAGTTCAATGGTCAGCGGCCGAGCCGCTCATTCCGATCGCGATCATGCCTGGTCATGCGGCGCGTCTTGCCATTGCCGCGCACTCCTTCGGCTCGGCTGCGATGATCAGACCTGCGTGAAGAAAAGCCGCTCGCCGACGGGCGCTGACAAGAGCCATTCTGCCGGGCGGCCTTGACGGTAGCCGATTAAGGCTTGCGCCGGCGAAAATCTGTGACCAAAAGCTGCATCAAGCGTGGCGCAGCCTCGGCTCAGGCCGGGTCTCGCCCGCGCCGGAACACACGAAACGAAAGCGCTCAGGGATGCGTCCAGTGCGGGACCGGCTTACCAAAACCCCGGCGCAAGCTTGCATGATCACCGTGAAATCAGGACAATTTGACCCGCAGCAGCCGAGACGACTTTAGGAAAAGTCGTCAAGCTTCTGAAGAGAATAAAGAATTTATGGATTTTGGGGCGCTATGCCGTAGCCTCATAAATCCTCACAGGTAATTGAACCTCCGTGCCGCAGACTGCGACCAACCCCACGAGCCGACCTTAGGGCGATGCAAGCACCGGCAGACGAAGCGCTGATCGGGCGTATCGCACGCGGGGACCGGCTTGCGATGCAGGTGCTGTTCGCGCGGCACCATGTGCGGGTCTATCGCTTTGTACTTCGTCTGCTGCGCGATGAAATGGCGGCGGAAGACGTCATCGGTGACGTGTTCCTGGATGTGTGGCGTCAGGCCAGCCGTTTCGAAGGTCGCAGCGCGGTATCGACCTGGCTCATTGCCATCGCACGGTTCAAGGCGTTGTCGTTGTTGCGCAAGCGGCGCGACGACGGGCTCGACGCCGAGACGGCGGAGTCGATCGAGGATGCTGCGGATGATCCAGAGCGTGCCGTCACCAAACAGGACAAAGGCGAGAAGCTGCGGAAGTGCCTCGAAGGTCTTTCGCCCGAACACCGGGAAATCATCGATTTGGTCTACTACCACGAAAAATCCGTTGAAGAAGTGGCCCGGATCGTCGGCATCCCGGAGAACACCGTGAAGACGCGCATGTTCTACGCACGCAAGAAGCTCGGAGAGCTGTGCAGAACGGCGGGAATAGATCGAGGTTGGCCATGACGCTTGGCGAACAAGGGCGCGATCTGCGCCCACAGCAGGAACAAGAGCCGTCTGACATCGAGGTTCTGCTGCCGTGGTACGTGGCTGGCACGCTGCGCCGCCGTGACCGGCAGCGTATCGAAGAGGCGTTGCGCAAGGATCCCGCGCTCGCGGAGCATCTTGATTGCGTGCGCGAGGAACTCGCAGAGACCATCCATCTCAACGAGACGCTGGGAGCGCCTTCGCCGCAAGCCGCGGAGCGCTTGATGGCGGCGATCGATGCCGAAGCGACGCGCAAGCGCACGCCCGGTGCCGCCGCCGGCTGGCTGACCGGATTCTTCGCCAATCTGTCGCCGCGCACGATGGCAGTTGCGGCTTCGTTTGCCATGCTCGCGATCGCGCTGCAGGCGGTTGCGATCGTCGACATTTTCACCAAGCCGCAAGTCGGAGTTCCGGGGGGGGCGCCGGGGGAAGGGCCGATTGCGGGGCAGGGCGGCAAGCACAAGAACGGCACCTTCGCGATGGTGCGCTTCGCCCGCCAGGCAAGCGCGGCCGAGATCACCAATTTCCTGCAGACCTATCAGGCGGCCTTGGTTGATGGCCCCACCCCGGGCGGGCTCTATCGCGTCAGGATCGCGATGACCTCGCTGGCCAAGGAGGAACTCGCCAAGATTGTTGCGCGCATGCGCCAGGACCGGGTGGTGGAGACCGCTGAACCCGGCACTGAACCCGTCGGTGCTAAGTAAAGCCCGGTCAACGGGCGGCAACCGGCCGATTTGGCCGCAATTTGGCGCCTTACGGTCCGACCGCACCGCTCTGGTGAAAATCGCTGCGTGGTAACGAACAGGCGAAAATATTGATTTTCGGCTCGAACCTCGAGCGCCGGCGCCACGACCAAGAAGGCGGTAGCCATTGCGCTGCTATCGGCGCACTTCTCCCCCGACGCCAGCGCCGATATCCCCGACCCGCCCGGTCTCGTCCCCACCGGGCGGGTCCCCACTTTTTCCCGCCACCGGCCTCCCGCGTCTAAAGGCTAACGCGTCGCCCCTTTACGGCTGCGCGCAACATGCGGACAATGCCGGCCGTGGGGGAAATCTGTTGTGTCTCGAGATACGGTCCTCGAAACCGAAGACCTGACCAAGGATTTTGCTGGTTTTGTCGCGGTGCGCGGGGTGAATCTGCGCGTCGCGCGTGGCTCTATCCACGCCATGATCGGCCCCAACGGCGCCGGCAAGACCACCTGCTTCAATCTCCTCACCAAGTTTTTGCGCCCGAGCCGCGGCCGCATCGTCTTCGACGGCCGCGACATAACGGCGCTGAGGCCGGCCGACGTGGCGCAGCTTGGCCTGGTGCGCTCGTTTCAGATTTCGGCCGTGTTCCCGCATCTCACCGTGCTCGAGAATGTGCGGATCGCACTGCAGCGCAAGCGCGGCGGCTCGTTCGACTTCTGGCGTTCCAAGAGCGTGCTGCATGCGCTCGACGCGCGGGCGATGGCGTTGATCGCCGATGTCGGGCTCACGCCTTACGCCGATCTGCTCGCGGTCGAACTGCCCTATGGCCGCAAGCGGGCGCTCGAAATCGCCACCACGCTCGCGCTCGATCCGGTGATGCTGCTGCTCGACGAGCCGATGGCCGGCATGGGCCATGAGGACATCAAGCGCATCAGCGATCTGATCAAATCGGTCGCCGCCACGCGCACCGTGCTGATGGTCGAGCACAATCTCAGCGTCGTCGCCGATCTGTGCGACCGCATCACCGTCTTGACGCGCGGCCAGGTGCTCGCGGAAGGCGACTATAAAACGGTGTCGGAGGACGCGGCCGTGCGTGAAGCCTATCTCGGCACCGGGCACGCTTAGAGCATGATCCCGAAAAGTGGAAACCGGTTTTCGGAAAAGATCATGCGGCAAATGAAAATCAGCATGATCCCGAAGAGTGGAAACCGGTTTTCGGAAAAGATCATGCTCAAACAAAGAGCCGAGCTTTTTAAGGACCAGCCATGCCCGATCCGATGCTTGCCGTGAAAGATCTTGAGAGCTGGTACGGTGAATCACACATCCTGCACGGCGTGACCTTCCAGGTGCGGCCGGGCGAGGTGGTGACTTTGCTCGGCAGGAACGGCGTCGGCAAGACCACGACCCTGAAATCCATCATGGGCATCGTGCGCCAGCGCAAAGGCTCAGTGCGTTTCGAGGGCCGCGAAACCATCGGCCTGCAATCCGATGCCATCGCGCGCTCCGGCATTGCCTTCTGTCCGGAGGAGCGGGGCATTTTTGCAAGCCTCGACGTGCGCGAGAATCTTCTCTTGCCGCCGCAGGTGCGGCCGGGCGGGCTCGATCTCGATCGCATCTTTGCGCTGTTTCCCAATCTGCGCGAGCGGCTCAATAGCCAGGGCACCAAGCTCTCCGGCGGCGAGCAGCAGATGCTGGCGATCGGGCGCATCCTGCGCACCGGCGCGCGGCTCTTGCTGCTCGACGAGCCGACCGAAGGTCTTGCGCCTGTCATAATCCAGCAGATCGGGCATACTATCGGCGCGCTGAAGGCGCAGGGCTTTACCGTTCTTCTGGTCGAGCAGAATTTCCATTTCGCCGCCGCTGTCGCCGACCGCCACTACGTCATGGAACACGGCCGCATCGTCGATGAATTTTCGACCCCTGAACTAAAGGCCAATATGGATAAAGTGCACGACTATCTGGGAGTTTGATATACCGAGACAAAGGGCGGAAAAGCCCGCGCGAAAATGGGGAGGTTGCAATGAAATTCGGTTTCGCATTCGCGGCCGCCGCGCTGATCGCAGGCGCTGCTCACGCACAGCCCATCGATGTCAAGATCGGAGTGCTCACCGACATGTCGAGCCTTTACGCCGACACCACAGGGCCGGGGTCGGTGGTCGCAGCTCAGATGGCGGTCAAGGATTTCGATCCGGCCGCCCACGGCATGAATGTTCAGGTCATCAGCGCCGACCACCAGAACAAGCCGGATATCGGCGCCAATATCGCCCGGCAGTGGTTCGACGTGGACCATGTCGATGCCATCGTCGACGTGCCCAATTCCGGCGTCGCGCTCGCCGTCAACGAAGTTGTGCGCGAGAAGAACAAGGTCTTTCTCGTTTCCGGCGCCGCGATCTCCGATCTCACCGGACCGAAATGCTCGCCCAATACCGTGCATTGGACTTACGACACCTGGATGCTCGCCAACTCGACGGGCAAATCGGTGGTAAAGACCGGCGGCGACACCTGGTTCTTCCTCACGTCCGACTATGCCTTCGGCCACGCGCTCGAACGTGACACGACAGCCGTCATTGTCGCCAATGGCGGCAAAGTTCTCGGCAGCGTAAGCCATCCGCTCAACACCAGCGACTTCTCGTCGTTCCTGCTGCAGGCGCAGGCTTCGAAGGCCAAGATCATCGGCCTTGCCAATGCCGGCGGCGATACCATCAACGCGATCAAGCAGGGCGCCGAATTCGGCATTACCGCAGGCGGCCAGCATTTCGCCGGCCTCCTGGTCTTCATCAGCGACGTCAACGCTCTCGGATTGAAAACGGCCCAGGGCCTGGTTCTCACCGAAACGTTCTATTGGGATATGAACGATGGCACGCGCGCTTGGACCAAACGTTGGCAGACCGAACGGCCGGGCAAATTCCCGACCATGAACCAGGCCGGCGTCTATGCTTCTGTTCTCCACTATCTGAAAGCGGTGGCCGCGCTCAAGAGCGCCGCCGATGGCAAAGCCGTGGTCGCCAAGATGAAAGCGATGCCCACCGATGATCCCCTTTTCGGCAAAGGCATCATTCGCGCCGATGGCCGCAAGATTCATCCGGCCTATCTGTTCGAGGTGAAGAAGCCGGAAGAGTCCAAATATCCAGGCGATGATTACAAGCTTCGCGCGACCATTCCGGCGGACGAGGCGTTTCGTCCGATGAAGGACGATCATTGTCCGATGCTGACCAGCAATTGATATCGAGCGATTGACCCAGAAGAGGAGACACAAGATGAGGATCGCGAGCGTAGTATTGGTTGTCGCGGCGGTGCTTGCCGCGCCATCCGCTTATGCGGAGGACCTCGCCGTCAAGATCGGCGTGATGAGCGATATGTCGGGCCTTTATTCCGATCTCGGCGGTCCGGGCTCGGTCGCCGCCGCCAAGCTCGCGATCGAGGATTTCAATCCGGCGGCGCACGGCATGAAGGTCGACCTGGTCACTGGCGACATGCTGAACAAACCGGATGTCGGTTCGAACCTGGCGCGGCAATGGTTCGACGTCGATCATGTCGACATGATCGTCGATGTGCCGAATTCCGGCGTCGCGCTCGCGGTGAACGAAGTGGCGCGCGAGAAGAACAAGGTCTTCATCGTTTCGGGCGCGGCGACCTCCGATCTCACGGGCCCGAAATGTTCACCAAATACCGTCCACTGGACCTACGATACCTGGATGCTCGCCAACGGCACCGGTAAGGCGCTGGTGAAGACCGGGGGCGACACCTGGTTCTTCGTCACCGCGGATTACGCCTTCGGTCACGCGCTCGAACGCGACACCACCGCCGTCGTCGTCGCCAATGGCGGCAAGGTTCTCGGCAGCGTCAGCGTGCCGCTGAACACCCCCGATTTCTCGTCTTTCCTCCTGCAAGCGCAGGCGTCGAAGGCCAAGATCATCGGGCTCGCCAATGCCGGCGGCGACACCATCAATTCGATCAAGCAGGGCGCCGAGTTCGGCATCGTCTCGGGCGGCCAGCACTTCGCAGGCCTGCTGGTGTTCATCACTGACGTCAATTCGCTCGGGCTGAAGACCGCGCAAGGCCTGGTCCTGACCTCGACCTGGTACTGGGACATGACCGACGCAAATCGCGCCTGGACCAAGCGCTGGCAGGCGCTGATGCCGGGTAAATTGCCGAGCATGGTTCAAGCCGGCGTCTATTCGGGGGTGACGCATTATCTCAAGGCGGTCGCGGCCTTGAAGGCTGCGTCGGACGGCAAGGCCGTTGTCGCCAAGATGAAGGAAATGCCGACCGACGATCCGCTGTTTGGCAAGGGCACGATCCGCGCCGACGGCCGCAAGATTCATCCGGCCTATCTGTTCGAGGTGAAGAAGCCTGAAGAATCCAAATATCCCGGCGACTATTACAAGCTCCGTGCCACCATTCCGGCGGACGAGGCCTTCCGTCCGATGAAGGACGACCATTGCCCGCTGGTGAGCAGCAATTGAGGGCCGATTGCTCCTCTCCTCCGCGCGGAGGAGAGGGGCCTCTTTGCTTTTACGGATGAGACGAGAGCGCCAGCGTGTTCGAGATTTTCGGAATCCCCTCACAGGCCCTGTTCGGTCAGCTGCTGCTCGGCCTGATCAACGGTTCGTTCTATGCATTGCTGAGTCTGGGGCTCGCCGTCATTTTCGGCATGCTCAACATCATCAATTTCACCCACGGCGCCCAATACATGATGGGCGCGTTTGCCGCCTATATGCTCCTGCAATATCTGGGTCTGAACTACTGGGTGGCGCTGATCGTGGTGCCGATCCTGGTCGGCATCACCGGCATTGTAATCGAGCGGCTGTTTCTCAAGCGCATCCAGAATCTCGATCATCTCTATGGCCTGATCCTTACGTTCGGGCTGGCGCTGATCATCGAAGGCCTGTTCCGCAACTATTACGGCTCTTCGGGTCAGCCTTATCAGATTCCGGATGAGCTGCGCGGCGGCCGCAATCTCGGCTTCATGTTCCTGCCGAATTACCGCGCCTGGGTGATCGCCGCCTCGCTCGTGGTCTGCTTCGGCACCTGGTTTGCGATCGAGCGCACGCGGCTCGGCTCGTACCTGCGCGCCGCGACGGAAAACCCGACTTTGGTGCGCGCTTTCGGCATCAACGTGCCACGCATGGTGACGTTGACCTACGGCTTCGGCGTCGCGCTCGCGGCGCTGGCCGGCGTGATGGCCGCGCCCATCTATAATGTCTCGCCGCAAATGGGGTCCGACATCATCATCGTGGTCTTTGCCGTGGTCGTCATCGGCGGCATGGGCTCGATCATGGGCGCGATCCTGACCGGCTTCGCGCTCGGCATTGTCGAAGGTCTGACCAAAGTGTTCTTCCCGGAAGCCTCGAACACCGTGATCTTCGCCATCATGATCCTGGTGCTTCTGGTGCGGCCGGCCGGCCTGTTCGGGCGGGGCGTCTGATGGCAAGCGCCGCCGACGCTCCGGTCCTGCCGGGCCACCGCGATACGCCACGGGGCCTGGCCGTTGCGGCGATCGTGATGATCCTTTTCCTGATCGTCGCGCCGTTCGTGCTCTATCCGATCTTTCTGATGAAGGCGCTGTGCTTCGCGCTGTTCGCCTGCGCCTTCAACCTGCTGCTCGGCTATGTCGGGCTGCTGTCGTTCGGCCACGCGCTCTATTTCGGCTGGGCCAGCTATGTCGCGGCCTACGCGGCAAAGTCCTGGGGCCTGTCGCCGGAGCTTGCGATCCTGGCCGGCACCGCAACCGCCGCAGGCCTCGGCATCATCGCCGGCATCGTCGCCATCCGCCGCCAGGGCATCTATTTCGCCATGATCACGCTGGCGCTGGCCCAGATGATGTATCTCGTCGCGCTGCGGGTGAAGTTTACCGGCGGCGAAGACGGCATCCAGGCGGTGCCGCGCGGACACCTGTTCGGCGTGTTCGATCTCGGCGTCGAAATGAACATGTACGTATTTGTCACGCTCCTCGTGCTGGCGGCGCTGTTTCTGATCTACCGGATCATCGATTCCCCGTTCGGCGAGGTGCTGCGCGCCATCCGCGAGAACGAGCAGCGCGCGATTTCGCTCGGCTACAGGACCGACCGCTACAAGCTCGTCGCCTTCGTGCTTTCGGCGACGCTGGCCGGGCTTGCCGGCGCCACCAAGGCCCTGGTGTTTCAGCTCGCGTCGCTCACCGACGTGCACTGGACCATGTCGGGGGAGGTGGTGCTGATGACGCTCGTCGGCGGGCTCGGCACGGTGTTCGGGCCGATCGTCGGCGCATTTCTCATCGTGGCGATGGAGAATTATCTCGCCCCGTTCGGCCAGTGGGTGCTGGTGATCCAGGGCGGAATCTTCGTTGTCTGCGTGCTGGTATTCCGCCGCGGCATCGTCGGCGAACTGGCCCATCGGCTGCGCGTGCGGCTCTGATGCTTGTCCTTCACCCGCGATGACGGGGCGGCGGGAAATCGCATCAACAAATAGTTAATGCTTCTGATTAGTTCGTAATTTCAAGAATCTCGAATCGATGTGCACGCTGTTATCCACAAACTGAAAGTCAAGAAGTTGCGTTGTGGCGAGGCGCAATCATTTTGATTGCCGAATCAGAACAGGGTCGTGTTTATGTAGAAACATCGATTTGGCGGGCACTTTTGGCTGCATTATCATGTCGGGGCGGGAACAGGGGCCGTACGACAGCGTCGCGCGCAGATGGCTTGCACTCATTGAGCGCCGCCAGGACAATCTCATCGATCTCTGCAACACCGGCCGCTGGCGGCGCTATTACACCAAAGCCGAGTTTCTGGACGAGATGCGCAAAGTGCTGCGCTTGCGCGATCAATGGGCGGTCCTCTTGGGCCTGCCGGAGCAGGGCGAAGATCTTGAGCTCCTGAGAAATTTCCAGACACCGCACCGTGTGCTGCCGGATCGTCTGGTGCGCCTGAGCCTGACGCCCAACGGCGAGCTGGAAGACGAGGCCGATCCGTTGCCGGAGCGCCGGCGGTCCAATGGGCTTCCGACCCCGCGCTGGCCGGATTAGGTCGCGACCCGGGCACATTTTGCGCGGTGTCGGGGAGTTGGTAGCGCGCAACGGCGCCCTTGCGCGGGCTGGACTGGGCCGGGCTGGACTTGCGGCCGCCTGACGCGTTATCCAGACCGCGAAGCCGAACTGGGACCAAACGGGGACCCTT